>Ga0182736_1000354_pt1 | contig 76436 bp, 70 predicted proteins | sample eDN5th30CKraftBY_FD_128882 | JGI IMG/M metagenome (GOLD analysis project Ga0182736, IMG submission 128882) | Enriched backyard soil microbial communities from Emeryville, California, USA - eDNA 5th pass 30_C Kraft BY (version 2) (version 2) | ecosystem: Environmental > Terrestrial > Soil >... | reverse complement strand
GGACAGCTGGTCCGGGTAGTTGTGCAGCTTGGTGCTGAGCCCCGTGAGCCGCAGGATGTCCGGCACCTTGTCGCGGATCTCGCGCCGGCTGCCGCCCGTCACCTGCAGCGCGTACGCGACGTTCTCGTAGACCGTGCGGTTCGGCAGCAGCTTGTAGTCCTGGAAGATCACGCCGAGGTTGCGGCGGTAGTACGGCACGCGCTGGCGCGGGATCTTCGCCAGGTCGCGCCCGGCGACGCGGATCTCGCCCGCGGTCGGCTCGGACTCCTTGATCAGCAGCCGCATCGTCGTCGACTTGCCCGAGCCGGACTGCCCGACGACGAACACGAACTCGCCCGGGTAGATGTCGAACGAGATGCCGTCGAGCGCGACGTCCGTGGCGCTGTAGCGCTTCTCGACCCCGCTGAAGGACACCACGGCGCCGGTCGCCGGCGGGTGCGGAGCGGTCGAAGGGCGGTGCGGGTCGTCGCGCCGCCGGCGGCGGCGCAGATGTCGTTCAGTGGCGGCCATACGTCGGGACCTACGGTACGAGGCGGAGTTCGCCGGAGCCGCAAGTTCCCCTGCATGTACGCTCAAGGCATGTCGCGCATCGAGTCGTCCTCCCTGCCGAACGGCCTGCCTCTGCATCGCGTAGAGCTCCCGACCCGGTCCACCACCGTGCTCGTCGCCTTCGACGCCGGCGCGCGGACCGAACGGCCAGAAGAGAACGGCATGGCGCACTTCCTCGAGCACCTGGTGTTCAAGGGCGGGCAGAAGTACGACGACTACCGCAAGGTCAACCAGACCGCGGAGACGATGGGCGCGGTGCTCAACGCGTACACGTCGCACGACCTGGTCGCGTTCCACATCACGTGCCGGGCCGAGGTCGTCGCGGACGCGATCGACCTGCTGACCGACTTCGTCGGGCGCCCGAAGATCGACGCGGAGGAGCTCGACCGCGAGCGCGGCGTGGTGATCCAGGAGATCGCCCGCGCGCACGACCAGCCGTCCGTGCTGGCCGAGCACCTGATCGACCGCGCCGCGTTCGGCGACCACCCGCTCGGCCGTCCGGTGCTGGGCCCGGAGGAGCACCTGCGCACGTTCTCGCGCGACGCCGTGCTGACGTTCCGGCGCCGCCAGTGGGCGGGCTCGCGCGGCGGCGCGTTCCTGGTCGGCAACCTCGACCACGTGCCGGAGAACAACGAGATCGCCGAGCTGTTCGGCCGTTTCCCGTCGATCTCGGCCAACGGCGGCTCGGAGCCGGCGCCGCCCTTCGCGCCGACCACGCTGGTGGAGACGCGCGAGTCCGCCCAGTCGCACCTGCGCATGTCCTACCGCCCGGCGATCGAGGCCCGCGCGCCCGCCGAGCGCGCCGCGCTGACGGTCTATTCGACGCTGCTGGGCGGCTCGATGGGCTCGCGCCTGTTCGACGAGATCCGCGAGCAGCGCGGCCTCGCCTACAGCGTCTACGCCGTCGACCACACGTTCGCCGACGTGCCGATCCTGCAGCTGTCCGCCGGGCTGGACTCGGCCAAGTGCCTCGAGGCCTACGCGCGGATGCGCGAGATCGTCGACGAGCTGCGCACCGACGGCCCCTCCGAGGAAGAGGTCGAGCGCGCCCGCGCGTACGCCGCCGGCCGGCGCGTGCTGGCGTTCGAGAACACGAACGCGGTGGCGCGCCACGCGGCGTCCCAGACGGTCGTCTTCGGGCAGGACATCGACCCGGACGCGGCGATCAGCGCGCTCGACGCCGTCACCTACGACCAGGTGATGGACGTCGCCCGCGGGATCTCCGAGTCGCTCTCGGTCGCGTGCGTGGGACCCCATACGCTGGATGAGTTCTCATGACGGTGGGTTGCTGAGCCGCGCTTCGTCGTCCACAATGCGTGCCGGGTGACCTTGGACGAGCTCAACCACCGCGAGCTCGAGCGTTATGTGCGCCGGGTTTCCGACCGGTGGCCGCTCGATCGCGCCCTGCTGGGCGGTGCCCGCGTGGCCGACCTGCGCGGCGCCGGGTCTCAGCGTGAGCGCGGCCCGGAGTACGTGATCGTGCTGGTCTCCGAGCACTTCGACGGCGTGCCGTGGCTGGAGCGCGTGTACGTGACCGGCACGCTGTGGGACGCGTACGAGATGGGCGCCCCGACGGACATCCACGCCTACACGCCGGCCGAGTTCGAGCGCAAGCGGGAGACGATGCCCGCGGTGCGCGACGCGGCCGAGTGGGGCCTGGAGCTGCTGCCCGAGCACGCCTGAACTTTCGCGCGGCCCGGCCGATCACCCGGGCATGCGCACGCTCGCCGCCGCCGTCCTCGCGCTCGCCCTGGCCCTGGTGCCGGCGACCGCCGCCTCCGCCAAGAAGAAGCCCGTGGCCTCCGCCGCGTGGGCGAAGAAGCACAACCTCAAGGGCAACTGGCGGGCCAAGGACGCCGACGGCGACGGGCTCAAGAACCTGACCGAGTACCGGCTCGGCACCAACCCGCGCAAGGCCGACACCGACCGCGACGGGCTCAAGGACGGCGACGAGGTCAAGTCCGACAACGATCCGCTGGACCGCGACACCGACGGCGACGGCGTCAAGGACGGGGCCGAGCACGCGGGCGTCGTGCTCGCGTTCGACGGCGAGACGATCGTGATCCGCCAGTTCACCGGGCCGAAGCTGACCGTGACGGTCGACGACGGCTGCGGGCTGTCCGCCGACGCGTCGTCCTGGGATGACGACGAGGACGATTCCGGCGAAGACGACGAGTCCTACGAGGACGACGGCGACGACGAGGAGTCCACGTGCGACTTCGACGACGTCGACGCCGGCAGCGTGCTCAACCAGGCCGAGCTCGAGGTCCGCGACGGCGTGACCTACCTGGTCGATCTCACCGTGGTCTAGCCGATCGCGACCATCCGCTCGATCGGGACCCGCGCCCGCTCCGCGATGGACTCCGGCACCTTCACGACGCCGGAGCCGTCGCGCAGCGTGTCGCGCAGCTTCGGCAGCGTGATCATCTTCATGTAGCGGCAGCTCGCCTGCTCGTTGGCGGCGACGAAGTCGATGTCCGGGCGCGCCATCTGCAGCGGGTGCAGCATGCCGGTCTCGGTGGCCATGATCGCGGTCGCGTTGGGCGGCGCGCTCGCGGCCCAGCCGAGCATCCCGCCGGTCGAGAGCATGTGCACGCCCTCGGGCGCGACGTCGCCGGCGGCGACGTACTCCATCACCGACGTCGAGCAGCCGCACTCGGGGTGGATCAGGAAGTCGGCGCCGGGGTGCTGGGAGCGCATGTCGGAGATGTCGGTGGGTCGGATGCCGGCGTGGACGTGGCACTCGCCGTCCCAGACGTGCATCCTGCGGCCGGTCTGCTTCTCGACGTAGGCGCCCAGGAACATGTCCGGCCCGAACAGGATCTCGGTGTCGGGACCGTGGGTCGCGTAGATGTGCTCGACGACGGCGACGGCGTTGGAGGAGGTGACGCAGTAGTCGGTCTCCGCCTTGACCTCGGCGGTCGTGTTGACGTACATGACCACGATCGCGCCGGGGTGCTTGGCCTTCCAGGCGCGCAGCTGGTCGGCGGTGATCGAGTCCGCCAGCGAGCAGCCCGCGTCCATGTCCGGCAGCAGCACGGTCTTCTCCGGCGACAGGACCGAGGCGGTCTCGGCCATGAAGTGCACCCCGCAGAACGCGATCACGTCGGCGGCGGTCTTGGCCGCCTGCTGCGAGAGGCCCAGCGAGTCGCCGACGAAGTCCGCGACGTCCTGCACCTCGGGGCGCTGGTAGTTGTGGGCGAGGATCACCGCGCCGCGCTCGGCGGCGAGCGCGCGCACCTCCGCCTGCAGGGCGGGAATCGATTCGAGGGTCAGGAGGTTCACTGGACGGTCTCCATGATCAGCGACAGGTCGAGGACCGGGGCCGAATGCGTGAGGGCGCCGATCGACACGAAGTCTACACCTGAAATGGTCGCGTAGACCAAAACTGTCTCATCATCGACGCCGCCGCTGACCTCGATCACCGCGCGGCCGGCGATCTGGGCCACCGCCGCGCGCACCTGGTCGGGGCTCATGTTGTCCAGCAGGACGCGCGGGGCGCCGGCGTCGAGGGCCTCGTCGATCTCCTGGGGATTGCGCACCTCGACCGCGAGGCCGAGGTCGGGGCGCGCGGCACGCGCCTTTCTGACCGCCTCCCCCACGCCGCCCGCCAGCGCGGCGTGGTTCTCCTTGATCAGGATGAAGTCGAACAGGCCGATGCGGTGGTTGACGCCGCCGCCGTGCTTGACCGCCGCCTTCTCGAGGTCACGCAGGCCGGGGGTGGTCTTGCGGGTGTCGAGGATCCTGGCGGCGCCGGTGGGGAGCGCGCGGACGACCTTCGCGGTCTTGGTCGCGACGCCGGACAGGCGGCCGAGGAAGTTCAGCGCGGTCCGCTCGGCGGTCAGGATGCCGCGGGCGGAGCCTTCGATGTACAGGACGGGGCCGGCGTCCCGCCACTCGCCCTCGTCGGTGAGGCGCTCGATCCGCGCCTGGGGGTCGAGGCGGCGGAAGACCTCGGCCGCGGTGTCCAGGCCCGAGATCACGCCGGGCGCCTTCTGGGTGATCGTCGCGCGGCCGCGGGCGGCCGCGTCGACGGTGGCGAGCGTCGTCACGTCGCCGGCGCCGACGTCCTCGGCGAGCGCGCGGTCGATCAGGTCGGTCATGGGCGCCGAGGATAGTTCGTGTCACTGAGACCCGAATTGCGTGCGTGCCGTTCCGCACGTACTCCGGTAGCGTGCGCGGGGAGCGAGGAGAAAGAGGTCTGCCATGCCGCCCACCAGCGTGCACTTCAACGGGTCGGTCAACCTGCCGGACGCGGAGACGGTGATGCGTGAGATCAGCGTGCGCATCCCGGCCGGCGTGCGCCGCATGACCGACGGCGAGACCGGGGAGCGCGGGTACTGGATCTCCTACCAGATCGCGAAGTTCCTGGAGATGCCCGAGTTCGAGTCGGTCGCGGTCGGCCGCGCGTACGAGACCGCGGACGACGCGCCCGACATGGCCCAGCTGCGGCTGGCCGAAGGCGCGTCGGCCGAGGGGATCAGCTGGCCGGACCTCGGCTACGCCGGGGAGTACGGGAAGTCGTTCGCGCTCTTCGACCGGCTGCAGCGGGAGGGCGTGATCGGCGCCGGGGTGCGGATGCAGGCGCAGTACCCGACGCCGCTGGCCTCGATGGCGGGGACGATCGTGCCCGAGGACATGCCGGCGGTCGCGGCCGCGTACGAACGCGCGCTGTTCGCCGACGTGGACAAGCTGGTGGGGGCGCTGCCGCACGACCGGATCGCCGTGCAGTGGGACGTGGCGGTCGAGTTCGGGCTGCTCGAAGGCGCGATGGGGCCGGGCTCGGCGATGCCGCTGGACGAGGTCACGCCGGCGCTGCTGCGCTGCGTGGACCGGGTGCCCGCGGACGTGCCCGTCGGCCTGCACCTCTGCTACGGCGACTACGGGCACCAGCACTTCAAGCAGCCGGAGTCGCTGCGGATGCAGGTCGAGCTGGTCAACGCGATCGTCGCGGGCGCGAGCCGGCCGCTCAGCTGGGCGTCCTTCACCGTGCCGCAGGGACGCGGGGACGCGGCGTACTTCGCGCCGCTGCGCGACCTGGCCGCGCCGGACACCGAGCTCTACTTCGCGCTCGTGCCCTACCACCCGGCCGACCAGGCGCCGGGCACGACCGCGGCCCAGATCGAGCACATCGACGCCGCGCTCGGCGGGCGCGAGTGGGGCGTCTGCACGGAGTGCGGCATGGGCCGCGTGGCCGCGGAGGACGTGCCGACGCTCCTGGACCTCCACCGCGAGCTCCTCGCCCCCGTCCCCGCGTAGGGGGGCGCGCGGGCGCCCGGCGCGCGACGACGCGGGGCAGGCGCGGCGGCCCGCGGCGGGCGGGCCGCGCGCGGGGCCCGCGGCGGGCGGGCCCGCGCGAGTTGCGCGTGACGCGGCGAGTGGTCACTTTCCGGCCGATACGGCACATTCGCGACCACTCGCCGCCACAAGCGACGAGGCGCGGCAGGGCGAGGCGCCGCAAGGCGAGGCGGGACGAGGCGGGGCGCGATGAGCGCAGGCGCGCGGCATCGCGGGCCGTGCGACGCGCGCGGGCGGGCCGCGTGACGCGCGCGGGCGGGCCGCGTGACGCGGCAGGGCGAGGCGGGGCGAGGCGGGGCGAGGCGGGGCGCGATGAGCGCAGGCGCGCGGCATCGCGGGCCGCGCGACGCGCGCGGGCCGCCCCGCGTGACGCGCGCGGGCCGCCCCGCGTGACGCGCGCGGGCGGGCCGCGTGACGCGGCGAGTGGTCACTTTCCGGCCGATGCGGCACATTCGCGACCACTCGCGGCGAGGCGCGGCGACGCCGCGGGAGGCGCGGCGATCCGCGGTGAAGAGCGCAACGAGATCGGGGGTTTGGGCCGATGTGGCGGGGTGGGGGCGTGCGTAGCGTGAGGCGTGGGAGTCGTCATGGAGCCCGCGCAGAACGTCCCGGAACCGCGCCTCGACGCCATCGAGGCGGCGCCGCCAGAGCGCGTGCTCGCCGAGCTGCACACCGGCGCCGGTGGGCTGTCCTCGCGTGAGGCCGCGCTGCGGCTGATCGCGGCCGGGCCGAACCAACTCGAGAACCGGGCCGCCCGGACGTGGCCGCGCGAGCTGGCCGCGCAGTTCACGCACCCGCTCGCGCTGCTGCTCATCGTCGCCGCGGCGCTCGCGTTCGCCGGCGGGATCGCCGTCCTCGGCTGGGCGATCCTCGCGGTGGTCGTCCTCAACGCGGCGCTCGCGTTCGCGCAGGAGCGCCAGGCGGTCCGCGCCGTGGACGCGCTCAAGGAGTACCTGCCCCCGCGCGCGGACGTCGTGCGCGACGGCCGCGAGCAGGAAGTCGACGCGCGCGAGCTGGTCCCCGGCGACGTGATGATCCTCCGCGAAGGCCAGCGGATCAGCGCCGACGGCCGCGTGCTCGCGGGCCGTGTGGAGATCGACCTCTCCGCGCTCACCGGCGAGTCCGTCCCGGTGGTCCGCGACGCGACCGCGCCCGAGCCGAGCACGCCGGCTCTGGAGGCCTCCGACTTCGTCTTCAGCGGCGCGACGTGCACCAGCGGCGAGGCCCGCGTGGCCGTGTTCGCGACCGGCATGCAGACGCAGATCGGCCGCGTGGCCGCGCTCTCGTCCGGCATCGAGGCCGCGCCGAGCCCGCTCCAGCGCGAGGTCAAGCGCGTGGCGTGGCTGATCGCGGCGATCGCGGTCGCCGCCGGCGTCGCGTTCGTCCCGCTCGGCACGCTCGTCGCCGGGCTCCCGATCGGCGACGCGGTCACGTTCGCGATCGGCCTGCTGGTGGCCAACGTGCCCGAGGGCCTGCTGCCCACGATCACGCTCGCGCTGGCCGTCGGCGTCCGCCGGCTCGCGCGCGAGGGCGCGCTCGTCAAGCGGCTCAACGCGGTCGAGACGCTCGGGTCGACCACGGTCATCTGCACCGACAAGACCGGCACGCTGACCCGCAACCGGATGCGCGCGGTCGAGGCCTGGGGCGACCACGCGGAGCTCGCGACCGTGATGCGCGCGTGCAACGACGCGGTCGACGGCCACGGCGACCCGACCGAGGTCGCGCTGCGCGACTGGGCCACGGACGCGCCGGCGCCACAACGACTCGCCACGTTCCCCTTCGACCCCCGCCGCCGCCTGATGACGACCGTGGACGAGCTGCCCGACGGCCGCTGGATCGACGTCAAAGGCGCGCCCGACGCCCTGCTCGACCGCTGCCCCGACGCCGATCGCCGCCAGATCGAAGCCGCCGCCGACCGGCTCGCGGCGCGCGGCCTGCGCGTGCTCGGCGCCGCCCGCCGCCCGCTCACCGGCGCCCCGCCCGAGGATCGCGACGACGCCGAGCGCGACCTGCGCTTCGTCGGCCTGGTCGGCCTGCTGGACCCGCCGCGCGAGGGCGTCAAAGCCGCGGTCGAGCGCTGCCACCGCGCCGGCCTGCGCATCCACGTCGTCACCGGCGACTACGGCCTGACCGCGGCCGAGGTGGCGCGCCGCGTCGGCATCGGCGGCGACGCGCCGCGGGTCGTCACCGGCGCCGAGCTGGACGCGCTCGGCGAGCCGGAGCTCGACGCGCTGCTCGGCGCGCCCGGCGAGATCGTCTTCTCGCGCGCCTCGCCGGAGGCCAAGCTGCGGATCGCCGACGCGCTGCGCTCGCTCGGGCACGTCGTGGCCATGACGGGCGACGGCGTCAACGACGCGCCCGCGCTGCGGCGCGCGGACATCGGCGTCGCGATGGGCGCGTCCGGCACCGACGTGGCGCGCGAGGCGGCCGCGCTGATCCTGACCGGGGACGACTTCGAGACGATCGTGACCGCGGTGGAAGAGGGCCGCCGCGTCTACCAGAACATCCGCAAGTTCATCCTCTACATCTTCGCCCACGCGCCGGCCGAGGTGCTGCCGTTCGTGCTGTTCGCCCTCTCCGGCGGCTCGGTCCCGCTGCCGCTGACCGCGGTGCTGATCCTCGCGGTCGACCTCGGCACCGAGACGCTGCCGGCGCTCGCGCTCGGCCGCGACCCGGCGGAGCCGGGCATCATGGACCGCCCGCCGCGCGCCCGCACCGCGCGCGTGATCGATCGCGAGCTGCTCGTCCGCGCGTGGGGCGTGCTCGGCGCCGTGACCGCCGTCTGCACGCTGGCCGGGTTCTTCTTCGTGCTGCTGCGCGCCGGCTGGCGGCCCGGCGACGCGACCGGCGCGGGCGCCCCGCTGCACGATGCCTGGCTGCGCGCCACGACCATGTCCTTCGCGGCGATCGTCGCCTGCCAGGTCGGCGCGGCGTTCGCGTGCCGCGCCGAGCGGGTGCCGCTCGGCTGGACGTCGAACCCGCTGCTGCTCTACGGCATCGCGTTCGAGCTGGTGTTCGCCGCCGCGCTGATCTACCTGCCGCCGCTGCAGGAGGTCTTCGGCACGCGCGCGCTCGGGCCGCCCGAGCTGGCGCTGCTCGCCGTCTTCCCCGTGCTCGTGTGGGGCGTCGACGAGCTGCGCCGCCGCCGGCTACGCGCGTGACTTCGCGTTGGCCTCCAGCCACGAGCGCACGAACCCGTCGAGGTCGCCGTCGAGCACGCCGTTGGCGTTGCCGACCTCGAAGTCCGTCCGGTGATCCTTGACCATCGTGTACGGGTGCAGGACGTAGGAGCGGATCTGCGAACCGAAGTTGACGTCCTGCGCCTCGCCGCGCTCGCGCGCGATCTCCGCCCGCCGCTCGGCCTCCTGGCGCTCGATCAGCTTGGCGCGCAGCATCGCCATCGCCGTCGCCCGGTTGGCGGACTGCGAGCGCTCGTTCTGGCACTGCACGACGATCCCGGACGGCTTGTGCGTGATCCGCACCGCGCTGTCGGTCTTGTTGACGTGCTGGCCGCCCGCGCCGGACGCACGGTAGGTGTCGACCTGCAGGTCGTCGTCCTCGATCTCCACCTCGCCGGCCTCCTCGACCACCGGCGCGACCTCGACGCCCGCGAACGACGTCTGGCGGCGGTTGGCGGAGTCGAACGGGGACAGGCGGACGAGCCGGTGCACGCCCTTCTCGGCGCTGTAGAGCCCGTACGCGTTATCGCCGGACACCCGGAACGTGGCCGACTTGATGCCGGCCTCCTCCCCTGGGCTGGCCTCCAGCAGCTCGACCTTGAAGCCGCGCCGCTCGGCCCAGCGCATCTCCATCCGCAGGACCATCTCGGCCCAGTCCTGCGCGTCCGTGCCGCCGGCGCCCGCGTTGACGGTCACCAGGGCGTCGCCCGCGTCGTAGTCGCCGGTGAACAGGCGCTGCTCCTCGGCGTCGCCGAGCCGCGCCTCGACGGACGCGATCGCCTCCTCGAGCTCCGCCGCGAGATCCGGGTCCTCGTCGGCGAGCTCGGCCAGACCGTCGAGATCCTCCGCGTCCGCCTGCAGCTTCGTGAACGACTCGAGGCGGCGCTGCGTGCGCGTGTGCTCGGCGCCCACCTTGGCCGCGGTCTCAGGGTCATCCCAGAAACCGGGCGCGCCCATCGCTTGTTCGAGCGCGCTCAGGCGCTCCTGCATGCCAGCCGGGTCAAAGATAGTCCGAGAGCAGGGACATCTGCTCACGGATGGCGGCCAGGCGCTGCGGGACGGGCTGATCTGAGGCCATGGCCGATGAGGCTAGCGTGGTTGACGCACGGCGACCGCGTCCCTAGCTTGAAGGGATGGTTTCGCTCTGGGCCCTCGGCGGCGCCAGCACGCTCGCGGCGTTCGGCGTCGTCCTGCTGCTGGTCGCGGTCGCGGGCGCGCCGCCGGAGCGCGGCGCGCGCCACTGGCGCGGCCCCGCCGCGTTCGCGTGCGCGGTCTGCGCGCTCGCCGCCGGCATGCTCGTGGAGCTCGCGCACCCGCTGGCCGCCCTGAGCGCGGCGGGCGCGACGCTGGTCGCGGGCGCGCTCGTGATCGTCGCGGTGCGCGCGCGGCGGCGCGACGACGGGGACGGCGGCGGCGGCTTCGGCGGCGCGGATCCGCCGCCCGAGGATCCCGGCGGCGGTGGCGACTGGGAGCGCTTCGAGGCCGCCTTCTGGGCGTACGTGCACGAGCGCGAGCCCGCCGGCGTCTAAGAGCCCAGCCGGCGTCTAAAAGACCACGGTGCGGTTGCCGTGCACGAGCACCCGGTCCTCCAGGTGCCACTTGACGGCGCGCGCCAGCACGGTGCGCTCGATGTCGCGCCCGAGCCGGATCATCGTCTCCGGGTGCTCGCGGTGGCTGACGCGGGCGACGTCCTGCTCGATGATCGGGCCGGCGTCGAGCTCCTCGGTCACGTAGTGCGCGGTCGCCCCGATGATCTTCACGCCGCGCTCGAACGCTCGCTGGTACGGGTTCGCGCCCGCGAACGCCGGCAGGAACGAGTGGTGGATGTTGATGACCGGCGCCGCCAGCCGCGTCAGGAAGTCGCCGGACAGGATCCGCATGTAGCGCGCGAGCACGACGAGGTCCGAATCGGCCAGCAAATCGAGCAGTTCCGGCTCGTTCGGATACGGCACGTGGTGGTACGGAATCCCGAAACCTTCAACGTCAAGTCGATGGTCAGGGTGGTTGGAGGCGACGAGCGTGACCTCCGCGTCGAGCTCCCCGCGCCGGTGGCGCCACAGCAGGTCGACGAGGCAGTGGTCCTCCCTGGACACCAGGATCGCCACGCGCTTGGGGCGGGCAACGTCCGTCAGCCGCCACCGCATGTCCAGCCGCTCGCCGACCTCCTGGCCGAACGCGCGCCCGAGCGCGGCGAGGTCGCCGTGCTCGAGGTTGAACTCCATCCGCATGAAGAACTCGCCGCCCTCGGGGTCGGTCGAGTGCTGGTCGGACGTGATGATGTTTGCGCCGGAGCCCGCCAAAAAGCCCGCGACCGCGGCGACGATCCCGTGACGATCCGGGCAGGTGATCAGGAGGCGGCCGTTCACGGCCGCCTCAGGCTCACGCTCCGTGGCACTTCTTGTACTTCTTGCCCGAGCCGCACCAGCACGGATCGTTGCGGCCGAGGCTCTCGTGCTCCCCGACGCGCCGCTGCGCGACCACCGGCGGCTCCTCGGCGACCAGGCCGTCGCCGTCGTCGCCGTACGCGGTCGGCTGGTCGTCGAACGTCCCGCCCGAGTACTCCAGCGCGCCGAAGTTGCCGGCCGGCTGCTGCGGCTGCGGCGGCGCCGCCCACTCGGGCGGCGGGGCGGCGGACTCGTCGGGGCCCTGAACCTCGACCTCGACGTTGTAGATCATGCGCGCGAAGTCCGCCCAGATGGAGTTCATCAGGTCGGCGAACAGCGTGAAGGCCTCGTTCTTGTAGGCCACCAGCGGCTCGATCTGCGCGAACCCGCGCAGGTGGATGCCCTCGCGCAGGTAGTCCATGTCGTAGAGGTGCTCGCGCCAGCGCTGATCGATGATCTGGAGGATCAGGTAGCGCTCGAGCATCCGCATCAGCTCTTCGCCCAGCTCCGCCTCGCGCTCGTCGTAGAGCGACAGCGCGTCGTCGGAGAGCATCTGCTTGAGCGATTCGCGGTCGACCGCCGAGCGGTCGATGTCCTCGACGCCGAAGTCGACGTGGTAGATCGCGTCCAGCTGCGCCCACAGGCCTTCGAGGTCCCAGTCGTCGACGAAGTCGCCGGGCGTGTAGTCGTCGACCAGGCGCCCGATCACCTCGGCGATCTGCTCGCGCGCGACGTCGGCCATGTCGCGGCCCTCGAGCACCTCGTCGCGGTACTTGTAGACGACCTCGCGCTGCTGGTTCATCACGTCGTCGTACTCGAGGACGCGCTTGCGGATGAGGTAGTTCTGCTCCTCGACCTTGCGCTGGGCGCCCTCGATCTGCTTCGTGAGCATCTTCGCCTCGATCGGCTCCTCCTCGCCCTCGTCGGACTTGGGGCCGAGGCGGTCCAGGATCTTGTAGATCCGGTCGCCGGCGAACTTGCGCACCAGGTCGTCCTGGGCGGAGAGGAAGAAGCGCGACTCGCCGGGATCTCCCTGGCGGCCCGCGCGGCCGCGCAGCTGGTTGTCGATCCGGCGCGACTCGTGGCGCTCGGTGCCGCAGATGTAGAGGCCGCCGGCGTCGTACACGCGCTGGCGGTCGACCTCCAGGCGCTCCTCGATCTTCGGCAGGATCTGCGCGTAGCGCTCCTCGTAGTCCGGGTCGCCGGGGCGCAGGCCGAGCTTGGTCAGCTCGACCTCCGTGAGGTGCTCGGCGTTGCCGCCGAGCTTGATGTCCACGCCGCGGCCGGCCATGTTGGTGGCGATCGTGACCGCGCCGGGCGCGCCCGCCTCGGCGATGATCGCGCCCTCGCGGGCGGCGTGCTCGGGCTTGGCGTTGAGGACCGTGTGCGGGACGCCGACCTTGCGCAGGCGCTCGGACAGCAGCTCGGAGACCTCGACCGAGATCGTGCCCACCAGCACCGGCTGGTCCTGCTCGTGGCGCTGCCGGATCTCGTTGACCACGGCGCGCCACTTGCCCTCCATGGTCTTGTAGATCAGGTCGTTCTGGTCCATGCGGACCATCGGCCGGTTCGTGGGGATCTCCACCACGCCGACCTTGTAGATCTTCATGAACTCCGTGGCCTCGGTGAGGGCCGTGCCCGACATGCCCGCGAGCTTGTCGTACATGCGGAAGTAGTTCTGCAGCGTGATCGTCGCGAGCGTCTGGTTCTCCTCGCGGACGCGCACGCCCTCCTTGGCCTCGACGGCCTGGTGCAGGCCCTCCGACCAGCGGCGGCCGTCCAGGATCCGGCCGGTGAACTCGTCGATGATCTTGACCTCGCCGTCGATCACGGCGTAGTCGACGTCCTTCTTGTACAGCGACTCGGCCTTCAGCGACTGGTGCAGGTGGTTGACCAGGGCGCCGTTCTCGGCGCGGTAGAGGTGGTCGATGCCGAGGAACCGCTCGGCCTTCTCCACGCCGCGCTCGGTCACCGAGACCGTCTTGTGCTTCTCGTCGAACTCGTAGTCGAAGTCCGCGACGAACTCCTTCTTGGCGCGCGGATCCAGCCCGTCGGGCTTCTTGCCCGGCTCCATCATCGGGGCGAGCTTGGCGAACTGGACGTAGAGCTCCGCCGCCTGCTCGGGCGCGCCCGAGATGATCAGCGGGGTGCGCGCCTCGTCGATCAGGATGTTGTCGACCTCGTCGACGATCGCGAAGTTGTGCATCGCGACCGGCTTGCCGTCGGCGCCGATGCGGCCGCCGTGCTGGACCTTCTCCTCCAGCCGGGTCGCCATGTTGTCGCGCAGGTAGTCGAAGCCGAACTCGGAGTTCGTGCCGTACGTGATGTCCGCCGCGTAGGCCGCGCGCTTCTCCTCGTACGGCTGGTTGTTCTGGAGCACGCCGACGGTCAGGCCCAGGCCCTCGTAGATCGGGCGCATCCAGTCCGCGTCGCGGCGGGCCAGGTAGTCGTTGACCGTGACGACGTGGACGCCCTTGCCGGCGAGCGCGTTGAGCACGACCGCGAGCGTCGCCGTGAGCGTCTTGCCCTCGCCGGTGCGCATCTCGGCGATCTGGCCGTCGTGCAGGACCATGCCGCCGATCAGCTGGACGTCGAAGTGGCGCATGCTCATCGTGCGCCGGCCCATCTCGCGCGTGAGCGCGAACGACTCCGGCAGCAGGTCGTCCAGGTCCTCGCCCTCCTGCGCGCGCTCCCGGAGCTCCGCGAACTGCTCGCGGAGCTCGTCGTCGTCGGCCTCGAGCAGTTCGGACTCCCACTCGTTGATCCGCTCGACGCGCTTGGAGTATGCCTTGAACTGCTTAGCTTCGCCCAGCCGGAGGGCGCGCTCGAGGATCGACATGGGTACCTAGACTAGCGTTCGAGCGCGCCCTGGACGGGGCGTTTAGAGCGTGTCTTCGATCGGCACCGGCGAGGTGCGGAAGACCTCGGCGGCGGACCTCGACTCGCGGCGGGCGCGGCGCTTCTCGCGGTGCCGCTTGACCTGGCGCTCCATGTTCTCCGCGACCAGGTTGATCGCGTGCTTGGGGTCCTTGGCGACCTCCTTGGCGCGCAGCGTGATGCCCTTCAGGTGGAGCGACGCCTCAGCGGCGAGCGGATCTCCCGGCACGTTCTCGTCGGCGATCTCGAGCTCCAGCGTCGCGAGCTCGGAGACCTGCTTGGCGATCTTGTCGAAACGCCGGTCGACGTACTCCCGCATCTCGTCGGTGACCTGAAGGTTGCGGCCCTTCACCTCGATCTGCATGCGACTCCTCTGTCGGGGTCCGTGTTTGTGAATCCTAGCCTCAAGGGTCGACCGTTTACGGCCGAACTAAAGCCTTGTGAGCGCCGCTGTGCCCGTTCCCGTCCCGTCGGACCGCCAGGAGGTGGCGGTCGTCCGGCATCCGATCGCGGACGCACGCAACGTCGTGGTCGGCTACGAGCTGCGTTTCGGGGGATCGATCGACCTCGGCGACCCCGCGATGGACGCCAAGGCGACGTCGGCGCTGCTGATCGAGGCGTTCGGGGACATCGGGCTCGAGACGCTCGCCGGACGGCATCCCGCGTGGGTCACGATCGCGCGGAACTTCCTGGTGGAGATCGGGCCGCCGCCGGTGCGGCCGGACCGCGCGGTGCTGCAGATCAAGGCCTACCAGGCGCGGCAGGACCTGCTGCAGATCCTGCAGCAGTTGGCGCGCTCGGGCTACACGATCGCGCTGGACGAGTACGACGGGACGCTGATCGACAACGTCGAGGAGCTGATGTCGCTGTGCTCGATCGTGCGGATCGACGTCTCGCGCGTCGCGCCCGCCGATCTGCAGCGGGTGACGCGGCTGCCGCGACTGCAGGGTGCGCTGCTGGTGGCGACGTCGGTGGCGGACCACGCGGCGTTCACGCGCTGCCGGGAGCTGGGGTTCACGTACTTCCAGGGCGAGTACTTCGCGCAGCCGCGCACGTTCAAGCACCGTGGGGTGGCGACCGCGGGGCTGTCGTCTTTGCGGCGGCTCGCGGAGCTGACGGCGGGGGACATCTGCTTCGAGGACCTCGAGCGGATCATCGCGTCGGACGTCGGTCTGTCCTTGAAGCTGCTGCGGTACGTCAACTCGGCGTTCTTCGCGTTGCCGCGGACGGTGTCGTCGGTGCACGAGGCGCTGAACATGCTGGGCGTGCGAACGGTCCGGCGCTGGGCGACGGTCATGGTCATCTCCTCGATCCCGGACGTGCCGGACGAGCTCGTCGGGCTCGGGCTGCGGCGGGCGCACATGTGCGAGGTCCTGGCCGGGTCGGCGCTGCCGGAGGAGCGGGAGACGCTGTTCACGATCGGGCTGTTCTCGGTCGCCGACGCGCTGCTGGACGCGCCGATGGCGGACGTCCTGGACTCGCTGCCGTTCACGGAGGAGATCCAGCGGGCGCTGCTGCGGCGGGAAGGGCCGAAGGGCGAGCTGCTGGCCGCGGTCGCGGCGTACGAGCGGGGCGAGTTCCCGACGCTGCCGACGACCGAGTCCTCCCCCTCGCTCGCGGGCGCCTACCGCTCCGCGCTGGCGTGGGCGGACGAGGCGTCGCGCGCGGTCGCCTGAGACGCGCGGCGCTGCGTCGCGCCGGGCGGGCGGGTCTTGCCGCCGCGTTGGCGCGGCGCGACCACGCCGCGCGGGTCTCGCCGCCGCGTTGGCGCGGCGCGACCACGCCGCGCGGGTCTCGCCGCCGCGCGTCACACCGCGGGCGCGGTCGTGCGCGGCGAGTGGTCACTTTCTGGCGCTATCCGCCGAAAACTCGCCTCTCGCCGCGTCGAACGGCCGGGTGCGGCACCTCGTGGCCGCGGTTCAGAGCGTGCGGGCGTAGCTGACGGCGGCCACGACGGTGACGCCGTGGGCCGCGAGGGTGCGAGCGCAGGCGTCGAAGGTCGCGCCGGTGGTGTGGACGTCATCGATGAGCAGCACGTGCGGGGGCGGTGAGCCGCGGACGCGGAGCTGCAGGCGGCCAGGAGCGCGGCGCTCGCGGCGGGTCGACGCCGACTGGCGCCGTGAGCGGTCGGTGCGCATGAGGCAGTCCGCGAGCGGACGGTCGAGCCGGCGAGCGAGGGCGGCGGTCAGCAGGCGCGCGGGATCGAACCCGCGGGCGCGGCGACGCGACCGCTGCGCCGGGACGGGCACCAGCGCCGCGTCCGGCGCGCGCAGCTCGAGCGGCAGGTTCGCCGCGATGTGCGCCGCCATCACGTCGGCGACGGTCGGCGAGCCGCGGATCTTCAGGCCGCGCACGAGATCCCGCGCCACGCTCTCGTAGGCGAGCGGCGCCCACGCGCGCGGGAACGCCGCGCGCGCCGCGGGGCAGCGCCGTCCGGGGTGCAGCGGCAGCGCGCAGCGCGGGCAGCAGGCGCCCAGCCAGGGCAGCGCACGCGCGCAGTGCACGCATAGCCGCTCCGCCGTGGCGGTGAGCGCGCGCCCGCACGCGGCGCAGCCGGGCGGCGCGAACAGGGCGATGAGTTCCGCGAGCACGGACATCACGTGATCGGCGGCGCGCGCATCACGCGAGCAGCGCCGGCGCGGGGACGAGGGCAACGATGACGGGCATCACGGACGCGCGAGCGCGCGGCGACAGCGAGACCGAGGCGCGGCGAGGCGAGGTCGGGCGGGGCGAGGCCGGCGAGACGACGCGGCAAGGCGATGACCGTGCGGCGAGACGCGGCGCGGCGTGTCGCGCGTGGCGCGGCGCGGCGAGGTCGGGCGAGGCCGGCGAGGCAACGACGCGGCAAGGCGATGACCGTGCGGCGTGTCGCGCGCGGTGCAGCGTGGCGCGGCGGGCGAGGCCGGCGAGGCGACGACCGGCGCGGCGTGTCGCGGCGGGGCGAGGCGCGGCGGGGCGAGGCGCGGCGCGGCGCGGTGAGGCGCGGTGAGGCGAGGCGCGGTGTACGTCGCGCGGACGGTGCTGGGCGGGAAATCGGGGGCACGCGGCGCATGGTCGCGAGCGAGCTGTGGAGTGTCAGCACCGGATCGTCACAATTGCGCGGAGTGTCTGTGACGTTTCCGTTCGCGGTTGCGGTGCCGGTCGATGCCGGGTGGACGTTCACACCCGCCGTCCTGATCTCGCTCACCGCGTACCTATGGGTCTACGTGTGGCGCTGGCGGGTGTCGCGCCGCGAGGGCGGGCCGCGGGTCGCGCCGGTCGGCAAGCTCGTGCTCTGGATCGGCGGGATCTTCTGCCTGTTCCTCGCGCTGGTCTCGCCGATCGACCGGCTGGGCGAGCAGCTGGCGTCGATGCACATGGTCCAGCACCTGCTGATCGCCGACCTGGCGCCGATCCTGCTCACGGTCGCGCTGACGAAGCACATCCTGCGGCCGGTGACGCGGCGGATCCAGCGGCTCGAGCGGGCGGCGGGGCCGTTCGGGCACCCGGTGTTCGGCGTCGTCGCCTACGTCGGCGCGATGTGGATCTGGCACATCCCGGGCATGTACCAGGCGGCGCTCGAGCACGGGTTCGTGCACGTGCTCGAGCACCTGTCGTTCGCGGTCGCGGGCCTGCTCTATTGGTGGCACCTGCTGTCGCCGATCCGATCGCGGCTGCGGCTCGGGGGGCTCGGCCCGGTGATCTACATGGCGACGACGAAGATCATGGTCGGCTTCCTCGGCATCCTGCTCGCGTTCTCGCCCTCCGTCCTCTACCACTTCTACGAGGCCGGCGGGACGCGTTGGGGCATGAGCGCGCTCGACGACCAGCGCGTCGCCGGGCTGATCATGGCGCTCGAGCAGTCGCTCGTGATGGGGATCGCGCTCGCGTACCTGTTCATCCGCATGCTCTCCGAGGCCGACGAGGAGGACGCGCGCGCCGAGCGCTACGGCGCCGTGTAGGGCTCGCGGGTCGCCAGCACCCGCAGGTTCCCCGCCGCGCGGGCGGCGAGCGCGAGCAGCATGACCGCGGACGCGGCCAGCGCCGTGAGGTCGAGCAGCGTCAGGCCCGCCAGCGAGACCTCGGCGCCGAGCGCGACCGCGAGCAGCAGCGCGATCAGGCCGAGCCGCGCCTCGGTCGGGCCGAGCCGGCCGTACCCGAGCGAGAACCGCCCGAGCGCCTGGGTCTCGAGGTACGCGTTGATCGAGAGCGCGAGGTACGCGACCACGAGCACGAGCCCCGCGGCGACGTGCATGTGCGCGGACAGCCCGAGCCCGGCGCCGATCAGCGCGGTCGCGGCCGCGTCGGCGAGATGGTCGAGGTAGTAGCCGTAGCGGGGCCGCTCGGCGCGGCGAACGCGGGCGAGCGTGCCGTCGAGCGAATCGCCGAGCCAGTGCACGACCAGCAGCCCCGCCGCAGCCGCGAACGCGCCGGACGCCGCGGCGACCGCGAACGCCACCGCCGCCGCCAGCGCGAGCACGGTCAGGTGATCCGGGCGCACCCACGCGGGGAGCCGGCGGGCGATCGCCTCCAGCAGCCGCTGCTCCGGGGCGGCGAGCAGGAACGTCTTCTCGCGCGGGGCGGTCACGCCAGTCATCTCGGCCTCCTTGTTGACCATCGGTCAACGGCACCATACCTTGCTGACCGATGGTTGACAAGGCGCTCGTGCGACGATTCGGCGATGAGCGAACCGGCGATCCTGCGCTACACGGCGTTCACCGACTCCCCCGCGGGCGGGAACCCCGCCGGCGTGGTCCTGGACGCTTCGGCGCTCGACGGCGCGCGCCGCCAGGCCATCGCCGCCGAGCTCGGCTACAGCGAGACCGCGTTCGCGACCCCGCGCGCGGACGGCGACTACGACGTCCGCTACTTCAGCCCCGAGGCCGAGGTCCCGTTCTGCGGCCACGCGACGATCGCCACCGCCGTCGCCCTGGCCGAGCGCGACGGCGCCGGCCCGCGCCGCTTCCACACCCGCGCCGGAACGGTGCCCGTCGACACGGAGACCGCCGGCCACGCGATCACCGCCACGCTGACGAGCGTCGTCCCGCACGTCGAAACCGCCCCCGACGCGCTGCTCCACGCCGCCCTGAAGGCGCTCCGCTACGACCCCGGAACCGACCTCGACCCCACGCTCCCGCCCCGGATCGCGTACGCCGGTGCCCGCCACCTGATCCTGGCCGCCGCCACCCGCGCCCGCCTCGCCGACCTCGACTACGACTTCGACGCCCTCAAGCGCACGATGCAGGCCCACGACCTCACCACCGTCGACCTCGTGCACCGCACCGACGACGCCCCGCACACGTTCCACGCCCGCAACCCGTTCCCGGTCGGCGGCGTGATCGAGGACCCGGCGACCGGGGCCGCGGCGGCCGCGTTCGGCGCCTACCTGCGCGAGGTCGGCGCCATCGACCCGCCCGCCACGCTCACCATCCACCAGGGCGACGACATGGGCCGCCCCAGCCGGCTCACCGTGACGATCGCCGCCGACCGCCCAGAGATCCGCGTCAGCGGCCGAGCGGTCGCGATGTGAGCGACAGATAGGCCGCCTGGGCGTCCGTCAGCTCGTCGATCTCGACCCCCAGCGCGGCGAGCTTCAGCGCCGCGACCTCGCGCTCGATCGCGTCCGGCACCTGGTGCACGCCGGCCGCCCAGGAATCGCGCACGAGCGCTTCGGCGGCCAGCGCCTGCAGCGCGAACGAGACGTCCATGACCGCCGCCGGATGCCCCTCGGCCGCCGCCAGGTTCACGACCCGGCCCCCGGCCAGCAGGTGCAGCGCCCGGTCGCCGAACTCGAACCGCTCGACCAGCGGCAGGATCTCGCGCACGCTGGTGGACTCCGCGCGCAGGTCGTCCAGCGAGATCTCGACGTCGAACTGGCCCGCGTTGGCCAGCACCGCCCCGTCCTTCATCCGGAAGAAGTGCTCCCCGCGCAGCACGCCCGGCACCCCGGTGACCGTGATGAAGATGTCCCCGATCGACGCGGCGCTCAGCGCCGGCAGCACCGGGAAGCCCTCCATGCGCGCCTCCAGCGCCCGCAGCGGGTCGACCTCGCAGACGATCACCGACGCGCCGAACCCGCGCGCCCGCAGCGCCACGCCGCGCCCCGTCCAGCCGTAGCCGAGCACCACGACCGTCTGACCCGCCAGCAGCAGGTTGGTCGCCCGGACGATGCCGTCGAGCACCGACTGCCCGGCCCCGAAGCGATCGTTGAACGCCCGCTCCGCGCGCGCCTCGTTGACCGCGATCACCGGCACCGAGAGCGAGCCCTCGGCCTCCAGCGCCCGCAGCCGCACGAGCCCGGTCGTCGTCTCCTCGGTCCCGCCCAGCATCCCTGCGAGCAGGTCCGGCCGCGCGGCGTGCAGCGCGCCCAGCAGGTCCGCCCCGTCGTCGAGCGTGATCTGCGGCCCGCGCGTCACGACCTCGGCCACGTCCGCCGCCCAGGCGTCCGGCCCGCCGGCGAACACCGACGCCTCCTGCGCCAGCGCCGACGCGACGTCCTGCTGGATCGCGAACGGGTTCGACGCGCACAGGAACACCTCGGCGCCCCCGGCCTGCAGCGTCCGCATCAGCACCGCGGTCTCCGACGTGACGTGCAGGCAGGCGCCGACGGCGATCCCCGCCAGCGGCCGCTCGCGCGCGAACCGCTCCCGGATCGAGCGGAGGACGGGCATCTGCCCGTCCGCCCACTCGATCCGCGCCAGCCCGGTGTCAGCCCTCATCGGGCCGCACCGTACCTAGTAGCGGTAGTGATCGGGCTTGTACGGCCCCTCGACCGGGACGCCGATGTAGGCGGCCTGGTCGGGCGTGAGCTCGGTCAGCCGGACGCCGAGCGCGTCCAGGTGCAGCCGCGCCACCTTCTCGTCGAGGTGCTTGGGCAGCACGTAGACCTGCTTGGCGTACTCCTCGGTCTTCGTGAACAGCTCGATCTGGGCGATCGTCTGGTTCGTGAACGAGTTCGACATCACGAACGACGGGTGGCCGGTCGCGTTGCCGAGGTTCAGCAGACGGCCCTCGGATAGGACGATGATCGTGTGCCCGTCGGCGAAGCGCCACTCGTGCACCTGCGGCTTGACCTCGGTGCGCTCGGCGATCTTGGCCAGGCCGGCCATGTCGATCTCGTTGTCGAAGTGGCCGATGTTGCCGACGATCGCCTGGTGCTTCATCCGCGACATCTGCTCGGCGGAGATGACGTCCTTGTTGCCGGTCGACGTCACGAAGATGTCCGCGGTCTCGACGACGTCGTCGAGCGTGGCCACCTGGTAGCCCTCCATCGCCGCCTGCAGCGCGCAGATCGGGTCGACCTCGGTGACGATGACGCGCGCGCCCTGGCCGCGCAGGGACTCCGCGCAGCCCTTGCCGACGTCGCCGTAGCCGAGCACGACCGCGACCTTGCCGCCGATCATCACGTCGGTGCCGCGGTTGATGCCGTCGACCAGCGAGTGGCGGCAGCCGTAGAGGTTGTCGAACTTCGACTTGGTGACCGAGTCGTTGACGTTGATCGCCGGGAACAGCAGCTTGCCCTGCTTGGCGAACTCGTACAGGCGGTGCACGCCCGTCGTCGTCTCCTCGGTGACGCCCTTGATCGCCGCCGCGGCGCGCGTCCACTTCTGCGCGTCCTCGGCCAGCGTGCGGGTCAGGGTCTCGAGGATGATGCGGTGCTCGTCGTTGTCGGCGGTCGCGGGGTCCGGCACCGCGCCGGCCGCCTCGTACTCGACGCCGAGGTGGACGAGCAGCGTCGCGTCGCCGCCGTCGTCGAGGATCATGTTCGGGCCCTCGCCGTCCGGCCAGGTGAGCGCCTGCTCGGTGCACCACCAGTACTCCTCGAGCGTCTCGCCCTTCCAGGCGAAGACCGGGATGCCGGCCTCGGCGATCGCCGCCGCGGCGTGATCCTGGGTCGAGAAGATGTTGCAGGACGCCCAGCGCACCTGCGCGCCGAGCGCGACCAGCGTCTCGATCAGCACGGCGGTCTGGATCGTCATGTGCAGCGAGCCGGTGATGCGCGCGCCCTTGAGCGGCTGCACATCCGCGTACTCGGCGCGGGTCGCCATCAGGCCGGGCATCTCGTGCTCGGCGAGCTGGATCTCCTTGCGGCCAAAAGCGGCCAGGCCGATGTCGGCGACCTTGTAATCGGGCGTCGTGATTGCGGTCATGCGGTCTCCAGGGAGTGGGTGGTCGTGCGGCTCGCCAGCGCGGCGAGCAGGCGCTGGTGCTTCTCCTGCTCGAAGTGCAGCCAGTCCTCGGTCGTCGGGACGTCCGCGGGCTGCTGCGCTTCGGCGTCCAGCCACGCGTCGGTGGCCTCGCGCAGATCGCCGTCACGGCGCAGCCGCAGGGCGAACGCGAGATCGGACAGGCCGATGTCGTGCTCGTCCAGCAACTCGCGCAGCGTGCGCAGCCGCTGGAGCTCGGCGGGGCCGTACAGTCGGTAGCCCTTCGCCGACCGTGCGGGCTCCACGAGCCCGACGCGCTCGACGTACCGAAGCATGCGCGGGCTCCAGCCCGTCGTCGCGGCCGCTTCGTGGATCGTCAGCGCGTCCATCTGTCGCCAGTGTAGCGCCACCCTGACACACTTGTGTCAAGGTTGCGAACCGCTAGCGTGCGCGCCCTATGCCAACGGGTGCGCACGTCATCGTCTCGGCGCTCGAGCGGGCCGGAGTGGAAGTCTGCTTCGGACTCCCGGGCGTCCACAACCTCGCCCTCTGGGAGGCGCTGCGGTCGTCGTCGATCCGGCTCGTCGGCGTGCGCCACGAACAGGCCGCCGCGTACGCGGCGGACGGATACGCGCGCGCGACCGGACGGCTGGGCGTCGCGCCGACCACGACCGGGCCCGGCGCCGCCAACACGCTCGGCGCGGTCGGGGAAGCGTGGGCCGCGCGCTCGCCGATCCTCGTGATCGCGACCGACATACCGTCCACGCTGCGCCGCCCGGGCGCCTACCGCGGCGTGCTGCACGAGACCGACGGCCAGGCGGACATGTTCGCCCCGGTCGTGAAGGCCGTGCACCTCGCCCACACGGCCGACGCCGTCGGCGCGTGCGCCGCGGCCGCGGTGGACGACGCGCTGCGCGCGCCCACGCGCCCCGTCTACCTCGAAGTCTCCACGGACCTGCTGAGCGCGGAGGCCGAGGACAGCGACCCGCCGCTGCGCGCCGCCCGCACCGCGCCCGACGTCCAGGACGCCGTCGCGCGCCTCGACGCCGCCGAGCGGCCGCTGCTGTGGGTCGGCGGCGGCGCGCGCGACGCGGGCGACGCCGTCGCACGGCTGGCCGAGCGGCTCGGCGCGCCCGTCCTCACCACCTACGGCGCGGCCGGGATCCTGCACCCCGACCACCCGTGCCGGGTCGGCCTGCCGCCGCACGTCCCCGCCGCCGGCCGGCTGTGGGACGAGGCGGACGTCGTGCTCGCGCTCGGCTCCGACCTCGACGGCGTCCAGACCCAGAACTTCACCCAGCCGCAGCCGCCGCAGCTGATCGCCGTGACGCTGGAGCCGGTCGTCAACTACCGGGTGGACGTGGCGATCGAGGGCGACGCGGGCACCGTCGCCGCCGCGCTGGCGGACCGCGTGCGGCCGCGCGAGACGACGCCCGACTTCAGCGCGCTGCGCGCCGAGGCCTGCGCGGCGCTGGACCCCACCGCGCTGCGCTTCCTGGACGCGGTGCGCTTCGCCGTGCCCGACGACGTCGCGCTCGTGGTCGACATGTGCATCCCGGGCTACTGGCTCGCCGGCTTCCACGCCCCGGGCGCGCCGCGCCGCCTGCAGGTGCCGCTCGGCTGGGGCACGCTCGGATACGCGTTCCCGGCCGCGCTCGGGGCGGCGCTCGGCGCCGGCTCGGCGGTCAGCGTCTCCGGCGACGGCGGCTTCTTGTTCGCGTGCGGGGAGCTCGCGACGCTCGCGCAGGAGCAGATCCCGCTGACCGCGGTGATCGTCGACGACGGCGGCTACGGGATGCTGCGCTACGACCAGGCCAAGGCCGGCGACGAGGCCTACGGCGTCGACCTGCACACGCCGGACTTCGAGGCGATGGCGCGCTCGTTCGGCCTGCGCGCCGAGACGGTCGACGGGCTCGACGACGCGTTCGGCGAGGCGCTGGCCCGCCACGCGGCGGACCCGGCGCCGTCCGTGCTGGTCGCCCGCACGCCGGCGCCGCTGGTGCCGCCGCCCAACACGTCGCCGAACTGGTACCGGCGGCGTTAGCCGCTGGTCGCGGCGGTGGTGGCGGCCACGGTGGCCGCGATCACCGCCGCGGAGATCTGCTGCTGCACCGCGGCCTGGACGGCGTCGCCGACCGGGCCCTGCTCCGCGATCGCCTTCGCGCGCCGCTCCGCGTCGCGCCCGAACAGCGGCTTGACCAGGCGCAGCGGGACCAGCAGGCCGAGCAGCGACGCCGTCCACGCGTCCGGCTCGGCGCCGGCCAGCACGGTCCGCAGACGCTCGCGGACCGCCAGCTCCGGCCCCGGATCGGCCTCCGGATAGCGCACGCGGCCGAAGCGCAGGTGGCGCTCCTCGAGCACGCCCGCGGCGACGAGCGCCGCGGGCAGCGTGCCGGTCTGCGGCTTGAGCCGGCGCAGCGCCTGCTTGGCACTGCGCGGCTCGTCCGCGAGGGCGCTCCAGGCCTCCTCCAGCTCGCCCGGCGGCGAGCCGACCGCGACGAGCTTGCCGTCGCGCTCGGCCAGCGCGCCGGCGGCCAGCAGGTCGAGCAGGATCGCGCCCGCCAGGCCCGCCTCGCGCCCCGCCATGGAGCGCGGCGTGCCCTTCTCCTCGTCGAGGATCAGCAGGAGCAGGGCGTGCGAGAGCAGCATCGGCTTAGAGGCGGAAGTCCGGGTCGGCCGGGAGCTCGACGAGGTCCATCTGGGCCTTCTGGAGCTTGCCCGCGTAGTCCCAGTTCATCGACTGCCAGCGGGTGAACTGGTCGAGCACCCAGATGCCGGACTGGCGCGAGCCGTTGCCGGAGCGGCCGTTGCCGCCGAACGGCAGGTGCGCCTCGGCGCCGGACGTCGAGTTGTTGACCGAGACCATGCCGGCCGTGATCCGCTCGCGGAACTTGAACGCGTGCTCGCCCGAGCGCGTGTAGATGGCGCTCGACAGGCCGTAGCCGTGGCCGTTGGCCAGGTCCATCGCCTCGTCGAACGTGGAGAACTTCGCGACGCCGACGATCGGGCCGAACGTCTCGGTCGAGTAGATCTCGTCGTCCGCGGTGACGCCCACGACCAGCGTCGGGTGGTAGAAGATCCCGGCGTCCGGGTCGCCGACGAAGCCCTCGCGCGGGTTCTCGGACGTGATCCGGCCGCGCGCGCTGGAGCCGTAGACCTCGTGGTGGTCGCGGATCAGCCCGAGCCAGTCCTCGAAGCGCTCGGCGAAGCGCTCGTGGATCATCGGGCCGTAGAGGACGTCCGGGGACGCCGGGTCGCCGATCGCGGCGCTCGACAGGCGCGCGGACAGCTTGCCCACGAACTCCTCGAAGACGGACTCGTGCACGATCGCGGTGCCGAGCGACGTGCAGCGCTGGCCGGCGGTGCCGAAGCCGCCGAACAGCGCGCCCTCGACCGCGAGGTCGACGTCCGCGTCGTCCATCACGACCATCGGGTTCTTGCCGCCCAGCTCCAGGCACGGCGACTGCAGGTGGCGGCCGCAGAGCTCGCCGATCTTCGAGCCGACCGGGCTCGAGCCCGTGAAGCCGACCTTGTCGACCAGGCCCTCCTGCAGCGCGGTCTCGAGCCCCGCGAACGTGGCCTCGCCGGACGCCTGGACGAGGTTCAGGACGCCGCCGGGGACGCCGCCGGCGTGGAACAGCTGCACGAGCGCGTTGCCGAGCGCGGCGCTGTACTCGGCGGGCTTCCACACGACCGCGTTGCCGCACAGGATCGCGGGCACCAGGTACCACGCCGGGACGGCGACCGGGAAGTTGCCGGCGGTGATGATCGTCGCCACGCCGACCGGGACGCGGAACGTGAACAGCTGCTTGTCCGGCATCTCCGACGGGACCGTCTGGCCGTACAGGCGGCGGCCCTCGCCGAGGAAGAAGTCGCAGGTGTCGACGATCTCCTGGACCTCGCCGAGCGCCTCCGGGTACGGCTTGCCGATCTCGCGCGTGACGAGTGCGGCCAGCGCCTCCTTATTGGCCTCGACCAGGCGGCCGACCTGCGCGATCACGCGCCCGCGCGCGGGCGCGGGGACCTTCGCCCAGTCCTTCTGGGCGGCGCGCGCCGCGCGGGCGGCGTCGACGACCGTGGACGCGTCACCCAGGAGCACCTCGGCGACGACGTCGGACGTGTTGGCGGGATTGGTGGACGTCAGGCGCCCACCGGGAGCGTCGGTGCGCGCGGTGCCGCCCACGATGGAAGCGGCCGTCAGCGCGCCCGCGGCCCCGGAAGCGGGCTCGGAGGCGATGGAGGACATGGCCAGCAACGGTAGCTGGCCAGCACCCCTTCTCCGGTACGGAGAACTCCCCCCTTAGCGGGCCGCGGCCAGTGACGCCTTGATCGAGTCGATGCCCGGGATGTCGACCGGGTCCGTCCCGCGCAGGACCGCGGTGTAGATCGTCACCAGGTCGCCGAGCAGGACGAGCGAGACGAGCCGCTCGATCGCCGTCTCGCCGCGGGCCGGCACGCGCAGGACCGGCGCGGCGCCGGCGCGCGCGATGTCCGCCGTCAGCTCCGCCCGCAGCGCGTTGCGCGGGTGCGCGGCCGGATCCTCGAGCGACACGTAGGAGAAGCGGCCGAGCGGACCGGCTGCGTCCCAGCCCACGACCTCGTTGTGGTCGGCCTCCGGCAGCGCCGAGGCGAACGCCGGCAGGCCCGCGTTCTCATTGAACTGGCACTTCCAGCGGTAGGCGACCGCGGCGGCCAGCTCGGCGCCGGCGATCACCGGCACGGTCCCGTCCAGCGCCAGCGCGATCGACTTCGCCAGGCTGTCGTCGCCCGCGTCCGGGCCCCACTCGACGGCGAGCTCGCCCGCCAGCGCGGCCGCCGCCGTGATCTCGTCCCGCACCGACGGCGCGGCGCCCGCCAGCGCGGCCGCCTCGAGCGCTCCGACGAGCGCGTAGCCGATCGCCGCCCGCGGCTGGAAGCCGCCCGGGATCGGGACGACCGGCACGCCGTCCGCGCGCGCGCGGGCCGCCAGCGGCCCGCCCGTGGTCGCGACCAGCCGCGGCGCGCCGCGCTCGACGGCGTCGTCGTAGGCCGCGAGCGTCTCCTCGGTGCTGCCCGAGTAGCTGGACGCGAACACCAGCGTGTCCGGCCCCGCCCAGGCCGGCAGCGCGTAGCGGTCCGCGACCACCATCGGCCGCCGCAGCCGCGCGCCGAGCCCGCCGACCGCCAGCCGCGCGCCCGCGGCCGAGCCGCCCATGCCGGCGACGATCAGGCCGAGCGGAGCGTCGACCGGCCGCGCGCCGGACGAGTCCACGCGCCACAGCGCGTCCTCCAGGTGCTCGGCGAGCCCGAGCACCTCGTCGAGCTGGCCGGTCGAGTCGACCGCGGCGATCGCTTCCCGCGTGAGCGCCATCAGAACCGCAGCGTTCCGTCGCCCAGCACCACGCCCGGGAACAGCCGGGCGCCCTTGGACACCACGTTGTCGGCGCCGAGCTCGACGCCCGCGCCGATCACGCTCTGGCCCTCGATCACGCAGTGGTCGCCGATCCGCGCGTCCGCGGCGACGATGCAGTCGCGCAGCGTGCAGTGCGCGCCGATCGTGGCGCCGGCCATCACGACCGCGTCGGAGATCGTCGTCCCCGCGCCGACCGTGACGCCGCGCTCGAGCACCGCGCGGCCGCCGATCTGCGCGCCCGCGCCGATCACGCAGTCGCTCTCCACCAGCGCGGCCGGGACGATCCGGCCGGCGCTCTCGACACCGCCCTCGACGCACACGAACGACGTCCCGAGCCGCCGGCTGACCGGCGTCTGCACGGTGCCCTCGAGGATGTCGAACGTCGCCTCCAGATAGCGCGCGGGCGTCCCGATGTCCTTCCAGTAGCCGGCGCCCACGTGGCCGAACAGCCCGTTGCCGACCAGGCGCGGGAACACGTCGCGCTCGATCGACGCCGGCTGATCCGCCACCAGCATGTCCAGCACCGAGCGCTCGAGCACGTAGGCGCCCGCGGAGATGTTGTTCGTGTCGATCTGGTCCGGCGCCGGCTTCTCCACGAACCCGAGCACTGAGCCGTCGCCGTTGAGCCGCACCAGGCCGTACGCGGATGGGTCGTCGACCGGGTACAGGGCCAGCGTCGCCACCGCGCCGGCCCGCTCGTGGAACGCGATCTGCGCGCTCAGCTCGAGGTCGGTCAGGATGTCGCCGTTGAGCATCAGGAAGCGCTCGTCCAGCAGGTCCTCGGCGAACTTCAGCGCCCCGCCGGTGCCGAGCGGCCGCGGCTCCTCCAGGTAGCGCAGCCGCACGCCGACCGACGACCCGTCGCCGAGCACCGTCCGCACGCCCTCGGCCAGGTGCCCGCAGGACATCACGACGTCATCGACGCCGTGGCCGCGCAGCCAGTCGAGCATGAACGCGATGAACGGGCGGTCGACCAGCGGGACGACCGGCTTCGGCGTCGTGGTCGTCAGCGGGCGCAGGCGCGTCCCCTCGCCGCCGGCGAGAATCAGCGCCTGCATCAGCCGCGGCCGCCCCGCCCGACTCCCTCGTAGACGAGGCCCGCGGCGCGGACCACCGCGGGATCGAACAGGTTGCGCCCGTCGACCAGCAGGTTGCCGCGCATGGCGCCCGCGACCGTCGCCAGGTCGAGCTCCGCGAACTCCGGCCACTCGGTGACGAGCACGACCGCGTCGGCGCCCTCGATCGCCTCCAGCGCGGAGTCCATGAACGAGACGCCGCGGATCAGCTTGCGGGCCTCTTGCTCGGCCACCGGGTCGTACGCGCGCACGCGCGCGCCCGCGGCCTGCAGGCGCGAGGAGAGCACGAGCGAGGACGCTTCGCGCATGTCGTCGGTGTTCGGCTTGAAGGCCAGGCCGAGCAGGCCGATCTCGGCGTCCACGAGCCGCCCGAGGTGCTTCTCGAGCTTCGCGATCACGCGCCGCTTCTGCAGCTCGTTGACCTCGATCACCGAGTTCAGCAGCTGGAAGTGGTAGCCGGAGTTGCCGGCCAGCTGCTTGAGCGCGGTCACGTCCTTGGGGAAGCAGGAGCCGCCGAAGCCGATGCCCGCCTGCAGGAACTTGGGCCCGATCCGGTTGTCCAGGCCCATCCCGCGCGCGACCTCGGTCACGTCCGCGCCGGTCTCCTCGCAGACGTTCGCGATCTCGTTGATGAACGAGATCTTCGTGGCCAGGAACGCGTTGGACGCGAGCTTGACCATCTCGGCGCTCTTGATGTCGGTGCGCACGAGCGGCGCGTCCAGCGGCGCGTACAGGTCGACCACGGCGTCGCCCGCCCAGTCGCCGTCGTCGCCGACGACCACGCGGTCCGGCTCCAGGAAGTCCTTGATCGCCGAGCCCTCCTTGAGGAACTCCGGGCAGGAGACGTAGCGGAACCCGCCCTTGCCCTGCTCGGCGAAGACGCGCTTGATGGTCTCCCCCGTGCCGACCGGCACCGTGGACTTCATCACGAGCGCGTGGCGGTCGGACGCGGGCATCGCGTCGACGACGGCGTGCACGGCCGAGAGATCGGCGTCGCCGGAGTAGGTCGGCGGCGTCCCGACGGCGACGAACAGCAGCCGGGCGTGCTCCAGCGCGTCCGCCAGGTCGGTGGAGAAGTGCAGCCGGCCGCGGTGGCGCTCGACGAGCTCGGCGAGGCCGGGCTCCCAGATCGGGATCCGGCCTTCACGCAGCCCGGCGATCTTCTCCGCGTCGATGTCGATGCAGTAGACGTCGTTGCCCAGCTCCGCGAATCCCGCGGCGGTCACCAGGCCGACGTACCCAGTGCCGATCACGCCGATCGGCTCTCGATTCGTGCTCATGAAGGCGGATCAGGTTAGCCAAGGGGCCTACGGATCTTTCCGGGGCGGTCGATCACCGGGTCATGCGCTTCCCCGCCCTCCTGGCCGTGATCGCCGTCGCCGCCATCGCTCCGGCCGTCGCGGCCGCGAAGACCGTGACCGGCTCCAACGCCGGCGAGACGCTGACCGGCACCGAGGGCCCGGACCGGATCACGGGCTACGGCGGCGCGGACACGATCTTCGGCCTGGGGGGCAACGACCGCATCACGGGCGACACCGGGCCGGACCGGATCGACGGCGGCGCGGGGGACGACTGGATCGACGGGGGCTCGGGCGACGACGTCGTGGACGGCGGCGACGGCGACGACACGATCCTCGGCGGCTTCGGCCACGACACGCTGCGCGGCGGGCCCGGCAACGACACGATCGACGGCGGGGCCGCGCCCGACCGGATCGAGGGCGGCGACGGGGACGACATCCTGCGCGGCGGCTCGGGCGGCGACGACATCTTCGGCGGCGAGGGCAACGACACGATCTACTCCGACACCGGGCCGGACAACATCGACGCCGGTCCCGGCGACGACGTCGTCTACATCAACTTCGGCAGCGCGCCCGGGCGCGTCGACTGTGGCGAGGGCAACGACACCCTGTACGTCAACCCGCGCGGCGAGTCCGGCGCCGTCTCCCAGAATCAGGCGCTGCGGGAGGGACGGATCGTCAACTGCGAGCAGGTGATCGCGCAGCCCGCGCCGGTCGACCCGGCCAAGGGCCTCAGCGCGTCCGTCGGCGCGCACGGCGGCCGGCGCGTGGGCACCGACCGCAACGACAACCTGCGCGGCCAGCACGGCTCCGACACGATCCTGGGCGGCGCGGGCGACGACGTCATCTGGGGCGACCAGCTGCACGACTCCGGTGGCGCCGCGGCCCGGCGTCAGGTCGACCACCTCGACGGCGGGCCGGGCAACGACACGATCTACGGCGGCCGGGGCTCGAACACGATCCTCGGGGGCGACGGCGACGACTACCTGCAGGGCGGCGGCCTGCGCAACCTGATCCGCGGGGGCGCGGGCGACGACACGATCAAGGTGACCTCGGGCGCGCGGACGACCGTCGACGCCGGCCCGGGCGACGACACGATCATCGCGATCCTCAACCGCGGGCACGCGGTGATCCGCTGCGGCCCGGGCGTCGACACCGTGATCGAGTCACGCTTCGCCGGCAACCGCGCGAACGTCAAGATCGGGCGGGACTGCGAGAAGCGCAAGCGGCGCTAGCCGCCGCCCTCGCGGTCTCGCGCTGCGCCGAGCCGCTCGGCCGGGCGCGCCGAGCCGCCCGGTCGGGCGCGCCGAGCCGCCCGGTCGGCGCGCCGAGCCGCCCGGTCGGCGCGCCGAGTGGTCACTTTCCGGCGCCATCCGCCGGAACGCGACCGCTCGCCGCGCCCGGCCGCGATCTCCGCGCCTCGACGTGCACGCCCGGCCGCGATCTCCGCGCGCCAGCGTGCACGCCCGGCCGCGATCTCCGCGCGCCGGCGTGCAGGTGCGATGCGGTTACGGCGCCGGTAAGGGAGTGGCCGGTCAAGCGCGCGGCAGGTGACCGGGCGGGCTTTGTGGCGCGTTGCCGCTCACGCGACGCGCCGAGTGGTCACTTTCCGGCGCTATCCGCCGGAACGCGACCGCTCGCCGCGCCCGGCCGCGATCTCCGCGCGCCGGCGTGCGGGTGCGATGCGGTTACTGCGCCGGTAAGGGAGTGGCCGGTCAAGCGCGCGGCAGGTGACCGGGCGGGCCTTGTGGCGCGTTGCCGCTCACGCGACGCGCCGAGTGGTCACTTTCCGGCGCTCACCGCCGAAACGCGACCGTTCGTCAGCCCGGGCTGAGGCGGCGCAGGGAGCCCGCGATCGCGATCAGGCGCGAGTTCGGGATCGACATCGTGAGCGTGTTGGTGACCCAGTAGACGCCCTTGCTCGTCCGCCACGCCACCAGCCGCAGGTGGCTGCCGTCGTAATAGAGCATGAGCTTGCGGCCGTTGACGTCGCGCGTGCGGTCCGGATCGTCGAGGATCGGCGGGTAGCGCCACGTCATGCCCTGCACGCCGTAGTACTCGCCGTAGAACCCCGTGTAGAGCACGAGCCGGTACGCGCGGTGCAGCTTGCCGTCCCCGTCGCGGATGCTGTAGATGCGCGGCTGCGTGTCCGTGTAACGGGATCCGGTCTTGCGCAGCGCCGGGAAGTAGAACGGGAACTTGAGCTTGCCCTGGCTCTCGACGACCACCGCCATGTTCTCGCCCTCGGTCGGCGCCTGCTCGAGCCCGGAGATCGCCGACGGCTTGTTGCGCTTGCGCTTGGACTTCTTGGCCGCGGGCGACTTCTGCGGCGTGTCGCGCTCGCTGACCCGCCGCGGGTTCGAGGACCCCTTGCCGGTCATGAACTCCGAGAACGCCTTGCGCAGCCCCGACGCCTTGATGTACAGGTTGCTGTCGACCAGCGGGTTCTTGGCGCTGTAGGCCGGGAACCGCACCTCGTTGACCGGCGCGTGCTTGCCGGTGAGGAACAGACCCGTCTTGGCCAGCCCGAGCAGGTTCGAGGTCGAGACGAACGACTTGTCGACCTCGAAGTACTTGCCGAAGATGTGCGCGAGCTCCTTGCGCTTGGACACGTCCAGCAGCGCCCGGACCGCGTCCTGGTGGCTGATCTGGCGCAGGAAGTCCTGCTGGCGCGAGGCACGGAAGAAGTCGCTGTCGCCGTGGCGATAGCGCACGTAGTCGAGCGCGTCCTGCCCCTTGAGCTTCTGGTAGCCGGGCTGCACGTCGATCGCGGCATACGCCTCGCCCGGCCCGGCCGTCGAGTTGTCGTTGTAGTAGCGGCGGTCGACGTCCACGTAGACCCCGCCGACGTAGTTGACCGCCCGCCGGAACCCGCCGAAGTTGACGTTGATCACGTTGTTGATCGGGAAGTCCTCGCCCGCGTCGGCGAACAACCGCTTGATCGTCGCGACCGTCTTGCGCGGCCCGCCGAGCTCGTACGCGGCGTTGATCTTCGCCGGCTTGGCCCCCGGGATCTTGACCTTCAGATCGCGCGGGATCGACATCACCGCGATCCGCCGCTTCTCGGGATCGATGCGCACCAGCATGATCGTGTCCGACCGCGGCTTGATGCCCAGCTTCTTGTCGTCGTAGCGCGCGTCGGAGCCGAGCAGCAGGAACGTCCGCGGATCGCCGGCCTCGGCCTCCGTGACCTCCGGGATGTTGAGCGGGACGCGCCCCTCTTCGCGGCCGGTGAACTCGCCGACGACGTCGTCGATCTCGAGCAGCACCGTCGAGGCGACCGCGGTCGCCGACAGCGCGATCGTCAGCAGCCCCGCGATCAGGGCGCGCAGCAGCACGCCGCGCCCGGGACGCGGGACGCCGTCCCCTCTCACGCCAGCCCACCCTCCACGGGCTCGGGGAAGTGCTCCGGCACGCTGCGCGCGAAGTCGACCAGCGCGCGGCGGTAGCGCCCCAGCGACGCGATCGACACCCACTCGTCCGGCCCGTGGTGCCCGCCGCCGGACGGCCCGAACTCGACCGCGGGCACGCCCGCCTTCAGGAACGCGACCGCGTCCGACGCGCCGTCGCGCCCGACGCTGACCGACTCGCCGTCGGTCAGCCGCGACGCGGCCGCGCAGAGCGCGAGCACGTAGGGGTTGGTCGGCGACACACGCGCCGGCGGCCAGATGAACGACCGCGCCACGTGGACGTCCGGAAGCGCCCGGATCTGCGCGAGCAGCTCGCCCGGGTCCTGCTCAGGGAGGTAGCGGATGTCGACGTCCATGGCGCACTCCTCGGGCACCTTGTTGGGCGCGTCGCCTCCGATGATCCGCCCGAGGTTGACCGAGGGGCGGTCGAAGAGCTCCGAGGACTCAAGCGTGAACGGCATCGACTCGATTCGCCTAAAAACGTCGATCGCCTTCAAGATCGCGTTGTCGCCGAGCCACGGCGTGGACCCGTGCGCCGACGTGCCGTAGATCATGATCCGCAGCGCCAGCACGCCCTTGGCCTGCACGCCGACGTGCAGGTTCGTGGGCTCGCCGGTGATCGCGAAGTCCCCCACGTACCCGGCCTTGACCAGCAGGTCCGACGTGCGCTGGTCGATCTCCTCGGACTCCTCGTCGGGCACGCACACGAAGCGCACGCGCACGCGATCCTGGCCGGCGAGATCGTGCAGCGCGCACATCATCGCCGCCAGCCCGCCCTTCATGTCGTAGGCGCCGCGGCCCTCGAGCCGGTCGCCGTGGATGCGCGGGTTGAACTGCTCCGGCCGCGCCGGGACGACGTCGTAGTGGCCGTGGAAGACCAGCGTCGGCGCGTCCTCGGGCCCCACCTCGGCGGTCAGCGCGAACAGCTCGCCGAACTGGTGGTCGGCGACCGCGATCTCGCGCGCTTCAAGCCACCCTTTGATGAACCCGGCCGCCGCCCGCAGGCCTTCGACGTTCGACGTGTCGTACGTGATCAGGCGCTCGGCCAGGACCCGTTCGTCCATCCGCGGGAGGGTAGCGGCGGGCCGTTGAGGGACCTCTCTCATGGATTGCTTGCGTTTTCTCGCGTTTGGTGCTCATGATCCGACCCGAGAGGTCCCAACGATAGGGGGGAGTTGGCTGTGAAGCCATGGCTGGGAGCGGCCGCGGTTGCGGCTGCGCTGGTGCTGGTTCCGGGGGGCACGGCGCTGGCTGGCGTCGACGACCCGGCACTCTTGAAGTTCAAGGTGCCGAGCGAGGACCAGTACGACGATTTCGAGGCGCTCGGCCTCGCCATGAACCACGAGGTCGACAAGAACGCCGACGGTTCCATCACCGTCCAGGCGTGGGTGACCGACGAGCAGCTGGCCTGGGTCCGCGCCCAGGGCTACGAGAACGTCGGCGTCGTCCACGACAAGTTCAACATCGACCGCATCCGCGCCGAGCGCGACGCGGACATCGCGGCCGAGGTGGCCGCCAAGAAGGCCCTCACGGCGAACGCCGCCGGCAAGGCCGGCCCGAGCGCCGCGCCGGGCACCGTCCGCGCGCAGCGGGGCGACTTCTACGAGAACAACGTCGGCCGCTTCATCTCGATCGAGGCGAACACGACCGAGGCGTCGATCAGCTGCACCAGCCCGAACACGGGCCAGGGCTGCACCTACACGGGCCCGGTGCTGCAGGCCGCGGCCTACGACGCGAACAACCACTTGATCGTCCAGGGCGCGCTGCGGACGTACATCGATCCCGACCCGTCCCAGGCGCCGGACTACTACCAGTACCACTACGAGATCTTCCGGATCGGCAGCAAGGGCGACGGCGGCCCGGACCCGGCCTACGTGAAGGTCTCGGCGCCCAACGGGGACGTCGACGTCATCCCGGCGAAGGAATGGGTGCCGAAGAGCCCGCCCGGCTACGCGGCGAACTTCCAGCACGACTTCAATACGCGCTACTACACCGCGCAGGAGGGCTACGACCGCATCCACGACCTGGTGCGCGACTACCCGAACATCGCCAAGGAGATCAAGGCGCCGGACCAGACCTGGGGCTACCAGCGCCGCGCGGCGACGATCCTCGGCTACCAGCAGGCGTCCTACGTGACGTTCACGACGCTGACCGACCCGCAGACCGGCCTCGAGTACCAGGCGCCGAACGGCAGCACGTCGACCCTCAACGCGACCAACGCCGCCAAGGCGGTCGTCCTGCGCACGAAGGCGTGGGGCCACGAGGGCGGCAACGACTACAGCGCCCAGCTCGTCGATCCGCACGCCAACAACGCGCCGCTGACCGTCAGCCTCGCCGACAAGCGGGTCACGGTCAGCCTCGCCACCGACGCCACCGGCGCGATCACCAGCACGGCGGCCCAGGTGATCGCCGCGATCAACGCGTCCCCGGAGGCCTCCGCGGTCGTCGAGGCCAGCAAGTACCGCACGAACACCGCCGCCGGCGTCGTCGTGCCGAGCGACGTCTCGCCGCTCAGCGACCTCCTGAAGGCCCCGCCGACGATCAAGCGCGGCCCGCAGGACCAGTGGATCCTCCGGATCGGCAACGACAAGGGCAAGCCGCAGGGCCAGAAGGTCGGCGTCTTCCTCTACTGCCAGGAGCACGGCGGCGAGATCGCCACCTCCGGCGTGTGCCTGGAGACGATGTCGCGCCTGATCAAGAACTACGGCACCGATGCGGCGACGACGGCCTACGTCGACAACCTGGACATCTTCATCCAGCCGTTCATCAACGCCGACGGCGGCACGCACTCGATCTACGACTCGCCGCGGCGCACGAACATGTCGCGCTGGTGCGAGGACACCACGAAGTACCCGGAGAACCTGACGGACCCGACGTACCGCAACAGCTACGGCGTCAACATCAACCGTAACTTCTCGGTCGGCTCCGCCTACGACGGCTTCCAGGGCGCCTCGATCACCGGCTGCGCCGGCTCGAACTTCGCCGGCCCCGCCGAGTACTCCGAGCCCGAGACCCGCAACGAGGTCTGGGTCCAGTCGCAGTTCCCGAACATCAAGTTCGCCAACAACATCCACTCGTCCGGCGGCTACTTCATGTGGGTTCCGGGCGCCTACACCCCGAAGCGCGAGACGCTGCCCTACCCCGAGTACGGCACGCTCAACTTCTTCGACCAGACCGCGTCGCACGTGCTGGCGGGCATCAAGGCCCACCGCGGCACGGCGATCCTGCCGCAGAAGACCGGCCCGGTGATCGACGTGCTCTACTCGGCCGCCGGCAACTCGGCGGACGAGGCGTGGTACGTGCGCGGCATCGTCGGTTACGACTTCGAGATCGGCGACACGCACTACAACGACACCGGCGTCGGCCCGGCGACCTGCAACCCGGGTCAGCAGCCGCCGTTCGGCACCAACACCACCAACAACTGCCTCCTCAACGAGGGCAAGTCCGAGGGCGAGGAGTTCGCGTCGGGCAACTACGGCCTGCTGCAGTCCGCGCTCGACTACCAGAACGACGTCACGGCGCCCGACGTCGGCACGGACGTGACGTCCGACGGCAAGGGCACCTACACGGTCAAGTTCACCAGCAACGAGGCCGCGTCGATCTACTACACGACCGACGGCTCGACGCCGACGCTCGAGTCCACTGAGTGGAAGCCGCCGCGCGCCCGCGCGCTGCCGCTGCCGCTGGATCTCGCGCCCGGCACGAAGCTGTCCTGGATCGCGAAGGACTACCGCGGCAACGTCTCCGCGGTGAAGTCCGAGGTGCTCGGCCAGACCAGCACCACCGGCACCGTCGGCGGCGCCGTCCCGGCGACGCTGAGCCTCACGCTCGGCGCCCCGGCGACGTTCGGCGCCTTCACGCCGGGCCTGGCGCAGGACTACACGGCCTCGACCACCGCGACCGTGGTCTCCTCCGCCGGCGACGCGACGCTGAGCGTCTCCGACCCCAGCGCCGACCATCCCGGGTTCCTGACCAACGGCAGCTTCGCGCTCGCGTCGCCGCTGCAGGGCCTCGGCACGGTCAAGACGTGGGACGGGCCGACCTCCAACGAGACGGTGCCGGTCACGTTCAAGCAGTCGATCGCGGCCAATGAGCCGCTGCGCACGGGCACGTACAGCAAGACGCTGACGTTCACCCTGAGCACGACGACTCCGTAGCTCGCAAAACGGGCGCCGGCCGGGACCTCCCGGCCGGCGCCCGTGGAGCCATCTCCGCGTGAATCGGACTCGAACGTCCGTCTAAACGCTTGCAGTGGACTCACGGATCCCTAAGAATGGCGCTCCCTTTCGGAGGGGTTCCGAGGGTCTTAAGACGGAGGGAGTGGCTACGTGAAGCCATGGATGGGGGCGGTCGCGGTTGCGACCGCAATGGTCGTACTGCCGGGCGTGGCGGCCGCTGATGACGGCTACTCCGTCGTGCAGTTCAAGTTCCCGAGCAAGGCGACGGTCGAGCAGCTCGAAGCGCAGGGGACCGACTTCGACCACGCGATCGTGGACGCACCGGGGGGTGGCGTCCTCGCGAACGCGGTGGTCAACGACGAAGAGAAGGCGCTGCTGGAGGCGCAGGGCTATCCGGCCGTCCAGACGGTCATGACCGAAGCCGACGCGGACGCCCTGCGGGCCGAGCGCGACGCCACGATCGCCGCCGAGCAGGCCGCGAAGGCCGCGCTCACCAGCGAGGCCGCGGCCAAGAGCAAGAAGGCGGCCGCCGGCACCGTGCGCGCCCAGCGCGCCGACTACTGGGAGGACGTCTCCGGCCGCTACATCTCGATCGAGGGCACGACCACCGAGGCGACGGTCTCCGGCCGCACCTACACCGGCCCGGCGCTCCAGGCCGCCTGGTTTGACGCCGACGGCAACCAGCTCGGCAGCGGCCAGCTCAGGCCCGTGCTCGACACCGACGTGAGCCCCGGCGCGTACCTGTACCACGGGTCGCGCTTCCGCGTCGGCAACGTGGGCGACGGTGGCATGCCCGCCTACGTGCGGATCGCGGCGCCCAACGGCGACGTCGCCACGCTCGACGCCAAGAAGTGGGTCGGCAACGGCGGCACGACGAGCCCCGGCGGCTTCATCGAGGACTTCAACACGCACTACGTCACGCCGCGTGAGAGCTACGCCAAGATGCGCGAGCTCGCGAACGAGTTCCCGAACGTCAGCAAGCTGCTGAAGCTGCCGAACCTGACCAACGGCTACCAGCGCAAGGCGCAGACGATCCTCGGCCTGGCCGCCCCGTACACGGGCGCCACGTCGGTCGCGTCTGGCGACCAGGGTCGCGCGGTCGTCCTGACCTCGCTCGCCTGGGGCCACCAGGGCGGCAACAACCTGAGCGCGGCGATCGTCAACAACGGCGCGTCCAAGGCGCTGGAGGTCTCGGTCTCCGGCAACGCGATCACCGTCCAGGCGGCGACCGACGACACGGGCGCGATCACCAGCACGGCCGCGCAGGTCGTGGATGCGATCAACGCCAAGCCGGAGGCGGCGGCGCTCGTCACCGCGAGCAAGTACCGCACCAACGCCGGCGCCGCGGTGGTCAACGCCACCGCGTCGACGAAGCTCAGCGACTTCCTGAAGGCGCCGACCAGCCAGCCGCGCGGGCCGATCGAGGTCCAGGGCCTCCGGATCGGCAACGACATCGGCAAGCCGCAGGGCTCCAAGGTCGGCGTGTTCATCTACTGCCAGGAGCACGCGCGTGAGTGGGGCACCCCGCTCGTCTGCCTCGAGACCGCCGAGCGGCTCGTGCGCAACTACGGGTCCGACCCGGAGACGACACGCCTGATCGACGGCCTGGACATCGTCCTGATCCCGTCGATCAACGCGGACGGCGCGACGTACTCGATGTTCGACTACAACAGCCAGCGCAAGAACATGGTCAACTACTGCGCCAGCGACGCGACGGGCCCCAACGACCCGGCCAGCCGCAACTCCTGGGGGGTCGACCTCAACCGCAACTTCTCGGTCGGCTCGTACTTCGACGACTACGTCGGCGGCTCGGGCTCCTGCACGAGCGGCACGTTCTCCGGCCCGTTCGAGCTCTCCGAGCCTGAGGTCCGCAACGAGACGTACATCCAGAACACGTACCCGAACATCAAGTTCGCGATGAACGTGCACTCCTCCGGCGGCTACTTCATGTGGCCCCCGGGCGCGTACAAGGCCGACCGTACGACGCTGCCGTACCCGCCGTACGGCACGCTGAACTACTTCGACCAGACGGCGGCGGCGGTGCTGGAGCGGATCTACGGCTTCCGCAAGACGGCGATCCTGCCGGCGCAGACCGGCCCGGTCACCGACGTGCTGTACTCGGCCGCCGGCAACAGCGCGGACGAGGCGTACTACAACCACGGCATCATCGGCTACGACTTCGAGATCGGCGCCATCAAGCAGCTGGCCGACGGGTCGACCGCGTCGCCGGGCTTCCAGCCCCCGTTCGGGGCGGTGCCGATCGGCGGCAACGCGAACCTCGCCAACGAGGGCCACGACGAGGGCATGGAGTTCTCCAACGGCAACTACGCGCTGCTGGCCTCCGCGCTCGACTACGCCAACGACACCACGCCGCCGTCCTCGCAGGCGACCGGCGCGACGCTGTCCAACCAGCCGGTGGGCGTGAAGTTCACCACCGACGAGGCCGCGTCGATCTACTACACGACCGACGGCTCGACCCCGACCACGGCGTCGACCGAGTGGAAGCCGAACCGGCCGCGCGAGCTGCCGGACCCGGTGCTGCTGTCGTCCAACACCACGCTGAAGTGGATCGCGGTCGACTTCAAGGGCAACACGTCCGCGGTGCAGTCGAAGTCCTACGTGGTCGACACGGTGGGCCCGACGGTCAGCTTCACGAGCCCGGCCGCCGACAACGCGGTCTTCACGCAGGGCCGCCCGGTCCCGGTCGCGTTCACGTGCGCCGACGAGAACAGCGGCGTCGCGAGCTGCGTCGGCTCGCCGGCGCTGGGCGCGAACCTCGACACGTCCACGCCGGGCACGTTCACCTACTCGGTGACGGCGACCGACAACGCGGGCAACGAGACCGTCGTCACGCGCCACTACACGGTGCTGCAGGCGACCAACGAGGACGGCGACGTCACCGGCTCGGTGCCGGCCACGCTGGCGCTCACGCTCGGCTCTCCGGCCTCGTTCGGGACGTTCATGCCGGGCGTGACGAACACCTACACGGCGTCCACGACGGCGTCGGTGACCTCGTCCGCGGGTGACGCGACGCTGTCGATCGCGGACCCGAGCGCGAACCACACCGGCCACCTCGTCAACGGGTCGTTCTTCCTGGCCCAGGCGCTGAAGGCGCGGGCGCAGAACTCGGTGGTCACGAACACCACGTTCGCCGACGTCGGGTCCAGCGCGTCGCCGACCGCTCTGCTGGGCTACACCGGCCCGGTCAGCGCGGACGCGGTCACGCTGGAGTTCCAGCAGGCGATCGCGGCGTCCGAGGGCCTCCGTACCGGCGGGTACGGGAAGACCCTGACGTTCACGCTGTCCACGACGACGCCGTAGAGTCAGAAGGTGCTCATGTTCAGGTCATGGAAGGGTGTCGTGGCGGTCGCGGTGGCGATGGCGGTCGTGCCCGCGGGCACGGCCCTGGCCGCCCCCGCGATCACGGTCACGACGCCCCAGCAGGGCGAGGAGTTCACGGTCGGGCAGGCCGTGAACGCGTCCTACTCCTGCGCCGATCCGAGCGGGACCGCGCCGATCGCCTCGTGCACCGGCACGGTGGCGAACGGCGCGCCGATCAACACGGCCGCCGAGGGGACGTTCACGTTCCACGTGGAAGCGGTCGACGGCGCCGGCGGCACGGCGTCGGTGGACCGCACCTACACGGTCGTGCCGGTCACGGGGCCGGTCGGCGGCGACACGCCGGCGACGCTGATCCTCACGCTCGGCCCGGCCGCCGCGTTCGCGCCGTTCACCCCGGCGCTGGCGCGTGACTACACGGCGACCACGACGGCGACGATGACGTCGACGGCGGCCAACGCGACCCTCTCGGTCGCCGACGCCTCGCCGGTGGCCACCGGCCACCTGGTCAACGGCGCGTTCGCGCTGTCGTCGCCGCTGAGCGCCAGCGCGAGCCCGTCCGCGGGCTCCGGTGGCGTCGCCGCCGCGGGCGGCCCGGTCGGCGGCTCGGCGAACCCCACCGAGCTGGTGACCTACGACGGCCCGCTCGGCTCCGAGGTCGCGACGCTCACGTTCAAGCAGCCGATCAGCGGCACCGAGCCGCTGCGTACCGGCGCCTACGGGAAGACGCTGACCTTCACGCTGTCGACGACGGAGCCGTAGGCCTCCGCGTCGCAGAACCCCTCTGAAGGTCGAAGGGCCGCCTCCGGGCGGCCCTTCGTCGTTTCTGTCACAGATCGCCGCCCGGCCGCGTCTCACCGGCATGCAGGTATTCATTGCCGGCGCGACGGGCGTCATCGGCCGCGCGCTGATTGTGCAACTGGTGGCGCGGGGGCACACGGTGGTCGGCATGACCAAGACCGCGTCCAAGCAGGACCTGCTCCGCGACCTGGGAGCGCGGCCGGTCGTGGCCGACGCGCTCGACCCCGCCCAGGTGGCGCGGGCGATCGCCGCCGCCGAGCCGGAGGTGATCGTCCACGAGCTCACCGCCCTGTCGCTGCCGGTGTCGCTGCGCGACGCGCGCCACCCCGAGCGGTCCAGGGCGGCGATCGCGACCGGTCGCCTCCGAACCGAGGGCACGGACCATCTCCTGGCCGCCGGGCAGGCGGCGGGCGTGCAGCGGTTCGTGGCGCAGAGCTTCGGCGCCTTCCGGCTCGCGCGCACGGGCGGGCCGGTGCTCACCGAGGACGACCCCTGGGTGCCCGACGCGCCGGTCCGCCAGCCGGGCCTGGACGAGCTCCTGCACCTGGAGCGGGCCGTGACGGGGATCGAGTGGGGCGCGGGCCTGGCGCTGCGCTACGGCGGGTTCTACGGGCCCGGGACGACGATCAGCCGCGCGGCGGACGCGCAGATCGCGGGCCCCGTGCGCAAGCGCCGCTTTCCGGTCGTCGGCGACGGCGGTGGCGTCTTCTCGCACGTCCACGTCGACGACGCCGCGGCCGCGACCGTGGCGGCGGTGGAGGGTGGCGCGCCCGGGATCTACAACGTCACCGACGACGAGCCCGCCCCGGTGCGCGAGTGGGTGCCGTTCCTGGCCGCCGTGCTCGGAGCCAAGCCCCCACGGCGCATCCCCCGCTGGCTCGCCCGGCTGCTGGCCGGCGAGGTGGCGACCGCGATGATGACCGAGTCCCGGGGCGCGGCGAACGCGAAGGCCAAGCGCGAGCTCGGCTGGCGCCTGCACTACCCCAGCTGGCGCCAGGGCTTCGCCGAAGGGCTCGGCTAGCGCTGCGGCACGCGCGGGGCGCGTGCCGCGGCGCAGGACCCCCTAGTGCGAGCTGTCGCCCTCGGCGAGCTTGAGGAACGCCTCGTAGCGGCGCTTGTCGCGCTCGGCGGCGCGACGCTCCTCCGAGCCCTCCTCCGCGGAGGCCAGCTCGTCGGACGCGCGGGTGAGGCGGTCGCGCAGGTCGGCGGCGTTGAGCTCGTCGACCTTGAAGACCTCGTCGACCAGCACCAGCGCGCGGTCGCCGGTCATCTGCAGGAAGCCCTCGCCCTGCGCGTAGCGGACGACTTCGGACTCCGACTTGTAGAGCCGCAGCTCGGTCGGGTCGAGCATCGCCAGCAGCGGCTGGTGATTGGCGAGGATGCCGATGGAGCCCACGGATGTGACCGTGGACACCATCTCCACCTCGTCGTTGAAGACCTCCCCTTCCGGGGTGAGGACTTCGACCTTGAAGGGCGTGCGAGCCACTAGCGGTCCCTCTTGGCCGCCTCGACGACGTCCTCGATCTTGCCCTTGAGCAGGAACGCGGACTCCGGCAGGTCGTCGTGCTGGCCGTCGAGAATCTCGCGGAACGAACGCACGGTGTCGCCGATCGAGACGTACGCGCCCGGCGTACCCGTGAACTGCTCGGCCACGTGGAACGGCTGCGACAGGAAGCGCTCGATCTTGCGCGCCCGCTGGACCAGCACGCGGTCCTCGTCGGAGAGCTCGTCGATGCCGAGGATCGCGATGATGTCCTGCAGCTCGCGGTAGCGCTGCAGCACGTTCTTGACCTCGTTGGCGACCGTGTAGTGCTCGACGCCGACGATCTCCGGCTTGAGGATCGTGGACGTGGAGTCCAGCGGGTCCACGGCCGGGTAGATGCCCTTCTCGGCGATGCCGCGCGAGAGCACGGTGGTCGCGTTCAAATGCGCGAACACCGAGGCCGGCGCCGGGTCGGTGAGGTCGTCGGCCGGCACGTAGATCGCCTGCACGGACGTGACCGAGCCCTTGCGGGTCGACGTGATCCGCTCCTGCAGCTGGCCCATCTCGGACTCGAGCGTCGGCTGGTAGCCCACCTGCGACGGCATGCGGCCGAGCAGCGCGGACACCTCGGAGCCGGCCTGCACGAACCGGAAGATGTTGTCGATGAACAGCAGCACGTCCTGGCCGCGCTCGTCGCGGAAGTACTCGGCCATCGTCAGGCCGGTCAGCGCGACGCGCATGCGCGCCCCGGGCGGCTCGTTCATCTGGCCGAACACGAGCATGGTCTTGTCGATCACGCCCGACTCGGTCATCTCGAGCCAGAGGTCGTTGCCCTCGCGCGAGCGCTCGCCCACGCCGCAGAACGCCGACAGGCCGCCGTGCTCCTGCGCCAGGTTGTTGATGAGCTCCTGGATGAGCACGGTCTTGCCGACGCCGGCGCCGCCGAACAGGCCGACCTTGCCGCCCTGCGCGTACGGCGCGAGCAGGTCGACGACCTTGATGCCGGTCTCGAACATCTCGGTCGTCGGGGTCAGGTCCTCGACGGTCGGCGCGGGCCGGTGGATCGGCCAGCGCTCCTTGACCTCGATCGACGCGCCCTGGTCGATCGTGTCGCCGAGCAGGTTGAAGATGCGCCCGAGCGTGACGTCGCCGACCGGCACCGTGATCGGGCCGCCGGTGTCGACGACCTCCATGCCGCGCGACAGGCCGTCGGTGGAGTCCATGGCGACCGCGCGCACGCGGTCGTCGCCCAGGTGCTGCTGGACCTCGCAGACGAGCACGTCGCTGGCCTCGGCCGCGACGCCCTCCTGCTCCTCCGGGTTGATCGTCCGGGTGACGGTGATCGCCGAGTAGATCTCGGGCAGCTGGTCCGGGAAGACGGCCTCGATGACGACGCCCTGGATCTCCTCGATCCGCCCGACGTTCTTCTTCTCAGTGGTGGCAGCCACGAAACGGTCTCCTTAGACCAGCGACTCGGCGCCGGCGACGACTTCCATGATTTCTTGCGTAATTGCGGCCTGGCGCTCGCGATTGAACTCCAGCGTGAGGTCCTTGATGATGTCCCCGGCGTTCTCCGAGGCGTTGCGCATGGCGGTCATGCGCGCGCCGTGCTCGGAGGCGGTGGACTCGAGCAGCGCGCGGAAGATCGAGATCTCGACGTAGGCCGGGATCAGCCGCTCGAGGATCTCCTCGGGGTCCGGCTCGTACTCCACCAGCGCGTGCTTGCCGTGATCGTCGTCGCCGTCGCCGTCGGCCACCGCGCGGCCGACCAGGCCCTCCCCGCCTTCGAGGATCGTGGCCTGCTGCAGCGGCAGCAGCGTCTCGCGCGTGACCTCCTGCGTGAGCGGCGAGACGTAGCGGTTGTAGACGATCTCCACGCGGTCGACTTCGCCGTCCACGTACGCCGCCATCAGGTCCGCCGCGATCTCGCGGGCGTTGGCGTACGCCGGGCGGTCGGTGAAGCCCGTGTACGCGCCCTTGGTCTCACGCCCGCGGAAGGTCAGCGACGACACGCCGCGGCGCCCCGACGCGTACCAGGCGGTCGACTTGCCCTCGTTCTCGTACTCGACGCCCGCGCGGATGCCCGCGCGGACGATCTGCGAGTTGAACGCGCCCGCCAGACCGCGGTCGCCGGTGACGAGCAGGATGCCGACCGTGTTCTCGGCCTCGTGCTCGTTGAGGATCGGCAGGTTCGGCACGTTGCCGGCCGCCTCGGCGGCCTGGCGCGTCATCCGGCGGATCGCTCCCGCGTAGGGCCGCAGATGCTCGATCCGCTGCTCGGCCCGGCGCAGGCGCGCGGCGGCGACCATCTCCATCGCGCGCGTGATCTTCTGGATGTTCTTGACCGAAGCGATCCGGCTCTTGACGTCCTTGAGGGCCATGGCTTAGGGGCTAGGCCTCGGCCCCGACCGGCTGGCGACGCCCCTCTTCGGTGCGGATCGCGTCGTCCTCGGACAGCGGCTGACCCTCCTCGTCGAGGTCGTAGCCGAAGTCGTCGGCGAACTGCTCGACCGCCGACCGCAGCGCGGCCTGGGTCTCGTCGGACCAGTCGCCCTCGCCGATCTTCTTCAGCGTGTCCGCGGCGTCGGCGTGCAGGCGCTCGATCAGCGCCTGGTTGAACTCCGGCACGCGGTCGGCGTTGATGCGGTCGACGAAGCCGTTGGTCGCGGAGTAGATGACGGCCACCTGGTCCTCGGCGGGCAGCGGGTCGCGCTCGCCCTGGTTGAGCGTCTTCACCAGCCGCTCGCCGCGGGCCAGCGTGCGCTGCGTGTCCGGGTCCAGGTCGGAGCCGAACTGCGCGAACGCCTCGAGGTCGCGGTACTGGGAGAGCTCGATCTTCAGGCGGCCGGCGACCTTGCGCATCGGGCCGATCTGCGCGCTGCCGCCCACGCGTGACACCGAGATGCCCACGTTGATGGCCGGGCGCACGCCCGAGTTGAACAGGTTCGGCTCCAGGAAGATCTGCCCGTCGGTGATCGAGATCACGTTCGTCGGGATGTACGCGGACACGTCGCCGGCCTGCGTCTCGATGACCGGCAGCGCCGTCATCGACCCGCCACCGAGCTGGTCGTTGAGCTTGACCGCGCGCTCGAGCAGGCGGCTGTGCAGGTAGAACACGTCGCCCGGGTACGCCTCGCGGCCCGGCGGGCGGCGCAGCAGCAGCGACATCTGCCGGTACGCGTACGCGTGCTTGGTGAGGTCGTCGTAGACGGCGAGCGTGTGGCGGCCGTTGTAGAGGAAGTACTCGGCCATCGCGCAGCCGGCGTACGGCGCCATGAACTTGATCGGCGCGGCCTCGTCGGCCGGCGCGGCGACGATGATCGTCGAGTCCAGCGCGTTGGCGTCCTCGAGTGTCTTGGCCAGGCCGACCACGGTCGACATGCGCTGCCCGATCGCCACGTAGACCGAGATGACGCCCGAGTCCTTGTTGTTGATGATCGTGTCGACCGCGATCGCGGTCTTGCCGGTCTGGCGGTCGCCGATGATCAGCTCGCGCTGGCCACGGCCGATCGGGATCATCCCGTCGATCGCCTTGATGCCGGTCTGCAGCGGCTCCTTGACCGGCTGGCGCTGGACGACGCCGGGAGCCTTGAACTCGGCCGGGCGCGTCTCGGTCGTGTTGATCGCGCCCTTGCCGTCGAGCGGCTGGCCGAGCGGGGACACGATGCGGCCCAGCAGCGCGTCGCCGACCGGGATCTCGAGCAGGCGGTTGGTGCGCTTGACCGTGTCGCCCTCGACGATCTGCTCCCACGGGCCGAAGAGCACCGCGCCGACGTTGTCGGACTCGAGGTTGAGCGCGAGGCCGATGACGTCATGCGGCAGCTCGAGCATCTCGAACGCCATGCAGTTCTCGAGGCCGTGGATGCGGGCGATGCCGTCGCCGATCGTCAGGACGGTCCCGACCTCGGTCAGGTCGGCCTGGCCCGCTTCGAGGCCTTCGATGCGGGACTTGAGAATGGACGTGATCTCGTCGGGCTTGATCTGCACGAATGGCTCCTTAGGCGCGGCTCACGCCCGCGCGACCTGCTTGCGAAGTTGTTCGAGGCGGTTGCGGATCGACGCGTCGAGGATCGAGTTGCCGACCCGGACCACGAGACCGCCGAGGATGTCCGGCTCGACCGTGGCGGACAGCTCGACCTTGCGGCCGGTCTGCTCGGCGATCCGGTCGCCGATCGCCGACACGGTGCCCGGGTCGAGCTCGACCGCGGACGTGATCTGCACCGGAAGCAGCTTGTTCTCTTCCTGCCAGAGCTCGTCGAACCCGCGCCGCGCCCGGAAGATCACCGGCATCCGGTGGTTCTCGATCAGCAGCTTGAGGAAGTTGACGAGGATCGGGTCGGCGTCGGTGACCGCGCGATCGAGGCCGTCCTGCTTCTCCGCCGTCGAGAAGTACGGCGAGAAGAAGAACACCTGCAGCTCGCGGGTGGCCTCGAGCGCGTCGGCGAACGCGCCGAGCTCCTCGCGCACCAGATCGAGCTTGCCCTGCTCAGAGGCGACCTCGAAGAGCGAGCGGGCGTAGACCGCGGCGATCTCCTCCATGGCTTACCGGCGCTCCTCGTGCGCGAGGGCGGCGAAGTCGAGCTCGGCCAGGGCCTCGTCGACGAGCCGCTTCTGGTCGGCGGCGTCGAGCGACTTGCGCGTGACCTTCTCGGTCGCGAGCACGGTCAGGTCCGCCACCTCGGCGCGGATCTGCTGGATCGCGCGGCGCGTCTCGGCGTCGATGTCGCGACGCGTCTGCTCCATCATCTCCTCGCGCTTGGCGCGCGCCTCGGCGATGGTCTCGGCCTCGGCCGCCTCGGCGGTGCGCCGGGCGCGGGCGACGATGTCGTCGGCCTGGCCGCGCGCGTCGGACAGCCGCTCGCGGTACTCCCGCAGCAGCTCGTCCGCCTCGCGCTTGGTGGTCTCGGCGGCGTCGATCGAGTCCTCGATCATCCGCGTGCGCTTGTCCAGCGCATCGGCGATCAGCGGGAACGCGACCTTCCACAGCACGATCATCACGATGCCGAAGACGATCAGCGTCCAGATCATCACGCCGATCACGGGATCGACGAGACCTGGCTTGTCGCTGCTCTCCTCGGCTGCGAGCAGGAGATTCATCGTGACCTAGAGGAAGAAGGCGATCAGGCCCGCCACGAGGCCGTAGAAGAAGCACGCCTCGGTCAGGGCGAAGCCGAGCCACTGGATTGAAGTGATCTCGTCGCGCATCTCGGGCTGGCGGGTGACGGACTCGATCACCTTGCCGAAGATGATGCCGATGCCGACACCGGCGCCCACGGCACCAAGACCGCCGCCGACGCCCAGGGCGATCGCCTTGCCCGCGTCGGAGGCATCGTCCGCCGCGGCGAAGATGAAGCTCAGGATCATGCTGAACACGGGAGTTGGTCTCCTTCTAGTGGGACTCGGCGACCGCGCCGCCGATGTAGATCGCGGAAAGGGTGGCGAAGATGAACGCCTGCAGAGTGGCCACCAGGCCGACCTCGAACAGGTACAGCACGATGCCGAGCGGCAGCAGGAACACGCCGATCCCGGCGATGCCGAGGATGATCGCGAGGCCGCCGGCCATGAACAGGATGATCAGGTGCCCGGCGAGCATGTTGGCGAAAAGACGCACGGAGAGCGAGATGATCCGCATCAGGTTCGACAGCAGCTCGAGCACGAAGATGAAGCCGGCCATGGCGCCGGTCACGCCCGCGGGGATCAGGCTCTTCAGGTAGCCGCCGACGCCCTTCGCGCGGATGCCCTCGCCCGTGTAGGAGATGAAGACGATCAGCGACAGGATCAGCGGGACGGACACGTTCGCGGTCGCCGCGTAGATGCCGAACGTCGGGATCTCGAGGCCGAACAGCGAGAACTTCTCGTGCGCGGTCGGCAGCGGGACGAAGCCGAGCATGTTGCTGAACCAGATGAACAGGAACAGCGTCCCGATGAACGGGAAGTACTTGGCCGCCATCCGGTCGTCCATGTTCCCGCGCGTGATGTTGTCGCGCATCAGGTTGAACAGGACCTCGACCGCGGTCTGGATGCGGTTCGGCCGCGCCTGCATGCGGCGGGCGACGTAGACCATCGTGAAGCAGGTCAGGATGCCGGCGAGGATCAGGTAGAGGACGGCCTTGTTGATGTCCAGCGAGCCCGGGAGGTTCACCCACGTGTAGAGCGTGAACTCGTCCTGCGGCTTGAAGTCGGTGTTGCGCCCCGCCGAGCCCCAGAGAATGAAGGCCAGGACGGTCAGCAGCAGGTAGCCGCCGAACACACCGAGGAGGATCTTCCGGGTCTTGCTCATGAGCTGGGCGTGTTCCTCTCCGTGCGGGGCAGGGCCAGCGACGTGGCCAGATAGATCGTGAACGCGACGAGCGCCAGCAGCGCCGCCATCAACCCGTCCTCACGCTCACCGGCGAGGCCGACGGCGAGGATGGCGAGGCCGAGGATCCAGGCGCGCCCCATCAGCGCGCCGAAGTTCAGGCCGACCTGCTGCTTGGCGGTGCGGCCGCGGGCGGCGCGTTCGACGAGCAGGCCGAGCACGCGCGTCCCGACCCAGGCGACGGCACCCACCACGTACCCGAGCAGCGGGCCGCCCATCAGGATCACGAAGGGCGCGGCGGCCACCACGACCAGCACGTCCATGTACCGGACGAGGACTAGTGGATCGGAGGTGGGCATAGTGGTGGAGCTCATGGCAGGCTGACGCGCCGTACCAGGCCATCCCCGCGCGGAATCGCGCGGCGGGAGGGTCTTAGAGCTCCCCGGCCGGTGCGGCCGGCGCCAGTGTAGCGAGTGTCGAGACTTTGTAACAACTTTGTGACACCCGCCTCTAGCGGACGTCTCTGAACGGCACATGAAGCACCGGGGCCGCGTCCTCCACGCGACACGGCGCGAAGGCTAGCCATACAGTCTCGTTGACGTAGTCCGACCCACTGGAGGAACGATGCCGACACGCAGCGCGAAGGCCGACTGGCAGGGCGAGTTCAAGCGGGGCGGCGGCTCCGTCTCGACCGAGACCGGGGCGGTGGACTCGCAGTACAACTTCTCCGGGCGGTTCGAGAGCGGGACGGGGACCAACCCCGAGGAGCTGCTCGCCGCGGCGCATGCCTCCTGCTTCTCCATGGCGCTGTCCGTGGGGCTCTCCCAGGCCGGGACGCCGCCCGAGTCGCTCGCGACCACGGCGAAGGTGACGATCGATCAGGTCGAGGGCGGCTTCGCGATCACGAAGATCGCGCTGTCGGTCACCGGCAAGGTGCCCGGTCTGGACGCTGACGGCTTCACCGCGGCCGCGCAGGGGGCGAAGGAGGGCTGCCCGCTGTCGAAGGCGCTCGCCGCGGTGCCGGAGATCACCCTGGAGACGACGTTCCAGAGCTGAGGTAGGCGTCGATCACCCGCGTGCGGTCGTTGCCGCCGGAGCCGGCGGCGGCGATCGCGCGCAGGACGCCCTCCATGGCGCGGTAGCCCGCGGCCGCCGACGGCTTCGGCGCGCGGCCGAACGTCTCCTGGAAGCGGCGGGCGAAGTCGCGCGGGGCGGGCGCGGCCGGCAGCGCGCCGACGGTCTCGGCGCCGGACGGGTTCGCGTGCGGGTCTTTCGCCAGCGCCGGATCCCCCGTCGCCGCGACCTGCAGGATGCCCGCGGCGTTGAAGAGCGGGACCGTGACCGCGGTGGCGTCGGCGATCGCGGCCATGATCTGCGGGTCGGTGATCGCGCGCCGGGCCGCCTGGGCCTGCAGCTTCTGGTCGCCCCCGCCGAGGTCCAGCGAGGACAGGTTCACCGCGAGCGATCCGGCACGGCCGCCGGCGTCCGCGAGCGCGAGCTTCTCGGCGTCGACGAAGTCCTGGTTCGCACCGCCCGGGTCGTTGGCCAGCGAGTAGACCGTGACCGTCTTGCCGATGACCTTGCCGCCGCCGGAGATCCCCTCGTCCTGCCCGCCGCAGCCCGCGAGGGCGGCCGCGGCGACCGCCGCGGCGATCAGCGCGCGTGCTTGCGCAGCCATTTCCGCAGCACGGTGTAGGCGGGCCGGGGCTTGTCCTTGCGGTCCACGAACGCCGAGTCCCACGTCGCCTGCAGCGGCGGCGCGGACCAGTGGTAGAAGTACACGCGCTTGACCCGCGAGGACAGCGCGGCCAGCTTGAAGACCCAGGTGGTCGCCTGCGCGGCGTGGCGCGGCGACTGCGGCAGGCTCAGCGACGAGTGGTTGTCGCGGCGCACGATCCCGCCGGTCTCGGTGAACCAGACGTCGCCCTTGACCGCGGCCAGCAGCGCCTTGGTCCCGCGCGTCCGGAAGCGGTTCGCGTCGATGTAGTTGTGGATGCCCCAGATGACGCGCCGGTTCTTCCCGACGGCCTTCTGGAAGCGCCGCACCCAGCCGACCATCTTCGTCCCGTCGAGCACGTCGGCGGCGACGATCCGGCAGCCGCGGCAGTGCTTGCGCAGCGCCAGGTAGAACTTCGCCGCGCGAGCCGGGTTGCGGCACGTCGGCTGGCTGCAGTGGTTGGCCTCGTTCCAGGTCAGGTAGTCCTTGATCCACGGATAGCGCGCCCGGAACGCCTTGAACTCGCGCTCGAAGCGGGCGACCGACGGCAGCGTGTGCATCTTCTCCGGGTCGCGCGAATGGCCGAAGCCGAGCAGGACCCGCACCCCCGCGCCCCGCGCCGCGGTCAGGTAGTCGTCGAGCTCCTGGCGCTGCCAGTCGGAGTGCAGCGCGTCGTAGGCGGCGACGAACCGCACGTCGCGCAGCCCCAGCGACTCGAACGCCGGGTCCGTGAACACGGACACGTTCTGCTCGCCGACGCCGATCAGCGGCGGCCGCGTGGCGGCAGCGGCCGGCGTCGCCAGCACCAGGGCCAGCACGATCGCGAGGGCGAGCCTCACAGCAGGACGGTGTCGTCGTCGGAGTACGCCGGCGCGCAGCAGCAGAGCAGCACGAGCGGCTCCGCGCCCCGGTTGAGCAGCTGGTGCCGCACGCCCGGCGCGATCACCACCGTGTCCCCCGCCCGCACGTCGGCCTCCTCGTCGCCCAGCCGCATCCGGCCGGCACCGGAGAGGAAGTGGTAGATCTCCTCGGACGCGCGGTGGTAGTGCGCGACGGTCTCGGCGCCCGGCGGCACCGTCGCCTCCGCCAGCGACTGGTTGACCGCGTTCCCGCTCGGCACCCCGGCGAGCTCGCGGATCGCTGAGCCGTCGGCGGTGATGAACGACTCGCGGTCTTCGAGGCGGACGCGCTCCACGGGTGACGAGGGTACCGGCCGGGCCGGCCACCCGACCCGGGGGGACAGACCTCCGCGACCTCCTGCGAGGCCGCATCGGGGGTCTGTCCCCCTTGGCGCTTAGACGATTGCCCGGCGCGCCATCTCGGAGTCCAGCCGGTGGGCCAGGCGACCGGTCGCGTACGCGACGCGGCCGCGCAGGGGCCTGTTCGGCGGGCGTTCCGGGCGGCGCGGGACTCCCGCACGGATCATCGTCCGGCCGGCGCGCTCAGTGGCGAGGTCGCGGCCCAGGACGGCGTGATTGAGCGAATGCATTGGTACGGCTCCCGTAGAGAGGTGGATGGGAAGCCGCCCACGACACGGGTGGGACTGGAATCGATCGCGGGCGGCAGGTGGTTCCTGCCCGCGACCGGGACTCAGTGGTGAGAGGGACGCGAGCAGGCGTGCACGGGGGCGGGCAGGAAGCCCACTCCGAAAGTCGCGTTCATCGTCGTCACGTCCCGCTCACCTCCTCGGCGTCGTTTCAGCTCGTGCCAAACCGTACCAGCCGCCACGACGGTCGGGCTAGTGCGGCTAGCACCACAAACTCAGATCGATTGGAACTCGCCGGTCTCCAGCTCGCGCTCGACCTGCTGGTTGATCTCGTGCTCGGACGTCTCCGGGTCCGCTCGCCGCATCTGCCACGACCGCAGCCGGCGCAGCTTGAGGATCTCGAGCACGTAGACGAGGTAGACGCTCGCCGCGAGGCCGATCAGCAGCAGCGCGCCCATCAGCACCGCCCAGCCCGGGTTGAGCTTCCCCGAGCTCTCCGAGTACGGGACGAACCGCAGCGCGACCGCGTTCCCGGCCATGATCAGCGTCCACGAGTAGAGGTAGAGCACCGTCCGCCGCTGTGAGAACCCCATGCGGTGGAAGCGGTGATGGAAGTGGTTGGAGTCCCCCCGCCAGGGCACGCGCCGGTACTTGAGCCGCTTGGCCACGACGAAGCTCGTGTCCAGGAACGGCACGGCCAGCACGACCAGCGGACCGACCAGCGCGATCAGCGCGTTGGTCTTGAGCGTGCCCTCGACGATCACGGCGCCCAGCAGCAGCCCGAGCAGGTTCGAACCGCAGTCGCCCATGAAGACCGACGCCGGGTGGAAGTTGAAGAGCAGGAAGCCGAGCGCCGCGCCGCAGACGATCGCCGCCAGGATGCCCGCCGTGCTGCGCCCCAGGTCGAACGCGATCACCGAGAACGCGACCGCGGAGATCGCGCACACGCCCGCGGCGAGCCCGTCGATGCCGTCGGAGAAGTTGACGACGTTCATCAGCAGCACGACCGCGAGCACGGTGATCGGGCCGCCGAAGTCGCCGAGCTCGACGCGGTGCACGAACGGGAACGTGAACGCGTCCACCTGCACGCCGCTGGTGACGAGCACGACCGCCGCGAGGATCTGCCCGAGCAGCTTGACGGCCGGGTGCAGGTCGAACACGTCGTCGAGCGCGCCGACGATCGTGATCAGCGCCGCCGCGGCCAGGATCCCCTCGGTGCGCTGGTTGTCGGGCAGGAAGAGCAGGCCGGCGACCAGCGCGCCGCCGAAGATGGCGAGGCCGCCGAGCAGCGGCGTCGCCTGGCGGGCCAGGCCGCGCTCCTTGACGTCGTCGACCGCCCCGATGCGCCGCGCGAAGCGCGCCGCGAGCGGGGTGAGCGCCGCCGCCACGGCGAACGCGACCAGCGCGGCGAGGACGGCCTTGGTCACCATGATCGGCGATCAAGCCTAGGGGGAGTCGAGGACCTCGCGCACCTTTCGGGTCAGTCCGCGCTCCGTGAACGGCTTCTCGAGGAACGCCTCGCTGCCGCTCAGCTCGCCGTGACGGTGGACCGCCTCGTCGGAGTAGCCGGACATGAACAGGACCCGCATCGCGGGCGCGAGCGCGGTCAGGCGGCGCGCGAGGTCTGACCCGTTGACGCCCGGCATCACGACGTCGGTCAGCAGCAGGTCGATCGCGTGCGCGGCGCACAGGCCGGCCGCCTCGCCGGCGTCGGCCGCGGTCAGCACCGCGTAGCCGTTGGCCTCCAGCATCAGGCGCACCAGCTCGCGCACGCCCGGGTCGTCCTCGACCACCATCACGGTCTCCGAGCCGCGGCCGTCGCGGTCCTCGGCCGCGGGCGCCGCGGCCAGCGGGGCGCGCTCAGCCGCCGGCAGGTAGATCTTGAACGTGCTGCCGCGGCCAGGCTCGCTGTAGACGTAGATCGCGCCGCCGCTCTGCTTGACGACGCCGAAGACGGTCGCCAGGCCGAGCCCGGTGCCGGTCTCCTTGGTCGAGAAGAACGGCTCGAACAGGTGCTTGGTCACGCGCTCGTCCATGCCGTGGCCGGTGTCGCTGATCGCCAGCAGGACGTGCTCGCCGGGCTCGATCTCCCCGTAGCGCACGTCGAAGTCGACGTTCGCGGTCTCGATCGTGAGCGCGCCGCCGTCCGGCATCGCGTCGCGCGCGTTGGCGGCCAGGTTGAGGATCACGCGCTCGAGCTGCGCGCGGTCGGCCTCGACCGGCGCGAGCCGGGGCGCGAGCCGCGTCGCCACGATCACGTCGTCGCCGATGATCCGGTGCAGCATCGTCTCCATGCCCGCGACGATCTCGTTGAGGTCGAGCACGCGCGGGTGCAGCACCTGGCGGCGGCTGAACGCGAGCAGCTGGTGCGTGAGCGCGGCCGCCTGGCCGGCGGCGCGGGAGATCTCCGCCGCCTCCTCGCCCCCGTCGCGGTCCTGCAGGATCTCCGCGTAGCCGGCGATCACGGTCAGCAGGTTGTTGAAGTCGTGCGCGACGCCGCCCGCGAGCCGGCCGATCGCCTCCATCTTCTCGGCGTCCGCGAGCCGCCGCTCGAGCCGCATCCGCTCGCTCACGTCGTGCGCGAGCACGAGCGCGGCCTTGCGGCCCTCGAACCGGATGCGGCCGGCGGTGATCTCGACGTCGATCAGCGTGCCGTCCCGGCGCACGTGGCGCCAGATCTTCGCGTTCGGCGCGCCCGGACCGCCGCGGGCCTTGACGTCCTCCAGCACGGCCGGGACGTCCTCGGGCGGGCGGATGTCGATGATCCGCATTCCCAGGAACTCGTCGCGCGAATAGCCGTAGTGGCGCACGGCGGCGTCGTTGACGTCCAGGAACGCGAGCGTGTCGGCGTCGTAGACCCACATCGGCATCGGGCTCGCGTCGAACAGCATGCGGTAGCGGTCCTCGGTGCGGCCCGCGTCCAGCGCGGCGGCGACGCGGCGGGCGATCTCGGCGCCGAGCTCGAGCTCCAGCGGGCCGAGCGCGTCCGCGCGCAGCGTGAGCGCGCCGAGCGCCGCGCCGCCCGCGATCAGCGGGACGCAGAGGTGCTCGCGGCAGAGCTCCGGCTCACGCGTGCGCAGCACGATCGCCGGGCCGTGCGGCGCGTCCGGCGACACCGGGAAGTCGTCCGGCGTGGCGATCCGCCGCGTCAGCGCCCCCTGCTCGTCGGCCAGGTCGAACGCGCACTGCGCGCCGAGGCCGGTGGCGAGCAGCTCCGCGACGCGCCGCAGCGCGTCCTCGCGCACCGGTCCCGCGCCGAGGATCTCCCCGACGCGGGCGAGCAGCCTCACCCGCGCCAGGACGTTCGCAGCGTGATCGTCGTTTCCGCCCACGGCCTCCGCCGCGGAGCGTACCCCTATGCGATCGCGGGGGCGGTCAGTTGCGCGTAGAGCGGGAAGCGGTCGACGATCGCCGTGACGCGCTCGGTGAGCTCCGGCTTGGCGGCGTCGAAGTCCGGCTGCAGCGCGCGGGCGATGATCTTGCCGACCTCGTGGAAGTCGTCCTCCTGCAGGCCGCGCGTGGCCAACGCGGGCGTGCCGACGCGCAGGCCGCTGGTGACCATCGGCGGGCGCGGGTCGAACGGCACCGCGTTGCGATTGACGGTGATGCCGATCGCGTGCAGGCGGTCCTCGGCCTGCTGGCCGTCGAGCTCGGAGTGGCGCAGGTCGACCAGCACCAGGTGCACGTCGGTGCCGCCGGTGAGGACGTTGACGCCGTGCTCGGCCTGCAGCAGCTCGGTGGCGAGGGCCTTGGCGCCCGCGACCGTGCGCTGCTGGCGCTCCTTGAAGAGATCGCTGGCCGCGATCTTGAAGGCGACCGCCTTGGCCGCGATCGCGTGCTCGAGCGGGCCGCCCTGCTGACCCGGGAAGACCGCCGAGTTGATCTTCTTGGCGTACTCCTCCTTGCTGAGGATCAGGCCGCTGCGCGGGCCGCCGAGGGTCTTGTGGACGGTCGTGGTGACGACGTCCGCGTACGGGACCGGGCTCGGGTGCACACCGGCGGCGACGAGGCCCGCGAAGTGCGCCATGTCGACCATCAGGTAGGCGCCGACCTCGTCGGCGATCGCCTTGAAGCGCGGGAAGTCGAGGACGCGCGGGTAGGCGCTCCAGCCGGCCAGCAGGAGCTTCGGGCGGTGCTCCTTCGCCAGGCGCTCCACCTCGTCCATGTCGATCCGGTGATCGCGCGGGCTGACCTCGTACGGGACGATCTCGTAGAGGCGGCCGGAGACGTTGAGCTTCATGCCGTGGCTGAGGTGGCCGCCGTGCGGGAGGCTCAGGCCCATGATCTTGTCGCCGGGCTGCAGCAGGGCGTGGTAGACGGCCGTGTTGGCCTGGGCGCCGGCGTGCGGCTGGACGTTGGCGTGCTCGGCACCGAACAGGGCCTTCGCGCGGTCGATCGCGAGCTGCTCGATGACGTCGACGAACTCGCAGCCGCCGTAGTAGCGCTTTCCGGGGTAGCCCTCGGCGTACTTGTTCGTCAGCACGCTGCCCTGGCATTCCAGGACCGCCTGCGGGACGAAGTTCTCGGAAGCGATCATCTCGAGCGTGCGCTGCTGGCGCTCGATCTCGTGGCCGATGGCCTCGGCCACCTCGGGGTCGACCTCGGCGAGCGGCCGGTCGAAGTAGTCGGGCTGCAGGTCGGTCATGACGATTGACGGTAGCGGGTGTCACAGCCGCTGTCGCTCGCGCCAGTATCGCGATGTGGACGACGATCGGCTGCTCGCGCGGGCCCGCCGCGATCCGGCGGCGTTCGGGACGTTCTATGAGCGTCACGAGCGCCTGGTGCTCGGGTATTTCATGCGCCGGGTGGGCGATCCGGAGCTGGCCGCCGATCTCGCGGCGGAGACGTTCGCGGCCGCGCTGGTGGCGGTCGGGCGGTACCGCGGCGGGGGCCCGCCGGCGTCGGCGTGGCTGGTCGGGATCGCGCGGCACGTGCTGTCGGCGAGCGTGCGGCGGGCGCGGGTCGAGGACCGCGCACGGCGGCGGCTCGGGATGGAGCCGCTGGCGCTGGACGACGAGCTGCTGGAGCGGATCGCGCGGATCGGGGGCGACGAGCGCGTCGAGGCGCTGCTCGGGCGGCTGACGCCGTCGCAGTCGGCGGCCGTGCGCGCGCGGGTGCTCGACGAGGAGGACTACGCGGGCATCGCGGCGCGGCTGCGGTGCTCGGAGAGCGTGGTGCGCCAGCGCGTCGCGCGCGGGCTCGCGACGCTGCGGCGGGCGATCGAGGAAGACGCGACATGACGCGCACCACCGCGCCCCGCCCAGCTCCGCGCCCGCGTCCCGCCGCGCCCCGCACCGCCGCGCGTCACGCCGCCCCGCCCCACGCCACCGCGCCCCACGCCACCGCGCCCCACGCCACCGTGCGTCGCGCCACCGCGCCCCACTTCCGGCCCAGGAGGTCCCGATGACTGAGATTCCCGCCCTGCGCGACGCGCTCGTCCGTGCCGGCGCGCGGCGCCGGCGGCGCCGGCGCACGGTCGGCGCGGCCGTCCCCGTACTGGCCGTCGCGGCCGCCGTTCTGGCGCTCGTCTCGCTGCCCGGCCGCGCGCCCGAGCGCGAGCGGGTCGCGCAGACGCCCGTCGCGCCACTGCCCGACGACGCGCTCGCGCGCGCGTACGCCGTCTTCCGCCGCCCGCAGACCACCGCGGACGTGCTGCCCAAGCGCGCGCTCGCGGGCGCGGTGGTCGACGCCGCCCGCTCACGGCTCGTGGCCACCGCCGGCGACACGCGGCTGTTCGCCGTCCCCGCGGACCTGCGCGGCACGCCGAACCTGTGCGTCGTCGAGGTCACGCCACGGCACTCGGCCGCCGCCTGCAACCGGCTGCCGGAGGCGGCGGGCGAGGCGCAACCGCCTGGCCTCTCGGGGTCCGGCGGTTACGCGTTCCTGTTCCCGGACGGCACGCACGACGTGCGCATCACGCTCGCTGACGGCACGCGGCTCGCGCCGACGGTGCACGACGGCGCGGTGCTGGAGACCGCCGGCGCGAGCGACTTCGCGATCGCGTCCTGGACGGGCGCGTCCGGCACGCGCCACATCAGCGCCAACGAGTTCGCCCGCTACGAGCGCCCGCCGGAGGCGTGCCCGGCGCTCGAGCCGCTCCCGGCCGACGCGCAGGCGCAGGCGGAGCGGGTGGCGCTGCTGGACGTCGACCGGTTCTACCCGGGCGTTGAGGCCGCGCGGGTCACCGGCGTGCGGGTCCCGGACGGCACGCCGTGCGGAAGCGGTGAGCGCTCGCTCGAGGTCTCGCTGGCGCTCACGCCCAGCGACCCGAAGGCGCGCAGCAGCGCGAGCCTCTCACAGGGGCGGCTGCTGCTCGGCGTCGTCGGCGGCGAGCTGCGCGTCTACCAGCTGCTGCACTAGCGCGCGGGGGACGGCGCCCTCGCGCAGGATCGCGCCGGTGTGGACGTCGATGACCGTGGACGGCGTGCCGGGCAGCTCGCCGCCGTCGAGGACGAGGTCGGCGCCGGCGCGGATGCTGGCCGGCACCTCGTCGAGGCGGCGGGCGTCCGGGCCGCCGGCGAGGTTCGCGCTCGACTGCAGGACCGGGCGGCCGACCGGCGCGAGGAACGGTACGCGCACGCCGAGCGCCTCGCCGCCGGCCAGCGGATAGCGCCGCTCCGGGTTCGGGACGAGCAGCGTCACACCGCCGGGCAACAGCGCGCGGTACGGCCCGACGTCGGGCGCCGCGGCGAGGTCGAAGAACATCACCGCCGCCGGCTTGGCGGGCGGGCGCCCCTTGAGCGCGTACAGCTTCGCGACCGCGTCCGCGTTCTCGGGGTCGCACGCGAGACCGTAGACCGTGTCCGCGGGGAAGACGGCGACGCCGCCCGCGGCGACGCACGCCCCCAGCGCCCGCGCCTGCTCGTCGGTCAGCACGCGCCGCCTCCGAGCGTCGCCGCGCGTCCGCACCGCGCCACCCGCGCGCCGCCGCGCCGCGCGCCGCCGCACCACGCCACCCGCGCAACCGCCGCGCACCGCGCATCGCATGCCACCCGCGCGACCGCGCCGCGCCGCGCGCCGCCGCACCACGCCACCGCCGCGCGCCGCGCGGCGCCGCACCGCGCCACCCGCGCGCCACGCCACGCCACGCCGTTCACGCGCGCCTCGCGATCGCGACCCGTTCGATCCCCGCGAGGTCGCGCACGCGGCTCACCTCGGCGAAGCCCGCGGCGCGGGCCAGCGCCTCGACCGCGTCGGCCTGGCCCGCGCCGTGCTCGAGCGCCAGCCACCGAACCGGGAGCGCGACCAGGCGGCGGATCACGTCGAGCCCGTCGGGCCCCGCGAGCAGCGCGCCCGCGGGCTCGTAGGCCAGCTCGCGCATCACGCGCGCGCCCACTTCCACGTACGGCGGGTTCGAGACCACCGCGTCGACGTCCTCGATGCCCGCCAGCAGGTCGCCGAGCACGAACGTCACGTCGAGCCCCCGCGCGTTCGCCCGGGCCACGTCGAGCGCGTCGGCGCTCACGTCGGTCGCGAGCACGTCCAGGTCCGGCCGCTCGTCCTTGAGCGCCAGCGCGACCGCGCCCGAGCCTGTCCCCACGTCGACCACGCGCGCCCCGCGCGGCAGGTCCAGCGCCGCCTCGACCAGGTGCTCGGTCTCCGGCCGCGGAACCAGCACGCGCGCGTCGACCGCCAGCTCCAGCCGCCGGAACCCGCGCGTGCCGACGATGTACGCGACCGGCTCGCGCTCCCGGCGGCGCCGGGCGAAGTCCATGAACGCGCGCGCCTCGTCGCCCGTCAACGCACGCCGCGAGTCCACGATCAGCGCCGCCCGGTCGACCCCGAGCACGTACGCCAGCAGCACCTCGGCGTCCAGCCGCGGCGTGTCGCAGCCCGCCGCGGTCAGCGCGATCACGGCGGACTCGAGCGCCTCGCGGACGGTCGTCGTCGCGAGCGGCCGCCGGCTCAAGCGCTCGCCTGCTCCTCCAGCCGGCGCCGCTTCTCCGCGTCCTGGAGCGCCGCGGTCAGGTCGTCCGGCTCCCCCGCCAGCACGGCGTCGAGGTTGTGCACCGTGAAGTTGATCCGGTGATCGGTCACCCGCCGCTGCGGGAAGTTGTACGTGCGGATCTTCTCCGCACGGTCACCGGTGCCGACCTGCGAGCGGCGGTCCGCGCTGAGCGCCGCCTGCTGCTCGGCCAGCTTGGCCTCGTAGAGCCGCGCGCGCAGCAGCTTCATCGCGCGCTCGCGGTTCTGCAGCTGCGACTTCTCGTCCTGCATCGAGATCACGATCCCGGACGGCTTGTGGGTGATCCGCACGGCCGAGTCGGTGGTGTTGACCGACTGCCCGCCCGGGCCGGAGGAGCGGTAGACGTCGATCTGCAGGTCGTTGGGGTCGATCTCGACCTCGACGTCCTCGGCCTCCGGCAGCACCGCGACCGTCGCGGTCGACGTGTGGATGCGGCCCTGGGACTCGGTCTCGGGCACGCGCTGGACGCGGTGCGTCCCGCCCTCGAACTTGAACACCGAGTACGCGCCGTCACCCTTGATCTCGAACGTGTAGGAGCCGTCCGACGCCGCCATCGTCTCCGCCTTGTAACCGAGCCGCTCCGCGTAGCGCTGGTACATGCGGTACAGGTCGCCGGCCCAGATCCCGGCCTCGTCGCCGCCCGCGCCGCCGCGGATCTCGACGATCACGTTCTTGTCGTCGTTGGGGTCGCGCTCGACCATCGCCAGCCGGATCTCGTCCTCGAGCCGCTCGATCCGCTCGCGCGCCTCGGTGAGCAGGGACCGCATCTCGGGGTCCTCGCCCTCGGCCAGCAGCTCCTCGGCGCCCTCGGCGTCCGAGACCGCGTGCCGCCACTCCTCCGCCAGCTTGGCGGCGGGCGCGAGCTGGTTGAACGCGCGGCCGGCGTCCGCGTAGCGCTGGCGGTCCGCGATCACCGCGGGGTCGGCCATCTGCGCCTGGGCGTCGGCGAAGCGGGCCTCGATCTGCTCGACGAGGGACTCGATCATTCGAGTCCCGATTCTAGGATTAGGCGGCGACCTCGACGCCGACGCGGTCCTCGGCGGCCGCGGCGCGCGGATCCTCGACCGCGAGGACGGCCTCCAGCGCGGCGATCGCGACCTCGAGCTGCTCGTCGTCCGGCTCGCGCGTGGTGAGCTTCTGCAACTGCATGCCGGGCCAGATGATCGCCTGCACCCAGCCGCGCCCGCGGTTGCGGCCGGCGAACTTGATCAGCTCGAAGGACAGGCCCGCGACCAGCGGGACGCCGATCACGCGCGTGGCCAGCAGGATCCACCAGGCGGGGAGACCGACGGGCGCGAAGACGAAGATCGCGACGATCATGACCACGAGCAGGAAGCTCGTGCCGCAGCGGGGATGCAGGCGCGAGAAGCCGCGGGCGTGGTCCGGCGTCAGCGGCAGCCCGGCCTCGTAGGTGGAGATCACCTTGTGCTCGGCGCCGTGGAACTGGAACAGGCGCTTGAGGTCGCGCTGGCGCGAGAGCAGGGTCAGGTAGCCGAGGAAGATCGCGGTGCGCACGACGCCCTCGACCAGCCAGAACAGCAGCGACGAGCCGAGCCAGCCCTTGATCAGGCTCGTGAGGACGACGGGGACGACGAAGAAGAGGCCGACGACGAGCGCGAGCGCGGCCACGATCGTCAGCGCCCACGCGCGCTTGGAGATCGGCTCCTGGTCTTCGGGCTGCTGCGCGTTGGCCGAGATCTCGAGCGCCTTGAAGCCGATCGAGAGCGACTGGCCGAGCGCGACGACGCCGCGGATCACCGGCCAGCGCAGCGCGCGGTGGCGCCGCGCCCAGGACACGACCGGGAAGGATTCGACGGCGGTCTCGCCGTCGCGCCGGGTGGCCACCGCCCAGGTGGACACCCCGCGCATCATCACGCCCTCCAGGACGGCTTGGCCGCCGACGGGGGCGTCGCGCTGCTCCGGGCTGCTCACCTCCTAGGTGATCGGCACGCCGGGGCCGGGCCTTAGCGAGGGGGTGTTTCGACTTTGCTAACCATGCGTGAGCAAAGTCGAAACACCCCCTCCCGGCCCCGCCTTACTTTCCGCCGCGGCTGCGGGCGAGCTTGCGCTGGAAGCGCTCGACGCGACCGCCGGTGTCCACCAGCTTCTGCTTGCCGGTGTAGAACGGGTGGCAGTTGGAGCAGATCTCCACGTGCATGTCGCCCTTGGTGGAACGCGTCACGAACTCGTTCCCGCAGGTGCAGCGCACGGTGGCCTCTGCGTATTCGGGATGGATGTCAGTCTTCATGGTTCATTCCAGTGTAGGCACGCGGACAAGGTCAGCAGAGGGCGCTGGCCGCGTTGTTCTCCTCGTCGGCCTCGTCGACCTCCGAGCGGGGGTCGGCGACCGCCGAGATCTCCGCGCCCGGCGCGCACGGCGCCGCCGGAAGCCGCACCGACACCGAGGCCCGTGACGCCAGCGACGCGACCTCCGCCGTCGCGATCGGCGCCTCGTCGGCGAAGAAGGACACGCCGAACGGCCCCGCCGCGGCCCGGCCCCGGTTGAACAGGGTCGCGACGTAGGCGTCGCCCTCGAAGCGGACGGACCGCACGACGAGGTCCGCCCGCGTGTCCGGCAGCGTGCAGGCCGGGGACACGACGCGCTCGGACCGCGACACCTTCCCGCGCCGGTCGCGCCAGCGGAACTCGATCGAGACCCGGTAGCCGGCGGGCGCGAGCAGGTCCTGCACGGTCTTGTCGTACGTGTACTTGGTGAGCCCGGCCGGCACCGTGATCCACGTCCCGAACCCCGCGGCGGACACCTTGCGGAACCGCGCATCGTCGGCGGTGCGCGCCTGCAGCGTGAACCGCAGCTGCATGCGCGCGGCCCGCCGGTAGCTCAGCATCCGCCCTTCGAACGTCGCTTCGCGCGCGGTGCGATCGCAGCGCACGAGGCTCGCCTTGGCGTACGGCGAGACCGTACGTGCGTGCGCGGGCGCCGCGGCGAACCCCGCCAGCAGCGCCCCGACAACCAGAACCCGGACCATGCGTCACGAAAACCGTCCACCCCGGTGCGAGTTGCGCCTATCGTCCCGCCCATGCCCGATTTCGACTGGGAACGTCCGCTTGCCGACCTGCGCGAGCTCGGGGAGCTGACCGGCGGCCCGGACGGAGCGCGCCGGCTCGCCTGGACCGCCGACTGGCGCGCCGCGCGCGAGTGGCTCGAGCGCAAGCTGGCCACCGGCACCCGGGGGACGGTCGAGCGCGACGCCGCCGGCAACCTCTGGGCGACGCTCGCGGGCGAGAGCGACGCCACGGTCGTGGTCGGCTCCCACATCGACGCCGTGCCGCACGGCGGCTGGCTGGACGGCTGCCTCGGGGTCCTCGCGGCGCTGGAGATCCTGCGGGCGTACGAGGACACGCCGCCGGTCACGATCAAGCTGGTCGACTGGGCCGACGAGGAGGGCGCGCGCTTCGGCCGCAGCCTGCTCGGCTCCTCGGCCGCGGCCGGGACGCTGGACCCCGACGCCGTCCGCCGCCTCACCGACGCCGACGGCACCGCGCTTGCGGACGCGCTGCGGGAGAACGGGGTCGACCTCGACGCGATGGGTCGCGCCGGGCTTCCCCGCATCGACGCCTACCTGGAGCTGCACATCGAGCAGGGCCCGCGCCTGGAGGCCGCCGGGAAGCCCGCGGCGGCCGTGATCGGCTGCTTCGGCGCCGAGCGGCACGCGGTCACGTTCACCGGCAGGGCCAGTCACGCCGGCAGTACCCCGATGCACCTGCGCCACGACGCGTTCGCCGCCGCGGCGCGCTGGGCGCTGACGGTCCGGGAGTCGGCGGTCGCGAACGAGGGTGTCGCCACGGTCGGCCGGGTCGCGGTCGCTCCCGGCGTCCCCACCATCATCAACGGCCGCTGTGCGGTGACGCTCGACCAGCGCGCGCTCGAGTCGCACAAGCTCGCCACGATGCTCGACGACGCCAAGCGAGCCGCGGCGACGATCGCCGAGGAGGAGGGCGTCGGGGTCGAGTGGGCGCCGATCTACGCGATCGAGCCGATCGCGTTCGACCCCCGCCTCGTCGACCTGGCGGCGCAGGCGATCGAGGAGGTGACGGGCGACGCCGCGCCCCGCCTTCCCTCCGGCGCGCTCCACGACGCCGCCGAGATCGCCCGCCGGGCACCCACGGTGATGCTGTTCGCGGCGAGCACCGGCGGCGTCAGCCACTCGCCGGCCGAGGACACGCCCGAGGACGACCTCCGGGCCGCCCTGCGCGCCTTCGGCCGGCTCTTCGAACTGACCGCCGCGAACCTAAACCCCTCCTAAAGGGGCCAGGCCCCTTTAGGAGGGGTTTAAGTCGTTTCAGGTGATCTGGTAGACCGGGCCGTCGCCGCCCTCGGGCGGGGTCAGGCGGCCGCCTTTGGCCGTGATGGCGCCGCACTGGACGCAGTTCGACGGGTTCACGATCAGGTCGATCATGCCCGTCTCGGGCGCGTCGTCGGGCACCTCGTAGACGCCCGCAGGACACATCCACGCCCAGCCCTCGCCGACCTCGCGCGGCACCCGCGTCTGGATGCGGATGTGCGACGGCGCGTCGTCGCGCGTCGCGTTCCCGGTCAGGAAGACCCCGGACAGCTTGTCGAACGTGTACTTGCCGTCCGGCTTCGGGTAGCGCTTGTGCCGGTCGGTCAGCGTGAGCGGCGCCTCGCTGTCGCGGTGCGTCGCCCAGTGCCCGCCCGGGAAGCGGCCCTTTGTGAGCACCATCGCGTTCGTGATCGCGCCGCCCAGGATCAGCCCCTTGCCGAACGGCTGCTTCATGTTGCGCGACTCGTAGAGCTCCTTGCCCATCTGCGACGCGTAGATCGCCCGCTCGTAGGCGGAGAAGTCGTTCGAGCCGGCCTTCAGCTGCGCGTAGATCGTCTCGGCCGCCAGCCGGCCGGACTCGATCGCGTAGTGGATGCCCTTCAGGCGCGGGACGTTGACCATCCCGCCCGCGTCACCGGCGATCACCATGCCCGGCGCGTGCAGCGCCGGCATCGCCCAGTAGCCGCCCTCCGGGATCGCCTTCGCGCCCCAGGCCACGCGCTTGCCGTCGGCCAGGATCTTGCGCACCAGCGGGTGCAGCTTGAACTCCTGCAGCACGTCGTGGACCGAGAACCGCGCGTCCGTGTAGTCGAGCCCGGTCACGAACCCGATCGAGACCTTCGGCGCCTCGCCCTCGCGGTTCATGCCGTAGATCCAGGAGCCGCCGAACTCCTTCCACTTCGCCCCCCAGCGCAGCGGCCAGCCGAGCGTGTGGACGATCTTCTCGAACGGCTGCGGGATCTCCCAGACCTCCTTGACCCCGAGCGCCCACACCTGCGGGTCCTTCGGCGCCAGGTCGAGCGCCTTCAACGCAGCGCCCGTCAGGTGCCCCCAGTTGCCCTCGGCCAGCACGGTCGCCTGCGCGATCACGTCCGAGCCCGGCTCGAAGTTCGCCTTCTCGCCGCCGGCCTTGTCGCGCCCCTTGTCGCCCGTGCGCACGCCGACCACGCGGCCGCCGTCGACCAGCAGCTTCGCGCCGACGGTCTCGGAGAGCAGGTACGCGCCCGCCTCCTCCGCCTTCTCCCCCAGCCAGCGGTTGAGCTCGGCCACGCTCACCACGTAGTTGCCGTGGTTGCGGAACGGCGGCGGCGTCGGCTTGAGCGGGAACGCGCGCCGCTTGGTGCAGAAGTAGACCGTCTCGGCCTTGACCTCGCCCCAGTGCGGCCAGGAGTCGTCGTCTCCCAACAGAGTGCGGATCGCGGACGGGTTCATCACGCCGCCGGAGAGCTGGTGCGCTCCGGCGACGCGGCCCTTCTCGATCACCGCGACGGGGACCTCCCCGAGCCGCTCCATCGTCTCGGGATCGTCCTCCAGCAGCTGCAGCAGCCGGATCGCGCACGCGAGCCCGGCCTGGCCGCCGCCGACGATCGCGACGCCGACCTCGATCCGCTCGTCGGAGGGGTCGGTCGGCGCACCGACGAACTCGGCCGCCGAGTCGACCGGCGGCGGGAACTGGCTCGGGGAAGCCGTCATGCTTTCTTCGCCTTCACGGCCTCCGTCAGCTTCGGGACGATCTTGTTCAGGTCGCCGACGACGCCGAGGTCGGAGAACTCGAAGATCGGCGCGTTGGAGTCCTTGTTGATCGCGACGATGTTCTCCGAGCCCTGCATGCCGACCTTGTGCTGGATCGCGCCGGAGATGCCCGCCGCGAGGTACAGCTTCGGCGCCACGGTCTTGCCGGTCTGGCCGATCTGAGCCGCGTAGGAGTACCAGCCGGCGTCGACGACCGCGCGGGTCGCGGCGACCGCGCCGCCCAGGGCGCGCGCCAGCTCCTCGAGCGCCTCGAAGCCTTCGGCCTTGCCGAGCCCGCGGCCGCCGGCCACGAGCACGTCGGCGTCCTCGATGTTGACGTCCGCGCCGCGCTGCTCGCCGCGCTGGACCATCTTCGCGCGGGTAGAGTGCGGCTTGAACTGCACGTCGAGGTCGACGACCTCGGCCGTCCCGCCGGTCTCGTGCGCCTCGAACGCGTTCAGGCGCCCGATGATCACGCCGACGTCGGAGCGGTAGTGCACGGAGGAGATCTCGGAGTCCTGCAGGATCGGGCGCTCGGCGACCAGCTTGCCGTCCTCGACGCGCACGCCGGTGACCTCCATGCAGACGCCCGCGTCGAGCCGCGCGGCCAGGCCGGCGCCGATCTCGAACCCGAGCAGGCCGCCGCCGAACAGCGCGTAGCCGTGGCCGCCGTCGGCGATCGCCGCCGCCATCGCGTCCACGACCGGCTGCGCGAGGCCCTCGGGCCCGTTGACCCGGTAGACCTTGGTCGCGCCGTGGTTGCCCAGCGAGGCGGCGAGCTCGTCGGAGACGTCGCCGACGACGATCGCGTGGCACTCGGTGCCCAGCTCGGACGCGAGCCGCGCGCCCTCGGAGACCGCGCCGAGCGAGTTCTTGTTGAACGCGCCGTCGTAGTGCAGCGCGTAGACCAGGATCCCACTCATGCCAGCAGCTTCCTCTCGTCCAGCCACGCGACGATCTTCTCGACCGTCTCGTTGGTGTCCTCGTCCTCGAAGATCTCGCCGGCCGCCTTCGGGGGCGGCGCCTTGAAGTCCTGGCAGTGCGCGCGGGCGTGGTCGTAGCCGACGCGGTCGGGCTCGATCCCCGCGTCCGCGGCCGACTTGGTCTCCAGCGGCTTCTTCTTGGCGCCCATGATCGCCTTCAGCGACGGGTAGCGCGGCTCGTTGATCGCGTCGCCGACGCTGATCACGGCGGGCAGCGGGATCTCGACCGTGTCGTAGCCGTACTCGGCCTGGCGCTCGCAGCGCAGGGCGCCGTCGACGACGTCGATCTTGATCACCTGGGTCAGCGACGGCATCTCCAGGTGGTCGGCGACCACGGCGCCGATCGTGTAGCACTCGCCGTCGTCGGACTGCTGGCCGAGCAGCACCAGGTCGGGGGACTCGGTCGCGAGCACCTTCGCCAGCGCGTAGCCGGTGCCGTTGACGTCCGAGCCGGCCAGGGCGTCGTCGATCAGGTGGATCGAGCGGTCCGCGCCCAGCGAGACCGCCTTGCGCAGGGCCTTGGACGCGGCCTCGGGGCCCATCGTCACCGCGACGATCTCGTCGACCTGCAGAGCGCCGCCTTCCCTGAGCTGCATCGCGGCCTCGATGGCGTGCGTGTCGAAGGGGTTGTCGCGCGTCTCACCCCCGCGTTCCAAGCGTCCGGTCGAGGGGTTGATGCGCTTCGTCACCCCCGCCTCCGGGACACTCTTGACAAGGACGCAGATCTTCACAGAGTCACCTCTTTGCAAGAACGAACGTTCGGCATCCTAGCGCGTTGACTGACCAGTCAATCCAGTGGTTTCGCCATCTCCAACAAACGTTGGAGCACCTGCTCGCGCACCTCACCCGTCGGCGGTCCCATGCCGAGCAGCTCCGCCAGCCAGAGCCCGTCGGCGGCGAGCCGGGCGACGGTCGCGTCGACCGGATCGGCGCTTTCGCGCTCCACGCGATCCTGCCAGATCCCGTACTGGCGCCGCACCGTGAGCAGCAGCGAGGGATCGGCGATCAGCGCCGCGAGCATGCCGAGCTCGTTGCTCTGCGGGGCGCTGGCCTTCACGTAGCCGCGGACGAAGGCAGGGTCGGCCTCGGCGATCTCGCGCTCGAACTCCCCCAGCCAGCGGTCGACCATGCCTTCGACGAGGTCGCGCTTGGACTTGAAGTGGTAGAGCAGGCCGCCCTTGGAGACCTCGGCCTCCTCGGCGACGGCGTCGAGCGTCAGCGCCTGGGCGCCGTCGCGGCGCACGACGGCGCCGGCGGCGTCCAGGAGCCGGTCTCTAGTGCGCGCCCGCGGCATTGAGCCCGACGACGCCGAGGATGATCAGCCCGAGCGAGGCGACCTTGAGGAGGTTCGCGCCTTCGCCGTAGGCCAGGATCCCGATCACAGCGATCGCGGCCGTGCCGACGGCCGACCAGACGGCGTACGTCGTGCCGACGCTCATGTGCTTGAGCACCAGCGCGAGTAGCCAGAACGACAGGCCGTAGCCGACCACGACCACCGCCGCGGGTAAGAGCTTGGAGAAGCCGTCGGAGGCTTTGAGAGCAAGCGTACCGATGACTTCGGAGGCGATGGCGAGTGCGAGGTAGATGGCGGTCATGCCCGTAACTATACCGTCTGGACGGTATAGTTACGGCGTCACCGCGCCCCGGATGAAGTCGATGATGTCCTGGGTCGGCGCGCCCGGCGTGAACACCTCGGCTACCCCCAGCGCCTTCAGCTCCGGGATGTCCTGGTTGGGGATCGTGCCGCCGACGGTCACGACCACGTCCCCGGCGTCCTGCTCGCGCAGCAGCTCGATCACGCGCGGGACCAGCGTCATGTGCGCGCCGGAGAGGATCGACAGGCCGACCGCGTCGGCGTCCTCCTGCAGGACGGTCTCGACGATCTGCTCCGGGGTCTGGTGCAGCCCCGTGTAGATCACCTCCATGCCGGCGTCACGCAACGCGCGGGCGATGATCTTGGCGCCGCGATCGTGGCCGTCGAGGCCGGGCTTGGCCACGACCACACGGATCTTCCTGGTCGAAGTGGCCATGCTCCGGATAATACGAGGACTTCCTCGTTTCTGCCGCCGGATAGCGTCACCGCAACCGTGAACGCCGCCGACCTCCCGACCAGCGTGACCCGCGCGGTGCTCGACGTCGCGTTCGACGCCGTGGTGACGATGGACGCGGGCGGCGTGGTGCTGGCGGTCAACCGGGCGGCCGAGCGGCTGTTCGGCTACGCGGCGCAGGACATGGTCGGGCGCGCGGTCGCCGAGCTGATCGTCCCGCCGGCGCTGCGCGAGGCGCACCGCGCGGGGCTCGAGCGCTACCTGCGCACCGGGCGCGGGCCGGTCGTCGGGCGGCGCGTGGAGCTCAGCGCGATGCGCGCCGACGGCTCCGAGTTCCCGGTCGAGCTGGTCGTCACGCGGCCGGAGCTCGACGGCCCGCCGGTCTTCTACGGCTACGTCCGCGACCTCAGCGGCCGCTACGTCGCCGAGGCTGCGCTGCACCGGCTGGCCGACGAGCAGGCCGCGCTGCGCCGGGTCGCCACCGCGGTCGCCGCCGAGCACGAGCCCGAGCGGCTGTTCAACCTGCTCTCCCAGGAGGTCGGGCGGCTGTTCGACGCCGGCACCGCGCACATGTTCCGCTTCGACGCCGACGGCCGCGGGGGCGCGATCATCGGCGGCTGGAGCCGGCGTCCCGAGCACGTGCTCCCGCCCGGGACGCGGATGCCGCTCGACGGCGACACGGCGGTCACACGCGTGTGGCGCACCGGCCGCGCGGCGCGGATGGACTCCTACGACTCGGCCGGCGGGGAGCTGGCGGCGCGCCTGCGCGGGTACGGCGTGCGCTCGGTGGTCGCCGCACCGATCTTCCTCGGCGGGGCGCTGTGGGGCGCGGCGGTCGTGTCCACGATGGACGAGCAGCCGTTCCCGGAGGACGCCGAGGAGCGGCTGTCCTACTTCGCGGAGCTGACCGCGCAGGCGCTGGCCAACGCGCAGGCGCGTGAGGATCTCGCCGCGTCGCGCGCACGGATCGTGGCGGCGGGGGACGCGGAGCGGCGGCGCCTGGAACGCAACCTGCACGACGGGGCGCAGCAGCGGCTCGTGTCGCTGGCGCTGATGCTGCGGATGGCGGCGCGGCGGCACCCGGACGACGAGGACCTGGTGCGGGCGGCCGACGAGCTCAGCTACGCGCTGGAGGAGCTGCGCGAGCTGGCGCGCGGCATCCATCCCGCGGTGCTGACCGAGCGCGGGCTGGAGCCGGCGGCGCGGGCGCTGGCCGATCGCGCGCCGCTGCCGGTCGAGCTGGAGCTCGCGCTCGACGACGAGCGGCTTCCGTCGCCGGTCGAGGCGGCCGCCTACTACCTGCTCTCGGAAGCGCTCACGAATGTGGCCAAGTACGCGCGGGCGACGCACGTCCAGGTGACGATTGCCCGCGCAGGCGGCGAAGCGCGAATCGAGATCGCCGACGACGGCGTCGGCGGCGCGCACCCGGACGGCGGCAGCGGGCTGCGCGGCCTCGCCGACCGCGTCGAGGCCCTGGGCGGGCGGCTGGAGATCAGCTCGCCGCCCGGCGAGGGCACCACGCTCGTCGCCCGCATCCCGCTCACGCCCGAGCTTAAGCGCCCCTAAAGGGGCCAGGCCCCTTTACGTCGTCTTTAAGTTTGGCCGGCGTCAGCGTTTGAGCGTGACCGTGAGGCGTTTGGTGGTCCGGTTGCCGGCCCGGTCGGTGACCACGGCGGTGAGCGTGAGCTTGACGCGCTTGCGCTTGTTGAGAGCCTTGCGCGCCCTGGTCGTGAGCTTGATCGGCAGCTTCCGCGTCCCCGGTGCGAGCGTGGCGGCGAGCTCCCCGACCGTGCGGTTGATGCGGAGCTTGCGCGCGGTCTTCTTGTCGAGCGTCAGCGTCAGCCTGGCGGTGACGCTCTCGCGGATCGTCAGCCGCACGGCCACGGAGCGCTTGCGCGTCGCGTTCTTGAGCACGACGCTCGGCGGCGTGACGTCGGCGGGAGCCGGGGCCGGCACCAACACCGGCGCCGGCGCCGGGACCTGCGGCGGCGCGGGCGCGGCCGGCGGCGCGGGCACGGAAACCCCGGTGACCGTGATCCGCATCGTCGCGTCCTCGGACGCCAGCCCGAGCCGGGCGTCGTCCTCGTCCGCGTAGTACGTGAACGAGTCCGTCCCCACCCACCCGTCGTCGGGCGTGTAGACGATCGTCCCGTCGTCCTCGACGTCCAGCTCGCCGTGCATCGGGTTGCCGAACCACACGGTGTACTCGTCGCCGTCGGCCTCGTCGCAGGCGAAGTCCTCGATCACGAGCTGCTGGCCGGACTCGATCGTGGCCTCGCCGTCGCGGCAGACCGGCGCGGTGTTGACCAGGATCGTGACCGTCGCCAGCTCGGACTGGCCGTCGGCGTTGCTGACCCGGTACGTGTAATGGTCCTCCCCGCGGAACCCGGGCTGCGGCGTGTAGACGTCGCCCTCCAGCGTGCCGAGCGCCGGCGCCGTGACGATCGTCCGCGTCAGCGGGCCCGTGCCCGTGCAGTCCGGCGCCGGCAGCGTCAGCGGCGCGTTGACCGGCGTGACCACGTACCCGTCCACGCAGCGCGGCGGCTCGGCGGCGAGCGCGAGGCTCGCGAGCAGCACCGGCAGCATCACGCCCCCCGCATCGCGTCGCCGAGCAGCGCGCGGGCGATCACCAGGCGCTGGATCTCGCTCGTCCCCTCGTAGATCTCCGTGACCTTCGCGTCGCGGTAGTACCGCTCGGCCGGGAACTCCTTCGTATAGCCGTAGCCGCCGAGGATCTGGATCGCCTCGCCGGTCTGGCGGCGCGCGACCGCGGACGCGAACAGCTTCGCCTGCGCCCCCTCGACGCCGTGCGGGCGACCCGCCTGCTTGAGCCGCGCCGCGCGCCAGACGAGCGCCCGCGCCGCCTCGATCTCGGTCTGCATGTCGGCCAGCTTCTGCTGGATCGCGCCCAGGCGCGCGATCGGGCCGCCGAACGCGTGGCGCTCCTTCGCGTACGCCGCGGCGACGTCGAGCCCCGCCTGCGCGATCCCGACCGCCTGCGCGGCGATCCCGATCCGCCCGCCGTCGAGCGTGCGCAGCGCGACCCGCATGCCGTTGCCGGGCTCACCGAGGCGCTCAGCCGGCGTGCTCTCGAACGCCAGGTCGGCGGTGGAGCTGGAGTTCAGCCCCAGCTTCTCCTCCTCGCGGGTGACGCTGAAGCCGTCGGCGCCCGCGCGCACCAGGAACGCGGACGGCTTCTCGCCCTCCTTCGCGAACACGACGAACGTGGTGGCGAACGACCCGTTGGTGATCCACTGCTTGGTGCCGGTGATGCGGTCCTCGATCACCCGCGTGCGCATCGCGCTCGCGTCGGAGCCCGAGCCGGACTCGGTGAGCGCGAACGCCGCCAGCTCGTCCCCCGCCGCGAGCTTGGGGACGATCGCGTCGATCTGCTCGGCGGAGCCGTGGTCGAGGATCGGCAGCGTTCCCGCGCTGGTGTGCACGGCGACGGTCACCCCGACGCCCGCGTCGGCGCGGCTGAGCTCCTCCAGCACGAGCACGTAGGCCAGGAAGTCGGCGCCGGCGCCGCCGTGCTCCTCAGGCACGCAGACGCCCATCAGCCCGAGCTCGCCCAGCTCGGCGAACAGCTCGCGCGGGAAGTGGTGCTCGCGGTCCCAGCCCGCGGCGTTCGGCGCGATCCGCTCGTCCGCGAAGCGCCGCGCCAGCTCGCGGATCTCGCGCTGATCGTCCGTCAGCTCGTGGTAGCTCACCGTACGGCCCGTCCCACCGCCACGCCGCCGCCCAGCAGGGCCGCCGCCGCCGCGACGCGCAGCTTGCGCCCGAGTCGTTCGAACCGCATGATCTCCCACCCCTCCGCGCGCGCCACGCGCGCCAGTTCCTTGTCCGGATTGACGGCCACAGGATGCCCGACCGCCCGCAGCATCGGAAGGTCCGACTCCGAGTCGCTGTACGCATAGCTGGCCTGCAGGTCGAGGCCTTCGCGGGCCGCCAGCTCGCGGATCGCCTGCGCCTTTCCCTCACGGTAGTTGAACGGGCCGCCCGCGCGGCCGGTGTAGACGCCGTCGACGACCTCGGCCACCGACCCGACCGCGCCGTCGAACGTGAGCACGATCGCCATCAGCTCGGCCATCTCCTGCGCCGCCGCCGTGCAGATGAACACGGGCCGGCCGGCGTCCTGGTGCTCGTAGGCCAGCTCGAGCATGCGCGGGTACACGCGCGGCAGGACGCCGGCCAGCACCGCCGGCGAGAGCCGCTGCAGATCGCGCACGTGGGTGCCGGCGAGCAGCGTGCCGACGCGCTCGCGCACCGCGTCGGTCATCGCGTCCGTCGACCCGCGCAGGCGGAAGCGCACGTTCTCGTAGAAGTCGCGCGCGATGTCGCGGCGCGTCACCATCCCCGCCCGGTACGCCGCGCGGCCGAACTGGAACGAGGACGAGCCGGCGATCAGCGTGCGGTCGAGGTCGAAGAACGCCGCGCCGCGCTCGCCGTCGCGCTTGATGGCTCCCCCGCCCGGAGGCGGGGGCAGTATGTGCGGCCGTTCCGTCAAACGTGCACGATCACGGCGTCGCCCTGCCCGCCGCCGGAGCAGATCGCCGCGCAGCCGTAGCCACCGCCGCGCCGGCGCAGCTCGAGCACCAGCGCGCCGATGATGCGCGCGCCGGACGCACCGATCGGGTGCCCGAGCGCGACCGCGCCGCCGTTGACGTTCACGCGCTCCTCGTCGACGCCGAGCATCCGCACCGAGTTCAGCGCGACTGAGGCGAACGCCTCGTTGATCTCCCAGAGGTCGATGTCGCCCGGCTGCAGCCCGGCCTTGTCGAGCGCCTTCAGCGCCGCGTTGGCGGGCGTGCGGGCCAGGTACGCGAACTCGTCCGCGACCGCCGCCTGGGCGACGATCGTGGCCAGCGCCTCCTTGCCGTTGCGCTCCGCCCACTCGTCGGAGGCCAGCACGAGCGCGCCCGCGCCGTCGTTGACGCCCGGCGAGTTGCCGGCCGTGTGCGTGCCGCCCTTGACCAGCCCGGGCAGCTTCGCCAGCGCCTCGAGGCTGGACCCGCGGCGCGGCGCCTCGTCGACCTCGACCACGGTGTCGCCCTTGCGCGAGGTGACCGTCACCGGGACGATCTCCTCCGGGATGCGGCCGTCGTCGGTGGCCGCGATCGCGCGCTCGTGGCTGCGCAGCGCCCACTTGTCGAGGTCGGCGCGGGTGATCTCCAGCTCGTCGCCGACCGTCGTCGCCTCCTCGAACATCTGCTTGCCCGAGAACGGGTTGCGCAGGCCGTCCTGGATCATCGCGTCGAGCGCCTTGACGTCGCCCATGCGGAAGCCCGAGCGCGCGCCGGGCAGCAGGTACGGCGCCTGCGACATCGACTCCATGCCGCCGCCGACCGCGATGTCGACGTCGCCCGCCCGGATCGCCTGGTCGAGCATGCCGACCGCGCGCACGCTCGACGCGCACACCTTGTTGATCGTCTCGGAGGTGACCTCGATCGGGATCCCGGCCTCGATCTGCGCCTGCCGGCTCGGGATCTGGCCCTGGCCCGCCTGCAGCACCGTGCCCATCACCACGTGCTCGACCTGCTCGGGCGCGACGTCGGCGCGCTCCAGCGCCTCGCGGATCGCGACGCCGCCGAGGTGGGTGGCGGGAAGCGCCGACAGGCCTCCGCCCAGCTTGCCGATCGGCGTGCGCGCGCTGCTCAGGATCACGGTTCGGGCCATGGAGCGAGTCTATTAAGGTCGCCCACCATGCATGTCGCCACCACCACCGACGCTCCGACCGCCACCCGCGCCGACACGATCGTCGTCGGCGTCTTCGAGGACGAGGGAATCGCGCACGACCACGGCGGCGTGCTGCAGGCGCTGGTGGACTCCGGCGAGGCGCGGCGGGGGCTGCGGCGCGTGGCGGTGACGCACGCCGAGGGGCGGCGCTTCGTGATCGCCGGCCTCGGCGCGCGGGCGGACTTCGATCCCGAGCGCGCGCGGATCGCCGCCGCGAGCGTCGTCGGCCGGGCGCGCGAGCTGGGGACCGCGACGCTCTGCTGGGAAGTGCCGCATCACGTGGGGGACGCGGTGGTCGGCGGGCTGGTCGAGGGGACGCTGCTGGCGGCGTACACGTTCGACGAGTACCGCGAGGCCGAGGACTCCGCGCTGGACACGCTGCTCCTGTCCGCCCACCACGACGTGAGCGCGCCGGCCGCGTACGCGGCGGCGGTGGCGGCCGCGACCAACTGCGCGCGCGACCTTCAGAACCGGCCCGCGAACGTCCTCACGCCGGAGGCGCTGGCGGAGCGCGCCGCGGCGCTTTCGGGCGTGCAGGTCGACGTGCTCGACCGCGCGGGGATCGAAGCGGCGGGGATGGGCGCGTTCGCGGCCGTGGCCCGCGGCTCGGACGCTGAGCCGCAGCTGATCACGATCCGCTACGACCCGGTCGACGTCGCCGGTCCGCTGCTCGGGTTCGTCGGCAAGGCGGTCACGTTCGATTCCGGCGGGATCTCGATCAAGCCCGCGGCGAAGATGCACGAGATGAAGTTCGACATGTCCGGCGGCGCGGCGGTG
>Ga0182736_1000353_pt1 | contig 76737 bp, 75 predicted proteins | sample eDN5th30CKraftBY_FD_128882 | JGI IMG/M metagenome (GOLD analysis project Ga0182736, IMG submission 128882) | Enriched backyard soil microbial communities from Emeryville, California, USA - eDNA 5th pass 30_C Kraft BY (version 2) (version 2) | ecosystem: Environmental > Terrestrial > Soil >... | reverse complement strand
TAAGGGGTTTATGTGCAATACCCAATCGCTTCATTTCACGGCTGGCGACCACCATGGTGAGTGTTTTTCCCAGGCCGACTTCGTGATCGATCAGTGCACCCCGGGACTGGATGATACGCCATATCGCGTCCTTTTGTGAAGAATAGAGATCCTGGATTCCCAGCGCAGTTTTGCTGAGTCCTGGAAATTTCAGGTGATCTCCGTCGAATTTTCTCAGGACATAGCAATTATACAGCTCATTATAAACCGTTTCGATCGCTTTCTTTTCCTTCGTCGTAAGCTCCTTTAAAAAGGAAAGAAATCTTTCCCGTACCTTTTCGATTTTCTCATGTGCCTGTTGAATGGCTTCATTATCGGGAACCCTCACCTCTTTTCCCTCTGCATTGGTTATAGGATAGCTGAAATAGGGAAAAGTATTTTCCAGGGCATGCTCGAACAGGGTGTAGCCGTACATCGTTCTTCCGCTCTTCGGTTTGATCGCATATTCCTCGGTTACCGCAAGATTGGTGTTGGGAATCTCTACCTTGAAGATATCCACTGATGGGTAATAGTTTACCGTAACCGGCGTTCCGAAAAGCGTGGAGGCAAAGCGGCTATAGTACTCCTGTGGTATCCATCTTTCACCTAGGTTAAAATCCAACAGCTCAAAAGGAATCTTATCTGGCTGTACTTTTTCGATAGCCTGAAGGCTGTCGGCCAGAAAAAGATTCTCTGGCTCACCTGATGCATACTCCCGAGCGACTTTAAATTTGGCAATTACATTACCGCTCAGATAGCTGTCTGCCGTTACCCATTTGTGCTTTTCAGGTTCAAGGTAAATATGGCCTTTCAGCTCGCTTATCAGGACCTGTTCCTCTTTCCCTGTAAGTCTTCCGATGTAGTCCAGATCCACACCACCCTTATCATTCAAGCTGACCGCAAGCGCCTCTACGGGATCTTCCGTGCGAAAATCACCTGTAGGGGTGAGCCTGTTATCCAGTAAGTCTGCCTTGACAAAGTGATCATTCTCCCTCCGTTCTAATGAGGAAAGTACGCGATGGGCGTATACAGGATCTAAGCTAGTCAGGTATCGGTTCCGTGGCGAATTTAGCTGTCCATGTTCGTGGACAAATTGTTCATATAAACGGTTAAGATCCGTTCGATGGGATTCTATATCCTGCCCTGCCGATTCCCTGTTCAATAGCCGGAGGTAGTCATCGCGCAACCGAATATAAGCTATGAACACTGCCTGTCTAGGCTGCTCAATTTCCAATGATTCAATGGTCGCCCGATCGTTCCTGAAATCCAGTTTGTCTAGGCGGACTATCCTTCCACCCTGTGTAACAGGCATACCTTCTTTATGGAAAGCTTCAAGCCCATTAAAGATATCTTCCTTTTCCCCGGAAAGGGCAAAAGCTTTTTCCAAACTCCGGTCTCCTTCGAAACGAAAGCTATAATCATAACTGCCAACGAGATGCTTCAGCCTTTCTAGTTCAGGGCCAAGGTTTTTACCGGTATGCCATATCGAACGGAAGGTAATTTCCTGTAGGTTGGAATACAGTTTATAAAGATATCTGCCTGTTTTTGCCTGTTGGGCTGTAATCAGCACAATGCTTTCATGGTTGTTCTCTTCCGGAGTTCTGACGGTAGCGATAATACGGGCAGTATCTGCGCGCATGGACGCTCTGTCCAATTCGTCTAAGTACGCAGCAGCGCTATCGGGAACCTCTTGTGGAATATCGAAGAGACCTAGCTGTACATTCAGCTGTTCCCTGCTACCGCCTTCCGGAGGTGTCAGGAAAGTAAGTTTTTTGCTTTCTTTTACAGCCTGTGCCGGCTCAATAAGATTGTGAACGGCTTCATAGCGGCTTCTTTTAAATTTTTTACCGAAATCATCTAAAAGAAGGGCTTCGAGGCGTCGGCTGATCCCGCTGATCTCTCCTTCCTGTAGGACTTTTAGGTGCGGCTCGCCATATTGGTTCCGTCCCTCAACTGTTCGATTTCCCAGAATGATGCCGTCATGTTCTGCGATGTAGCGGTTGACCGTATAGCTGCCAAAATCATTTTCACGGCTTACTGCTTCCAGTAAGATGTTATCGATTTCCCTAAGGGTATCTTTAGTACTGTTTTTCTGAACAACGATCAGATGGGAGGGCGCATCGGTATTTCCGGTCTCCCGCATCAGGTTTTCGGGGAGCACTGCCAGACTGATCAAATCGGCGCGGGTGAATAAATATTCCCGTGCCGGACGGTTCAGTGGACTGTTCATAAAAGCGTCCGTAGTAATGTAGGCAAGAAGCCCGCCTTCCCGCAGTTTGTCAAGCCTCTTGGCAAAAAAGTAATTATGTATCCTCCCGGTTAGACCTTTGTCTGTTATCGATGGATCATATACGGAAAAATTCCCAAAAGGAATGTTGCTGATGATCAGATCTGATCGGCCGTTCTCTTCGCTAGAGGTTTCTTCCAGACCTTTTTCCTGCACCTGGACTTTGACGGGGAATGTCGAGGTATATGCCTCCAATACCATGGCCGTCAATTGATCTTTTTCAACTGCTGTTATGGTTTCAAGATCAGGTATCATTGACACCGCACTGGCTATAAAGGCGCCTGCACCCGCACTCGGTTCATAAACGTTCTGCAGGTTGAGCCCCAGCTTATTCATGGTTCCATAAAAGATTTCAGGTATGAAATCCGGCGTGTAAAAAGCGGTCAGAACGCTATGCTTAAGAGAGCTAAGGATTTCCCGGTATTCATCCATACCAAGATTTTCCCTTAGTATTCCGTGAAGCTCACCCAATAGGGGATAAAGCTCGCGGTCGCTTTGCGAAGGGACTTGGTCCAGCCATTCTTCACGATCCTTCCAGTCATACAGAACGGCCTTGATACCTCCAAAGCCACTGTAACGTGAAAGTGCCTCCGTATCACCCGCCACTGGCATTTTACCTTTGCGGTAATCAAAAGCTATACGGATAGCCGTCAGGTTATCTTTCAGTTTTTCGCTTACATTGTAGCCCATATCTCACTTTTCCTTCCATCACCAATGTTCAGGTTTATAATCCCGATAGATAATCCCCGACGGCACCCGTAATTTCATACCGCAGGTGACGGTCTTCTTCTGTTTCCTCCGAGAAGGCATTCCGTTCGAAGATGTCGCGGCAGCAACCTAGTATATTGATCAGTTCATAAGTAAGGATACCATCCTCACGCATACGGTGAAAATCCTCTTCAAATTCCTCTTCCAGCAACCTGAAAAGGTAAAGGAACGGGGATGGCCGCAGTTCCCTGGTCAGCGCATCCATACAGTACTCCTCGATGTACAGATCGGGATGTCCCGACTCCTGCATTTCCCTGATCTGCGGTGCAATGGCCGACACCCTTGAGCTCAGGTACTGCTCCAGCTCACCCTGATGCTGCAAGTCCAGAAAGAGATCTACCCTGTTGTCCACCAGATAGCTGTATAACCGTTCCTTTAATATTTCCTGCATAACTTTATTCTTAAGTGATTCCGAAAAATGAGCGGATGATCGTGGATACCACCACCAGAAAGATGCAGCTTCCAAACCATGCTGCGGCCACCTTGTTTGTGTCCTGCTCACCGCTGTTCCATTTCTGATACACTTTGACCGCACCGATTAGTCCGAGCATGGCGCCCACGGCATACATCAATTTGGTCCCCGAATCGAAGTAACTTCTTACTTCCGTATTGGCCTGTTCGATACCATCCAATCCACTCTGCGCTCTTACAACCGCCACAAAAGCTATAACCATCGCGGCGGTAATGAGTGCACGCAGTTCTCCCTTTTCCATCTTTCTCCACTTTCCCATACATCACTTGTTAAAGGTTAATCGTTTTTTTGCTCCGTGTTCCCCTGCCACATAGGGCAGGGGGCGGAGCGGGCTTCCGTCAGCTTCCCTCTTCCCACAATCCATCCAGCTCTACAGCACTGAGGGGGACGGAGCCATATTTTTCCAGCTCGGTGTTGATCACATTATTGATGGCAACCTGAAAGGCGTTGCCCCGGAACTGCGGATAATCATCTATCAAGGTTCCCAATAGCAAATGGAGATCCTCTTTGGACAGACTTTTATCGGCAGCCTCCCTGACGGTAATCCGGATCTGGTTCGATAGTTCTTCTGCTGAAGCAAAAGCTTTTTCAGTTGACTCTTCGTCCGAAAGAAGGCTGTTTGCTTCATCCGCTTTCATTGTGGGCCTATTGTCATTTGCGGTTTCCCAATGCACTTCTGATTCTTCAATTTTCTTTCGTTTACCGGAAAGATATCGTTTGAGTTCCTTCGGGTAATATCGAAGAGCTATAACCAGATAATAGATGATCACTATTATGATCACTGCTGTTAAATATTCTAACCAGGTAATTCCGTCTAACATAACTTTCTTTTTTGTTGCGTTTTGTTGGAACAAAGGTGGGAAGAGCAAAAACGGCTCAGGGATACAACTTTTGCTGTATCCTTAAATTGTATCCCTGTATCCTTTGGTAATCAATTGATTAGTTTTTTAAGTTATCCGACAGAGAGATGAAGACCTTAAAGGCCTATCTGATATTTACGGTTTGGGTATATTGGCGGGAATGCACGGTGATCCAATTTTTAAAAAGAGGTCATTTCTTTAAAACATATGGTTTGCAATTGGATCCAAAAGACTTATCTGCGATTTCGATACATCTTGCTGCGTGGTTTATTTAGAGTATGTTGGGATAGTATTATACTAATAGGATAGGAGTTCCGCTACGGCCAACCAATTTGTTACGAAATGAAACAATATTCGATTATGCACATACAGAATATCTTTGTCATTTATACTGGAAAAGGCACAAAATTCGGTTGGTAGTCAAAAATGAATTTGAGACTATTTTAGACCAGCAAAAGAAAAGCCCGGAATTTGGGATTGCCGGACTTTTCAAAATCAACCTAAACCTATGTTTTTGAGTACAATTACTGCGCCTGAAAGAGCCACCCGCACAATTTCGACAATTTTGCACATGAATTATGCAGTTATCATAAGTTATTTTGTTTCTAATAATTTTAAAAGCGTTTCAATCGCCGGTTTCTTCCATGCCTCGAGCATATTGCTTTCCAATTCCCCCAGGTCCTAATCAACTACAAGTTCGTTTCCTTCTGAGGTAATATGGCACACTTGCTCATTAAGTCATTTTAGAAAAGGTATTTAATTGACTATATTTGTAAAGGAACCAAAGAGGTATCCGGATCGAGATTTAAAACTAAAAAGATGAAAAATTTTGTTTTTATTCGGAAGCCAGAGTTTGTAACCTGCTTCTACGGCGGGATGGAGGAGGGTTTCCTATCTGGAGCATCGGTTAAACTGGTTGACAGCAAATCCAAAACGTATGTTGTTAGAAAAATCCGTAAGGTTTATGACCAGGGAAACGGAGAATGTTTAGTAGACCTCCAATAGGAGATCATTAAAAATCGTAAATAAAGATTGTATTGAGGCCATTCGTATTTCACGGTGGCCTTAATGTTTTTTTGTTATGCTCCTCATTCCCTTTGTATGAATCTTTTCTCAAAATGACGCGGTTGCAGCCGCTTCTGTCTGTTTCACTTTGTTCAGCCGCTGGCAATTGATATGTCCTAGCAATTCGGTTTTTCCTCTAATCGTAATTCACGGGCTTTGTTAATGCGGTTGGAGCGCAATTACAATAAGCCAAAAGATAAGGAGCCGCAAAGAGTCAAAAATCTTCGTTTCTTGCCAGCGATAGTAATTTATGAACTATTTTATACTTCAAAATTTTAAGCTGTTACATATTTGCAACACTTTATTTCGCATTTCAATGTACCTGTTACAAATCATCAAGCCGTATGGTATCAAAGTGCTGCCGATCAAATACTACTGAAAATTCCTTCCCTTATGGAAAGCACCGCTCGCACCATCTTCGTCGTCTGTTAGGCCTTTTAACAATCCGGACATATCGAAGCAGCGTTGAGCCACCACATGGATGACTTCCCCTGCAATCTGTACTTTACCCGCTACCATGAAAAGTTTCGACCGGAGAATTTCTTTACGATACTGTTCAAAAACCTTGCCCCAGATCACCAGGTTGGCAAAGCCGGTTTCATCTTCTATGGTGACAAACAGGACACCTTTGGCTGTGCCGGGACGCTGGCGCACTGTGATGAGTCCACAAACCTTTACAGGCATATCATTTTTCATCAGGCCTAACTTTTCCGTTGGTACTACATGTAGCAAATCCAGTTTTGTACGAAGAAAGCTGACAGGGTGTGCTTTGATGGAAAGGGCTGTGGTGGTATAATCATGGATTACATGTTCACCTGCGGTCATAAAAGGTAATTCGATCTGTCCTTCTTTGGTACTTTCGGACGGTTGTCCCTCAAACAATGCAAAGGGTCTGTCCGCCAATGCTGATATTTCCCACAATGCCCGTCTACGGTCAATACCGAGCGAGCGAAAGGCATCAGCTTCCGCAAGCCTTTCCATGGTGGATAAGGATAGACCTGCATCCATCAGGGAAGTTATGGAAGTATAATCTTTGTACCGCGCTTTTACCAATATAGTAGCATCTTCTTCCCGAAAACCTTTTATCTGACGTAAACCTAATCGTAGGGCATGCAGTTTACCTCTTTCGCCTTCCAACGTATTGCCCCAATAGGAATGATTGATATCGATTGGTAGCACCTGTACGCCGTGTTTGCGTGCATCGATAACAATCTGGGCAGGCTGGTAAAAGCCCATGGGCTGGCTGTTCAGTAGGGAAGCGGCGAAAATATCGGGATAATAGCATTTCAGCCAGGAAGAGATATAGACGAGCAGGGCAAATGAGGCGGCATGACTCTCTGGAAAACCATAACTACCGAACCCTTCAAGTTGTCTGAATACACGATTGGCGAAATCCTCGGTATAGCCTTTTCTGACCATCCCGTCTACCATCTTTTTATGGAATGCGGATACCTGTCCCTTGGCCTTGAATGTGGCCATGCTCCGGCGAAGTGCATCGGCCTCGGCAGGTGTGAACCCGGCAGCAACGATGGCAATCTCCATTGCCTGTTCCTGAAAGAGCGGCACACCAAGCGTTTTCTTAAGGATGCCCCTGATTTCGTCTGAAGGGTAATCTTCCGGTTCCTCGCCATTGCGACGGCGAAGGTAGGGATGCACCATGTCTCCCTGTATCGGTCCCGGCCGGACAATGGCCACCTCGATGACCAGATCGTAAAATTCCTTTGGCCTTAGCCTTGGCAACATTGACATCTGCGCACGGCTTTCAATCTGGAATACACCCAGCGTATCGGCATGGCTTATCATCTCGTATACCTTGGCATCATCCTGGGGGATATTGGCCAGCGTAAGGTCAAGATTATAGTGGCGTTTGGCCAGATCAAAAGCTTTCCGGATACAGGTCAACATACCCAGTGCCAATACATCCACTTTCAGGAAGCCCAGTGCCTCCAGATCATCCTTATTCCATTCCAGGTTTGTGCGGTTTTCCATTCGGGCATTAATGAGCGGACAGAGTTCATGGAGATTGCCCCGCGTAATGACAAAGCCTCCGGTATGCTGACCCAGCTGCCTTGGAAATCCGATGTACTGATGCGTTAATTCGAGCACTTTCCGTAAATGCGGATCGCCGAGATTAAAGCCCTGTTCAACAAGTCGCTCTAAATCGATATTATCATCCCAGTGGCTGCTGATAATGCCGGACAGACGGCCCACGGCATCCAGTGATAGTCCCATCGCCTTTGCCACATCCCGTATCGCCCCTTTCGAATGTACCTGCGTTACCGTGGCTACTATGGCAGCACGGTTGCGACCATATTTTTCATAGATATACTGGATTACCTCTTCACGGCGTTCATGCTCAAAATCCACATCTATATCAGGTGGTTCATCCCGCGCATCAGACATGAAACGGGCAAAAAGGAGCTTGATCTTTAAAGGGTTGACCGATGTGATGCCAAGGCAGTAACAAACCGTGGAATTAGCCGCGGAACCACGTCCCTGGCAAAGTATTCCTCTTTCGCGTGCAAAGCGCACATAATCGTAAACAGTCAGGAAATACGGAGCATAATTCTTCCGTTCGATAAAATCCAGTTCCATATTTATGGTATCCCGAACGGCTTCAGGGATATCTTTCCCAAATTGTTCCTCTGCTCCCTGCCAGGTAAGGCAAACCAATTCTTCCTGAGGTGTGCGGCCATTAGGAGATAGCTCGTGGGGATACACGTATTCAAGACTGTCGAGTGAAAACCTGCATGCTGCTGCAATCTCGCCGGTATGGTAAATGGCATCAGGATACTGACGGAACAACCGTTCCATTTCTTCCATGGGTTTCAGGTAACGTTCCGCATTCGGATGCAGCCTGAAACCTGCGGTCTGAATCGTGCATTTCTTCCGGATACAGGTCAGAATATCCTGTAATTCCCTCCGTTCGGGCACATGATAATGTACATCCCCGAGAGCAACCAACCCGATGTCGAGCTGTTCGCACAATTGGTTGAGCCGGAAGAGCATTTTGGCATCATCTCCCCGATAGAGGCGCTTCGCTCCAAGATAAAGAGAATGACCCATTGCCTCGCTGTATTCCCGAACATATCCCACATATTCCTTTTCTAGCTCGAAGGAGGGGGTAAGTCCATCCGGTGGCAGAACGATAAATTTTATCCCTTCGCTATGTTCGTAAATATCAGTTCTATATAAATGACATTGGCCTTTCTCTGTACGCAGGTTGCCTACGGTGAGCAGTGTCGATAACCGTCCATAAGATTCCCTATTTGTAGGATAGGCCAATAAGCTGGGCCCATCCAATAAGTCCAGGCGGCAGCCCGGAATAAGACGGATACCATGTTTTTTGGCAGCTACGTGTGCACGGACAATACCCGCAAAAGTATTTCTATCAGTAACTGCGATATCGGTATATCCCAATTCCGCTGCCTGTTCCATCAATTCATCCGGATGCGAGGCTCCCTGCAAAAAACTAAAATTCGTGGTAACCTGTAGTTCAATGTATCCCATAAGCTAAGCAAAAAATCCGTGGAGAAACCACTGGCTGGACTTGCTATTGCCGTAATGGCCTGAGCGATATAACCAAAAACGTTGGCCTTTCTCGTCTTCGACATAGTAATAGTCCCTGTGTTCGCCCTTATCCATCCACCATTCCCGTTCAATTCGTTCTGGGCCATCTGCTTTTTTGATTGTATGCATTTCCCCTTTATAGCGAAATAACATGGGCGGATAATCCGGTATGGGAGCGGTAACCGTAATCGGCTCCGGCGAGGATAACAGGCGTGTTGGTCTGGGCCTATCCGTTGGCCAGTCGATAATCGGTTTTTCTTTAATAGAAGATGCTTCTGATACAGACCGTTCCGGCCAATAATGCTGATCAGGCAGATAAAGGGAAATTTCACAGGAGCCGTCCCTGCTTTTCAACCGATCCAACAGTTCTGTCACCGCTATGTTTTCCAGACCTGTTCGGCTACTCCACATGGCCTCCTGTACCGGATCGGCATCCTCTACCTTTGGGGCTTCCAGTATAAACAGTTCAATCCCCAATGCCGGTTCTATCTGCGATATCTTCAATGCGAACAGATTAAAGAGATGCGGTACATTAGCCGTTGCTCGGCTCGTACCGATGCTGATCTGTTCCATTTTTCCATCGATACGATGGCACTTGAGCAAAGCTTCACGCAACCCTTTTCCTTCGCCGGACAAGCGTTTGCAGAGATTTTCCAGCAATTTCTGAAGAGCGATCTCTATACCTTTGTCCGTGCTGATCGGTTCCAGGCAAGGTAACCGTTCTTCATATGGAACGATAGGCTTTAGGGGTATGATAAATTCATCCTCATAACCGAGAGCCTGACCCAACCGTAACAGGAATGCATCACCGAAGCGCCTACGCATAACAGTACGCGGCATCGTGGCAAAGCTTCCGATGGTCTTCAATCCAAGACGCTGCAACCGTTCCAGCGTATGCGGTTCTAGCCGCAATGCGATAGGAGGTAGGGGCATCAGGGCATCAAGTTGGTCACAGCTTTCAATGATCGGTTTTACCTTACCAAAGCGGGCTACTGCCCACGCCGTACCGATGGTGTCGGCTATGGCCATACGGGTATCATAACCGCGCTCCTTTAGTTTTAATACGATATGTTTTAGGTATTCCCGTTCGCCGCCCCATAAATGGGCACACCCATTGATGTCCAGGATCAGTCCATCGGGTTCATCCAGCGCGACAATCGGTGTAAACCGTATGCACCAATGACCGATGGCTTTAAGCAGTTTTTCGTAGAGCCTCGGACGTTCATTGATGACGTGCAGTGAAGGAAGAAATGCCTTGGCATCGGCAACCACCATTCCGCGGGTAACCCCCTGCTGTTCCGCTATTGGATTGGCGGCAGAGATTACCATCCGGCCATGTACCGGAGCAGCGAAAACAAAAGGGGCGTCACGGAGTAAAGGTTTACGGACTGTCATCCAGTCTGTCGTCAGGTGATGGAACCAAATTGAAGCAAATCGCCTTTTCATTATCCTAAATTTTGAATCTGTGCAGACCAGTTTTTCGGTTTGCTTTGTTGCATTAATGGAACAAGTCCGTCTGCTGACCACTCCACCCGCCATTTTCCCGGATTGCCGTTACGTACCTTTAACAGCTCAACTTCCCAACGGGGAAAACCGATTCCCGGCATGTTTCCTTCCAATTGGCTTGGCAGGGGAGTGATCCTCCACCGGGCAGCGCAGGCTGTGGAATCCAGCGAACGTGGATTATGTCGAAGTATAAATCCTGTAACCCTGCTTTTCTCTACAGCCAGTTGGAGGCGACGTGATTGTACAAAATCGAGTTTATGGATCTCGGCAATAACTGCAGCGAGTCCTTCGCACTTAAGCGCCTCCTCCATTGCCCAAAGGATATCTTTCTCGTGTTTCATACGGACAAAAACGATATGTTCCGGCACTACGCCGAATGTTTTAAGTGATGGGGGAAACAGCGCTTTGAAACTGCTGATCCAGATGCAGATACCACCATTCTTCATCAGATTGCCCAGTAGCCCGCTCATAAAGCCACATGAAACGGCACTTTCTACCCGATCCATACTGATAAACTCATGCACGCTTCCTTTAGGGAAAATGCCGTTCGGAAAAGTTTCTTCCATTGGTCCAAGGCCAATACTGTCCTCTTGGCTTTCTTTTGGCTTTAATCCCTGCCAGAGTAACATGTCCTTTTTCAACCTGCTTATCAACGCACGCTTATCTTCTGACATCATAGCCATATCATTACAAATTAGGACAACAAAACTAATACTAATAATATTAGTAAACAAGATGTTTTTTGCTATTGTTTTTGGTTTTCATGAAGATGTCCTGATTTATATCAAAATGAATAGTTCAATATCAACACTCGGTTCACATACCAGTTCTCAACATTCCTTTATCCAGCGAATCATTTTTTCCAAAGAATGTATTGCTACGAGTTTATCGCTCGCTTCGGCAGGATAAGAGTTACTACGCAGGCTTCGCGGCGATATTTCCTTTCTATCGGAAGTTGCAATAATGGATGCAAATATTTCGCAGATATGTGTAAAGGAAGGCGCATCCAACAGCTTAGTTTGATCAGCTGCACGTAGCAGAATTCCATATTGATCTACAGAAAGCCGAATCGTTACTTTATTATATCTTCGTCGCTGTAACGGTGTTTTGGGAACTATTTTCAAGGATGATGTCGAATCGCTGCTTTCTGCTGTTAAAGGTATCGTTTCAGAAAACCAACGGCGCATTGTCTTTAAAAGTGATTGATGGGTCAGTGTATAGCGAACATCCTGACGAACAATGATTTCCTCAAAATTTTGTCTCGCGATAGAATATACCTGATGTTCACCTTTTACTCTCTGTACGATTTTTTTTTGGAGGTGTTCTACAAACTGCTTATGGTTGAAATCCATATTGATCAGGAACTCTTCTACATTATTGAAGAGGGATATTTGGTATACGTTGTCCATAACAAGAAGTCCGGCACTGATTTTATCCCAGTAATTTAACTGGCCAAATGTCATTTCAACGTTGTCCAGAATTGATTCAGCAACGGGCAGAATGATATTATGAACTATCGTTTCATCTTTATAAACCTTCATCCCCTGAATCTTTTTAAGTCGTTTTTTTAAAGTTGAGATACGTATCGTTCTGAATCTGTCGGAGACAAAAGAATTATTGTGCAGGTATCGGGGAAACCTGGTCTCTAAAAGAGATAGCAGATATTCCACAAACTCATAGGTACAACTGCTGAGCCGATAAACATCAGGATAGTTTTTTTTTGTATATGCGAGGCTCTCCTTAATTTCTTCTTTAAGCAGCACTAATTGGTGGTGGTATCTATTAACCAACGTTTTGCATTGTTGCTCGTTTTTAACTGATAACAATTTATGTAGAAATTCCATCGGTAATACCTCTTTCGTGGTTTCGAGCGATTCTATCACCGATTTTATTTCTTCGCTACCAAGCGTAGTAAATGCAGGTCCTTCAACGGAAAGCGTATTGGTTACCAGGCTATCCAGCCATTTGAAAGGATAGATTGTTTCCATGTCAACTATTTTTGGTACCTGTGTGTAGAAACTGATACAAAATAAATTCAGATATATTGATTAAAAAAGTGGCAAAAGTGGTAGAATTACATAGAAAGGTGAAAAAGTAACTTGTTAATAGTCACATTATCAGTAAAATATACATGAAGAATTGAGGCTGTATTGTGTGCAATAATGATAAGATCTTTTCATAGCGCACATGAAAAATAAAGTTAATTACCTCAATCAAAGGTGATTGAGCATTATCTAAAGAAAAATGCTTAAGATGAAACACAAAGATTATGTCTATTTAGGGTTTTGCTAATATGGGTAGTTTTCTCTTGCTAACATTTATAGCAGTATGAAAGGTATATGATTTGCACTTAATAAGGTGAAAGTATACTTAGTGGAGCTAGCAAGTTTGGACTGAAAAAGTTGTTGGCTGGCCGAAGTACTATTATTTTACATTTTGTTCTTTTCTCCGGTTCTGAAATATGGCAAAATAATTTCCTGATCATCGGAGATTATCGCTTCGACCCTTGCATAATCGCCCGCCCAAGATATGCTCACACGTTGTAAATCTTCTGGTAGACTCTCTTTTAAGTCTTTATTGTTGAATATATCCCTAAGGTTTTTTCCTCTAAGGCTTATAAAAAATGTAATGTCTTTCATTTTGCAAAAATTATCCAAAATTTTATATTATTACTTAACTTAAATAATAAATTTTTCAGTAAAATACAAAGCCATCTTGCTCATATCGGGAAAGAAAAATGAATTTAACAGGAGTATCAATGATGATGGGGAAGGATTTCTGAAATGTTTATACTGATGGGATAAAAGATTTAATCTGGTGATAGCCGTATCCTTTATTTGTCTGACTCTTTCCCTTGAAAGTGCAAAAATATCTCCAATATCTTCCAGTGAATAAGGATTATATAAACCAATTCCTAAGTAATTAAGTAGTATTTCGCGGCTTCTGTAGGAGAGGGCGTTAAAAATTTTATATATATATATTGCCTCATCGAGATTCTCAAAATAGTTGTCGAGTAACGAGGGCTCATCAGCTAAGGTATCCGGATTTATTTCCATAGTAAGCCTATCTACAAGATGCCAATTTTTATCCCTTTCAATAAAACCTTCAATGCATTGACGGATAAGCCGTACAGCAAGAAGAGAGAACGGGATATTAATTTCTTCTTTTCTATATTCGGCATAGGCCATTGAGAGACCGAGATAACCTTCCCCTATAAGGTCTTCCGGGTCTATGTAACAATTATCGTACTCCCTAACCACCTGTAGAACCATTTCATCATCAAGTGTTAAAGTAGTGTTTTTCTTATCGCATTCTATTGTTGAGAATTCATCCATGTAAAATTTATAGTTTTAATAGACTGTTAATTCAAACAAATGTTGTTAATAATCCGCTGTTCGCAAAAAAATATCGATAGAATAGCGTTTGAGATAGACTAAATTTATTTTCATATAGCGTATTATAAACTACCGCTTATTTGGAATACACTGATTTTCGAAGAAATTAATACAACGTAAGCTATTCTATCGTAGTCAATTGCTATTTCATCGATTTTTTTTTGTCAGATTAAAAGAAATTGATAGTATCAGTGATTTATTGCGTCGTGGTCTCGGCTGTTGTGTTTGTTTGGATAGAACAAAACGGGTATGTGTCGGTAGCTGAACGATAGCACCCTTACTTCTATGCCCGCTAGTAAGTTGATCATTATCCTTTCGATTTGGTTTTAATATTAGCCATGAATTATGGAAGCAAGCCAGCCAGCCGTTATGCAATGGGGTATAGCATTTATGAAGGAACGTTATGGAAAAACTAAAGGCAAAACTTCATTCTTTAAGAACGGCTGATAGAGAAGCGATAGATTTATTGACAAAGCTATTCGTTGAAGTAACCTTTAAAAAAAATTGGGTAATATCGTCCAAACTAACAGGATTCTCTGCCGCCAATCTCTATTATATTACAGATGGTTTAATCAGGGGTAATGTTTCTGATGGAAACGAAGAAGGTTGCCTTTGGGTAATAGATCAGGGTTTTATAGTTCCTGGAAATGGTTTTTTAACGGGATGCAAGCGTGATGAAAGTATCGAGGTATTGGCCGAAACAAACGGCTATTCTTTAAACCTTTTGCGGGCAGATACAATCGCCCGCGATAACGTTAACTTATACCGAATGCTCTTGGAAATCTATGAAGAGGTATTATTACAGGGAAGAAGGAGAGAAATTATGTTGCGGATAAAAAAGGCTGCTGATAGATATAACTTCTTTAGTGAAAATTATCCTAGTCTGAACAGACGATTAACCATTGAACAGCAAGCGCTGTATTTACACATCGAACGAAAATACCTCTATAGGTTAAAGAAATAGTAGTACCCTCTCTTTTTTTGTTTAAAAGTAGTAATACTTAGCTAGCCACAACATTCTAATGGTTTTGTTGTGAAAAAAGGTGCCTTTTTGGGTATTAAATTGTCTCTTTTCACGAAAAAGTTTTCAAAATACGACACAAAAAATCAATTCTCGCTTTCCGAACTTTATTTCATAAAATCACAGCTATTAAAAGACTAAGATGGATGCCTTGTATATAGATATGAAATATAAAAAAGAGAAGAAAAGTTGGCAAGAAATAACTCTGGAGGTAATTGCCATCCTTCTTATTGCTCTTTTTGGTTTAACTGCATTTGATAAGGCCATTCGCTTTGAGCGCTTTTACAGCGAGTTGGGTAAATCGCCATTTCTTATGAATTATGCTTTATCAGTTGCTATAGGCACACCATTAGTAGAGCTGGCTGTGGCTGTAGCGTTAAGTATAGATAAAACGAGATTGAAAGCACTATACATGTCTGTTTTTCTTATGAGCTTATTTACTGCTTACATATATCTCATTGTAAATTACAGCTATTTTAAGCCGTGCCTATGCTCTGCTGCCATTGAATCACTTTCCTGGCAGCAACATTTAATATTCAATATAGTGTTTTTGATACTAGCCATCATTGGAATTATAATAGAAGAAACCAACCCACAAGATCAAATACAAAAGCCATGAAAAAACTGTTGAACATTTTATATCCACATTCTCCTCCATAATTGGAAGTACTATTTCGCCGGATTATCCGGCATAAAAACAAATTGTTAAGAACTAATAATAAATAAAATGAAAAAAACACTTTTAAGATTAACACTGGCCGCTGGGTTGGTCGGTGCTGTTAATTTGGCAATGAATATCGGAAACGATGCAATTGCAAAAAACATTGATCAAACAACATCAATCAATTTACAAGTTGATGATTACGAAATTGTTGCACCTACTCATCCAAATAATGGTGATGACAATTTAAGTAGTGACGAAGCTCAAGCTTTATGTGACGGCGAGGGATTTACTTGTGCAACTTCAGAATCAGGACAACCTGATATAGAATGGGATGGAAATCCTTCTAAATTTTAATGGTATAAATAGGCTATTCAAATAAGGGTAGCCTATTTTTTTAAATTAAAATTATGCTTAAAGTCTTTATCAAAATAATAGCGTCTATTTGTCTCGGAACAGCATGCGTCTATTTTGTTTGGGTAAATAGTAAAATACCGAACAAGAAAAACAACGGTTTCAACCGTGAAATATTGTCAAAAAATTTGCAGACTGTTTATCATGTTAAGCTTCCTGAGAATGCAAGGCTCGCTACAGGTGTAATTGACGGTAACATTATCATTCCTTCCGAAGATCCAGATTACTTCCTCTCTGTCGATTCTGTGGGCACAATTCAGTTTCATACTATTCCATCTAGCCTTCAATTTTTGAATGAGCGCAATCCTAAATTTAACATCTTGGCTAAACCTAATGGAGAGATAATAATTGTAAAACGAAAAGCAAATTATGCCATCGTTTACAACCTTAAGACGTATCAGATAACGAAAAAACATATCGCCACTCCAAATTATTTTCATTGTGCGGCTCTTAATGGAGAGTACTTATTGTTTCAATTCCCAAGCTCAAATGGCAAGCGATTTGGAATATACGATTTATTTTCTGATACGATTGATTCAAATTTGCCAAGAATTTTAAGTAAAAAAAATCTACCAAATGATATTTCAAGTGACGGGCAAATCTTATATGATTATCAGAAAAATATCATTGCTTATATGTACCATTATAAAAACAGGATAGCTGTTTTTGACGACAGTCTGAACTTGGCAAAAGAATTTAACACAATTGATACTGTAAGCAATAGTCTTGTTTATGGTTTAAAGGGACCAATCATGAGCAGCAACCAAAAAGGTAGCGTTTATAATGGTATTTTATACGTCTCTTCAAATTTAAAAGCTGACAATGAAAGTCGTAAAATCTATATGGAGAACATACCAATAGACAGATATGATCTGTCTACTGGTAAATACCTGGATTCATTTTATTTACCACTTAGTGGAACTTCTATAATTAAATATATGCAGGCTTTTAATGGAAATCTAATCGCCATTCAATATCATGACAACAGTCTTGCACTTTATAGAATAATCTAGTCATAAATAATAAGCATATCAATAATCCTACTTTCCTTTTTAACAACGATTTTATACTTCGACAATTGCCTTGTGAAAACTTCTTCATCGAACGGGAACATATTGACTATCAATCCATTTCTCTCACTCCAATGAGGGGATTTCTGAAAATCAAGGTCCAAATCAATATTATAATCAATGCCGGTTTCGTCAATCAACGGTTTTGATTTGAATTTTATCATCTTAGAGACAAATTCTTTGAATGAACAATTTTTCAAGATAAGAGATTTGCTGTCAATTTTATTCTGTCGTCGACCGCCATTTGATTTCAACAGTTTTTTTGTTTCAGCATTATCATGTAATTGAAGCACCAAACATTCAACGGCTCTTTTTTCAATTTTTGCCTTTATTGGAAAATACCTGTTCAGATCATCAAAAACATAAGAAAAGACTATGCTGTCAGGCATACTTCGTGGAAGTGATAAATCGTATGAGAACCAGTTTGCCTGATAATAATCTTTTTGATTTTTGTAGTTAAGATACGGAGCTTTCGGAATGAACGGAATTTTCAGGTTCGGATTTGCATACCGCAACATTTTCAGTGAGTCAGAGACATTCACTATTATACGATTTGGATTCAAATTGCCACTCGCGCCATACTTCCAGAACATGTATGTATGATAAAAAAGCTGAATGGGTGTGTAGTTTGAGAAATACACATGTTCGATTCCATCGAGTTTTTTTTTATTTTCAGAAGAATCTGATTGTTGCCTTGTAAACCATCCTGATTTTGGAGTATTTGCGTCATAAGACGTTAATATAGAGCGGAACAACAATCGGTCAGTATATCCAGTTTCCGAAATACTTTCCTTTTCCCATGACATGTTCTCCTTTTTTTGTCGCATTTTAGAATTCGAACTGTTCATTACATCCCTGATATTCTGGGCGTTCACTTCATCTTGTCCAGTAATGGCGCGAACAGTTCCCTGTGGATCAATCCATACCTCATGAGGTATAATGAGATGGGGGAAATATCCATTCAATAAGGAATCCTGTATTATAAATTTGAAATTTGTGTTTTTCGCCATCGGAGAGCGGTTTAAAAATTTTTGAATTTGTGGTGCGTTGGATTTTGTAACTAGAACAATCTCCAAATCACCGTTAAATTCTCTGTTCAGGGAATCAAAGTAAGGCATTGCAGCAATACAGGCCATACAATATGTTTCCCAAAAATCAAGTATCAACCATTTTCCTCTAAATGGTTCCATACTACTTTTGATAATACCCGAACGCCTTTCCAGTAACTTTAATGGAATGTCTCCAGCAATAGTATCACCAACTTTCCTAGGAACGCCTTGAGCTAATATATGGTCAGACACTCCGACAAGAAGGACGAGAAATAAAATAAATCTTTTTGTTTTCATAGGGAAACTAATAACCAGGGTTTTGCAACAAATATGGATTCGATTCTATTTGTGTTATGGGAATTGGCCATAAGGCGTCCGTAGATTGCCAGTTGGCTCCTTTATCAACAGATAATATTTGGTCCATCTTACCGCTTCTTTTCAAATCAAACCACCTGTTACCCCATTCGCAAAACAATTCATGCCTTCGCTCCTCATAAATCCGGGTTAGGAGTTCTTCTCTAGTGATTGGATATGTTTCGTTCAAAGATGAACGCTTCCTAACAACATTCACATCTTTAATTGCGTCATCCAGATTTTCTCTGTTTGCTCTAGCTTCTGCTCTTATGAGATAGAGTTCTGACAAACGGAAGAAAATTAATGATTCGGAGAGCATGCTACCGGATCTAACTTGATACTTGTAGGGGAAAAAATAAGTTGATTCGCCTACAGATTTTGTACCAATCCATTCGCGGAGTCTTTCATCATTGGGTTCGAAACTATCAATAAGCTTATGACTCAGATAATATGTAGGGACTATATTATTTGTTAACGAGCTCGGAATCAACAATCGTCCAATATTCGTATTATAACTTGGAAATACGGGCGACAATTGCCATATCGTCTCTTTACTTTCCTGCTTAAAAACAACGTGTAAAGAAGATAGTTGGAAATCCGTAGATCCGATAACTTCGCTACTCTCCGTTTCTGCATTTGAATAATCGCCCAAAAACAGGTAGATTTTTGCCAGCAATGTGCATGCAGCATAATAATTAGGTCTTGATCGCAATTCTTTTTTGTATTCTTTAGAAAGCGCGCTTTTTGCATCGACTAGATCAGAAAGTATCTGCTCATAAATTGGTTCTACGGGAGATCGCGGTAAAGACCCGTTTATCTCATAACCTGTTTCGGTAACCAGCGGAACTTCATCATAAACATTAACAAGTAAAAAGTAAAAAAAAGCCCTTATAAATTTTGCCTCTCCGATATACTCCGATTTGATTTTATTATCTAACTTGGTTGTGGCAAGCCCTTCCAAGACAGTGTTAATGGAATAAATTGCTTTATAAAGATTATCCCAAGCACTATTTATGGTTGCGTTATCAGTTTGAATAGTACTATTATAAAACTCGATGTAATTCTGAGCATTTCCTGAATAAACAAGTTCGTCACAGTTAAGGGCCAAAGAGATTTGCATTTCTGCATTTATGCTATTGGTAATTGTTGACAAATCACTATAGATACCCGCAAAAACCGATTCGATTGCATTTACGTCGTCATAAATATTTTGCGAAGAAAGTTCATTTGGAGGAACATCAACCTGCACAAAACTTTGACAACTTATTAATAAGGATAGAATTATAATAGACAGTAGGATTTTCTTTTTCATGACAGTTTATTAAAAAATAATTTGAGCACCAATTGTTAACGTCCGAAGAGGAGGCAAGATAATCATGGACGTGACCTCGGGATCGTTCCCCTTATATCCAGTAAATGTGAAAATGTTCTGAGCCTGAAAATAAACTCTGGCACGTTGAATATTGGCGAATCGAATCCAAGTTGATGGCAGGGAATAGTTCAACGCTAAATTTTTCAATCTGACATATGATGCATCTACAAAAATGCCATCGGATAAGCGATAATTATTACGAGCAGTTCCTGCAGCTCCTGAAGTGCTATAAAATCGCTGTATATCTGAGTTGTCTCCAGTCTTTTGCCACCTATCTAAAACAGCAACAGGCATATTGAAATTGGTAAATCCAGGAGTTGCAGGGAGGGAGTATAAATAGTTTCGATCATCTTTACTTACAAATTGGAAGAAAATATCCAATTGAAAATTTTTATATTGGAAATTATTTCCAAACCCGCCGTAGAAACGTGGTGTTAAATCTTTGATCACCTTCCGACCTGCACTTAAATCAACATCCCATAAGCCTGTATCAGAATTAACTCCCAAATAGGGGTATGCCTTAAAGATATTAAGTGATTTACCAATTTCGTATTGGCTAGCGTAACTAGAGGTTTCTAAATCTGGAAAATTAAGCAATTTATTGCCCATAATGGTCAAATTAAAGGAGCTATTCCACTTGAAAGAAGGGTTCTGAATATTTATAGCGTTGATTTCGAACTCCCAACCCTTATTTTCCACAATGGCAGGCAGATTCTTAGTTATTCCGCTGAATCCAGTTTGTGTAGGTAAAGTATATTGTAATAGCTGATTTCCACTGCGATTACGGAACCAGTTGGAAGAAAATAAAATCCGATCATTCAAAAATCCAAGATCAATAGCAAATTCCAACTTTTTATTGCTTTCCCATTCATAATAAGGATTGAAAAGTCTTTGTGGAAGTAAACCCTTGATCTCATCATATGGGTATTTTGCGTTACCGTACGTATCCATAAACTGATAGTTTCCGATTTTATCGTTACCAGTAATCCCAAAACTTCCACGCAACTTTCCAAAAGAAAACCATTTAAGTGTATTTTTAACGAATAGTTCTTCTGAAAATATCCAAGCCAGTCCAGCTGCTCCGAAATTGGCAAACTGCTTTCCTGGTCCAAATCGGGAAGAGCCATCTCTCCTGCCCGTCAGGTTTGCAAGGTATTTGTCCTTATAGGTGTAATTCATGCGCCCGAAAAATGATTGATATTTATATAGTCCATAATTTTCAGTTGTGGAAAGTGTGGCAGCACCAGCAGTAGTGTTCAATAATGCTTCACTGCCATAGTCGGAAGCATCGATTATGGTCCCTTCGAGTTTTTCTTCTTGCCAACTTGCACCAAGGAGGATCTTTAATCGATGAAAAGATGTGTTAAGGTCATAATTTATCTGAGGCTCCACAATCCAACTTTTAAAAACCGACTCAGAAAACTTTGATTCACCACTCGTTTTAGCAGTTAATGGCCCAAATGAGGTCAATGGATAGACTTGATATTCATGAAGTTGATCATTCGCATAGCCCCCATTCACTTTCACTTTTAGATTTTTTAATATACTATACCCCAAATTGATATTACTGATCAGGCTCTGCGTCAACTTTCCAAATGACTGATATGTATATGCCATCGGGTTGTTCCATACCTGTGATCCATTTTCGTTCCATGCTAGCTCACCGTTGTCTTCATATATTTTTGTGTTAGGGGCATTATATATATCAAACATTAAATCTCTTGGCAACAATTTGTTATCATCGTCGGAATAGTTAATGGTAATATTCGAAAAAAAACGACTGTTGTCAGACGTATGGTCCAAACTAACCTGCCCCGCAAATCTTTTGTCTGCATCGTTGTCAGGATAAACATTTGTTTCTCTTCTATAATTGCTACCAATACGGAAGTGAGTCAGATCAGTACCTCCACTAAGAGAAAGTTGTATATCACTTAAAGACGCAGTATTTTCAATCAAAAGCTTCTTCCAATCCACATATCGACTCCGGTCATATAGCAATAAATCCGGTGCATTTGTATTTGATGGAACAAGATCATCATTTGATAACGCCTCCTCACGCATAGACAGGTACTGTTCGGTATTCATTAATGGCATGGTATGACCAACTCTGCTTAAGCCACTGTATGCATTTAAATCAATCAGTGTTTTCCCATTTTCACCTTTTTTTGTTGTGATGAGAATTACTCCATTAGCTCCTCTACTGCCATAAATTGCCGTTGCGTCGGCATCTTTCAAGACTTCTATACTTTCAATGTCAGAAGGATTTAAACTGTTAAAGGCGCTTTGAGATCCATTTGCAATTTGAGAGAGATTATTACTTAACCAAGGCACACCGTCCACTATATACAAAGGCTGGTTGCCATTGTCAATAGAACTCCTACCACGTACCAATACACTAAAATTGGCACCTGTCCTGCCGCTTTGTTGTGTGATTTCTACCCCAGGAATACGTCCTTGTAAGGCAGCAATGGGGTTGGCAACTGGCTGTTTTGCAATATCCACTGCTCTTACCTTCCCAACACTTCCGGTATTTAAACGTTTGGTGGTTGTACCATAAGCAATAACTACCGTTTCATCCAATGAATTTTGTTTCTCCTCGAGTATAATTGTATAATATTGTTGAGACGATACGTCATATGACACGTCTTTAGATTGAAAGCCTAGAAAAGCTACTTTTAATATAGCTGCTTTCTGATCTGTGCCAATAGCAAACTCACCTGTTTTGTTTGTTTTTGTGGTAATCCTTCCTATTTGAACGGTTGCCCCTGATAAAAAAGAGCTGTCCATTGATGAGATCACCTTTCCTTTTACAAGATAAGATTGCCCAAAAGCATATTGGATAGAAGTAATTAATAAGGGGATAATTAAATATCTCTTCATTTTTCATTATCTCCTTTCTCCAACACGAGTCGGCTCACCGGTTTTACTTGATGAATAAAAAGCGCCTTGGCGGCAGGCCCCTGTACACAGGGAACCTGCACGGCCTCGGCACCAAACAAACACAGTTTTTTTGGTTGGTGGTTGTGATTCGAGTGGTTCGGGCATAGTTTGCCCATTACGTATAAATCGTTCATTCTTTGTGGTTGGTTTGATTAAAATTTGTTTTGTGCAGATAGGGGATAAGGTGAAGGGATCTACACGGGAGATTTTATCAGATTCTTAAAGAGTTGTTTGCTGTTAGAATATTTCGGTTTAAATAATAGAGTATAAAGGAGGTGCTTATTTTGCATAGCATTCTCCTTTCTGCTTTATATGTGATTGTGCAGTTTCCTCTTTATAAATGGTGTATGAGGCAAGAAGACGGTACTTTAAATCCCTTTTAAACTTAACCGCCTCATTGCGATCAGAAGCAGCGCTCTTAAGAGAAACCAAAAGGTCAAACGCCTCTTTTAACCCATAACGAATAAAAAAGCGTGTAGCAATGTCCTTTAACTGAAGATGTTTTCCCGAAAGCTGCCTTGCTGCTTTGAAGTCAATATGCTGATCATATTTTGATCTATTTTCAATATTTTCAGATGTAAAAACCTTGTCAAAAAACGGCTGGTATAGAAGGGATACTGATTGCTTTAGGTTATTGTTTCTTTCGAGATTTTGGTTTTGGTGAGTTTTAGGTGAGGTATTGGTAGCCTGTATCGCTAAAAGTAGTTTGTCACATCGTTCTAAGAATGCTACTAGGGAGAATTTCCGATTGTCGCTTATTCCTGATTTTTCGTCCAGCGCACAAATAGAAATAACATCGTATAGTAGATCAAAGTGCAGCCTGCCAGGATATTCTTTAAAAAAGTCATTTATTATAGTGCAAACCGCTTTTTTCCCGTATATTTCAAAGTCATTCTTATTACCATAACAAGATTGTTGTTTAGAGTTATTGTAAAGGTCGTTCGATCGTCTTAGCATCGTAATATCCATAATTTTGATTTATTTAGGATATGCAAAGCAAATCTTTTTTGCTATTTATCGTAAAAAAAACACTTCCACATTTGGAAGTTTTGCTTCTTTTATGGAAGTTTAACTATCTTTGCTTTAAATCGATAAAACATGAAAATAGGAAAAAACATTAAGGAAATAAGAGAATCTAAGGGATACAATATTGATGTTGTAGCTAATCTGTCTAAAGTTGAGATTGAAAGATATACCGCAATTGAAAATGATGAATCGGACATTACATTAACAGAATTAGAAAATATAGCCAAAGCGTTGTCCTGTAGTCCAATTTACATACTACAGTTTAAAGAATCAGATGGAAGTATTTATAATCATTTCGAAAACAAAGAGGGTAACAAGGGGACGAACATAAAGATACAAGGAATCAATCCGAAAGAAATTGCAAAAACATATAAGGAAATATATAGGGCAGAGCTTGAGCGCATACCAAAATTAGAAAAGCTTTTGCGAGATAATAATATCCAATTTGATATTTAAACAAATGCGTGTAGGAGACAATATTCGGGAAATTCGAGAGTTTGAAAAGAACTTTAAAAGAAGTTATGTGGCACAGAAACTGAATATCTCTACTAGAGCATATGCAAATATTGAAAATAATGTTACTGACATTACGTTAAATCGTTTAGAGGAAATAGCGAACATATTTGAATGCACCATATCGTATATCTTAAATCACAAACAGTCCAAAAGGGAATTTTATAATCATTTTCACAACTATAAAGGCAATAATGGTGTCAATATCATGAATCAACGCATTAATAATAAAAACAATGGTGAAAATTCAGAATTGATTTTTAAATTGCAAGAGGAATTGCTGGTTTCCGAAAGAAGTAGAATAGCACTTTTGGAGACGTTGCTAAAGCTTAACAATATTGAGATAAAATAATTCAACAAAATGAAAATAGGTGACAACATCCGGGAAATAAGAGAAGAGAAAGGGGTAAAAAAGGAGGACATATCGAAAGCTCTTGGTATTACAACAAAAGCGTATAGCAATATTGAAAATAACGTAACCGATATTACTTTAACTAGGTTGGCTGAAATAGCTGAAATTTTTGAATGTGCACCTGAATATATTCTAAGATATCATGATAAAGATTCCTATGCCAATTATTTCTACAACTATAATGGTAATCAAGGAATTAATATAATGTTTCAAGGTTGTTCTCCGGATCAAGTAAAAAATATTCGGGAAGAACTAGAAAAGAGCAACGATAAACTTGAGAGTTTAAAAAATTTTGTACGGGTAAAAGAGAATTGATTTTGCACTACGATGTTTGATCTGCCACGCCATCGAGGTAGGAAACTAATTTATGAAATACTAAAAAAGCCATCCATTTAAGAGATGGCTTTTGTCGCTATTAATCAAATGGTAAAAACTATCTCTTGTAGATTGTTTTTTTTTGGTAATCTGCCCACTTTAGCCAGTTAAAAATTCACGCCCCTCAATTTACTTAAATATGGAAATTTCGCCTAAGCGTGTCATAGACTATCTTACAAAAATAAAAGCACAGTTGGAGCGAAAGATTTTCCGTATTGATAGGACAATTGCTAGCTTATCCAACCCATCTAAATAGAAATCAGAAACTGCTGGGCCATCTGATATTAACGAAGCGGGCATAGCTGATTCATCAACCCATAAACCAAAAAATCACATAGGCTTAAAAGCCGAAAAGAAATTCGATCCTCATTCCAATCTCGACAAGAAAATCGTATTCGTACTTGCCAAAACTGGAAATGGATTCAAAGACGACATTATTGCTGAACTTCATACTTTACAACCCGAACTGAATATTTCTAAGCTTGAAAAGCAGCTCTCGATTATGCTATGTTATCTGCTGAAAATCGAAGCTATTCAGGGAAGAAAATTTTCAAACGTTATGGATATTCATTAATTGAATAACTTCAATTTAATATTCTGGCAAGTTAGATCGTGTAATTGCTATATCTTACCATCGCGTATATCCTGATAAAATTCTAGTAAATGCCAATAGTCTGGGCATTTGTTATAGTTACTGCTCTGTCTTATGGATATTAATGAATTAGTTATAAATTTTTTTGTATCGGTTATCTTGGCCCATTCCTTCCATTGTACCTCTTCAGGTGGGGGATTTTGTTCAAAATATTCTTGCAGCTCTTGTGGGGTCATGCCGCGAAGATAGATATAATTGGTTTTATTGTCGGTTAACTAATTTTATTTTTTAACCAAATTTTACACAATGAAAAATTTAACCAAGAATCACGAATCCATTTACCTCCTCGCGCCAATGACAAAATTGATTAATGCAATTCTTTTGGGTTTTGAAATAGATACACCCCCTTTTTCACTGGCAGATATCCATAATCTTTATTTTTATCAAGATGCTGCTGGCAAACAGTATGTGCCGGAAATGATGGACCTTCGTTTGTATCAATTGGAGGCTGATTTGAATAAAACAAACCTTCTATTGGATATTTTAATCCTGACGACAGCGATCTGCTATACCGTGCATTCTGTCTTGAAGTTGAAATCCAAGAACAACATTTATTGGAGTATGAGCGAAAACAGATCAGCGAATGGTGGCTGGTAAGCAGCGATTTTGGGAAATACCTTCTTTTGCTAAAGCAGCCTATACTCATCTATGAAGGGAACTATTTCTGGGGAATTACATTGGAGTAACCGATAATAAGAAACCCCTCTGTGGTTATGTTTGGGACGTAAAGAGGGGCTTCGACCTAAACCTAGTATAAAATTACAAAAAATAACCGATATCCATTTTAATCGCCAAAAACAAAAGCCATCCCTTGTGAGATGGCTTTATCATTATATTTATTATGAAAAAGATTACAGTTTCCCAATCTCTTTAAGGGAAAACTTAGTGAATTTAGCTATCTGATCTACAGGTATCCCATCCTTTTTCATCTCACGGGCAATGGCAGTCCGCTCCTTTAATTCCCCCTTTGCTTCACCTCTGCGGAATAAAGGATCTTTTTCCTCTTTGAAAAATTTTGTTATTGTTTCCATAGCTTCGTCGAATTGATGTTCTAATTTACGCAATTGTACCAACACCCGCAACTGGTTAAAATATCGGCTCTCTGTTAAATCGCCTCCAGTGACAGATCTTATTTCCTGTAGTATGGTCGTAATTGCCTTTACAGGGCTGTCATTTGCAAAGTTAGCTAAAATTGCCAATATTTTCTCCTCCGGTTTATCAGATTGGAGAAATATTTTATAGTCTATAGTGGAAAGTGAGACCAGATTGTACTTGAACTGCAAATCTTCTGTTACAAGGCTTACTGCCATATTCGGTTTGGCTGCACCAATGAAGATAACGTACTGCTTAACGGAAATCCGGTAACTGCGCTGTAACATGACGCTATATTCGGCCATTCTGAATACCATATCTCGATCTGTTTTAGCCTGATATTCTATATGAAGAACATAGGTGTTACCGTTGGCATCGGTTACCTTTTTAAGCAGATCGGGTTTACGCTCTTTGGTGTGCTGCACATCATCGGGCAACTCCTCGCTATGCACAATGTTGAGCTTTAACAGATGTTCAATGATTCCCGGCAACACGGTTTCCATATTTTCACGGAAAATCTTGTCATACTGATTGGTTTGTCTGTTTTGGTTATATCTATTATCAGGCATGTACAAAGATAGGGATTCTCGTTAAAGTTAATAGACACGAAAGCTCTCTGTTAATACGTCTGGTACGTAAAGAGGGGCTCCTTCTATTATAATGATGAAACTATTTATCGGCTTTTACCAATACAAAGTCTTTAAGGTCTTCATAGCTCACAGGTTTTCCGTTAATGACCAGATCACTAAAATAGGCATTTTTACCATCTTTCCCGAGAATAGTTTTCTGTTTATCGATTGTCTTTGATTTAACAGCATTCTTAATGTTTAACGTTAAGCGTCCTTCCTTTGTCTGTTTTATGCTGGATGAAGCGAACGTGACAGCGTTTTTAAATGAAACATAATTTGAATCTGCTGGATCAATAGGTTCCGTTAAATTTTCATCACCTTTTAATTCGTCTAATTTGTTGCACGCTGACAACATAATTATAGCTGTAAGGAACAACAATGCTATTCTTTTGTAAAATTTAATGTTCATGTCTCATAATTTAATATTTATACCAAGGTTATTTACTGTAACGAGCCTTATAAGTAACAAGTTCCGAATTAGAGGTTAACGGTGTTGCCACCATCACAACGCAATTGATAGGCCTCTTTGCGAACGGGTTTAATATGGAAATTTTCTTCTTTCATATATTTCGAAAAAATAAAAATGGTCCACAAGTTTCGTTACACCTATTTTTATATGCTCGGTTTTTAAAAACTGTGTACAAGCATAATTTATAACAAATAAGAACGATGTGTTAAAAAAAAATAGATGAAACTGCAAATGACTACGACGAAATTTTTAAAATACAAGATTTTGGTTAAGGAGCTCTGTAAAAAACATATTCTCTAAAAAAGTCGAAAATCTATTCTTATATCAGCTCTATATAAACGAAAGAAAGTTTATGTGTAAGGAAAATGCGGTTTAGTGTAAAAAATTACTGGAATAAATGGGATTTGTCTAGCTTTACTATCTTCCAAACCGGTATAATCTAAATATAATAGACTATGGAAAGAATTTTTCTTTTTCAATTATTACCCTTTTCTTGTTTCTTATCCCAACAGGAATGCTTCATTGGAATTTACCGAAACCAGAGCTTACTACTCAAACCTGATGAATTTTAAAAAATAAAATGTTTGTGTTATCTTTAATATTACGATAACCACAGTAAAGTGCCGAAATGATCAACATACCCAATTATAAGAAACCTATTGTTCGTGTACTTCTCCATTTGCTCTTCTGGCTGTGTATAACCGTCATGTACACCGTAACGTATAACCGAATTGACAAGACCAACGGCTGGGTTATGGTTGCAAAAGATCTGATTGCCGTTACAACTATATTTTACTTTACCTCATACATCATTATTCCCAAGTGGCTCATGCGGGGAAAATATTTCCTGTCTTTTCTTTGGGTGGTCGTGATTTACCTTTGGTGGGGATGCCTGACTTATCTTACATGCCTTTTTATAATGGAATATCTGCAGCCGGGCCCAAGAATGCAAAATTTTGTTAATGTCGTGTTGGACAGGGGATTTATGGGTTTTTTTAATTTAGCGGGTCTTCCTTTTTACTTGCTAGACTTTATCTACCTTGTTTCATTGCCTCTTGGACTTAAGATAATGCAGGCCTTTGTCAGGGTAAGGTACCAGAAAATGGCGCTTGAGCGAGACAATTTAGCATTGGAGCTCGCTTTTCTCAAATCTCAGATAAATCCGCATTTTTTATTCAATACGCTTAACAATATTTACACACTGGTCGTTGCCGGAAGAAAAAGTGGAGCTAAAAGTATAGCGAAGCTCAGCGGCATTATGAACTACCTGCTCCATGAGAGCAATAAGCCTTTTGTTTCGCTTAATGCCGAACTCGATTTCCTAAAAGATTATGTCGATCTGGAGAAACTGCGCTTTGACGAAAAAGTTGAAATTTCCGTAATTATGGAAGAGGACTCTGACCGGTACATTATTGTACCTTTAATTCTTTTTCCTTTTATTGAGAATGCTTTTAAGCATGGGCCGAAAGCAAGTAACCGGAAAAATGCCTGGATAAAACTGCTGATTAGGGTAGAAGATGGTGTCTTAAAAATGGAAATCTCCAACGGTATAAACCGTACGCCGAAGCCTATCAATTACATAGGAGGCATTGGAGTCATTAATGTGCGCAAAAGGCTGGAACTGAATTATCCAGATCGTTATGAACTCAAAATAGGTGAACAAGAGGAAAGCTATAGGGTAATGCTGACCTTATCGCTGGAAGATGATAATCGCGAGTCGTAATACGCAGATAACTAAATAACTATATAATACTGGCTAAAACAATTATCGTTATGGAAAGGATACGGACTATTTTGATTGAGGATGAACCGCTTGCACGGGAAAACTGTATGCGGTTGGTGAGAAAGTCGGGGTTACTTGATCTTATAGGTGTTTTTGAAAACCCCATCGACGCCATGCCAATAGTGGAAAGCGGAAAAGCAGAACTGATACTTTCCGATATCCAGATGCCGGAGATGGATGGCATCTCATTCCTGCGGTCGTTGGAACAACCCCCATTTGTTATTTTCATTACGGGATATCCTGACTTTGCAGTCGACGGTTTCGAGCTCGATGTGCTGGATTATATAATCAAGCCGTTGACTGAGCAGCGGTTTTTTAAAGCAGTCGAAAAAGTCAGGAAGGCACTGGATTACAACAGGAGCAACGACAGGGAGGAATACGTAAAAATAAAGGATAGAAATCAGACTACCTTCCTAAAACCGGAGGAAATTTTTTACGCCCGTGGTTGGGGAGATTATTCTAAGCTCAATACGATCGACAGTGAGGTTACATTAACCCGCTCGCTTAAAGAAATGGAAAGTATACTGCCAAAAAAGTATTTTATCCGTATCCAACGCTCTTTTATTGTCAATATCAGACAGATAGCCAGTGTAGACGCCACAAAGGTCACCCTGAAAAAAAATATAAAGGGAACATCGGGAAAGGAAATAAAGGAAACGCTTCCGATCGGCCTGCAGTACAGAAAGAATTTTTATGACCGGATGGGAATCAAGGAATAGGTTATAGACCAATATTATTTTTCTTTTTACCCATATAGATACGGTAAAGTTTACATAAGAAATGATAAGACACCAGTTCGTGCAGCCGTTGTTCAGAAACAAATAGCCGGTTTATGTACATATGTACGTAACTCGGAAGTAAGTTAACGAGATCTTTCATGCTAATACCTGAAAAGAACTGTTTTAAAAACAGCGCCCGGTTTTCTATGAATGGATATTGATGGAAAAGGTCAGGTTTGCTATGGAAGGCCTGTTCGATATCCTGTCTTCTGGCCCTGAACTGTCGGTTCAGTTCTTGATCAAGTGCTTTATCCGCGCTGAATTCCTGAAAATAGGCAGATCTCATTTTTTCACAAAAAGCTAATTTTTCCTCAGGTGGTAGAGCGGCTGCATCCAGTAATTGGGTAATACCATGTATCGCCACAAGCCAACGCTGAACGGCGTCTGGTCGGAGTTTTAAAATGTCTAGGACGTACTTGCTATCAATATGAAACAGACTCTCGGTTGTATCCATGTACTCAGATCCATAGCGTTCGATTTCCCTAACATAAGTATCGAACTGATAACCTGAAATAAGGTCGGATGTGACCAAAGGGGACAGCTTCCGATAAACGATTTCAGTAATTTCAGAAAAATTAGCGCAGTTTTTTTTCAGCATACGTAACCGTATATGATGCCCATTGACATTATACCGCAGAAAAAACCATTTATCAAGCAAATCTTTTGATTCCAAGGTGCTGATGATATTGGAAACGTGGTTTTTCAAAAGCGTATCTGCTTGTTGCAGTCCACAGAATATTTTTAGGTATAGCCAATCGCTTCCCGGTGGAAAAAAGCGGGGATGGGTAACAATAGGTCCTGGTAGAGATGCCGTGTTTTTATATCGATCTGATTTAAAAGGTATAATGATCTCATTGGCAAAGTGTTTATCATCAATGTCTGTAAGAGATGAATTGAAATGCGAATATAGCGATTCATAAACGGTAACACCTCCTCTGGCCAGGTGATCAGTAAAAATACTTTTTGCCAGCGGATTTCCAAAGTCTATAATCAGTTCATTATCTCCCTCGGCAAGTACCACTTGCTTTGGCAGTTTGTGCGTTTTAAGGAAGTCATCTATACGAGCGGTATCAAGGAGACGCATATTTTCTGTTGTGCCTTCAACGTTCCACATGGCACGCGAAAGTATGATGTTTTTGTACGATATGCGTGGAAGGAAAGGCCTGTTCCGGAGATTCCCCCAATCCCATTTTATTCGGAAACGACTATCCTGATATTGTAAATCACCGAGGAACCGGTAAATGTGCATACCGTTCTGATAGTTATGTGCTGTGGTCAATCTGGGAATAATCTCCTTCCCGAGCGTTTTTGAACGAAGGATAACTCTTTCGTTTTTAACACTTACGAGTATATCGGTAAGGTAAATAGCGCTAACATCATCACCTGTAGGGCATAATAAAGGTATTTCATATTGTCTTGAATAGGAACGTCGCAAAATATTCCCTGTACGGGTATCGGGTAGATGGACAATTTCTGCTACTGCCGCATTGGGATAGGTTTCCTGTTCCGTCTTGCTCATAAATTTCAATTTGGACAACAGTTCATCTGACAGGTGTCCAAAACGTGATATTAGCGTTATCGCTGAGGAACCCACAAGGCCTTGAAGATGAAATCTGAATTCTCCTGCTCCCGGGTTGTCTTTTTCTTTTTTTAACAGGTTTCCAATCGCGTAGCTTGTTGAGGGGGGAAGATTATCAGAGACTTCCGGTTGTTTCAGCTCCTGGAGATCCTTTTCGCAAAGAACGATTTCCCGGATTCCTTTTTCCACTGAATCGATATATTTTTCCAGTAGCCAATCCCGATAAAAACGCGGATTTTCTTTTTCGTTCGGAATACTATTCGCAAAACTGAGATTACACAATAGTTCATCGCTCTTTCTATAATCGGTAGGGGATTGCCCATAACCAATTCCGATGTCGGGATCCAGAGCTTCGAGTAACGGAATTTCGCGATCTTCATATCTTTTGACAAAGCTATCTATGAATTGTTTCAGGTCTGCAGGTTGCTGCGCTGTATTCAGTGGTCGAAGTTCGTCTAATTGATTGGCTATAATGTCGACTGACTTTTTATCCAGATGGCTGTCCTTTCCCTCAAGCAGTAGATCACACTGGACAATATCCCTGCAAGGTAGCTCGGAACATAGTCCTGCAATAATTTTTGATACCCTGTTGATAGAATCAATAATCGATGATCCATTCCTGAGCCTGGAGTCGATTTCTTTTAGAAACGGATAAAAACGATTCTCTTTATCAATTTCACTCGTTTTTTCCAATAATCTGGAGAAGTACTCTTTTCCGGTTAGATTCGGCTCCAGTTCTGAAACAAGAAGTTGGTGATTGATCAGCCGGTCCAGAAATTGCGCAGCCTGATTGTCTGTAGTGCCCAAGGCAATTAATGCTTTCAATAAAGTTGAATAAGAGATACCTTTTGCAGCTGAATTAAGGACAAACTCAATAGGTGCTGTAATCGGCAATGCGATCAGCAGATGGATTCTTTTCCCGTTCTCGTTGCGGTGCTGGAAAAACCGGTAACTATCTCCGCAACGGTAAAGGCTTGAATTTATAATATACTTTATTCTGGTTCTGATCAAGGGATCTTTTGCAATTACATCACTTAATCTCGAAAGACATTGCATGTCCAGACGGAGGGTCGGATGAGTAGCATTACTTAACGTCATTGCTGTTTTATTTCCATTCCCGGAAATTACACCGGGTAAAATTCCCGCAAATAGACCGTAAGGCGTTGGCCGGCTGGCCATGCGTATGGTGTATTTGTAAAGGGTTTTAAGCAATTTGTGCTTTACCTCAGCCTTGCCCGAACGCCATTTGACAACTTCGCAGAACGCACTATCACTTGCCAGGAACAAGGCCTCACGGATGTCCTCTCGATCATACAATTGGCCCAGATATGCAGCCATCTGATCGGTGGAAACCTGTGCATTCAATTCCTCAACAAAACTCAAAGGTAGTTTTGGCGCACGTAATATATAAAAATCGTAGGGGGCGAACATCTGAATCCGGTGCTTATTCTACCTATTTGAATTTTGACTTTAAAATTTTGTACATACATATATCGAATTGCTCCATCGTGATTGGTTTCTGTAAATGGTAGGTGCACCTTTGTCTTAAAAATTCCGGATGGGCATCTTTGGGATATGCGGAGGTCACCACAATTATTTTATCCGAGCTGATGTATGGCGCGAGGATACTGATGTCCCCTCCGCTGACCCCGATATCGATAAAGAGGATTTCTGTTCTGTTAATAAAGGGAATAAGCTCATCGACAATTTCGATGTCATCGGCATATCCGAGATAAATAAGTTCGTCCCATGAAGCAATATACTTTTCCATCTGTCTGACAGCCAGAGGCTCGTCTTCTATCAGGAAACATTGCAAATTTTTATCCTTAATAGTGTCCATTTTACTGCTTTCTTGTTGGTGAACTAGAGAATAACCACTCCGGTCCATACTGAACGGGAGTGGCTTTTTTTCATGTGTGAAGATTTTAAATCAGGTATGTCGTCATAACCGTTAGACCGGTATAATCATCATTGCCATCTGGACGGCCATTGGTTGACCGTTCAACGTTACAGATGGTTTCCAATTGAAAATCTAAATCCAGTTTTTCGAAATTTTCTAAATCTTTCATAGCTTTTATTATTTGGTTTCGGTCAAAACTGGAAGAAAGCTTTCTCAAAGCAGAAATAAATCGATGGAATGGCAATTGACTGCGGTAGAATTGGAAAAAACATCGGTAAAGCTTTTTTTTCTCGATAGCAGTGTTATGGCGGACAATTATCTTACGCTATTGATTTTACCATAGTCAATCCCCATTTTATCGAAAAAATAAAGGGATATATCGGAAATCTTCTTACTTAGTTGACGAGATAGAAAATTAATATTATTGGTTCGCTTTGCTGTTTGACTGGAAATGTCGTGAAATCGGTAACCGAAAATCGGTTGCTGGGAAAAAGCGGTACAATGTAGATACTTAAATTGACCGGTGCCTTATGGATACCGTATGGAAAAATTGCAATGTACTTTTAGGTTATGCCGTTTCCGGGAAGGATTAAAGCAGGCATTGTGCGCCGATAGAAATAGAAAGCGATATGCCTATGGAAAGAATGGAAACACTGATAACTGATCTTGGAAATACAATAATTGGAAACCGGGATTTTGATCCTAAAGTACAGATAGGCATTATTCAAAAGTGTTTTAATAAAGCCACAGAAAAAATTAAACTGTTGTTCGAAGATTCGCCTTCTTATAGCAATATGAGTGAATGCGTATTTTATTACCAATTGGAAATATCCTCGGTTCTCGGCAAAGCCGATCTATTGATGTCCAGTATTGATGGTGGACGTTTGCCTATGAAATTAAGAAAGGAATACAGAAACGTATTATGGGCAGTGATCAGAAGGGGTGTTAGATTCCTCGAATTCCTGAGGACTCGCTTTCCAAAATTTTTTGATCATGCAATGGCTATACCGGAAGTTTTACACCCGTTTTATATACCAGCCATTTACAGGCGGTGGAAGAGGTGCAGGGCAGTTTTCCGAAATTATCTTGACAATGAACTTTTAGAACTCCTGGATAGCTATTTTAAAGTAAACAGAGAGACAATTTCACACAAAAAGATCAGGTGGACAGATCTGAACTATATGGATACCTTATCCCACGAACTTGACTGGTTAACAACCACAAAATCTCGTGAAGAACTGAAGGTAGAGTTGGTAAAAAGTCTTTACCGACTCAATTTTAACCATCCGGGGTTTTTCTCCTATTATGTGAAATGCATGTGCAAAAGGACAGCAAAAGTCGATACATATCTACAGGAGCAGAGGGAGTGGCTAGATTGCCAACAGGAGATCAACGCGATGATTGTGAGACAGGATATCGGTTATGACATGAGGCTTAAGAGTATTAAAACACAATTGATTGAATATACCGTAGGACAGATACGGTATATTAAGAAAAAGGAAAAATTACACCGGGCGAATATTTTTATGAAGTCGGGTAGAATAGCAAATCCTTTTTATTTTCACGTTTCTATAACGGTTGTCCAACTCATTTTAATTTCGCGGTTATTTATAGAAGCAGGGGTTGTCTTAGTGAAAAATAAAAAGGATTTCAATGAATTTATAACCAATCATGTCGGCACCTTGCGAAAGGACAATATATCCATCAAAAGTATAGAAAGTAAATACATTACCCCGGATAGAAAAACTGTTGACAAAGTCAGTACGATTTTGATCACCATGCTCAACATACTTAACGCAAAATATAAGAAGAAACCAGATTAGGATGATTTTATAGTGTTTATTTCTAAAACCAGAAGATTATGGAAAATTCGAAATTAAATTCGATGGGAACCTTTATCATGTTAGCTTTACCGGTCTGTATGGCAATGTTCTGTTGCAGTAGCAGGAAAACGGATGAGAGGGCGATAAGGGAATGTATTTCCCAGGCGATCACATTCCCTGATACACTTAGTTATGACCTGTATCTGGCAGACGAATTTGAAATCTCGAAGTATGAAAGTAAAGGGCTTGTCGAAGATGGTTTATTGGAATTTACAGAACAGACGTCACCTGAAAGATTCCGTAGTAGGCGGATGACCTTAACAGAGAAGGGCCGGCAATTTTTGAAAGGTTCTTCTGATGTCGGACACCCGGCACAAAAGGAAGTTTTCGTTGCAATCCGTGAGCTGGATAGCGTGTTGAGTGTTGATAAAATAGATGATGTTAAGCTGCGTGTGAAATTCCGTGTAAAACATAGCCAAATAAACCCCTTTTCAAAACTTTACAAAAGTGATTTTAATGAAAAGAAGACGACGGAAGCCCTGGTTCTTCGGACAGAAAATGGATGCAGTCTGGTTTCTCAAAAGACACGATGATAATTCATCTATCAAAAAAAATATTGGAAACAGATTTTGAATGGTTATTATTGCTGAACAGTTAGGACAGTAATACGTTATAAAAAGAAAAATCATAAATATATTATATTATGGAAAAAATCAATGAAATCAAAGAACTGATAGCATCTGCAGAAAAAGATGCCACTGCTTTTTACGAAAAGGGAAATAAAGCCGCCGGTACAAGGTTGCGCGGCGCGTTACAGCAACTTAAAGCGCTCGCACAGGAAGTGCGCACCCATGTGACTGAAAATAAAAATAAAAAGTAATTTAAAATAAGTAATAAGGATTTTAGCCCGATCACTGAAAAGTGATCGGGTTTTTTTGTTTTTTTTCTTTATACTGAATTTTTGCTGTTCCAAGGAACCGGCCGGATTTCCATCCGCCTTCGGAGCTACGGCACGACCCATGCGTCGTGCAGGGCAGCCGTCCCTTAGGAACAGCGAGCCTCCCTAGTTTGTTCCCACCCGAAAGAAGTCCAGACCTTTTTGCTGCAAAGAACCCATACGGTGATGGGAATTTTCCGGCTTTTTGCGATGCAAATTTATACCTCTTCAGTCAGCAAGCCCGTTGCGAATGCCTGCAAAAAAATCTTCCTCTCCATTCCCCGAGAGCGTATTTTTTCTGGGCAGCCTTGCAGACTCGCCCCTCGCGCAAATTTTCGGCATCTATCAAAAAGCCGGGAAATGGCTTTGGCCCGAATTGGGCACAAATGGATTTTTAAACGATAAAATTTAACGTTATGCAATTTCCAGCAAGACTGGTTTCCGATGCAAGGCTCAGAGAAACCAAAACAGGGAAAAAGGTTACTTCTTTTACTGTAGCACTGAACAAAAGCTTTAAAAACAGTGAAGGCGAAAAGGTACAGCGCACCACTTATGTGGAGTGCAGTTACTGGAACAGACCCAACATTACGCGCTATCTCACAAAAGGTTTATTGATTGCCCTTTCAGGCTTCATCACTACCAATGCGTGGGTGGACAGGGATGGTCATGCGAGGGCAGGTATCCGCATGGAAGTGGACGACATTGACTTTCTGGGCGGTAGCAAAAAAATTGGGCAGTCCGAAGAAAGTGAAGGGCAGCAGGAGGGAAAACAGGCGGAGGAATCCGTGGAAGTCGTAGGGAAGAAGGAAGATGACCTACCTTTTTAGTCGGGATAATAAACAGTGATAGACAATTTAATTTTTGAATCATGGCACATAACATTTTTTATAATGAGTTAACGGGACAGCATTCGTTTTTTTCGGTCAAGGATAAGGCATGGCATGGATTGGGGCAGATCATTGACGAGTACCCAACAAGTGCAGAAGCCATAAAACATGCGGGGCTTGATTATGAAGTGGTGAAAAGTCCGCTTTATACTAATGGGTCAGATATCTTGGAGACAGCCGAGGGAATTGAGGTAACGGATGCCCAATTGCAGGTACCTAACTATTTTGCCAATGTCAGGAGTGATAACAACGCCGTGTTGGGCGTGGTCGGTAGGGATTGCCAAATCGTACAGAACCGAGAAGCCTTCAATTTCTTCGATGCAATCGTGGGCGGTGATGATGGCATACTGTACGAGACAGCAGGAGCATTGGGACAGGGGGAGCGGATTTTTATCACCGCTAAACTGCCCGATTATATTCGGGTGGGCAATGGCGATGACGTAACAGAAAAGTACATTTTTCTTACCACAAGCCATGACGGAAGCGGCAGTATAATGGCTGCTTTTACCCCTATCCGCATCGTTTGCCAAAATACCTTAAATGCTTCGTTGAGGAACATGACCAATGTAGTTCGTATTAAGCATACTTCGGGTGCGAAACAGCGTATCGAGAACGCCCACAAGATTATGGGATTGGCAAACACCATGACCGATCAATTAGAAGGAATATTCAACGAATGGACTAAAATCAAGGCAACCGACCAAGAGGTCAGAAAGCTGATACAACTTGCGCTTTGTCCGAACAGGGAAACCCTCGCATTTATTAAAAAGGGAGCTGAGGATGAAATTTCCACGGTGTTCAAGAATGTCGTAAACGATGCGTTTGCGTACGCCATGACAAGCGACACACAGCAAATGGACACGACCAAGGGTACACTTTTCGGTGCGTACAATGCTGTTACAGGCTATTTCCAAAACGTGCGGAATTACAGAGACGGGGAAGCGAAGTTGCAGAGTATCGTATTAGGTGGTACTGCTCAACTCAAGTCACAGAAAGCATTTGAATTATGCACTTCCTTTGCAACTGACGGGGCGGAAATCCTAAACATCAAATAATCATTAACAGACGGCTGTCTGTACAGACAGCCGTCTTTGAAAATTTTATTATGAACAACACGGCAAAGTTTAACACGTATGCTAAACAAGTGAGAATCAAGACCATTGAGGGGCATTTAACCGTAACGAATAAACGGGCAATAAAGGCGATGCTATTTGAACAGGTTTTTAGAGGTAAGGTGGGGTAGAAAGACATACTCAATTACCGAAAAAGACGGCTTGTATTCGGTAGTAACACAAGAGGTGGACAAAAGTTTGGTATACGGTGAAATAGCGACCTACCGAGCAACATTTAGAATAAGATGAATTAACCACAGGCTACCGCCCCAATCGGTGATAGGCTATAATCGAATCATTTAACAGAAATATTATGTCAGAAATTAAAGAAAGAGAGGGATACCGTTCTAAGAATTTTGGACACCTCGGAGTTTACTTTTTATCGACAGGTCCCGATCCTTTAGGTCCCATGCCGGGCGAACGGGTGATTATTGTCATTTATAACAGCAAAAATGAAATCGTAAGGAGATTGGAACAGGTGCGAGGGGACTGCTTGGATGAGGGGTGGATAGATTTTTTTGAGAGCGCCAAATGTCGACCATCCGTATACGAGTACCACCTGATTGACTTTGATCAATATGGCAATCGGGAAATACTCGCATCGCACACAGACCCACCCCATGCCCGGGCATGGCTGGATGAGAACTTTCCAAAATGGTCTGAAAAGCATGGAATACGTGAAAATTAAATAACCATTGGCGTCTGTCGTTAACGATGGTAGCCTTAAAACAAATAGACATGAATATCGGTGTATTGACATTTAAAAAATATGACGAAAACGTGCTGTTAAACGCAAATTTCAAGGTGGAGGAGCTAATCAATATTATATTGAACGACCGTGACTTTGTGCGATTTGAGATTTTTGATAATGATAAGAATCTTTTGGCATCGACGAGCTATAACCATGTAGAACCTCAAGGAGTATTTATACAACCTGTAAAAATGGAAAGAAAGGAAGAAATTAAAGGCGTTGACTATTACGCCTTTAGAACGCCATCCACTATCTATAAAACAAAAATTCGTTGGCAAGTACGTGGGGCAAACTTCAGGACTAAAAAACGGGCTGTGGAGTATGCTGATCAAATCAATCGTAAGGTTATGCGGAGTTTGGAGCAATTCATTGACCGCACCTCATTTTAAATAACTATTAGCAGCTATGTTGAGGGGAAGACGGAGACGGAGAATAAATTTAGAAGGCTGTGTGAAGGCTCTACTGAGCAGCTTAAATATAAAATTTTGAAATCATGAAAAAGATAACACTCACCCTGTACACTTTCAGGGAACTAGAGCCGATGGTGCAGGAGAAGGTCTTGGAGGATAACCGCTATATCAATACGGAGGATAACCTTTGGTGGCAGGATAGTGTGGAGTATTTTGTCCTGCTGAGCGGTACGATTGGCGTACAGGCCGAGCCCGACAAAATATGGTTCAGCGGTTTTTACGCACAGTGGGATGGAAGTGCTTTTGAAGCAGCTATAGATGTCGTGTCACTGGTGGAGGGTGTGCGTTCCGAACGTTGGAAAGAAATGTTTCCTTGTTTGAAACTGTCTTTTGAGGTGCTTGCGATGGATAGTAGGGTACTGGACTTATTGCGAAGCGGTCGGATAGATTTCAGGGCGGGAACTAGGGCGAAACGCAACTCAAATACCATTTCACTCCGTAGCATATACAGTCTGTCATCCGATATGGACAGGGAGTATCCCAATATCGAAAAGGAACTTGAAAAACTCGAAGCTTGGATTGACCATGTGGTGCACCTGCTTAACGATCACTTCTTTAAGATACTGACATCAAATTTCGAAACACAGATACATGATGAAGCAGTAAAGGATACCCTCATGGAGCACGGATACCTCTTCACCGCAAATGGCAGGATGGCAGATTTTTTAACAAAACTTTCAGATATGGAACCATTGGAAATCACGGACATGTGTGGGAACCGCATAGCGGTGGACGATCTTGAAGCTAGTATCAAACAGGCAGCACACTTCATGGGCTATAGGCATAGCGGGAGAGGACGGGAGGAAATGGACAGGGAGCGGGCAGCTTACTGGAAAGATATACACGAAAAACTGATGAAATTAAAGGAGGAAGGGAATGGTTAAGAGCAGAAAAAAGAAAGGCAATTACCTTTTGAAATGGCACAGTGGTGTCATCACATACGCTAAGCTGATGGGCGTCAACTCGGAAAGGGTAAGGGTGGCGATGGAAGCGGGGGAGATTGTGCCCGACCTTGTGGGAGTTGAGCGGGAGAAAATGATCGACCTGAAAAAATACGGGGACTTTGTCTTTCCGCAGAAAGCCCAGGATAAAGAAACACCGAAAGTTGAACTTTCGGATAAAAAGGAAGGGAGAGGGAAATGAACAATATTCAGTTATATGGTGCATGCTGTACGGCTATGGGGGGGCTGTGGCTGTTGGTGCAGCGAAGACGGTTTTATCGCAGGGGATTGGGAGGCTTGCAGCACTTCAGCAGCTTTTGGACAGCGCTACTCATTACGCTACTGGAATGGATCGCAGTCGCACTATCAATCGTTGTGCTGCTGTTCGGAGTATTCCTGCTCGTGCTTGGCGCACTCTACGGAAATTAAAGTGAATTTAAAATAGGAACTAATGGAAACAAATTTTTTCAAGAACCTTGCCGAAATAGGCGTGCAGGGGAATATGACGATAACAATCAGGCAGTTGGAGAGGAGCGAACTATTGGTATTGCTCCACCTGACAGGAAATAGTGTAAAGGACGCAGTGGTGAAAACCATTAAACCGTTAAAAATGAGCGGAACAGCTGAAGAACTGGACAGTCGTTTCTTTGAAACGGTTACGGCTCCCGTAAAGAAAGTATCGGGCTTTTTGGCCGAAGTGGAAACACAGGAGAAAAGCTTAGAGGAAGCCAAGAAGAAATGGGATGCACAGAAGAAAAATGCTAAACCCGCTGCGCAGGGTGCGAAGGTAGAGCCGAACGCAGAAACGGAAAAGGCATTTTCCGAAGCGATGAAGCGAGTAGAGGAACTCGAAAGAGCAATGAATTACAGTGAAGCAATTGCCGAGCTGCCCGATGCAGCGGAATATGCTGATAAAAGACAGCAGATCGCTGCCAAACGGAAGGAACTGGAACAGAAGGAGAAACTTGGAGCAACACTTTTTTAATTAACATCAAAATCAGAAAGATATGTTATTGGTCAATGAACTGGAAAGAAAGTTCCTGTTTACCGAGAACGGTCAGGAAATCAAACTGGCAGATCCTGCCACGGAACTACAGCCCGAGGATGTGCGCGATTTTTATTCCGCTATTTATCCCATCCTGACAACAGCCAAGATCGAGGGGCCTGTAATCAGGGAGGATGAAGTGCAGTACGTATTCCGCACGAAAATGGGGACAAAGGGATAAGAAAATGAAAAGGGCAGATAAAAGAAGGATTGTAAACGGACAGACATGCAGACAATGGGAAACGTATCAGCGCGTGGGCGCATTTGTCAGGAATTTGGACAGGGCGAAAGACGCATGGGAAGTGCTTCGGGACAGGAGAAAGAGCGCACCGCTCACCCTACTGGAAATGCTTTTCTGAGACATCGCTTTACCGCAGAGCATCTCTGTCCCCACAGAGAGTTGATCGCTTGGCGTAAAGTAGAGCGGGATTATTTCCGCTCGCTTTCCAACCTGTGCGCTTTTTATGGACTGGACGTGCCTAATGTAACAGGCATGTCCTATCCACAGAATATTATCCAATCTCTTGGGCAGGTCAGCACCGAGCTGAACGGGCGCAGGGAGGAACTGGAACTGTTACTGCTGCAAAAAGAGAACGGGTGTACTTCGCTTGCAACAGCTAAATGTTATGGTGTCGGCAATAAGCTCTTTTACGTGCCCGTTGCGGCGCTGCACCGTCTCTGGAAGGCGGGAGAGCGCATCAAAACGGTTAGACTGGCCATGTCGCTATGCGCCTATATCTATCGGGTACTGGATGTTCCCTTCTATGCAGATGAATCCAGCTACCTGTGCGGAACCTACCGAATGTTGGAAGAATGGTTTATGGAAACCGAAGAAGAGTGGTCAGATGAGGAAGAATATACGGAAATTATGGGCGAACTGCTTTTCATCCGGTCGGCAGGAGAGCAGTTGCTTAGTGAGATCGGAAAAAAGCGTCAACTTGAACTGCTGAAAAAAAGGACAGATGCCTATATCCCCCGTAGCGAAAATGAAAAACGGCTCCGTTCGGTCTGCTATCAGGCATGCATGCTGAAGCATGACTTTCCCGACCGATCGCTGATGGAATCCATGTCTTCCGATGTTTCGGGCGATCCGTCCGAGAACCACCTCTATGCGGAGATGTTTATCGGTTTTTATTGGGGAGATGAAAGTGACCTGCTAGCGGAACACCTCACGGACTACCTGAACGGCCACTTTAACGAGTGCAGTTCGGGGGATGAAGCGAGAGCCCTTCAATTTTTTAGCAGAAAACCAAAGAAAGAGCATCACGACCTTTCCTTTGCTAAACGGGCATTTGAATTGTTGGACAGCGCAGCCTATGTACTTTACAGACTTTAATTGAATAAAAGAAAAAACGATGAAAAATATAAGTGGTTTACTGGAAGATTGTTACAGACCTGTAAAGGCTTTGGTTGTCTTCTCAAAAGGGAAAAAGTGGGACGATGAGACCTATGTGGAGAGCTATGATATGGATGCCCGAGGTATGCCCATCAATGCCCACCCCTTATCTGAAAAAGAATGCATGACACTGGCACGTGCGCTGAATACGGATAAAAGGGAACGCTCATGTCTGACGTGCGGAGAGCTGCTGCCTAAAAATATCCTGCACCTTTCGCTCGCAGGTTTGGAAGGAGGGAGTGCGATATGGTTTACACCTGCGCAATCCAAATCCCTCTTTTTTCGGGGGGCTGACGTTCCTGATGGGATGGCCGGTGTACCGCCCCTTGTTTGGAAGGCAACAGCGGAGAAACTTTATCTGTGGGCGCTGAAAAGTACGGCAAAGCTGACCGTGGACACGGCACTTTATAAAGCCCCTTTCCTGAATATCTATGCGGGTGGCAATGTTTGTATGGGAAATGTGGATATAAGAGCGGGAAAAACGGGAAGCTTGGAGGAATTTATCGCTTTTTGGGAACAGGCATTTTGGAACAGCGCCTTCAGCCATACGATAGATATAAATGTGGTGAAGGATGGCAATGCCGAAACGTTGTGGAGGGAACTGATCGGGACAGAAAAAAAGTTTCCCGTAAACAGGCTTGTCCGATCGGGACGGAATTTAAAATCGATATTGAAATGAAAAAGATAAAAAAATATGCACACTTCTGCGCACCTTATTTGCTTGACCCGACCAATCCCGTTACGGTTAATCTGATCGGTGCGGGAGGGTCGGGAAGCAGTATGCTGACAGCATTGGCAAGGATTGACTTTGCCCTGTGCGGGTTGGGACACGCTGGGCTTGAGGTGAATGTCATCGACCCTGATACGATAGAGCGGGCAAATGGAGGACGCTTGCTGTTTACCGAAGAAGAAGTAGGGCTGCCAAAGGCCGTGGCTTTTGTGAACAGGGTGAACCGCACCTTCGGCTCCTATTGGAAAGCGTTCGCCCAACCGTTTTCCGACGAAATTCCGATGGCCAATATTTTCATTTCCTGTGTGGACAGTGTGGAAGTGCGTTTTCAGATTGCAGACCGCTTAAAGAAGTTCAGGGAGAACGGACAGATGTATCGGGATACGCCTTATTATTGGATGGACTTCGGCAATAACAGAGACTGCGGTCAGGTGCTGCTATCCAGTGTCGCTACTTCCAAACAGCCTAAATCTAAAAAGTTTATTCCTGTTGCCTATCTTCCCTTTGTAACTGATGAATACGGCAGTGATCTGCTGAGCGCAGAAGTGGGCGATAATACGCCAAGCTGTAGTCTTGCCGAGGCGCTTGAAAAACAGGAGCTTTTTATCAATTCGGCTATGGCTGCAAGTGGCGCTGCTCTGCTATGGCAGCTTTTCAGAGAGGGCATGCTGACCAATAGGGGATTCTTTGTGAATATGGAAGATTTTCGTATGCAGCCCATCAAGGTCAGTTCAGCAGTCAAGGCAAACGTTCAAAAAATGGCTGCTTAAAGATCGACTGCCGGATTTCGTCCGGCTGGCATTTTTCCCTTGCCAGGGATAAAATGCCAGCCGTTCAAAAAGCGGTGTGGGCGAAAGGCCCACGCTGGTTGGTTTGCCGTTGGATGAACTTAATACCGTATTGTTTTACCCCAAAAATCTGTTGAAATGAAACTGGAAATTAAAATCGAAAAATATGTCAAACTAAGAATCATCAAATATGCCCTTCGTGAAGATGGCAGTACGGATTACCATGAAGGGAAAGAGTATCTGAAGGAATATGATCTTCCTCGGGAGCTTTACGAGCGTAAACAGTGGGTGATGCGCTGGCGCTCGGCATGGTTCCAATGCAGGTATCCCAAAAACGAAATCAGTAGACAGATCAGCTTTTATGATCTTAAGAGTGGAGCGGATCTGGAATTGGAACCACTTCTCAACAGGCTGGTTTCGGCCAAAAGGATGATCACTAAATTGCGCAACGCCATAGCTGAATATGAAGCTGAACGGGCAACAGAATTGATTTGGGAAAAGGAATATGATACCCTCTATCAGAAAGCACTATCCAAACTCGAACGCTACATCGGGCAGCGGGACAAGCTTCAGCAGGAAGTGGATGACCTCAAAGGCCGCACCCACTACAGGGAAAAAAAGGCAGGTTAACGATTCCCGCCCTACTGCCATCTGACCTATAATTTCCCGAGCCGTTCGCCCGGTTCTGCTCGTCTGGCTGGGGCAGGTGTACCCGAACGCAGGCTGTAATGGTTGCACCTCGCTAATAATGAAGTTATGTTCTGGGACTGGTGCCCTCTTTTAGTGGAATTTATTGGTGCTTCCTGTCTCATGGTATTTCAAATTTATATAGTTTATTTTACATTTTCCTTCCTATTCACCGTCGTGCTTTCCTGCGGCTTCGTGCTTCAATAGAATTAGGAACTAAATGCTATGCCCCCGTTTCTTTGATCTGGCAACCTTATTTTCGTGCTTTTCCCTTTTTGACTCCTTTTGCACTTTGTCCAGATTCTCTTTGATTTTTTGTGGTACGTTAATATCCTCCCACTTTGCAGGGGTTGCTTCATAATTCATTTTCAACCCTGTAAATTTCAGATCAAAGGTTGATACAAACCCTGCACGATCATTGGCGCCAACAGGGTCAAGTACACGTTCGTGTGGAAAGGAGACCACAATTAAATCTTCGGGAATCCGGGTGATCGTTTCGTAATCTATTTTATGAAACTCATGCTTTTCCGGATTGTACGGAATGAAATAAAGTTCTTTTTCTTTATCAAAGCAGTTTTTAATTTCAGAAAACGTTATGCCATTGGAAAGAAAGTCGTCTTTGGACCGGAGTTTGTCCATCCGCAAATCCACATAAAAGGTATGTCCATAAATCTCTAAAGTAGGTAACATGCCTTTGTTGATCCGCTTATCCAAAGCATCCTGATCTACCAATAGCTCGAAGTCCGATTTTGCCATTACCTCACTCATGCCAAGTCCATATTTCATTGCCATATCAAGCGGATTAAGTTGAACAAGCGGTGGTACTGATACATATAGATCTCTACGCTGGTTATTGTGGGCCACATTTTTGGATGTTCTGTTATAATAAAACCCATATGTGTTTTCATAATCATCCATATATGAAAAGGAGATCGCATTCTGTGGGTTTCCTTTTTCCCGGAGTTCTAGTTTGTCCACGTCAACCAGAAAGTCGGTACCCAATATATTGTACAGGGGTAAAACTCTTTCAGGTCTATAAACATTTTTATCATTTTCGGATATCTTGATATTGTAGAACTCCCAGGGTACAGCCAGGGCGACATGGTTCATGGGCATATCGTATTTTAAAAGTCCCGGACGGGGATCTTCACCTTTACTTAACCGATGTCCTATAGGATCGAGGTGATATACATTCGGGACTTCCAATATGACACGGTCTGCTGTCCGATCTATACTGCCATCTTCCATAACATCTACGGCCCGATGTTCACTGATGTTATAAAAAAGATGGTAAACCCCCATGTCTTCATAGTAGTAGGTATAGTGGAATGCGTTTAAACAAATCTCTTCCCCGATTCCATCCTGCGGACGCAAGGAATTATTTACCACATCTACTTCGTATCGTTTGTCTAATAAATCAATCGTCACAGGTTCTCCATTGATTCTTCTATTGAAGGCATCCTGGTCAACCATAATCTCAAAATCGGTTTTACGTTCAATGTCTTCCAAAGTACAGCCATATTTTTGTCTCATTCCTTCGGGGTCCATAACACCTATCCTTGGGATTTCAACATATATGGGAGGATCGTTTACGATTTGTTTTTTTTCACGATTTGTTAAACCGTCTATTGGATTATCCCTTGCAGGATCAAAACGTATCCAATGGCAATTTTTGGACACAGTGCTGTAATTGAATGCATAGCCTGTTCCAGAATCCCACATTCCATTAACAGATATTTCATTTGCTTGATTATCTTTTTCCACCAGGCCAAGAGTATCAATGTCAAAAAAGAACGTTGTTCCCTCAATTTCAATTTCTGGCAATTCGCTTTTCATCTTTATACCTCCAACCACTTTTTTCCCTTCACTTGAGCCATTGCCCTACCAGTCCTTTTACGATGATATAGTCGGTTTTTCCTGCCGGGCAACCGTAATAGTATACACTTTCACAAAGGAACAAGATACCCTCTATCCGAAAGTACTTCCCAGACCCGAACGCTTGTCACGCCACCGGAGAAGCGTTAGCAGGAAGTAAATGATCTCAAACCCGGATGTCCAGCATGGAAAGAAAGACATGTTAGCGACACGAAGTCTTTATCAAAGTAACAGCATCCAACCTTTCACCTGTTTGGCTTCCTGGTTATACATGGCTTTCCATTTATCTGCCGAAACAAGTTGCTCATCAACATACCACAGCTGAAGGCGTTTCCACAGCATGCGAAGATTGTCAACGGCATGAACGATCTTTTCCCTTCGATATCCGACAGGTGTGTTCGTTTCGCCAAAAAGCACATCGATCATCGACGGATCGAGGGAAAACAGGAATGCACAATATTCGACTCCTTTACTCTGGTTCATAAGCCACACCTCGGCGTTAATCTTACACATATGTTGATCAAATTCTTCAGCTATTTCTTTTAAGCGCTTTTCGGAGAAATATGTTGGGTGGGAATTGTTCATGAAGTTTTTCAGATATGTATAGCTAATGTTTTTTATTTGAGCTGTAATTTTTGGAGCTTTTCATTCAGTTCCGTTAATCCGGCTTTCGAAAGGCAATCTACTGATAATTCCTCCAGTTCCCGGATGGCCTCGGGAGACACTGTATCCAATAATCCCTGAGGTTTTTCATTATCCTTTAAGGAGATGCCCCTTTGAATCACCTGGGTAAGCAGAAGCACCATTGTTCTGCTGATTCGCAGGTCTACCTTTACATTTTCGTTCATTCCGGGAATGCATAACAACGTTTCATACACTCTTCCCAATTCTGTTGTTGTAAGCATAAATCTAAGTTTGTTTTTCTCGAAGATTATTACAAAGATACTAGCTGAGTTTGAAAACAGCTTAATCAGATTTTAAGCTGGATATGAATTTCTGTTTCGTCGTAAACATTGGGAAGGCTATCTTTTGAAGAGATTGAGTCTTCCAATATGGCCACTCGTCAATTCCAAACCTATTACGTTACTGTCTTTCTTTGGTAAAATAATTAGATGACTAGTAAAGTGTATAAGGAACTCATCTTACTAACAATTTACTTTTCCAGATTTGAAGTAAGAATATGCCGTCTAGGAGACACCAAAAAAATACTTTACTAGGAATCCGATCAATAACAATATTACACCTGCGCCGATACTTATCGTCCATCCGTTGTTCCAAAAGGACTTGTCATCTTTTGAATTGCTCTTCTGTCTACTATTACCTATTTGCGCATTAAGTCCAGATACTTTGGAATTGCTTATATTTATGTTTTGGCCAACAAATTCACGTGATGGCCTTAAAACATATTCGGTAACATAGTTGGTCTTAGAGAACCAGGACAAACCTAGGTCAGTAAGGCCCACAACATGTGAATCAGTTATTGAAAAATCAGAACCCTTATGTTTGGTTCTAACATAGCCATCCGCTTTAAGAATATTATAGAGCCAATCAGCTTCGGCTTTAGGTATATTTGTTTTTGTGTAAACGTAATACCAGGCCAAGTCCCCTTCTCTAAACAAAATCCTAAGAAGAGCATCAAGTTGTTCATATTCGTTTTCTTTCATAAAATACTAACTAGTGGCAAAGGAAAATAATCAGCTGTAAAACATTTTGTATATAAAGATAAGAAATGTAGTTATATCAGAGAAACAATCGTATTCATTGATAATATTGTGATATCTACATATTTACATTGTGCTTATAACATTTCGTAAATTTACACTAGAATTCTAATGCTTTAACCATGTATAAAAAGATTAGCGAAGCAACCCATTACAAATCAGTAAAAGAACGGATGGAAAAAATCGTAATTTACTTGGAGAACAATCTGAATGAAATCGAACATTTATTATCCCTTCCTGCTAATCAGGATCGATTCGATGCATGTTTGAATTTTTTTTACCCTATAATTGACAATATCCCACTAGTCGTAAATTATCTTTCCAATATCCCCATCATAAGAGCAAGACCAAATTATAATGAGGAGGTATTTTCAGAAGATTATCAAATTTCATATAATAGTCGAAATAAGGGAAAGATTAAAGCGGGTCGATTCAATGATATTGAGGAGCCAATATTTTATGGCTGTCTTCCAGTAAAAAATGAAGGTATAGATCAGGGATTAAGTGCATCTTTGGAATCATGTAAGGAACTGATATCTATTATAGACGCGCCCAAAATTCAAGACATGACACTCAGCGAATGGGTCATAAAAACCCCGTTTCCGGTAATCAACTTATGTTTCAACGACGAACACCTGAAAGGAAATCCGGAGATCAAGAAAGTATTTGATGATTACATCCTCGATTTAAGAGAGAATTTCAGTCCGCAGGTGTCGCGCTTTATACAGCGTTTTTTGGTTTTCATTTCTGATTTAAGCAGTTCCAATAAATTTGAAAACTGTTACTATGTATTGACAGCGCTTTTTAAAGTTATCGATTATTATTTTCATAAAGTCCTTAAGCAGCCTTTTCACGGAATTATCTATCCAAGTGCCATGAGCGAATCAAAAGGACTTAACATAGCTCTGCTTCCAAAAACCGTGGATGATTTTCTTTATCCTAACCATGTTATTATGTTCAGATATTTCAAGGTTAAAGATGAATTGCGATATGTTTCCTACCCAATCAGCGATGTGGCTAAGGTTAACAACAGGTGCTTCGAACTAAGAAACTTCCTGGTAGATCAGACCAAACATTGCCGCTACTTCTATTGATAACCAATAGCCAATAAATAACTACTTGATGTTTTTTAATATTAGTGTTTATATTTGATTTGAATAAATTTACAATCCAATAAAGTTGTGGGTTAAAAATGCGACCCTGACATTATAAATTACTTAATATTCTGCCTCCTATCCTCTCAGTATGGCGCACCTGTTTAGAATCTAATCAAGATATGCGCTTCCGAGTTATCTTCTATAGCTTTGCTATTGTTTAACAGAATAGTAAAGTTGGATTTTGTGGGTATGGAATTTGATAAACAGCGCAGCATCTTTGATGCGATCAGGAGAATAGATTTAGTGAACTATCTGAGTTCACTCGGGCACGAGCCGGTAAAAATCAGAGGACAAGCTTTCTGGTATCTTTCTCCGCTAAGAAGCGAACGGACCGCGTCGTTCCGAGTTGATCGAATCTGGAATTGTTGGAAAGATTGGGGGACGGGAGAATGGGGAAATGTGATTGACTTTGCATTGAAGTACAATGACTGGACCATTGGTGAATTATTGCATTCTTTTTCGGGCAGTGAGATTTCATTTGACAGAACAGTACGCTCTAAGAAAGAGATGCCGGAAAGACCCAGGCGGGCCATTAAGATTCTTAAAGAAAACCGATTGTATGCTTATGCCCTTTTAGCTTATCTAAAAGATAGGAGAATACCGATAGAGATCGCAACCGTTACTGCTTGGAGGTATGGTATAGCCTATACGGGAGCTCTTATTATGCAATAGGTTTCAAAAATAATAGAGGCGGTTACGAGTTGAGAAATCCCTATTTTAAAACTTCCTCCAGTCCCAAAGCAATTACTATCTATGAAAATGCATCGGATGAACTTTGTGTATTCGAGGGATTTTTTGACTTTTTGTCTTTCATGTCGATCTATCATAAGTTGAAAATGAGACCGCTGAATTTCGTTATACTGAACTCGCTGTCATTTTTTGAAGGGGCAAGGAATTATATGGAAAAACATGTAAGGGTTAATCTATATCTGGACCGTGATTCTGCCGGGGCAAATCTTACCTTTTATGCACGTTCGCTTAGTAAATGTTACCATGATGAAAGCGTACTGTATGAAGGTTATAAGGATCTAAATGACTGGATGGTTAACATTGGTAACAAATCTGTAAAACATAAATAGTCAATAATATGATGAAGAGAGTTGAAGTGTCTGAGGAAATAATAAAGAATGTTGAACTGGGACTGGAAAGGAGAGGATTTAGTGCTTTTTTCGGACGGGTGAATGACCTTGCGGATAAACTTAAAGTCCTGCTCGGTATGCCTGATCATCCGCCTATCGTCGAACTCGATAAAACTATGGAAAAAGATAAGCTCCATTTTTCCATACTGATGCGACCGGATGATACGAATAATCCCGTTCCTGCATATATGGTGTCAAAAGATGTAGGAGAGGGTAGGAAATTAGAAATCTTCGTTAATAGCTCACTTTCGTTCAACAAAGCAGCCAATCTCATGTACGGTCGTGCAGTGCAGTTAAAGTCCGATACTCTGGGGTATTATGACCCAATCTGGTTGCGGGCTGAAATTAATGCACAGCATTATGGGCTTGCGCAGATCAAACAAATGGATGCCTTTATTGATGGGGGCAATCGGCAACTCAAAGAATATTTTAAACAGATACCCCTGCGTAAAGAACCTAGTATTTTTCAAAAGGAGCTTTGGCGAATGGAGCTGGCCAGGGGTGAAATGGTGAAATTGGACGCGGGGGAATTTGGTAAGTTCTATGTGAGCGCTGAGCCGGAAATCAATTCTCTTTCGTTATGGGACAAAGATAAAAAGCTTTTGATGAGGGATATTACAAACGAGCAGGAGAGGCAGCGGATTTTTAACCCAGAATCTTTACATGTCGAATTGGATCAGAAGCCTAAAATAAAGAAGGGAAACAAATTGTAAGGTCATAAACGGTCAAGGTTCCTAAAAAATGAAAAAGATAGGAACAATTGCCTGGTCTCCGCAATCGGCAAGATGTACCGTTGTTAAACACAACGGAAATAGCCTTAATCCTCCAAAGTCGGAACGGGAAAAGAAAAACACCGATAGAACCTGAATATGTGTGGGAGATAGGTGATGGAAAAGAAAGAAAATATAAGGAACAGGATCATCGGTCTTAGGCTAACGATCAAAGAATACGAACGGATCAGATCGCTATCAAAGGGTAGCACTACCCCTCAATTAAGCGAGTATATCCGCCGCGTAATACTGAATAAGCCGGTTACCTTTTTCACGCGCGACCGGTCGATGGATGAGCTAATGCAGGAGCTGATGTTGCTGCGAAAAGAGCTGAACAGTATAGGGGTCAACTTTAATCAGGCGGTTAAAAAACTCAATGCGCTGGACAAAACAGGGGAGATGAAATCGTGGACAACATCCTATGAAATGGACCGGAGACGGTTGCTTGCACAGGTTGAAAAGATAGGGTCTGCCGTAGCTCGAATGGGAGAGAAATGGTTGCGGTAGTCCATACGAGTAGGAGCTTCAGGACGGTGCTGAACTACAATGAGAACAAGGTCAGGGAAGGTGTGGCCGATTGCATTTCCGCAGGTAATTATCCCAAGAATGCAGATGATCTGAATTTTAATGAGAAGCTTAAACGCCTGTTGGATCAGGCGGCACTAAGGCCTTCGGTAAAGACCAACTGTGTCCATATTTCATTGAACTTCGACCCGTCAGAATCCTTTTCAGCGGCTCAGCTAGATGCGATTGCAGATGACTACCTGGACCTGTTAGGGTTTGCCGAACAACCCTATCTGTTGTACAGGCATTACGATACCGCGCATCCGCACGTCCATTTGGTAACAACAAATATCCGAAATAATGGGAGCGCCATCAAGCTCCACAATATCGGTAAGTCCAGATCGGAAGAAGCTAGAAAAGCAATCGAAGAAAAGTACCATCTGGTACGGGCAACAGACAGTCAGGCAAAAGAAAACACGAAAAAAAATGCCTATTCCCAGCGCATTGAATATGGGAAATCCGAAACCCGGAGGGCCATCGCAGGCGTGCTAACGGGTGTCCTTAAGACCTATTGCTATGGCTCCATTGCCGAACTCAATGCATTGCTCGGGCTATATAATGTGGAGGCATCAAGGGGAAAGGAAGAGTCCAGAATCTACAAAAAAAAGGGACTGATCTACCGCATACTCGACAACCGGGGCAGGGCGGTTGGTGTCCCGATCAAAGCCAGTTTGTTGCCCGAAAAACCAATACTGAACTTTCTTGAAGAGCGCTTTGTTACGAACCGAATCGTAAGACGGCGGCATCGTTCAAGGTTAAGGAATGCTATCGATATGGCCTTTTTAAAGGGGCAGGTAAGTACGGTAAGTGACCTCATCGGGTTGCTGAAAACGCAGGGCATCGACACTGTAATCAGGCGGAATAATAAGTGTGAACTTTACGGGATCACCTATGTGGACCATACCACCAAATGTGTGTTCAACGGGAGTGAGCTGGGCAAGAATTACAGTTCAAATGCGATCAAAAAAAGGAGCGGTGAAACTGATTTTCTGGTGTCATCGTTACGGCAATCCAGCAGGGAAGAACAGGATAAAAGACAGGAAGAAAGTGTTGTCCCAAGCGACGTTACCGGTCAGCAATCAGCCGGGGCCGATCTAGCAGGGAATCTCATGGAAATCCTTATCGGTCCGGAGTACACAAACGAACAATTGCCATGGGAATTGCGCAATAGATTAAAGAGAAAAAAGAAAAAAAAGCGGTCATCGGATGACCGTTAGGAGGGAGGATAGACAATGCAGACTGGAGAGAATGAGCAGGCTTTGAGGAAGATTCTGGATATGACCAGGCTGATCAGTATGATCTTACTGGCCTTGCATTTTTATTATTATTGTTATGCTGCCTTCAGGAATTGGCATCTTCATCTGGAGTTTACAGATAGACTTCTTGGTAACGTAGCCCAAACAGGTCTCTTCGGTTTCTTCCACAAGTCCAAACTTTTTGCGCTGCTTTTTCTTTTGATATCCCTGATCGGTACGCGGGGAAAAAAGGATGAGAAACTGGATCACCGGACTGCTTTTGCTTATATCGTCACGGGCTTATTGCTCTATTTTGTAAGCTATTTATGCCTGTTACTAGATCGGGGCATAGGCTATATCGCGATTGCCTATATGTCCATAACATTTACGGGATATTTACTCATCCTAACAGGAGGGACACTTTTATCACGGATCATCAAAGCCAACCTCGCCGACGATATTTTCAATGCCGAGAACGAGACGTTTCCACAGGAAGAGCGGTTGATGACCAACGAATTTTCGATCAACCTAAGGGCTAAATATCGATTGAAAGGAAAGGTACGCAACTCGTGGCTCAATTTTATAGCGGTTTTTCGAGCGTGTCTCGTGCTGGGCAGTCCCGGCGCAGGGAAGTCGGCGTTTGTTATCCGTCATTTTATCAGTCAGGCACTGAACCGTCAGCAATCTTATGAGCCGTATACGATGTTTGTCTATGACTTTAAGTTCCCTGACCTATCGGTCATTGCCTACAACCACTGGCTAAAAAACAGGCAGCGATACCGAGCAAAATCGGATTGCTTTTTTGTCAATTTCGATGATCTGAGCAGGTCGCACAGAAGCAATCCGCTTGATCCCGAGGCAATGGATGATATCACCGATGCCTCCGAATCGGCTCGTACCATACTGCTTGGACTTAATTCCGAGTGGAAAAAGAAGCAGGGCGATTTTTTCGTGGAATCACCAATAAATTTCGTAACGGCGATCATCTGGTTTCTGCGGAAATATATGGATGGAATCTATTGCACATTGCCCCATGTGATCGAATTGATGCAGCTTGAATACGATGAGCTCTTTACGGTTCTGCGTCTGGAAAAAGAGATCGAGGTGCTGGTCAATCCGTTCATAAACGCCTACATAAACGATGTCATGGAGCAGCTGGAGGGCCAAATCGCTTCGGCAAAAATTGCCATGGCAAGACTGGTTTCTCCCCAGCTTTATTATATCCTTTCGGGGGCCGATTTTAGTTTGGATATCAATAATCCTGATCACCCTAAATTGATCTGTATGGGAAATAATCCACAGAAGCTCCAGATCTACGGGGCAGTGCTTTCGCTCTATGTAAATAGGCTATTGAAGATCATTAATAAGAAAAACAAACTGAAATCCATGCTGATCTTCGATGAATTTCCCACGCTGACCGCCGACGTCATACCCACGATCAGTACGGGCAGATCAAATCTGATAAGCTGTATTCTGGGAATCCAGGACGTCAGTCAATTAAGGAAAGATTATGGAAGGGAACAGGCTGACGTAATCATGAATATAGTGGGAAATATTGTGGCCGGACAGGTAACAGGGGATACGGCAAAACAGTTGTCCGAGCGGATCGGGAAGATCATGCAGGATCGACAGAGCCTTTCGATCAACAGCGGTGACACGTCGGTAAGCAAGAATAAACAATTGGAATATGCCGTTCCGGCTTCCAGGATTGCGGCCCTTAGTTCAGGAGAATTCGTGGGAATGCTCTCGGATACGCCCCAGCAACGGATGCCGCTCAAAGCCTTTCACTGTGAAATTCAGAATGATTTTGATGCCATAGAAAAAGAGGAAAATGCATATCAGCCGATTCCCGTAATCCGTCAGGTGGATAACACTATGATAATGATGAATTACGACAAAATACGTCAGGATGTACGGGATATTGTCTCAACGGAAATGAGCCGGATGCTGAACGATCCCGCATTGCGACACCTAGTGATAAAGAAAAATTGAGAACATAAAACTTGTAATGTGAAAAGGAAAAGTGAGATTAAACGGATTTCCGGAGTTGATATAGTAAGTGCGATTCTGGCTACAGAACAGTGGGATGTAGAAGCTGTAATCGAAGACCTTATCTACGCAGAAGTGGCAGACAAACGTTATGTTAAAATAAAAGTGGATATTGAAGAACTGCGGCGGCAGGATATTGAACTTCATTCATTTATTGAAGATCGATATGATATCAGCCCTTTAAAGGACGGAGTGCCACCTATATTGATCGGAAAGCGATCGACGCATGGACCTTACACGGAGAGTCTGGTAATCGATGGTTTTTATAGGGTGGCAATGGCGGTTGCGGCAGGGTGTAAAACCATAGAAGCATATGTTCCTGAAACGGGGACAGTATATTGCCAAGAAAAATTTTAGCTTCGGTTTGACATGTCCTAGATTTCTTTAGCGGAAAGACGTTGTTTAAGTTGTTCACATCATACTATGTATGTTTGTTTTCTTGTTTTGTCGTACTCAATTGCCATTCTATCGATTTTCTCTTCTTTCAATCTGCTAATAGTTTTAATTTGAATGCAGATTTAAATGGTCCTTTTTGTACTGTCCTTGAAACGATAGATGCCATTACATGATGAATTGTAATTTTGACAAGACGCTACTAAAACAAGATGGTTATGAAACCTACTTATAATTTATTCTACTATCCACCGGATAGTTACTTTGTGGCAAGAACAGATTTTCCCGACCTTGAATACGAAGGCATTCATTGGTCCAGAATTATTCACCAAATAGGGATTTCTATAACTTTTAAAATAAACCAATTAAATACAAATTTATCATATTTGAGTTCTAAATTATGATCAGCTTTACAAATCGATTATTAGAGCCGAAACCTAACGGCGAAGAGATTGTAAAAATAGCCAGCAATCTTCTAAATATAAATATCTCGTCGCTATCTATCCGCGAGAGATTGGAACAACATCCTGACTATCCTAGTTTATTAAGTATTAGTGACATCATGCTTAGCTTTGGTATTGAAAACCTAAGTTTTTCAATCGATAAAGAAAAAATCCTTGATATTGGTTCTCCCTTTGTTACCCAGATAAAGGGCAGTCAAAATGATCAAATTTATTTTACAGTTGTAAAGAATATTTCCAACAATCAAGTGCATTATTATGATCCTGAATTTTCAAGGTGGTTTACCATATCAATACAGAGGTTTTTAGAAAAAAGTACAAACATTGTACTTTTGTTCGATGCAAAGGAAGGTGCTGGGGACCAACTATATGCCCAAAATGAAATCAAAGAGCGAAGAGATAAAACGTCGTTAATTATCAAGTTACTGTGGTTTCCCTGCATCATAATAACAGCAGGGTTTCTTTATGTACGGCAATATGGAGTCGTTGCTGTTTTGCCAATATTTTATTTATTTCTTAATCTATTTGGAGGGATTGTCTCAACGTTGTTGTTATTCTATGAAATTGATAAAAGCAATCCTCTACTTAAGCAACTATGCGGCTTAAGTAAAAAGGTTAATTGTGCAGCGGTATTATCCTCAAAAAGTGCGACTATTTTAGGAGTGAGCTGGAGCTCCATCGGATTTGCTTATTTCTGGGGATTAGCTGTTCTACAACTCATGGCAGGAATAGTTATGCCCCACAACTTAGCTCTGATGGGTTGGATCTCGTTATTTGCTTCTTCCTATATATTTTATTCACTTTACTACCAATATTTTGTTACTAAGCATTGGTGCTCTTTATGTCTTATTGTACAGTGTATTCTTTTAATACAACTCTTTATTACAAGTGTTGATTCTTGGCGGACCTTGCATTCTTTTTCGAACTTATATGACTTTTTCTTGATTCTTAATTCCTTTATTGCTTTCGGAATTCCTTTGATGGGTGCCTCTTTGTTTATTCCTATGCTAAAAAAAGCAAAAAGTAGCCGAATTTTTTTTACTTCACTTCAACGCTTAAAACATACACCAGAGGTTTTTTACGCGCTTTTAAATAAACAGGCAAAGGCTGTAGCTATTCCAGAAGATTTAGGCATTCAATTAGGGTCAACTAATGCTACCATAAAAATCGTTAAAGTTTGTAATCCCTATTGCAAACCTTGCGCGGATGCTCATCCTTCACTTGAAGAAATTCTAGATAACAATTCAGATGTCGCATTGCAAATTATATTCACAGCAAGTAATAGCGAGCATGACCCGTTAAGCAAGCCAGTAAAACACTTTCTTTCTATTCAAGAAGAGCATGGTGAGAAAGCAACTAAAGAGGTGCTTAATGAATGGTATTCGAATGGAAAAGAAAATTATAATGACTTTGTTGCAAAATATCCTATTAACAATATATGCGCAGATCATAATATCGAAATTGAAGAAATGTATAATTGGTGTCTATATGCTGAAATAGCGGCAACTCCCACTCTCTTTATATCGATGGAATCGACATCAGCAAACTCCCGCATCTTTTATAAACTGCCGGACTTTTACAACATAACCGATTTAAAATATTTTCTTTCCGTTTAAACGAAAGAAAGTGGCCTAATGGTTTCCGGGTCAAGAAAAAGGAAACCTCAAATAAATTAATTCATTTAAATTATGAAAAAGTTACAATTGAAAGCACTGGAGTTTGGTGCCAAAGAAGTTCTGACAAGGGCTCAGTTAAGAAACGTTATGGGAGGTAGTGGCGGCGGTAGCGGTACAACTAATTGTTCAGCTTCTTGCCCTCCTGGGCAAGAAGCTAAAATTACTAATTGTAATGGTGACTGTACCGGTCATACCGGCTATGCAGAGTGCAAAGGTCCAACCGCTACGTTGACAAAACGTTGCGCTTAAATTTCTAAATGAAGGTTATGGAACGTTATTCCATAGCCTTCAAAAGATTATTGATGAGCTAAGGGCTTTAGGTGATTTGGCTCACATAATAGATGAATGGTGATTAAACCTATAACTTCAATGCAGAGAACTTCTTTTCCAACCTATATAATAAATCTTAAAAAAAGGGTTGACAGACGAGAACATATCGAGGCTCAATTTGCACATAGGAGCGAATTCGACTTGTCCATTGTCAATCCGGTTTTTCATGAGAATGGCGCATTCAGCTTGTGGATGACAATACAGGAGATAATCCAAAAGGCAATTTATGACGATGAAAGATTAATTATTATTTGCGAAGATGACCACCAATTTACAGACGACTATTTTGCAGATAAATTCATTAGTCAAGTGCTTAACGCTGAACGGGAAAATTGCGAGGTATTATCAGGTGGTGTTAGCTGTGTAAAAAGTAGTCTTCGGGTAAATGAGGAAACGTTTTGGATGGAAGACTTTACAGGCCTCCAGTTTACAGTTTTATTTAAAGCTTCTTTTAGAAAGATCTTAGATTACAAATTTGAAATTGGAAATGATGCCGATATTATCATTTCTAGTCTTGCGGATGATAAACGCGTTATTTATCCATTTATTTCTGTTCAGAAGGAATTTGGATATTCCGACGTAACTCCGAGAAATGCGGCGACAGGACACGTCGAAAATCTTTTCAAAGCCACTACAGATAGACTTAATTCAATGGATGAGGTCTTGAGCTATTACAAGAAATTTCAACCTATAAAATTATCACCAGAGGATTACGATGATGTTTCTATTCCCGTATATTTTCTCATGTATAAAGACGAAATCGATCTAACTATTCAGCAATTCGCAGATAAACCCGAGTTCGATGTGAGGGATATTTTTAACGTCACTAGTAGTTACGTTTCTACAATAAAGACTATTGTCGAAAAAGCTATCGAGACAAATGAAGAAATACTAGTGTTATGCCGAGTCAGCCATATTTTCTCAGAGCATTATAATAAAACATTTTTCTTCCGAAATCTAGTTGAAGCTCATTATCACGGGGCAGACATTATGCTTGGCCATATCGACAGCTTTGATTGTGCAGTTCCGATTAGTGAATCTCGGTTTTGGATAATGAGTTTTAGAAATTCCAACTTAATCGTACTGTATAAAAACGCATTCAATAAAATTCTGAAAGATACTTTTCAAGATATTAATGAAGAAGATACCAATCCTCTTTCCTGGTTGACGAGTAATAAAATGCTAACGTTTCCATTTGTTAGTTCAAATCAATATTTGAATAATAAAGAGGCTGGCTTATTAGAACAAAGATTAAAAAATATTAAAAGACAGTTTATGAAAAAAAATATACTCGTTTAGCGTTTTACAGACCCACTTAAATAATTTTAGAAGAATATGGAACTAGGAATTTCAGTTATAATGCCAACTTATAATCGAGGCGCTTTTATCTCAAGAGCAATAACCAGTCTACTATTACAGAACTTTACTGAATGGGAGCTGATTATTATTGACGATGGAAGTGATGATTATACTTTAGATATAGTCAAGCAATATGAATATGATAAACGTATTCTGTATCATAGTAATAGTCGGAATTTAGGTCTTGGAAAGGCTTTAAACCAAGGGTTAGATTTAGCTCGTTATGATTATATTGCATATCTTCCAAGTGATGACATCTTTTTCAGGGACCATCTAAAAACACTCTTTGACAGTATTCACAACTCTGACGCAATTTTGTGTTGTTCCGGAATTTTACATCATTACCTAGACCTTTCCACTCAAAGCGGGGGAAAGGCGACCGAAGGTCAAATAAGCGGATTGCCTCTCCAACTAGTACAGGTAATCCACAAAAAGACGGAAAAACGTTGGATCGAGCGCAAAGACATTGTTACCAACGATTTAAGTCGTATGTTTTGGGACAACTTGTTAAAACATCAAAAGATAGTTTATTCTGGAAAGATTACATGCGAATGGGTTGAGCATCCAGAACAACACCATAAAATCGTGGATGAAGCGCATGGCGGGGGAATTTACCTTTATAAGCAGTATTATAAAGTGAAAGAGCCTATTAGATTTCATTCGACAACTGGAAATCTAATCGATGAAGTCCAGGAATTAAAGTCTTTTAGAAAGCAATACCTTGTAAATAATAGTAAACAACTTAAGATTCTAATAGTAGGTGAACTAGCATATAACCCAGAACGAATAATTGCATTAGAAGAGTGTGGCCATAAACTCTATGGCCTCTGGATTACGAATCCTTCATATTACAACACCGTTGGGCCGCTTGCATTTGGAAACATCGACGATGTGTCTCTGGATAATTTAGTCGAATGGGCAGAAAACACCAAACCTGACATTATTTATGCGCTACTTAATCATCAGGCAGTCCAGTTAGCAAATTATGTATTGCGCTTGGGCTTAAATATTCCTTTTGTATGGCATTTTAAAGAAAGTCCCTTTGTTTGTCGCCAGAATGGCATTTGGAAAGAACTCATTGAATTGTACACAAATGCTGACGGACGAATTTATACAAATGAAGAAACAAAAGTATGGTTTTCACAATTCATTAACGAAAGTAAAAACACGTTGCTTTTAGATGGTGATTTGCCTAAAAGAAATTGGTTTGAAGGCGAAACTAGTAAGCAACTTTCCGACACAGACGGAGAAATTCATACCGTTGTAACTGGCCGACCTTACGGTTTTACTGAAGACATAATAAAAGACCTTGCAAAGCATAAGATACATCTACACTTCTATGGTGACATACATCACGCTTACTGGCAAGACTTTATATATAGCAACGAAAAATTTGCTCAAGGATACTTTCATTTACATCCTAATTGTTCTCCGCATTCATGGGTTTCTGAATTCTCTAAGTATGACGCTGGTTGGTTGCATATATTTGATAGTCAAAACGAAAATGAATATATGAAAGCGGTTTGGCCTGATTTGAATTATCCCGCTCGCCTTTCGACTCTTGCGGCAGCTGGGGTTCCTATGATCTTAAAAAATAACCGTGAAAATATAGTGGCTACTCAAACTTTGATAGAGCGTTTTGATATAGGAGTAGTCTTTAATTGTGTAGCCGAATTGAAAGAAAAATTAAGTAATAAACAAAAGATGACGAAGATCCGTAGCAATTTACAAATGCATAGATTTCGTTTCTCCTTTGATTATCACGTAGAGAAGCTAGTTACTTTTTTCAATGAAGTAATTGCAGATTTCAAAAAAGAACAAAATAAAGTTAATTACGACCATGTCATTAAAGAATGAAAGCGTTCGTAAATCAGTAGAATGTTTAATTATGTAACCGTATGAATAAAAGAAAAAGGGCCGTGGTTGTTTTGACCTGTTTTGATTTCGAGTCTTTGCAATTGACGTTAATTTCTTTGGAGAATACTCTCAGACAAGACGACATCGTCGTCATTATTTTAAACGGCATTAATTCTCTTGCCAGCTCGAAAGTTGAAAGGATATCTCGGAAGTGGGCGGAATCAAACACTCAATCTAGGCACGTTGTCCGACCATTATGCTCTGGTGCAAAGGCTTATTTTTCCATAAGAGAAATCTTAACCCATTATGAACCATTGAGAACTGTTGATTTCATCTGCAAGATAGATGATGACGTAATTCCTCTAAAAAGGGGGTGGCTAGATAGTCTTGAGGAAGCTTATCTTAAGAAATATTCCAACGGTAATGTGGGCTTTACTACTGGCCTTATCAATAACAACAATTGGGGCTTCAATGAATTGCTTGATATCTTCGACAAAAGAGCTTGCTTTGAACGAATGTTTAATTACAAATTTCGGGGTAGTACCGCAAATAATTTTCAAACCTCTGTATTAAACAATAGTGGTTTTGGAACCATTTGGCAGGAGCCTTTTTTAGCTTGGTGGGTCCATCAATGGACATCTCTCAATATTGATAAATATATCTCGTTAACGCAAAATTTGGATGTAATGGAAATACCAGAGAAAACATTATATTCCATTGGCTGCATTTTCTTTGAGAAAAATTTTTGGTTAGAATTGGATCATGAAAAAGAGAAAACCTCTCTTGATGAAGAGCTTCTACATCGTAAATGTGAAAAGGAACGTCGGCTAAAATTAGCTGTTATGAATCAACCGATGATTCATCTTTTTTATTTTAATCAAAGAATAGCCAATAGAGATATTCTGGATGGGATAACATCTTCCCTTAAAGCTTACTATTCAGACAACGCTTTTGAGAGTATTCAAAAAATCAGAATAGATGAATTGATAATCAATCTTAATGAGCGATTTGCCATGCTTAATTCGGAGATGACAACTTTTTTTAATGATGTAACTGGTAGTTTCGATTAACTGTATCTTAATAGTCATTAGTTATATGGACAACATATTTAATAAAGAGTACGACTATTTAATAGTAGGAGCTGGTCTATACGGAGCCATTTTTGCATACGAAGCAAACAAAGCAAATAGACGATGTCTTGTAATTGATAAAAGATCTCACTCTGGTGGTAATGTGTATTGTGAAGAAATAGAGGGGATAAATGTACATAAATACGGCGCACATATTTTTCACACTGATGACCAAGCAATCTGGAATTACGTAAATCAGTTTGCACAATTTAATAACTATGTAAATTCTCCTTTAGCAGATGTAAACGGAGAATTGTTTAATCTTCCGTTTAATATGAACACATTCTATCAGTTATGGAAGACAAGAACGCCAGCCGAGGCGAGAAATAAAATTCAGGCGCAAATTAACGAACTAAAAATTACAAATCCGAGTAATTTGGAAGAGCAAGCTATGTTAATGGTTGGCCGAGATATATATGAAAAATTCATCAGGCATTATACCGAAAAGCAATGGGGAAGAAAGGCAACCGAACTACCTACCTTCATAATAAAGCGAATTCCGTTGAGGTTTTCATTTAATAATAATTATTTCAACGACCGTTATCAAGGTATACCAATTGGGGGGTATAACAAAATAATAGATACCCTTTTGAAAAACATAGATGTCCGTTTAAATACTGATTATAATAAGAATAAAGATTTTTTTAGCGGTTTGGCAAAAAAGATAGTTTATACGGGAAAAATTGATGAGCTTTTCAATTACGAATTTGGAGCCCTAGAATATCGAAGTCTTAATTTTGAACATTCTTTGCTAAGGACCTCTAATTATCAAGGAAACGCCGTGATAAACTATTGCGGCTCAGATGTCCCTTATACCAGAGTCATAGAACACAAACATTTCGAATCTAATAGTTTGCTGTCTCATACGGTTATAACAAGAGAATATCCTCTTTTTGCTAGCGAAAACTCGGAGCCGTTCTATCCCATTAACGATGAAAAGAACAATCAGATATATCGCAAGTATAAAGATTTAGCAACGACTGACCAGCGGTTAATACTGGGAGGACGTTTAGCGAACTATCGCTATTATGATATGCACCAGGTTATCGGAGCTGCATTAAGTCAGGTCCGCAGAGATTTGGCCATTTAACAGAATGGTATATTCAAATATTCGAAAAATATAAAACGTGTGTTAGATTTGAATATATAATAGATATTTTTAGAATCATAAAACAATTATTACCTTATGGATAACAGCGATATTAAATTGGCATTTAGGCAGCTATTGAATAATAAACTTTATACATTAGTAAATCTGGTTGGTCTTGGCCTTGCAAGTGCTTTTTGTGTGCTCGTATATCTTTATACCACAACAGCGGCAAATTTTGATAATTTTCATAAAAGAGGTGATCAGCTTTACCGCGTCGAATTAACGGGAATATTTGCCGAGGCACAGGGAAATAAGGTTAACGGATTTTTTGATTTTTTATCAAACTCAGATGAAAGCAGAAATTCTATACTGCTTCCTCCTTCGTTTGCAATCGATATAAAAAGAAATTTTCCCGAAATTGAAGATTTCGTCAGATTTGATGGACTCTCATCTCCGGTTATACGTGCGAACGGACAAAGCTATCAGGAAAAGAACAACATAAGTTATGTCGATCAGAATTTCTTTGATGTCTTTAATTATCCTTTATTGAAAGGTAATCCCGCAACAGCAATTAAAGGAAGGACGGACGTGGTCATCAGCGAAAGTCTTGCAAATAAGTATTTTGGCAATCAGGATCCCATCGGTAAAACGCTTGCTATCTCCACTTACGATACGACACAATATGCTGTTGTAAATGGTGTCATGAAAGACTTCCCGGTAAATTCAAGCATGCAATTTGACTTGGTATTGCCCATCAGCGCGATGCCCGATTATCAGGAAAAGCTGAGCAACGGTATCAATGACCTAAGTGAACCTTTGATTATAAAGTTGAAGGCAGGTGTCAATCATGAACTATTTACCAGGAAGTTGAACAGCTTCGCCAGAAACTACTTCAAGCCTCTTGAAGAACTGCTGCAATCCGCTACAACAATAAAATCGGGACTTAACAACATCTATCTCCGTCCATTCAAAGAAGTCCATTACTATGGTGCCTGGGGGCATCGCACGAATTTGAAGTTAATTTATCAACTAGCCGGTTTGGCACTTCTAATACTCTTTATCGCTTGTTTCAATTACATATTGCTGTCCCTTACAAATACCATATCGCGTTCTAAAGCGGCTGTTATACGTAAAATAGTCGGGGCTTCGCGTTGGCATCTGGCCCTGCAAAACTTCTTAACAACGCAAGTACTGGCAGTGCTCGCGGTAATTTTCGGATTTATTATTGCCTTAATATTTATCCCTTACTTCAACAGATTAACAGGAGCGGGTATATCCTTAGGGGAAATTTCCCTAATAAATATTTTAGGTATGATCATCCTACTTTCCATCTTATTGGGGCTAATTGCCGGACTATATCCTTCGTTAGTAATGTCAGGTCTTAATCCCGTAAGAACACTGAAAGGTGCTACTTATAAAATCAATTCACTTTTTTCCAAAACATTGACGGTTTTTCAATTTTGCGTATGCATAATTCTGATAATTTCATGTTTCATCATTAACAAGCAAATCAGGTTTATCAACAATGTTGAAATGGGATTTGACAGGGACAATGTACTGATTCTTGAAAGTCCGTTTGATTATATGCAAAAAGAGAAGTCCGATCGTCTCAAAGATGCCATTTCTCATTTTGCGGATAGTCGCCCTGAAATCATTGGATTCACAGCAACATCCTCTAACTTTGATATGGGTCCGACTGATGGCATACCGATTAGTGGTGAGAACAGATCGGTCGACCGGTTGAATGTAGACTATAACTATTTTAAATTTAACAATATTCCAATTGTTTTAGGCAGGGAATTTTCAAATGCAATTGCATCAGATAGTCTTTCCAACCAAAAAAACAATGAGAAAGAAGGGGGTATACAAGCCCCGGTTTTACGCCGAGTCGTTGTAAATCAAACCTTGTATAAACTACTGGGCAAACCTGCGTTGGGGACTTACAACAGTGATATTTCAGCGACTATCATTGGGGTCTGTAAAGATTATCATAACAGAAATTTAACCCAAGCTATAAACCCTACATGCCATACCCTAAATGATGATGCATTGAATTATTATTGGATAAAAATAAGGGCTGGACAAAACATACCTACAGTTTTGGAGAATATTAAAAGAGAATTTGATTCAATCACAAACAAAATGCCCTTTAAATTTTCCTTTCTAGATGACGATGTTGCGGAAAGCTATCAATCATATGTAAACTGGATGGATACAGTAGCATCTGCATGCATAATTGCTATGTTTATTGCCTGTTTAGGGTTATTTGGTTTGTCTAGTATACTTGCTATGAATAAAGCAAAGGAAATTGGCATAAAAAAGATTCTCGGCGCAACAGTTACTAAGCTGTTTTTTATACTTAATAAAGATACTTTACAAATGGCGCTACTCTCGTTTACAATTGCGGTCCCAATTTCATTAATACTTTGTAACGAATGGCTCAAAAGTTTTGCATATCGCGTTAAACCAGATATTTATCTAGTCATTGCATCCGGTGTATTGACAATTTTAGTTGCCTTAATTTCTGTTAGTTATCATACCCTCCGGTTGGCGAGAGCTAATCCAATCAAAAGCCTTAGGGATGAATAGTATCTTTGATTTCCTTTTATTAAAGGCCTTTAGAGATTTCTTTAAAGACCCATTTCACTAAAAAAAATAATATAAACCAATTTAAGTTGAACCTATGTCGTTTTCTTTTTACCGACAACTAAATGCAATGGATTGCGGACCTACGTGTCTAAGAATGATTTGCAAATTTTATGGTAGACATTTTAATGTTGATTCACTACGTAAAAGGACAGGGTTTGGAAAGGCTGGAGTTTCATTACTGGGCATAAGTGAGGCTGCGGAGAGATTAGGATTTAGAACTAGAGCTGTGCAAGTAAATTTCGATAAACTATTATCAGTTCCCCTTCCTGCCATCTTACACTGGCATCATAATCATTTTGTAGTGTTGAGAAGTTTAACCAAAAGGAAGGCGACAATAGCTGATCCGGATCTCGGAAAAATTTCATATTCTATTAAGGAATTTAAAGATCATTGGCTGTCTAATGAGGATGGAGAGTTGGGAGAAGTTGGCACAGTGTTGTTACTGGAACCTAGCCCGGATTTTTATTCGCATGAAAATGAAAAGGAAAATAAACTAAGTTGGGAAGTTATTATAAGCTATTTGCGAAACAATAGAAGGCGACTGCTACTCGTAATCACATCATTGTTCATTACTTCTTGTTTGCAATTTATTTTGCCGTTTTTAACACAAAGCGTCGTCGATATAGGTATAGATTCAAGAAATATAGGCTTTATTACTGCGGTACTTTTTGCTCAATTGACTGTGACATTTAGTAGCACAATTGTCGAATTTGTTAGGAGCCGCCTCCAATTGAAAATATCAAATAGTATTAATCTTTCAATACTTTCAGACTTTTGGATAAAACTAACTAGATTGCCAGTCGCATATTTTAACAGTCATCATACAGGAGATATCCTCCAACGAATAGGAGACAATAGGCAAGTGCAAGCATTCCTTACGGGACAGGCTTTATATACGATATTTGAGAGTTTTAATTTTATTGTATATTCCATCATATTAGTCTACTATAATATCAAGGTCTTTGTTGTTTTTCTATTCGGTAGCACAATTTATATTTCATGGATCCTTTTATTTCAAAGAGCACGACGTAGAATTAATTACGAAACATTTCGTATTTCCTCCATTGAAAATAATGCAACTTTACAACTTGTTCAAGGAATGCAGGACATACGACTGAATAATGCAGAACATCTTAAACGATGGGAATGGGAAAATATACAGGCCAATGCCTTTAAGATTATGTTTAAAACCCTTAACTACAATCAGTGGCAAACGACGGGTGCTTTATTTATAAATCACGGAAAAGATTTAATCATTAGTTATGTTGTTGCTCATCTAGTCATTGAAGGTCAATTAACATTCGGTTCTATGCTTGCGATACAGTATATAGTTGGTCAACTAAGCGGGCCTATTAGCCAATTTATTGGACTCTCTCAAGGCATGCAAGATGCAAAAATTAGTGTCGAGAGGCTTAATGAGATACATAGGATGGAAGACGAAGAGCCAGCTCTTGCTCAACTAAAAACAAGCTTGCCAGAATCTAAAGACATTACGTTTAAGAATCTCTCATTCACTTATCCTGGAGCAGGGGATGAAGCTGTATTGTCAAATATAACACTGACTATTCCAGAAGGAAAAATAACGGCTATCGTCGGCATAAGCGGTAGCGGAAAGACGACCCTACTAAAAATCTTATTGAAGATTTTAGAACAATATAGTGGCGAAATAACGATAGCGGATACAGATCTCAAGTTTATTAGCCATTCATTTTGGCGAAGTCAGTGCGGTGCAGTTCTGCAAGATGGATTTATTTTTAATGATTCTGTTGCTCGAAATATTGCGGTTGGACAAGAAAACATTGATTATGAACGATTGCTCGAGAGTTCTAAAATAGCGAATATTTTCGATTTCATCGAGTTATTGCCAAATGGATTTAATACGATGCTTGGAGCTGAAGGGATAGGCATAAGTCAAGGCCAAAGGCAACGAATCTTAATTGCGAGAGCTGTCTATAAAGAGCCAAGATATCTGTTTTTCGATGAAGCTACAAATGCGCTAGATGCTAATAACGAAAGTGAAATAATTAGACATTTAAATGAATTCTTTGATGGAAGGACGGTAGTTGTTGTGGCGCACAGGTTAAGTACAGTAAAAAATGCCCATAAAATTATTGTATTGGATAAAGGGCAAATTGCAGAAGAGGGAACACATTCTGAGCTTACTTCATTAAGAGGAAAGTATTATGAACTTGTAAAGAACCAACTTGAACTCGAAATTTAGCGTAATGTTATGAAATTCAATAACGGACAACAACCAGAATTAAATAGTATAACTTCTGTAACCCGTGGTGATAAAACAAAGTTACGTTCAGAGCTAGCGGTGGAAATTATTTCCCGTCAAGCTGACCTCACTGAAAAAATAGCCTTGTATGTTTTTTTGGCTGTAACTTGCTTTATAGTTGCTCTATGCTGTACAATTAAATATCCCGATTATATTGAAGAGAAAGGTGTACTTAAATCGCTTTATAAGTCAGTAGAGATTAGTCCAAATCATTCAGGCAGGATATCAAAAATAAATGTAAAAGACGGTGCTGAGGTCAAAAAAGGCGACATACTCGCTGTAATGGAAAATATGAACGATTATAGTGAAGTCATGCAAGTAAAGAAAATTCTCCTGAAATGTCGGACACTAGTAGGAAAAAATCGGATTAATGAAGTGGACCAATATTTTACCAAACAACAGGATCTGATGGTTAAATTTAATTCCGACATTACTTCGTTATCAAGCTTAGAAAAGGGAATATCTGCAAAAAGTCATTCTGATAGTCTACGCACTGTTTCTTTATATAATATTATAGACTCTTGTTTACGAAAGATAGAAGTATGGGAAAGCCAATATCTTGTAATTGCTAGTGAAAATGGAAAGGTATCCTACGACACTAGGCTGTTATTAGGAAAATCTGTAACTAAAAGCAAGCCTTTGGGGTATATTATTCCGAAAAATAATCGTTATTATGTTGAAGCTTTTTTGTGCCAAGAGGTATTGGGTGAGATAAGCGTTGGTACCCATGTTCAATTGAGATTTGATGCATATCCATATAGAAAGATGGGATTTGTTGAAGGTAGAGTTACACAAATATCAGGTGTGCCTTCCAATGGTAAGTATCTTATAACATTTGATTTAACAGACGGACTTATTACTAGTACAGGCCATATATTAGATTATAGGGAAGGACTTACTGCTAAAGCAGTTATTTTGGGACGAGACGTTACGCTTATGGATCGTTTATTATCTGCCAATAAATAATAGTAATGTAAATGTAAGGGATCAATGAAGTGATTGGAATTATTTAGTTTTGAATATAGCTAGTTAGGATAAGTCGGTATATGCCGGTGGTGGCTGCACTACACCGGTTACCTGCCATGGTTCTTCGTCGATCAAGATGCTTTGGCCGACGGGATTTTCATCACCAAAGTATTTCTTGGCCGTTGGCGCCGTTAACACGACGGCATGCGGTTGGTTGAGTGCTGTATGTGGGTCTCCGGCGAAGGGGTACGTCAATACCTCGAAGAATGTACTGTCGGCGTAGAAGATGTTTGATTCGTTGAACAATTGCTACCGTGTCGTACGGCCATCACCCGCCAACTGTAAAGACGGACCGCCTTTTCAACTTCTGGAAACTGCTTTTCCAATGTAGGCCCCACCGCTGTCGGCGTCTTGAGCATATAACGCATTTCCGCATCTTCAGGTGATTTTAAGCCGTATGTCACCAATGCAATGCGGTCTGCATATTGGTGGAACCGGTCAAAACGGAACTCATTGAGCAGATAAGTCCCCAGCAAGATAAAACAGTCGATCTGCATTACATATGTAACGTGTGCAAATTTTATCCGCTTCAATCGTTATTTCATCGATTTTTTTTGGTGTTGAGAATTTAAAAATAGAATTTTAATTATTATTATATTAAAAGTACTAAATGAAACATCAAGAAAAAGAAACTTCATCTGTCAAAACTGAAGCTCCCTTGCATATTTGGCACAGAAAAGGAATTCACTCTAGGGCTTCACGATTTTCATGTTTTGTGATCGAAGATGAACCATTAGCAATGCACGGAATAAAGAACCAAATTGCTAACAGAAGTGAGTTAGACCTGATCGGAGTCACAGACGATATTGAAATCGTTGAAGATATAGAACGTTATTTAGAAAACTTGGATATTCTATTTACAGATGTAAAAGTGGCCGGAGGTGAGGTATCGAAATTAATTCCATATATTTCTCCAGAGTCTATTGTTGTGATTGTATCAGCATACCCTCCAGAAATGTATCCGGAATACCTAAAAAACGTTTTTAGTTATTCTTTATGGAAACCTTTTTCTCAAGAAGACTTTAACAAAGTTGTCGACGAATGCATTAATGAATTAAACGGGAATAGATTAATGTGAACCATGCAGCATATCTTTCGAAAACAGTTTTTCTGTGTGCTTTTATCTCGGTATTTGGTGTACTGTGATTAAGTCCTGATTGTAACGAAAAAATAGTACAATTCTATAATCCGATTCGGATAGGCATTCAATAACATTACGAATTCTGGTCTCACAATTAATTTTAACCTGAATCCCTTATATTAGAAGAATAAATATAAACTAAATGATGGAAGCAATATTCGGCCTAATCGGTGTCCTACTCGGATCCGGTATTTCCTGGTTTCAATCCTTCTGGCAACATGAGAAAGAAAGAAATAAAAGCGCCAAGTACTTGGCCGTACGAATAGTATGCGTGTTAGATAAATACCTGAATGATTGTACAGACGTGGTTACGGACGACGGGCTTTCCTATGGTCAACGAACGTCGGATGGATGTTTAGAACCACAGGTAAAAACACCAGGACCACCAGTTTATCCAGATGATGTCGATTGGAAAAGCATTGACCACGAGCTTATGTATAGGTTACTTTCATTTCCATCAGAAGTTGCGGACGGAGATCGGATGATCAGTTTCACATGGGATATTGCAGGTCCACCAGATTACGAGGATTGGTTTGATGAAAGAAAATTCCAATATAGCCAGTTCGGCCTTATGGCCTATAAGCTGTCCGATGATCTATCCAGTAAATATGGCATAAAAAAGAGAGTTTATAATAATTGGGATCCCATTGTCGACCTAAAGAGAGAATTGCAAACTGTTGTCAAAAGGAAGCATTTAAGAAACGAAGAATATAAGAAAATTGTGAAGAGGATTTTGCGATAATTATCCTCATCATTTTTTGCTGTAACGCTTGACTTCGTCTTTGAGAAAATATTATCTAAAGGTTTATTAGTCATCTCTTTATGCGATTAAGCTAAGCAGCGCTCTAACATCGCATACCTGTTCTCTAGAATACTGTACTTAAAAATATTAACTTTACATACTGTTGAATTATCATGAGCCAAATATCTTTATTATTGGGGGCCGGTTTTTCGGTCAATAAAGGTTATCCTACTGCCAGTATGCTGAACGAAAAGATCACCAAGCTAAAGGCAACAGACTTTACTGTTGCTCCAAACGGCTCTGTTTTTTTGCTGGAAGATGGCCAGGAAGATATTTTCGCTAACGCCGCAAACAAGATTTTCAAGCGTTTTACATTGGAGTTGATTGCTTTCTATGGATCAACATGCAACTTTAACTACGAAGAGTTTTTTGATTATTACAAAAATATCAACAGACCTGAAAATAGGGACGTGGCATTTGAACGGTTTTGCGATGCTTTCCGCGGAAAACTAGGCATTGAGGATGATAACCATGCCCTCATCAGCATGCACAACAGTATTTTTAATCAGATAATTTCAGGTTTACTTGTAGATCGCGAAGGAAATCATTTTTACAAACGGATTCATCATATGGGGGCCTATCCTGGCTATAATGGTTTCTTAGCGTGCATTCAAAGTTGGGGAAAGGAAAATGTGCTTCACATCCATTCGCTTAATCATGATCTTTTTCTTGAATCACTGAACCATACTGACACAATAAATGGCGAATTATCAGATGGTTTTACTGAATTGGGTTCGCCCTACTATGGTGGATTGAAAAGTGGAGACAAAATCAGGCTATCATACTACTCCGGTATTTATGATACTAATTACAGACTTTATAAGTTGCATGGTAGTCTGGACCAGTATCCATTTCACGCAAGGGACGGCCGGATAGATGCCTACATAAAAACCAAATACGGCATTGGAGATACCGACTTTTACAAAGAACAACAGAATGATGAAGGGAAGCTTGAATATGTTAACGATTTCATAAATTATTTTCCTGATTTTTTATCTGGAACAACCTCGAAGATACTCCGTTACAAAGATCCTATCTACTATGAAGAAATCTTTAAGACGTTTGAGGCCAATCTGCAGGCATCAGAACTCTTAGTTCTGGTAGGTTATGGCTGTGGAGATAGCGAGATCAATAATATTATCTTCAATAATTTTAAAGGCATGGTATATTTGGTCGATCCATTTCCTTCGGCAAAGACACACGAGTTCTGCGGTAAAACCGGTGGTAAACTCATTGAAAAAACACCGGAAAACATGGGATTGCCAGATTTTGAATAACAATGTTAATTCATCATATATGAAAAACAAAGCTTTGACCGAGTCTGGGGCAAAAATTCTGTTTGGCCTGATCCCTTACGGTGGACAGCTCCTAAGCGAAATTTTCTTTGATTATAGAAGTAGGGTTAAACAGGACAGGCTCAATAATTTTATCGAATCTTTGGTGCAATACTTGAAAAGTTCCGGTGGCAGCGGAGTTCCTCGGGAAGTTCAACAGTCGGAAGACTTTGGGGATTTATTCGAATCTATAGTTAAGAGGGTCATACAGACAAATTCAACAGAAAAGGTAACACGATTTAGAAATGTGGTTGGAAATTATATTGCTGAGCCCGTCAAGCTGGATCATCGCGATAGTTTCCTTGACCTCATCGAGTGGCTCAATGAGTCCCAAATCAGAATTCTAAAATGTCATGCCCAAATTACAGAAAACATCCGATCGTTACTTGAACGGAGAGATGGAATGCAAGAGGAAATGTCCAGACTTAATGATAAGCTTGAACACGAAGTCGAATTACTTAATAATAGAAAACCAAACAAATATTATGAGCATACACGCATTATATTAAACATTGGTGGACAACTCAAGGAAATTGAGAAAGCTATAAAAAAAGACGATGATATTCGAAAAGCCGATTACTACGGTTTAGAAAGCGGCGATTACCTATTTTTGGTTCAGGATCTTTATTCTAAGGGTCTGTTGGTAGATCTAGGCGTAGGAAAATTTGACGCAAAACCTTTTGAGACAATGGCTGTAACAACCTTTGGATTGAGATTTCTTAAATTTATCAATGAGGATAAGGAAGATGCCATTGAATCCTAATACTTTAATGTTGGATAACCTAGCTTTATTTTATTATGAGCGACGCTCCAGCCTATTTGCCTCAATCACGAGATTATTTCAGAAAATTCAAGTCTTCCCATATGGAAGAATATAGGCATATCGAAAAAGAACTTGGCAGTCCTGTCCGATCTGGCTATCCTCGCTACAAAGCCGACATAAAAGGAGCAGATTACCTGATTTCTATTGTCAATAACCTTGATGATACCTTTGGAAATGTTCGCATTCCAGAGGATTTCTCTTCGCCCGAAGCACTTATTGCTGCGTGGCAGGATATGTACAACTACATGCTTGGCAAAGAAGAGCTTTTAAATAGTATTATTGCTGCTCTTTTGGAAGCAAAGGAGCGATCTGAATCTTTTGGAATGATTAATGATGTCCACAAAGAGGTATCTGGCTGTTTGAAACATATCCTCAATATGCCCGAAGTAAAAAAACTACGGTCTGTACACTCAGAATACTGTAAATGTCATAGAGGGCGAAAATTTCGATGTCGTAGTCATTACCGCACTCTATGATACGGAATTTGTGGCCTTTAAAAAGCAATTTACCAGTTTTACTGAGCGCGTATCTGAGGATAAGACACAATATTTGCAAGGCAAGATTGGAGAAAAGACCGTACTTATAGCAACAGATGACACTATGGGTATGGCTGCATCAACCGCTCTTACCGCAAAAATGCTCAACAAATTCAGGCCACACTATATTTTTATGGGTGGTATAGCCGCTGGAGTAAAGTCAGATGATCGGGATTTTGGAGATATTTTGGTCGCGCGTCTCACCTGGAACTATGAGTCCGGAAAATACTAGTTCAAGAAAAAAATAAAACAGATAATCTTTGAGCCAAATCCTGAGCAGGTCGAGATTGACGCCAGCTTAATACCTCTGGTCAACTCTGTAAAATCAGACGAGTTACTGTTAAATTCTATGTATGATGACTATAAAGATATTAAACCTGCAAAACCACCACAGGTAAATTTTGGGCCTATGGCTTCTGGTTCTGCAGTGATTGCAGATATCGACAAGATACAGGATATAAGGATTGTCAACAGGAAATTGATAGGAATCGATATGGAGACGTTTGGAGTTTACTATGGTTGTAAGTCTTTTGAGTCTGTACATCAAACCAAATTTTTAAGTGTAGAAAGCATTTCGGATTTTGCCGATAAACGTAAAAACGACCACTTCCGCAATTACGCTGGCTATACAAGTGCGCGGTTTATTTATGCGTTAATAGAGAAATTGTCTTAGGGTAGCCATTTTATCAAAAATCTTTCCTTCAGAAATACCTTATCAACCATGTGAGAAAGAACTGATGAGTATCTCTAGAGCCTTAGACGGTTCTAACCTATTTAAGAATAGTTATTGAGTTTTATTAGATGATATATATAGCTGGAGATAACCATTTAATATCCTTAAGTGGTATTTCATCCCATTGAAAGTCCATCTTCTGCCCAGCCATTGATCTTCCTTGAGCATAACGAATTCATTTGCTTGTAAGCTACTGCTATTATCAATATCCTCACCAAAAATATTCAGTAGTTTATCTATTAGTGTGGTAAGTTCAGTCTCATACAAAAACTTGGCGTTGGTCGGCTTTGCCCTGGATAATACAATGAACGATTCATTTTCGCTGATGAGATATATTTTGTTGAAGTAATCGAAAATAAAAAAGCAACCGAAATATGTACGCTGATTTCCATCCTCACTGACTTCCGGCTCAACATGCTTCAGGATGCCGGATATCAGATTAAGGAATACTTCGCCCTTGAAGTGTAGCCAATCTTTGTAGTGCCTCACAAATTCGTCAGGCTTCATTACCAATGAATTTATCCGCAATTTTTCATATACCGCTTCGGCCTTTTTGTAGTTCCTGTCATCATTGGTAATATAAAAATCGCACGTTGTCGCAAATGCAGTATGGAAAGCGTCCTCCGATGTATTACGAAAGGTCTGTTTTCTCCTCTTATTCACAGACACTTTATCTTCCTGGTAGCCATGCATATCCAAACGTATATATTCATTTGTAAGTTCGTTGTACCATTTTGGTGCATTTTTATCGGATTCGGGAATCTCAGGGATGTTAATGCCGTGCTTCCCATACGCTTTTTCTATCATTTGATAGGGTTCTTTCGAGTCAAAAAGCCTGTTCCTATTGATATCAATGCCCTGTTGTAGCATTTCCCTCAGCTGTTTATAATCATCCTTCTCATTCATTCTCGTAAACATATTAAGGAAAGCGTTGAAAAGTCCCTCTGGGCTATAGTTGTTCTCTAGATCTGGCAGAAACTGCCGCATCTGAGCGGCCGTCTGGGGATT
>Ga0182736_1000352_pt1 | contig 76790 bp, 46 predicted proteins | sample eDN5th30CKraftBY_FD_128882 | JGI IMG/M metagenome (GOLD analysis project Ga0182736, IMG submission 128882) | Enriched backyard soil microbial communities from Emeryville, California, USA - eDNA 5th pass 30_C Kraft BY (version 2) (version 2) | ecosystem: Environmental > Terrestrial > Soil >... | reverse complement strand
GGGGCAGGTTTTATACCCGCGGTATTTCATTATGGTTTTCGCCCCATACAGGGTTGTATATACATGGCCATGACGCTAACCCTGCTGATAGGGGCTTATCGGCAAAAAAAACTGATGCGGCTAAAGAGGAGCCACCGCGATTGGTTAATAATTCTGGTGCTATTTATGACGGTGTATTATGGAAATAACTTCTATTATACCTTTATTAACCCTTTAGTAGACTTTATAGCCATTAGCCGGACCTTAATGGTTGCTTCCTTTTTTGGAGGATGCTTTTGTTTGGTGGTGATTAAGCTCTTTTTCTCGCCCTGGATCATTTATCCCATAGTGGAGCCTGAACCGCCGGCTATACTGGATGAGGCGCAGAAAGTAGCCACGATTACTGATGAGCATGCAATAGAAGAAACAACTAGAACTGAACTCTTAAGCGCAGACCGTGTTGCCACATTGGCTGCGGATATGCAAAGAGTGATGAACGAAGAACAGCTCTTCAAAAGTGTTAACCGAATTTCTGATCTGGCAAACCGCTTAGAGACGTCTCCACGGTATATCTCTTATGTGTTGAGTAACCATTATCGGCTGCGCTTCAATGATTTCCTGAATATGTTCCGGATAGATTTCGTTATTCAGGAAATCATTGCAGGAAAGGGAGAGCACTTTACGCTCGAATCTATTGCCTTTGAAGCCGGCTTTACTTCGCGAAGTACTTTTTATACAGCTTTCAAAAAGCAAACGGGCTTAAGCCCGAACCAGTATTTACAGAATATCCGGAATTCACCTGACGATTAAAGGGAAGGCATATTACCTGGTGGTTTTTTTATAACCGTATATTCTAAAAAAGAAATAGCATCACTATAGCAGTGGCGGCTTAGGGGCGACGCATAGGCTGAATGGCTGTTGATAAGCTCTTGATAGCTATCTGGAAATACGGTAACTACCGTTTGGTCTATACCGAAATGTTGCTGGAGCAGTATGGCACCTAAAAGATTAATGCCGGATAAAGGGCCAATGCCCAAGCTGAGCTGTATGGCTAATTTCATAGCCAGTATAGCGCCATCCTTAGCGGCTAACTGTAGTGCCTGCTGGGTTTTGCTGTTTATGCGTATATAACCACTTTTGTCTGTTATGCATTTAATAAGGTATTCTTGATAAACGGGGTGCGGCTGCATGTTGTGCGGCTCCAGGTTATAGACGCGTAGCGACGGGTGAAGCGCATAAAGCTGTTTGCTGATTTCAGGAGGTATTGCCAAATTATTGTCGACGAAGATGTCGGCTTTTTTACCGAGCTCATGGACGCTGTTAGCGATTGCAGAAAGAGTTTGCTGGTACAGGTGGATTGGTGGTGAGGTTCGATTTAGTGGCCGGCCAGTAGCGGTATGCTTTTCGGGGAACAATGGTTTTTCGCTCCCTTGTTCATAGATACTTTCCGACATAGGTGCTGCATAGATGATGCCCTTTAATCCGTATGCTTTATAATGAATAGCTAACATCGTTTTACTATTAAGGTTTTGTTGATGGGGGTAATAGGTACAAACGTTCGGAAAATAACGGATTTTTTTGATTATTCGAAAATTCCTTTAATAAAATCATCGCTTAACTTATTGAATCTTTTTTCCTAATCAACGGAATTTCGGCCGTATTGTTCGTTTGCAATTGTATAGTGAACGTGCCGGGGTTTAAAAAGGTAGTGCTTAAGAATAAATAACTACCTTGTTTAGAGGCGAATGATACCTTGATGATCTGTTCGAAAGGTGAAGGTTATAATAAACCTCATGTTATAGCTCTTCCCTGATAGCATGAAATGGAAGACCCGAGCCTAAGTTAAGCTAAGATGATAAAAATGGATAGAAGAAGGGTTTTGTTCCCCGCAAATACTTCCTACATAGTCATTAGCATAGTAAAAGCTGCAAGTTTCGTAAGATTTCTGTGGATCAAAGGCGATGGGATGGCTGCCGTTTAAGGCTGGAATCCCTTTTGCTGGAAAAGCTAAGCCACAGCCTATATTTTTAAGAAAAGCTTCTTTTCTGGTCCAGAGTAGGTAAAAACGCTCACGTGATGAATATGGGGCTTGCTGCATAAAGTTTGCTTCAGCATTGGAAAGGACAACGGACATAATTTCCTCATAGGCGAGAGTGGGAACAAGCTGTTCAGTGTCTATTCCAACGCGTAGGTTGCTTAATGCAATAAGTATATAGTTTCCTGAATGGGAAATGTTAAAATGTAGATTCTGACGAGTGCCTTGCGGTAATGTAGGTTTTCCATAGGCATTGTAAGACAAAGGTACCTTCGACGGATGTAGATTAGTGTGGAAACCTAAAATTTCACGTATGGCGCTTCTGCCTAAAATGAATCTTAGGCGATCATCATTTAGTCTAAACTGACTGGCCCGATTTTGTTCTTCAGGGATTAAGACGCTGTTTACCTTTGCTAAATACTGCTGATTTTCTTTTATAGATAAACGAATAACAGCAGTATAGCGTAGATCATTGACTTGTTGAAGATTAATAGGCGTCCAAACCGGTTTGTCAACTAAATGGTTTACGATCATAGATAGCTCAGATTTGTCGCTTATGTTTCATCGAGTACTTTTTGCAATATACGACCAAAATCTTTGTCGTTTGGCGGTGCAAAGATCAAATTGTGCTCACCCGGGATATTATATATTTTCACCCCTTTTTTGGCGAATTTCTTCCAGCCCAAGTATTTGAAGTCCTTGGCATAAAACCGATGGACAGTTGCCCTAAATACATGTATATCTAGATCGATCGGTTCAAGCACGTAATCGTCCAAGGCCTGGTCGTTGATCTTGTCGACTTTATTCATGTATCCGAAGAAACCAACTACGTCATCCGATTTACCCGTTATCTTCCAATACCATTGGATAATCATACGCTTGACGCTGGTATATTTGTACCGTATGTTGTCTTTCGGGTCTTTTGCCATGAGGTAAATGGAATGCAGAACTTTCATGATAAAGAAGCTGAAACGTTTGGGATACTTGGTATACCAGGGGAGGTATTTGTCTGTTTCATGCGAAAACGTATCGAACATGGCGAGCATCCGTACTTCCTTACCCATTTCAAGCAATTGTCTGGCCATTTCATAAGCAATAATACCTCCAAAAGAGAATCCCGAAAGGGCGTATGGGCCATCGGGGTTTTGCGATAATATCTCGGAAATGTAGTGTGCCGCCATTTCCGGAATGGATGTAAAGGGCTCATCTTCTCCATTAAGACCTTTTGCCTGTAAACCGTAGATGGGCTGGTCTTTATCTAAATGTTCCGTCAGGGAACTGAATAAAAGTACATTAAGACCGGCGCCATGCACAATATACAGCGGGTTTTTGCTGCCTTGAGGTTTTATGGGTACCAGGCAGTCCCATTTGATCTTGGTATCATTGTCCAATAGGGCGGCCAGGCGTTCAATGGTTGCGTGTTCAAACAGACTTGCTAAGGGCAATTTAATGCCTATTTCCTTTTCAATTCTGGCCATGACCTCAACAGCGAGCAGCGAGTGCCCGCCCAGCTCAAAAAAGTCATCGTCTTTCCGGATATCTGTTGTTTTAAAAATGGAAGCCCAAATGTCGAACACCTTTTTTTCATTTGGTGTCAGTTCGGTTTCGGTGATATCATCCTCCGCATTGTCGATGGGCGCGCTTGGTTTGGGCAGTGCCTTGCGGTCGATTTTCTTGTTAGGTGTGAGTGGAAATGCTGGAAGCAGCACCCAATCGTTGGGAACCATATAAGGAGGAAGGACAGATAAAAGCCCCTGTTTCCATTGCTTGGTGGATTCCCTGTCGGCGGCTATTCCGCTTTCCGGAAGCTGTTTAACGATCTCGTTATCGTTTAGCAAGATGTAAGCCACCAGCCTTTGATCGCCAGGTCGGTCTTCCCGCGCTACCACCACAGATTCCTTGATGTTTTCCTGTTTGTTTAAGTGATACTCGATTTCTCCGAGTTCGATTCGGAAGCCTCTGATTTTTACCTGGGTATCAATGCGGCCAAGGCATTGGATCTCACCGTTGGGTAAGATTTTTCCCAAATCTCCCGTGCGGTAAATGCTGGCATTGGGGCTAGGAGAAAATGGGTCGGGCAAAAAACGCTCGGCAGTGAGCTCCGGCCTGTTCAAATATCCCTGTGCAACCCCATCGCCGCCAATATAGATTTCGCCTTCCTGGCCTGTTTTGACAGGTGCCAGTGTTTCATCAAGTATGTATACCTGTGTATTGTGAATAGGTTTGCCCACGGTAATGGGAAGCTCATCTGGTTTTACCCGTTTTAGGGTAGACCATATCGTCGTCTCGGTTGGCCCGTATACATTCCATACTTCATCACAGAGGCGCAATAGCTTTTCGGCCAGATCTGTGGGGAATGCCTCGCCTCCGCAAAGGGCTTTAATAGCCAATCGGTCATTCCAGCCAGACTCCAGCATCATCCGCCAGGTGGCTGGCGTTGCCTGTAATAGGGTTACGCCCTGAGATTTTGTAATGTCGAGTATCCGTTGGCTGTCGAGCCGTGTATCGCTATCGGCTAAGATCATGGTAGCGCCCGATATCAGTGGGAGGAACAGCTCTAAGCCGGCGATATCGAAAGAAATCGTTGTCAGGGCCAACAAGACGTCGTCTGCCGTCATTCCGGGTTCGCGTTGCATGCTAAGCAGGAAGTTTGCCAGGTTATAATGTTTGATTTGCACCCCCTTAGGTTTTCCGGTAGAGCCTGAAGTATAGAGTATGTAAACAAGATTATCACCCTGAATAGACACTTGTGGTGCTTCGGCCTTGTAGGCCGCCAAACCAGCGGCTAACTCATCGTAAAGTAGCTCCTCCGCTTCGCTGTTGAATAGGCGACTGTATTTAGATTCGGTCAGCAAGAACTTGGCTGCCGAATCCTGAAGCATAAACTCGACACGGTTGACGGGGTACTGCGGATCCAATGGTATATAGGCGGCTCCCGCCTTCACGACACCAAGCAGGGCAATTACCATATCGATCGACCGGTCCATGGCGACGCCGATGATGTTTCCAGTCGTCACGCCTTTGCTAATTAAATAATTTGCCAATTGGTTGGATCGCTCTTCCAACTCCCGATAGCTTGTTGCATTTCCATTGAATAAAATTGCGGTTTTATCCGGATTTGCCTGTGTAATTTCCGTAATATAAGCGGTGAGCGGTTTATCCCGGGGATATTCCATTGCTGTGGCATGTTGCGCATTGCCTACCGCTGCATTATCGTCTTTAAAGGTGATATCCATGAGCCTCGCTGTTGGCTCTGCAACGACGGTATTCAACAGGCTTGTGAACTGCTCCATCATCTGCTGCACACTGCTTTCCTTAAATAGGTGCGTGTTATACGACCATTGCAAGACTGGTGTATCGGAAGAGCAGGCAACGTTAATGAAAAAGTCAAAACCGCTGTATTCAGCAGTATTTTCAATAATTTCATAGGATAGCCCAGGGTGCGCACCTTCCGTTGAATCGCTTACTTTGTTGTCCCAATCAAAACAGTCAAAAAATATGGGTACGAAAGAGGCTTCTGTGTTGTTTCGGCGCATTTTGAGTTGTCTCGACAGACTCACAAATGAAATTTTATCATTTTCGTAAGCTTCTAAAACGGATTGTCTTCGATTCGATAAGTATTCCTGAAAGGTTAAGGTTTCATCAATTCGTGCCCGAAGTGGTAAGGTGTTTACACATTGTGCTACCAACGATTGATTCTGTATACTCATGTGCCCTGCAACCGGCATCCCTATAACGATATCATTTTGCTGGGTGAGTTTACTTATTAATATTTCTAATACAGCACGGGCACCGATAGCAACACTACCGCCAATATTGGCGAAAGCTCGCTTGAATTTCTCGAACAGAGCCGGGTCAATGGGCAATGTGAGCGTTGAACGTTTGAGATGACGTTTGTTAGTCCGCGGGAAATCTGTAGGTAAGTTCAATACCGGGAGTGAATCTTGGTATTGTGCCAGCCAAAATGTTTCCATTCTTTTATAAGCCGGGCCTTGATAAAAAGCATGCTGATTGATCAAGTATTCTCGGAGCGAAGCGGCTTGGGGCAGTGCTGTTTTTTTGCCCGAGGCATAGTTGTTATAGAGCAGTATTAATTCGTTCAGCAGGATATTTAAAGACCAGCCATCTGCTATAATGTGATGGACTACGAGTGTAAAGTAGTGGTAGTCTTCCTTAAGTTTAAACAAGGATACCCTAAATAAAGGAACCTGCTGTAAATCAAAAGGGGTATTTACAATCTTGTGAATGGAATCGGTTATCAATTTATTCTGGTCATCTTCAGACAGTGCTATTAAATCCTCAGCTGTTATGGTTTCTTCATACTGCTCCAGTATTCCAACCAAACTACCATCATGATTGAATTTAGTGCGGAGGGCTTCATGGCGTTCTACCAAGTCTTTAAATGCATCGTTTAAAGACTGGACATCGAAAGCTCCATGGAACCGTAAGGAAACGGATAAATTGTAAGATATGTTGTGTTCGTCTCCCCCCACAGCGCTCGCCATCCAGATTTCTCGTTGCGGATCGATGGTTGGAACCCAAGTGATGCCATCGGCGTCTTTTTGAATAGCTATTGAGACGGGTTCTTCCAGCGATTCTTTATTGCTGTCATCGGTTATTATTGGATGCTCCTTTACATATTGATCCAAATAAGACGCAAATTCGTGGACTATGGGGTTTCTGAATAGCGTGGTTAAGGGTAATCGAATTGACCGCTCTTTTTCAATACTGAGCATAGCCCGCATAGCAAGCAGGGAATTGCCACCGAGTTCGAAAAAATTATCATCAATCCCTACTTGATCGATTAAGAGCAACGAAGACCATAAGGATGAGATGAATTTTTCATGTTCCGTACCGGGCGCCCGGTAAGCCACACCCATGTCTGGGCGCGTTGCTTCTGGAACCGGCAAAGCCTTACGGTCTACTTTTCCACTGGTAGTCTTAGGAAAACTGTCTACCCAGACGAAAATATCCGGCATCATGTAATTGGGTAGTTTTTTTTCCAGATGGGTGCGTAGGGCGGCCACATCTTTAAGTGACTCGTCTGTTGCTATCATATAGGAAACCAGGCGCTTTAATCCGGGGACGTCCTCACGCATCACAACGACATTTTGAGATACACTCGGCAATTCTGCTAAGCAGGCCTCAATCTCTCCTAATTCCACGCGGTTGCCTCGTATTTTTACCTGATTGTCTGTTCGTCCGTGAAATACAAATTCGCCGGAAGGTAACAGCAAACCTAAATCGCCTGTGCAATATAGCCTTTCCTGTTCTCCGCTTGGGGCCGTCCAGTGAATAAAACGTTCGGCTGTTAGCTCTTCACGGTTTAGGTACCCGCGTGCTAAACTAATTCCCCCAATATGGATTTCGCCGATTTCTCCCATTGGAACTTCCCGCTTTTCTGTGTCGAGTAGCCGTATGTTTACATTAGTAACAGGACGCCCGATGGATGGTATATTGGGCCAAGCGTCGGGATCGCCGTGCAGCCGTAGATCTGTTACGCTTACACTACATTCTGTAGGGCCATAGGCAATGACTAATGTGCTATCGGGCTTTTTACGGAAAAAGTTACGTATTGCTGGCGTAATTTTGATGAGTTCGCCACCGGATGTTACTTCTTTCAGCGCTGATGGATAGCGATTAAGTTGTTCTGCGGCTTCACAGAGATGCTGGAAGGTTACATAAGGCAGATCTGCCATATTTATTGCGTTCTGGTCGAGATATTGCAATAGTTGTATGGTGTCTAGCCGAATGGTGTCGTCGATAATATGCAAAGTACCTCCAGCTGTTAAACTGGTGAATATATCTTGAAAAGATACGTCAAAGCTGAGGTGAGAAAACAAGAGTATGTGTGCATTGGAATCCGCTATACTGTGAAGCAGTTGGTGTTCAACAATATTGCGCATACCTGTGTGTGTAAGGCAGACACCCTTAGGAACTCCTGTGGATCCGGAAGTATATAGCAGCGCAACTAATTCGCCGGGCCCGGGCAATCCTTGTTCCTTATTGGTAATCTCAGTGGCAAGAGCATCGGCAACTGATAAGCAGATTAGACCGAACTGCTCAAAAAAGCTGCTGTCGGAAGGTTCACATACAATATGCGTGATGCCCGAATCTTCTACCATCTGTAAGATACGTTCTACAGGATATGTTCGATCGAGCGGCAAGTAGGCTTTACCTGCTTTGATGATGGATAGCATACCTACAATCGATTCAGCAGTCTTGTTAGCACTTAGGCCAATGAAAGGCGAACCAATAGTTAAACCAGTAATGTTGAATGCTAACGTTGATGAATCGTTATGTAGTTGTTGGTAGGTGAGTGTATGACCATTGCAATAAATGGCTACTTTGTCTGGGTTGAGGTTGACCCAATATGCTACACGATCTATAAGAGACAAAGGTTGGTTTGTTTCCATATTTTAATAAAATGATACTTCCTATTTGCTGGACAGCTTTTTGCACTAGTTAAGGTACGATTACAGTATATTTTTGGTTTTCATAGCGTCTTTCATCAGTTGTGATTTGGCCAATAGATCTTCTATTATGAATATTTTTAATTTCCGCTTGGCTGTTTTGATTATAGTGAAACAGCCATATTATAGTCTTAATATAGGAAAAGCTGCTGCAGGCTAGGTGACACTCCATTTTTTTAGGTTTAGTCCGTCCAATGAAAAAACAGTTTATTTTATGAACAAAATGAATGCTCCCCCAAATGTAGAAAAAAAAACAACTGTATACAATTATTAATTTATTGCGGGTTCACGACAAAATGCAGGTTTTGAAAAAACCTGCATTTTGTCGTGAACCCATTTATTGCACCAGTTATTTGAGCAAAGTATGGAGTGGGGTAGTGTTAATAGGTGAATATGGTTGTTATTCTGGCAAATTAAGCACCACCATTACCGGAAAGTGATCAGAAGGGGTACGTGCCCTGAAATCTTTTAAGGAAACTTCTTTTGGAAAATTCCCGGACTTATACGCTTCTTCTTTATTTTTTAGGGGTGAGCGGTAGGTATCGGTAAGTACACCATACCGTTGAACGCTAAAGTCAGTCGTTAAGAAAATATGATCGATGCGGCTTTCGGTTTTGCTATTTGGATTAAAATTGTTGAATGTGCCATTGGTAGCATATTTAAAGTCGGCAATTTCGTACGCATCTTGCATGATTTTAGAATTTTCCAATACTTGATAGCTGGGGCTGTGTTGATCAACGTTAAAATCGCCAGTTAAAATTGCGGTATGATTACCCGCTAGCTCTTTTACCTTTTGTAAGATAAGCTTAGCGCTCTCGCTCCGGGCAACGGTGCCTACATGGTCAAAATGGACATTAAAAAAATAGAGTGTTTTGCCGTTCTCCTTTAGTTCCAATTTGGCCCAGCTACAGATACGAGGAAGTACGGCGTCCCAGCCTTTATTAGGTTCTGTCGTGTTTTGGGATAACCAAAAGTCGCCATGATCAACCAACTTGAATTTTTCGGTATTATAGAAAATTGCCGAATATTCTCCTGCCTGTTTGCCATCATCGCGGCCTCTTCCGGTATAGTCGAAATGAGGTAATGTTTGTTTGATATCTTCTAATTGATGGTGTAAACATTCCTGTGTGCCAAAGATGTCGAATCCGTGAAAACGGATCATATCTGCAATAATGGGGTAACGTTGTTGCCAGCCATCGCCACGTGCCGCATCTTCCTTATTATTATCATTACGCATATTAAAAGTGGCAACAGTTAACTGTTGTGCTTGTAATAACGTTGTTAGGCAACATAAACCGATTAATAGGGCAAAGAATCTTTTATTCATAATGATGAGTGTATTGTTAGCATTAAGCTAAATTGATTTAGTAAAAAACTAAACAAACTTAGCTAAATTGCAGTTTATATGCAAGCAGCCTATGTAGTAATTACAAATGAGGCGATTTTACAAAAGTATAGGAAGCAGCCGCCAGCAGCTGCTTCCTATACGCTTAATTGTAACCAGGGTTTTGTTTGAATTCATCTTTGTTGAGGATGGCATCCAACTGCGATTGCGGTATAGGTCTTACAGTATGGTAATCTTTAATGTTATTTTTGGCATCGGGATTATACGCTTTTACGTAGTTTACCAGCTTACCGGTACGCTTTAAATCGAACCATCGAATCTGTTCGCCAGCAAGCTCTCTAGCACGTTCTTCTAAAATGAAATCCAAGTTTAGATCTGCTGTTGTAATTTTCATATCAGCTTCTTTGCCAGGCTTAGCACGCTTGGTTCGTAGCGTGTTGAGGTATTCAGTGGCCTCGCCTGGGTTGCTGTTAAGCTCAGCTTCGGCAACAATGAGGTAAAGCTCTGCCAAGCGGATAACGAATACATCGCGCGAACTCCATTCTTGCGCAATAGTATTGCGGGTAGGATCCATAAATTTGGAGAGCTGTACAAATTGTGATCGTAAAGAGGGTGTTCCATCTGCGCGGTACAGGCTATTTCTGTCGTAGATTTTATAGCGGTTTTTTGCTTGGTTTATTTGATCGGCTGTAGCTGCTGTTTTGAGCATGACGATGGCTGTATCACCAAAAGCCATTTGCGGAAAAACACCATTATCTCCTTTTTTTAATCCACTTAGATTGGCCAGCCATACGGTTTGGAAGCTGCCATCATAACGTTGGTCTACCGATTCGTTAAATAATTCTAATAAATGAAGTGAAGGCATAAACCGTTGGAAAGGGCGGCCGTAGTCTATAGTCCGTTCCATACCTTCTTGTTTATCGTATACCATAATAAAATGCAAGTGGGTATTGTTGCCATTGCCCCCAGCGGCATCAAAATCTCCATTTAAAAGATCATCGTTGGTATAATTTACGTAGAATAAGACTTCGCTATTGCTACCTCCTTCACTATTAGCCATATCCCATAGGGCTTTATAATCGGAAAATAGTTCGTAACGACCGCTGTTGATGAGCTCTTTGGCAAGCGAAGCGGCTTCGCTATATAAATCTTGATCATCGGTTTCACTGGCGCGTGTTAGGCAAACCCGTGCTTTGAGGGCTTTTGCAGCATCTTGGGTAATGCGACCATCGGTTGATTTCTTGGCTGCTAGGTTGGTGATGGCTGCACGGAGATCATCTAATATTACCTGATAGAAATCATCAACGGATGAACGTTGAGCCGTAGTGACCACGCCAACAGTAGGCGTAGTGTTCAACACAACACCTCCCCAAATTTCTACAATCTGAAAGAGGTATAGCGCGCGAAGAAAACGAACTTCACCCTCATATTGGCTTTTTAGCGCATCATCTAATGGGGCATCGGGCAATAGTGCCAAAGCTGTATTGCATACATTTAACGATTTATAAAAGTGCTCCCAAAATTCCTGGATATTGGTTTGACCACCATTTAAATCTACGGTATAATCAGCAATTTGGTTGGCCTTGTTGTCGCCACCGCGAAGAAATAAATCGGTGCCTGTTTCAGAAAGGCCTGTGCCATGTTCTTTGCCATACCATAAACGTAGGCCTGAATAACAGGCGTTCACGGCACTCGTTATTCCTGTTTCGGTGTTGTAAAATTGATCTTCAGTTAAGCCGCTTTGATTCTTTTCTTCTAAGAATTTTTCGCAAGAGCTCAGCCCTAAACTAAGGGTTATGGTTAGATATGCTATTATTTTTGTTTTCATTGGAGTTTTTTTATTGATAGAACATTATAGGTTATGTTGGCTCATCTCAGTTTGCGTTAAAAGTCCAAATTGACACCAAAAATGATTGATTTGGTCAACGGAAAACTTAGATCTCCACCTCTTTCCGGGTCGTAATCGTTGATTTTGCTGAAGACGAAATAATTCTGGAGTGTACAATAAATACGGGCTCTATTGACCGCTATTTTATCCAATAATGTTTTAGGCAGGGTATAGCCTAAAGTAAGATCACGGATTTTTACAAAACTTCCATCTACATAGCGTAAGGTTGATTGAAATAAGTAGCTAGTGGTGGAGTAACCGCTATTTGGGCGAGGATAATCATTCGACGGATTTTCTGGTGTCCAATAATTGGCTTTGGCTCCATTTTCCAGTGCACTGGGCTTGTATGTAGCACCATATTCATAATCGATATATTGACCTATACGGGCAAATAAGAATACGGTAAGATCAAAGTTTTTATAGGAAACATTATTATTGATGCCGAATGAATAGCGCGGTACCTGCGGATATACAGCACGGTCTTCTGGATCGCTCATGCCATTATTATTAGTGTCTTGTATTTTAATATCGCCAGGTTTATAGCCGCCGAAAGCTTGTGCAGCTTCCTCCTCGCCTAATTGCCATACGCCGATTTTTTTATAGTCATAAAAAATACGAGTGGGCTCGCCAACAATCCACGCATTGGCTAAATTACGGGTTACACCTTGGTTGAGGGCAACAATTTTTTCGCGATTAAGCATATAGGTCCAATCGGTAGTCCATTTAAAATGTTCATTTTGTATATTCACGGTTGTCAGGGCAACCTCTATTCCCTTATTTTCCGTTTTCCCTATATTTTGCATTACGGAGGCATAGCCGGTTGATGTAGGTAATAAGCTAGGCAGTAAGAGATCGTTAGTTTTAGATTGATATAGGTCAATTGAGCCGCTTATCCGACTATTAAACAAACCAAAGTCAAGTCCGAGGTTCCAAGTGGAGGTGGTTTCCCAAGTTAAATCAGGGTTTTTGAGGTTGCTAGGCCAATAGCCAAATGCCGCACTGCTACCAAAGGCGTAAGCCGATTTGGTCAGACCGCCCAGTGTAGCATAAGGATCTATAGCGCTGTTGCCGGCTTTACCCCAGCTTAAACGTAATTTTAGCTCATTGAGCTTTTTACTATTTTTAAGAAAAGGCTCGTCGATAATACGCCATGCACCCGAAACAGATGGGAAGTAACCCCACTTATTTCCGGTGGATAAAACAGAAGAGCCATCTGCGCGTAATGACGCTTGAAAGAGGTACCGATCTTTAAACTTATAATTCAATCTGCCAAAGAAGGAGGCCAATGCTACCTCCTGCAGTAAACTGGCGATGTCTTTTGCTGAGGTATTTGAACCCAGGTCGTAAAAGCCTGTGAGGGGAGAGGCTTGATTGTCGCCGAAACCGTCGAAATTTTCAAACTTCGATTTGATGGTGCTGGTTCCGGCAAGGGCTGTGAAGTCGTGATTGCCAAAGGTTTTGGTATAATTCAGCGTATTTTCCCATGTATACTTAAAAAAAGTAGTGGTATTAACGCCGGAGTTGGATTTTCTGCCTACATTGGCTAAGGTATTTTCTCCTCGGTAAAAGCCATTTCTAAAATCTTGCACATCAATGCCAATAGTAGATTTAAATAATAGATCGGGGCGGATTTTAATATCGAGATAACCCGAGGTAAATAGGCGTTTGTCATTTATATTGTTGATAAATACGCCCGGTTGTTCATCGGCTAGTGGATTAAATTGTGTACTATAGCCTGGAGCGGGATAGATATTTAAGGTGCCATCATCATTGTAAGCTTTTGCTATGGGTAATATTTTATTGGCCATGTTTAGCGGGTTATCTCTTTTGTCTTGATTTTTAAAGGTATACATGGCATTAACTCCTAATCGAAAGTGTTTGCTAATGGTGTGGTCTAGACTTAATCGGCCGTTGTAGCGTCTAAAGATATCATCCTTTAATAAGCCTTTATCCCGCTGATAGCCGAAAGAAGTGGCATAGATAGTTTGCTCACTCCCGCCGGTTAGACTGATTTCATAATTTTGAAGTAAACCTGTGTGGAAAATGTAGTCTTGCCAATTTTCGAACTGCCCTTTCTGGAGATAACTGAGCTCAGTAGCGTTGAAAATCTCTTCATCGGGGCGGTATTCGTCGTTATTGGTGGTACGATAAGCTTCTCTTTTTAGCTGGGCGTACTCTAGTCCGTCCATCATACCAGGATATAGCGATTTCTGATTTACCGAGGCATAGGCATTTAACGAAATATTTGTTTGCCCTGTTCTTGAACCCTTTTTAGTCGTTATAATAATGACGCCGTTAGCTCCTCTTGTACCATATATAGCAGTTGAAGATACATCTTTTAGTACTTCGATAGATTCGATATCGGTAGGATTTACATCCAGGAAGGAGCCATATTGTATGCCATCTACTAATACGAGTGGCTGGTTATCGGCGTTGAGGGAGCGGTTTCCGCGGAGTACAATGCCGATATCGGCACCAGGTTGCCCGGAGCTTTGGGTAATATCCAATCCGGATACCTTACCTTGGAGTGATTTTAAGGCATTTGTGGTAGGAACAGCGGTAATATCCTTGGTTTTTACTGAGGTTACGGCTCCGGTAAGATCACGCTTTCTAACGGTTCCATAACCCACTACTACGACCTCGTTAAGATCTGTATTTTCATTGGCCAATAATACCGATAGATTGGTGCTTGTGCTGTTTATTGGAAGCGTTTTGGCCCGATACCCTAAAAAATTAAATTGCAGTTCTGCTGGTGTATTTGCTTGCAACGAAAATTTACCCTCTGGGTTAGTTTGGGTTGCCGTTTGGCTTCCTTTTATACTTACGGTAACGCCAGACAGCGCTTCATTAGTTGTGCTATCTCTAACGACGCCAGTAACAGTCTTAGTTTGGGCATAACAGAGATTTCCTATTTGCCATAGGCACAATAGAACAAGGAGCATTTTTTTGTGCATCATATAAAGGGATTTAAAAGGTTAAAAAATTAAAGGTGTTGCTACGACGCTGTTGGGCATTTTTTGGTCGTAAGTAATCTTGTTAAGGACAAGATAGGCTAAAATAGTAAGGAGCTGGAGAAGCGATTGATTGTTCATGGGAATTTATTTTGGAGCGCCAAGGAATTTGTTATTTGGACACTGGAGAGAAAAGGGCCTACTAAAAAACAGGTTGTAGTATTCTTTAAGAATGTTCTACGCGCAAGCATATTCGTCATAATAAATGGTTTTAGAAATAAACAAATGCTTATTGAACCTCCGTTAAATTTGGGGATTGCTACTTGTTGCTGTTCTTTAATTGGTTATTGTTTAACTAAGTCTATGTTATAATTAGTGTTAAAAAGACATTAGTTTTTCTGTGGCAATGTTAAGTACTTTCCACTTTTTTATTGAATTATTTACTAATAAAAAACACGCAATCGATACCGGTATCGATTGCGTGTTGGTTAGTGCGCTATTTAAAAAAATAGCCTCACAGAAAGATTTTGTATCTTATTGTTTTTCTATAGTGGGTACACTTGGTATATAGTGAAAAACAATAGATTGTTTTGATTTATAACGAGTTCCGTAGGATTATTTTAGTTGGATTTCTTTTTCTGATGATTTGCTTTTGCTCGATGGTTTGGGCCACTGTTCGCGCCATAGCTTCAAAATCAGATGATATTACCGTAATACCGCCTTCTAAGACTTCTTTCACGTCAGTATCGTTATAGGATATCAGGCCAATATCTCGCCCCAATTGATATTTTTTCTTGCGGGCTAATTTAATGAGGGCCACATCATCCGTGTCATATCGGCTAAAAGTAATGTATACATTTCCCTTTTGAAAGCTGGCGGCAGCTATTTCGTGTTGTATAATGTAAGGATAATGGTACTGTTGACAAAATTGGAGAAAACCATCAATTACCAGGTTAGCGTGAAAAGCTTCGGCAGGAACAATCAATACCAGTTGTTTATACTTTCCCAATTTTGCTTTCACTTTAGTAAGCGCATCATAAATATCAGATTTGAAATCTTGGTAAACAGAGGAGTACTTGCCGGTTAAATGTGGTTGATCAAAATCAACGAGTATTCGCTTGGCAGGAGGGATATGATTAAGTATGTTGGTAACATCTTCTTTAAGATAGGCTGCCACAACGAAATGGGTATAGCTATTCAGGTTTTCCATAATGAGTTTTCCAAATACTTTGGCATTATGGTGATGGAAGTATACATCAATATCCGCTTTATCTTTAATTGCTTCAAAAAGGCCATGATAAAATTTGTCGCGCATGAGGTTCATCTTGTCGAGTAAAAGAAAAATACGGAAATTATGTTCGATTGATTTTTTACGAACATAATACCCCTTCCGGTACACGGATTCGATAATGCCTTTTTCGAGTAAGTAATTTAAGCCTTTTAGGACGGTTTCCTTACTCATATTAAACTGCTGTTCAAATTGTTTAAGGGAAGGCAAACGATCGTTGACGTGTAATTGTTCGGTTTCAATCAACTGTAATACACGGTCTACCAATTGCAGGTATTTCATGCGTTGGCTGCCGGCGTCCTTATTATCGTCTACACTATTAATTCTAGCCATATTATGATACTTGTGTTTCTCCTACCAAACCAAACCAGTTTCTAGGGGATTATTTACGGTTTATAAAACTAATAAATACGAAAGTATAAAATTTATTTGGATTTTGAAATCGTACTTCTTATAATTGCATCATGGTTTTGCTTACCAAACCAGACCATACCAATTGAAACTAAAAAAATGCTAACCATGCAAAAACTATTTTTAACATTTATCTGTATGCTAATCGGTTTCGGGACCGTTTTAGCGCAAAAGCGTAACCTTAGGGGCACTGTAGTGGACGCACAATCCAAGCAGCCGCTTCCCAGTGTTACGATTACTGACCAAAAAAAGCAGGCCTTGGCTAAAACGCAGGCCGACGGAACTTTTCAGTTACAGTTGGATGAGTTGCAACACGGACTTTTATTCTCACTGGTGGGATATGAGATGCAACAGATAACCGTGCAAGACCATCAAACGGTTATAAACGTTTCCTTACAGCCTAAGAATGAAGTATTGGATGAAGTAGTGGTGGTTGGGTATGGTACGCAAAGAAAGATTGAAACAACAGGCTCAATTGCTTCGGTAAAAGCTGACGAACTTACACAGATGCCTGTGGCAAACGTTGCCCAGGGTTTGCAATCACGCGTTTCGGGTATTCAGATTAATCAAAATTCAGGTTCACCGGGAGGAAATGTCAGTGTACGGATTCGGGGTACAAACTCGATCAATGGAACGTCAGAGCCCTTATATATCGTGGATGGAATTCAGATTTCTAACAGTGGTGGGATTAATGATGTTAGTCCGCTTTCCACCATCAATCCGAATGATATTGAGTCGGTAGAGGTATTAAAAGATGCATCTGCATCTGCAATTTATGGATCGAGGGCGGCAAATGGTGTGGTGTTAATTACGACTAAGCGCGGAAAAGAAGGGGTAACAAAAGTGGCATTGGAAAGTTATTTCGGCTTACAAAACGTAACGAAAAAGCTGGATGTATTGAATGCCAGTGAATTTGCACAACTGGAAAATGAAGTGTTTAAAGACAACTATTATACGGATCCGGCATCGTTGGGTGAAGGTATAAATTGGCAAGATCAGATATTCCGACAGGCGGCCATGAACAATCAACAGTTGTCGATTAATGGTGGTAACGCTAAAACACAACTGTCTTTATCGTTAAACTATTTTGATCAGGATGGTGTTATCCAGAATTCTGACTTTAATCGGTATTCTTATCGGTTAAATGTGGATCATCAAATTAGCGACCGTTTTAAAATAGGGACCAGTATCTTAGGAAGTTATACGACCAATAACGGTATAAGTGCTGGAGAGACGGGATTGGATAACTCAGGTGTGGTGAAGGGAAGTGTGCTTGGCGCTGCAATTGGGGCTCCTCCAGTTTTACAGGCCTACCAGGAAGATGGTTCGGTCTTTCCTTTTGCTGATCAAGGCAATGGCAGATACCGAGAGGTGGTTAATCCTCTGAATTTTTTGGAAACATTGCGACGAAATAGCATTAAACGGACACTGATCAACCTATATGGTGAATATACAATCTTACCTGGCCTGGTTTATCGTGCTTCCTTTAATGCTGATAACGATAATCGCCTGTATGATAATTATTCGCCGATTTCCCTTTTAGCTACCAGCGATATAAATGAAAATTCGGGATCGGCCTCCAAGGATAATCAGGATAACTTAAGCTTATTGCATGAAAGTTTGTTAACCTACACCACCAAAATTGCTGATGATCATTCCTTAAAATTTACCGGATTATTTGCTACACAGGTACAAACCTATAAGCAAAATAGCATTAGTGCTACTGGGTTTCCGAATGATGCAACAAAGAATGAAGCTTTACAACTGGCACTGAACCAAACAGTTTCCAGTGCACGCACGAAGCAAAGGCTCGACTCTTATATGGGACGGGTAAATTATGGGTTTAAGGATAAGGTTTTTGTTGACCTTACCGCACGTATTGATGGATTAAGTAAATTTGGCGCCAACCATAAATATGGCTTTTTCCCAGCTATAGCTGCGGCATACCGCATTGGTGAAGAGGATTTCTTAAAGCAGATAAATGCTATTAGCGACCTGAAGATCCGTGCTAGTTACGGTGTAACGGGTAATGCAGGAGGCCTTGATCCTTACCAATCCTTAGCTAGGGTGGAAGCAAATGGTGGCGTGAATATTAACCATGCTTGGGTAACCTCTATCGGACCGACCGGTATAGCCAATCCCGACTTACGGTGGGAGAAATCAAAGCAGCTTGATATTGGCCTTGATTTGAGTTTGTTTAACAATCGGTTATCGGTAGTGGCAGATTATTACAAAAAGAAAACAGACGATCTGTTGTACGTGCAGGCACTCCCGCTTTCCTCGGGCTATTCAACTATTGCCGGTAATTTTGCGGCCTTGCAGAATAAAGGCTTTGAATTTGCTTTGAATGCGGACGTACTAACAGGTGAATTGAAATGGTCTTTAGGAACGAATATCACGTTTAACCAGAACAAAATACTAGACCTGGATAATGGTGTTACGCAGGAACGATTTATTAATACCTATTCCCTGCTTAAGGTTGGTGAGCCAATTGGTGTATTTAAAACCTATGTATTTGATGGAATTAATCAAAGTGCTGATGAGATTTTGCCAGGCTATGATGGCCGCGTAGGCGGACATAAAGTGAAAGATATCAACAATGATGGGGAGATCAATTCAAACGACCAGATCATTACCGGCGACCCAAATCCGAAGTTTATTTATGGGTTATCGTCTAATCTAAGCTATAAAAATTTTGATTTGAGTTTCTTTTTATCGGGTACTTACGGAAATGATATTTTCAACATTAGCCGGTTTTCTTTTGAAAATCCCTTGGGGCAACGTAATCTCTTCAAAGGAATGGTAGATCGGTGGACACCGGAAAATCATAACAATCAGTACGTGAGCGGTTTTGCTGGAGGCCGACAGCCGATCAGTGATTATCCTATGGAAAATGGTTCTTATTTGCGGATGCGTAATATTACACTGGGATATCGCTTTAAAGATTTTAAGCGGATTTTAAAGGATATGAGGGTTTATGTGAGCGCTAACAATTTGTTTACGATAACGGATTATACCGGCTATGATCCGGAAGTGAATAGTTATGCGGGTTCTAATACGCAAATCGGTATCGATAACCTGGTGTATCCGCAGGCGCGTTCGTTTATTATGGGTTTACAATTGAATTTTTAAAGCCTAAATGGAATTGAATAATGAAGCCGACATGTTTAAAATAAACATTAAAGGCTCCATCTGACCATCAACACATAAAAAAATAAACAGATGAAAACAAATCATATACTGATGAAAAATTTTCGCTATAAAAATTACTTAAAGTTGGGTGTGGCCATTGCGCTGTGCACAGCTTATACTTCATGCTCCATGGATGAAGATGTATATTCGTCTATTATTACAGAAACTTTTTATAAAACAGCTTCTGACGCAGAGAAAGGATTAGTCTCGGTATACAGTGTTTTAGGAGGATTATATGGTGGTCCGGCAGCTACTTTGGTGCCCGATTATAGTGCCGATCAGGTCTATCCAAGAGCAGTTGTTGGGCGAAATTCGTTAACACTTTTTACCTTGGAACCTACTTACACTGCGCAGATAAGCCAAGGCCGGGGCAATGAGTCTCCACAGCAGATCTGGGCATCATGCTACAGCGGTATTGAACAGGCGAATTGGGTGCTAACAAAGGTTCCGGAGGTTACGATGGATGAAACGAGAAAAAAGCAAATCCTGGGAGAAGCCTATTTTCTTCGTGCTTTCTACCATTGGATGTTAACCAAAAATTTTGGAGAAATACCGGTTAAAACTACACCGAGTAGTTCACAGGAGGAGGCCTATACGCCTAAAAGTGCTATTAAAGACGTATATGTACAAATATACAGTGATTTAGACAATGCTTATGACGCGGGATTACCTTCGTATCCCAATGTTGAACCAGGCAGGCCTTCCCGTGAAGCGGTGAATGCGCTGTATGCGAAAGCTGCATTATATAATGAAGATTGGAATACTGCGTTAGAGAAAGCAGAATCCGTTATCTCCTCGGGTACCTATTCCTTGGTGTCAACCGAACTGGAACTTTTTAATTATGCTAAAGAAGACGAAAACCGAAAGGAAATGATATGGGCTTATGAAGCTGACCCAATTTCGCCGGGTAATGGCCATCAATTGGTTGGCCTATGCGGTCCTACGGGTAGTGCTGGTGTGGAATATGCACGTACTTCTTATGGCTCTACGTTTGCTTATATGGACTTCTTTAACTCTTTTGACCCCAAAGACGGTCGGCGTGCACTTTTAGATACGACATATCTTAACAAAAGCGGCAAATGGGTGCCTCAAAGTCAGATAACACCGATTACCGCAGATGGCGTCTTGATCAAAAAATACCAAGATCCAGTGTCAACCACCGGCACGATCTGTAATATCCCTATCCTACGTTTGGCGGATATGTATTTGATTGCGGCGGAGGCAGAAGCACATTTAAATGGCGCTACTGGTAAAGCTTATGATTATGTGAATGCCATTAGGAATCGTGCTGGACTAGAAGATTTATCTGCAGGACTAAGTCAAGAGGACTTCATTGATGCGGTGATACAGGAACGTGCCTGGGAATTCTTTGCCGAGGGCGATCGTTGGTATGATTTAACGCGTACCGGAACGTTTGTAAACGTAGTAAAAAAAGCCACCAATGCGGTATATCCTACCCGTAATGTGCAGGCAAAATACCGTTATTTCCCTATTCCTCAGGATGAAATTAACGCTAATCATTTATTGGTTCAAAACCCAGATTGGGATTAAAGCTGGAAAAGAATGACAAAACAAATTATAAAAGGGTGGGGAGCGCTGCTGTTATGCTGGTTTACGACGGCTGGTTTTGCGCAAGATCTGAAACTGGAAAATGCACAGCTAAAGCTACAGTGGCATAAAGATGGCCAGGGCTATACCTTATCCACGCTGACGCTTCATGGACCTCAGGGAGACGTGGCGGTGGAAAATCCGATGGGTCAATATACGCTCTTATACAGTGAACAAAAGCCGGATAGTATACCGCACTTTCCACATGCGGGATGGCTGGATACTTATAAATCGTATACCTATCAGATAAATAACTGGCGGGAGGCCTTTAAACCTGTACCCATGAATACGGCAGGAAAAGCACTCACGTTTTATCCCGCAAAGGCTCAGCCAAATGCCGATGGCATACATTTTAATCAGGAAACAGAAACCTTTGTAATGGACGCCGATTGGAAACTTGATCCGGTTTTTTTGCAGGATGTACTGGTGGAGATCCGTGTCAAAGCGAAGAAAGCGGGATATTATGCCATCGCGAGTCCGACGCTATACAGCATTAAGGAAGACGATTTAAATTGGGCGATATTGCCGGGATATTTTCAAGGGAAAGCTTTAGAGCCTGACCTGGCCTTATCATACGGATATGGCGAAGGGATTCCGGATAAGCCGGTCATCGTTCGAGAAAAGGTGGCGAGTACCTTGGCCCCGCTCATTCAGGATAAACGAATGGTAAACCTGAGCGTGATTGCCGACCCAAGCATGGCGAGAGATCCGTGGGTGAAGGATCGTAACACGCATAGCGATTGGAAACTCGGACTCTCACTCATGAACCGCGAAGGAAAATTAACACCGACCTTGTATCATCCAGTACTGGGCCAGCAAGATTCTTACCTGCAAGTGGGAGAAGAACGGGTCTTGAAATTTCGATACGCGTTAAATAAAGGCGATTGGTTTGACCAATATAAGCATGCCATTTACGATGTTTACCAGTTTAAACATTTTTTGAAACTGAAGGATACGCAGGAATCCTTAACCCATCGTATTTATGGGATGCTGGATTATGTACGTGATGATTCGACTTCTTTATGGAAGGTATTTCCGTATCAAGGGTTGCAGATTGGCGCGCAAGCCTATTTAGGTGGGGTTATTGGCTCGAAGAAAGACGCGATGAAGAATTCGGACTATGGGGCGATGTGGATGTTGGCAACCTTAACAGGCGACAAAGTGCTGAAGCAGGATCGTCTACCGTATGCCCGGAATTTTAAATTGGTGCAGCAGCAAACGAGCGATGGTTTCTTTAAAGGAGCTGCAATTGGCCAATATTACCTCTGGAACCGCAAACGTTTTACCGAAGAGTGGGGAGACTATGTGGAACCCATTGCACTAACCTATTATACCATGCTAGACATTGGGAATATTTTGCTGTACCAGCCGGATGATAAGGAATTGCGTAACCGCTTGCGCGCGGGAGGCGATAAACTGTTGGAGTGGCAAAAGACCGATGGCAGTTGGGAGGTGGCTTACGACCGGGAGAGCAAGCAGCCTATGTTTACGGATATCAAAGACCGGCGGCCAACCTTTTATGGTTTGTTGGTAGCTTACCGCATTTTAGGCGATCAAAAATACCTGGATGGCGCGAAACGGGGTGCTGATTGGCTAGTGACTGAAGCGGCAAATAAAGGTTTTTTCTTAGGAGTATGCGGAGATGCGCGTTTTGCGCCGGATTTTGCAACCGGACAAAGTGCTCAGGCCTTCTTGGATTTCTATGAACTTACCAATGACAAAAAGTATTTGGAGGCGGCTAAGGAAGCGGCTCGTATTTATACCGCTTCGGTTTATACGCATCCTATACCAAGCAAAGCCGAAAAACTGGTGAAAGGGCAAAAATGGGCGGATTGGCAAATTAGCCAGGCAGGTTTAAGCTTTGAGCACGGGGGATTGTTGGGGTCTGCAAATGGCGCCGGACCTATTTTACTGGCTAGTCATGCCGGCATGTTTGTACGTATGTTTGCCTTGACACAGGATTCTACCTTTTTAGATATGGCCAGAGCAGCAGCTTGGGGTAGGGATGCCTTTGTGGATAAAGCTACACATGTAGCATCGTATTATTGGAATGCGATGAACAAAGGTGCTGGACCATATCCACACCATGCCTGGTGGCAAATCGGGTGGATTACCGATTACCTGCAGTCGGAAGCTGCTATCCGAAGCAACAACTTAATTCATTTTCCCAGAGGATTTGTGACGCCTAAAGTGGGGCCACATCAACCCTATGGGTTTAAAGCGGGTGAAATTTTCCATACACCAGCAAATATGGTGCTTCCAGAGCATGGATTGGCCGTAGAAAATGAGCGAGTTGACTATCTCTGTGCACAGAGTGTCGACAAGAAGTCCTTCTTTTTAATCTTATTGAACAATAGTGTAGATACACAGCAGGCCGGCGTTACCACGGATTTTTCCAAGGCATTGCCTGCATGGAACAAAGTTAAAAAGGGAGAATTGTTGAATGAAGCAGGAGAAGTGATGGAAAGCTTGAATAATCCAAGAGCCGCTCAAGCAGTAACGATTCCTGCTGGTGGAATACGTGTATTACAATATTATAGGGAGTAAGTTAAGGTCTCATGAAGAAATTGCTATTGTTGTTATTAGTTACCACTATTTACGATCTTGCCAAATGCCAGATGATTAATTTGGCACAAGATAAACCGGTGGTTGTTAATCCGTTAATACCAGAAAATAAACCCGCGTATTTAGTAGACGGCAACGACGAAACAGTATTTTATACTTATCCTACTTCGTTGAAAACACAAATTGAAGTGGATTTATTAGAAGAATATACGGTCGATCGCTTGCTATTAAGGGGATTTCGGGGCAATGACTCCTTAGCGGTATTTACCCTAAACCAAGAAGGAAAGCCGAGCTTGGCTTATCAAGGGGTACTACCGCCACAAAAATTGATCAGTTTTGAGCCACAGAAAACACGCAAGCTTATTGTTACCTATAAACCGAAGAATAAAACGGCAATGGGTGAGCTCGAAGTATATGCCTACGAACCTCAGCCAGTCATGGTGAATCAAAGTGGTTATAATACCCAGGCAGTTAAGCGCTTTACCGCACCATTGGCTGCGGACGGAACACCCTTTATAATAGTAAAAGCCGGACAGCAAGAGAAGGTATATCAAGGTGTTGTACAAAGACACGTAGGAGATTTTACGGCATTTAATCCCGAAGGAACAGCAGAATACCAAATTATTGTCAAAGGAGAAGCCATAGGAAAATCGTATCCCTTTTTTATTGCGCCTTATTTGATTGAACGGGTCTCCTACAAACCGGCATTGCAGTTTATGCTAGATGATCGGTGCTGGTATGGTAATACAGGCTTATATGCGCCAACACAGGAAAATGCGGGTTGCCCTTTTTTGGGAGTAGCTTGGCGAGACAGCCACCAATTTTCCTTTGAGTTGCAGGCCTTGATTAATCTCTATTTTTCCAATCCGGATGCCTTTTCTGTTTCGAGAATGCCGATAGAAGGACATTACGAAGGCCTGCGGGAACAATTGCCGGATGAAACACCCGAAATTGTCCGGTTGATTTATTATGCCGTGGATATTTACCTGAGGGGTAAGGTAAATCATACCTTATTAAAAGAACAGTTGGCGTATTTTCTGTATGCTTACCCGATGCTTAAGCAATACATTCCGGAGAACGTCTATCAGGAAGCGCGCGATTATTTGTTTGGTATCTGGGGTGATTCGGCGAATGATCGTTGGCGTTGGCATGATATTGATCATGATGCTAACTTATTTCAAACCTATACCATTATCGGGACAGGTAAGGGCCAGTTCCCGCCGGGACATTCTATAGCGCCTAACCTGATGCTATACGAAGTAGCCAAACGGGAAGGTCGGGGTGATGCCAAGAAATATTGGGATGCTGCCTATAAACAGACGGAATGGATTCTGGCGCACGTAGATTGGCAAGATCCGGCAACAACGAAGGGCCAACGGATGAACGAATATGTTACCTTACAAAATCTAGGCTATTTCCTCCAACAATATCCATCGACATGCCCTAAAGGCCTGGCGAAAAAGATAGCAGATTGGGCAAGAACAATAGTGCCCCGGGGGGATAACCTGTGGGATTTTAGAAAATATAGTCCCAGCAAATGGGTCATACCAGATATCAAGCCAGCATCAGACCCCACGTTCAATCCTAAGGGTAGTTTTAATGAACCGGGAAATATAGCTGGGTTTCCAGCTGCCGCACTTATTGCAAAGGCCGTAGTTCAGGATAAAACATTACAGCACCAATTGGACGTACTGGCCGTTGGTCAGATTGATAATGTTTTTGGCAGAAATCCGGCGGGCAGGCATTACAGTTATGATGCACTAAGTGATTTTGTCGGCGCTGATTTACCTTGGTTTCAAGAATTGGAAGGTGGTGCAGGTATGCTACAAACCGTGCGCGGGGTGTTGGACGGTTCGCCAAAAGAGGAGATGTATCCGTATAAACCTTATGGTGGTGATCCGGGGCATACCGAAGGTTGGGTAACCTTTAATACGGCGTGGATAGAGGGCATTGCTTATCGGAATCATGATTTAACCCATTTGGAATTACTGGATGAGCATTTTCAACAGACGCTCAAAAAGGTGCCGCAATCTGCTCAGCTAGGTTTACGACTCGCTGCTCCTCTAAATCTGGATCCCTCGATAAAAGAAAAGGCACAACTATCCGTCGCAAAAAATGGTATCCCGATGGGCACGATTGATTTGGAGGAGGAAGGTACAGATGGTCTATTCTTTAAGGGTTTGGTAAAGCTTAATGAATTTACAGCTCTTAAGAAAGGAGATGTTTTGACCTTCGCCTATGGCCTCGGACAGTTTGCAAAACAGGTTTCTGTAAGCATTAAATAACAAAAAGGAATGAAACTGTTTTTTCTAGGAATCATCGGACTTTGTTTAACAATGTCGGTAAAAGCAAATAAACGGCTGGTTTTAGTTGCCGGACAAAGTAACTGTGTGGGTAAAGGGGATGCTTCGTTGGCTACAGCGGTTAGGCCCGGAACGGCGTTCGAGTATGCCTATACCGACGACAGCTTGCATGCTTTGTTAGACCCGGTAGGCATGAGGGAACTGCATTTTCAAACAGCAGCATCTGGGAGTGCGTGGCCTGCGTTTGTGCAGACATTTAACCGGCTTACAGGCGACACGATAATTATTGTAGCAGCTGCCAGAGGTGGTAGCTCCAACCATGAAAAGGCAGAGCTGGGAGATATGGGTACTTGGGCCGCTCAAGGAAAAATGGCTTTGTTTGATGGCGCAATTACGAAAGTAAAGGCAGCCATGAAAAAAACCGGATTACCGCTCAGCGCCATTGTTTGGGTGCAGGGCGAACGGGATGCTAATGCGATCAATGACGGAAAATTGAGCCCGCTGGAATATAAAAGTAGCTTGAAAGGCCTCGTTGAGCGCTTCCGTTCCGCATTACAAGTGAAGGTGCCTTTTTTTATCGTAAAAACAGGATACTATAGCGAGCATTCGCAAAAAGGTTTCGATCTGGTTAGAGCGGCACAAACAAGGGTTATCCACGATTTAGAGCAGGTTTACATTGCTTTCGAAAATGCAAATCAGTTCCCAGAACGGCAGTTGATGATGGATGATATCCATTACAATCAACAAGCCTTAAATGAAGTAGGAGAAGCGGTTGCGGTTAAGGTGGTGCAAACGCTCGGTATTCCCCAACAGGCAAGGGCTGATCATCCCATCACCGTAAACGGCATCGAAGAATTTCAAGTGCGCCAGGGCTTACCTCATTTTTGTAAAAAGGGCTTTGCCGGAGATACGGTTCGGGTTGCTTATATCGGCGGTAGCATTACACAACTTGGCGAACGTTATCGACAGCAGGCAACAGAACTCATTCGCCAACAATTTCCTAAGGCCAACATTATAGAAATCGCTGCTGGTATACCGGGAACAGATGCTGATCTGGGTGCTTGCAGGGTAGAAGACCAGGTGCTGGTTCATCACCCAGACTTAGTCTTTATTGAATTTGCAGTAAATGGTGGTTTCCCACAGGGGGTGGAAGGAATTATTCGGCAGGTAAAAAAAGCCAATAGCCAAACCGATATTTGCTTGTTGTACGCAGCGACAGCAGATCAGCTAACAAGCTATCATAATGGCAAGGTATTGCCGCATATCCAGCAGTTGGAGGCCTTGGCCCACCATTACCAGATTCCCTCGGTACACATGGCTTTATATCCGGCCTGGATGCTTGAACAACATCAACTGATTGCAAGGGGTGATCAGCAGGCACTCGCTGGAAAACTCGTATTTACAGCGGATGGGGTACATCCCTTAAAGCGGGGAGGAAATCTCTATGCAGCGGCTATAGCCCGAATGTTAGAAAGTGCAAGAGTGCATGATCAAATGCATACTATGCCTTTATTAACTGGATTACCTCCAGCAATGTATCCGGATAACTGGGAGGATGCAGGTTGGATTGATCCGGAGAAGGATGTTGAGTTTTCTGTAGATTGGATGCCGATACCTATACAAGATAGCCTAGAACAATTTGCAGTTTGGTTTCCGCAGGTCATGACGGCCGAAAAGCCGGGTGCTTCAGGTACGATTCGTTTTGATGGGGACGCTATTGGTTTATTTGACATCGGTGGGCCAGAAGTAGGTCAGCTGCACTTAACACTAGATGGAAAAGAGATTTTTGTGGTTCCAGATAAAGGGGTAAGATACCGGATCGCTGAACAGGGAGAGCCGGTTATCAACCGCTTCAATAACAACTGTAATAATCGGCACCGCGGACAATTTTTTGTGCTACAAGTGCCAAAAGGTAAACATGAATTTACGTTCAGCATCGACAAACATATACCCAGTAAAAGAAAAATTTTGGGGGAAAGGCAATTGGATGATATCACGGCTCATCCAGGAAAATATGAACATACCAAGATTTATGTAGGTAAAATTTTAGTTAAAGGGAAGATAAGTTCATGAGCATATTTTGCCTATTCGCTATTTTCTGCTTATAAAAACACATACTATGATGTTAGTATTGCCACGGTTAGGTCAGGGAAACGATCGTCCTTTATGCCTTTCCGTAATATCGAAACGCGAAGTAAAAAGTAATAAAATCTCAGATACTAAATGAAACGGACATAAGCTATCAGTTAAAAAAGAATCGGAATAAAGTAGCTTATGCACGCTTCATTGCTTTTAAACAATATATTCGAATGAAAATTAAAGAAGATTTTAAGCAAGAGGGAAGGCAGTTAAAACGCGTAAATGATACGGCAGATTTAGTGGTTATTGGCGGTGGCCTATCGGGGGTATGTGCGGCCATTACAGCAGCTAGGAAAGGCCTCAAGATCACATTGGTACAAGACAGGCCGGTGTTGGGAGGCAATGCTTCCAGCGAGGTTCGCCTATGGATACTTGGAGCCACCTCGCATATGGGTAACAATAATCGGTGGAGTAGGGAAGGTGGTTTGATTGACGAGATCCTGGTGGAAAACACCTATCGTAATTCGGAGGGAAATCCATTAATATTGGATATGATACTCTTAGAGAAGGTATATCGCGAACCCAATATTACCCTGTTATTGAATACTGTAGTGTATGAAGTGGAAAAAGAAGGGATAGACAAGATTAAGGCTGTAACGGCCTTCTGTAGCCAAAACTCCACGGAGTATTATTTAAAAGCGCCACTGTTTTGCGATGCATCAGGCGATGGTATCGTTGGGTTTTTAGCAGGCGCTGCCTTTCGTATGGGGGCCGAATCGCAGGAAGAATTTGGTGAGTTGATGGCTCCTGAAAGTGAATATGGCGAACTATTGGGGCATAGCCTTTATTTTTATAGTAAAGATGTGGGGAAACCGGTTAAGTTTACACCTCCGGCATTTGCGCTGGATGTGACTAAGGAAATCCCTCGCTTTAGGAACTTCAATGCCAATGAATTCGGTTGTAAATTGTGGTGGGTAGAGCATGGTGGCCGACTGGATACGGTGTACGACAGTGAACAAATTAAATGGGACTTATGGAAAATTGTTTATGGGGTATGGGATTATATTAAGAATTCTGGAAATTTTCCGGAAGCCGAAACCATGACTTTGGAATGGGTAGGCACGATTCCCGGAAAACGTGAAAGTAGACGTTTTGAAGGGGATTATATGCTAACGCAGCAGGACCTGGTTGAACAACGACAGTATGAAGATGCTGTGGCTTACGGTGGATGGTCTATTGATCTTCATCCAGCCGACGGCGTGTTTGGCGACCAAAATGGTTGTGATCAATGGCATAGTAAAGGTGTATTTCAGATCCCTTATCGTTGTTTGTATAGCCGTAATATTGAGAATTTGTTCTTGTGTGGACGGATTATCAGCGTGAGCCATGTTGCTTTTGGCGCTACGCGTGTAATGGCTACAAGCGCGTATGTAGGAGAAGCAGTGGGTATGGCGGCCGCGCTCTGTAAACATTTTGATAATGAACCTAAAGACTTATTGTCTGCCGGAAAAATGGAATTACTTCAACGGGAATTACTCAAAATAGGGCATTATATCCCTGGCGTGATTGATCGGAATCCTTTGGATTTGGTGCAAGAGGCAATTCTTGAGCCCTCTTCTACCTGGCAGTTTAAAGGCTTTGATGAAATAGCCCTACAATGGAAACCGCTCGTGATTTCTGCCGCACAGTTATTACCCATACCTGCTGGCATTTGTCCGACATTTAAAATCTGTGTTCGTGCGCACCATGCTACCTCATTAGTGGTAGAATTGAGAAAGGCAGAAAAGATTGGGAATTTTACGCCTGATATCTTATTGGCGACTAAGTATCTTTCCTTAGAAAAAGGAGAACAGACGATAGCACTGACTTTTGATCTTAACTTGGCTAAATCGGAATATGTATTTCTAATTTTTAGAAGTAACCAGAATATTGAGCTCCCTTATACTGAACAAAGGGCTACCGGAATAGTTGCAGTTTTCAATGGAGAGAATAAAGCAGTATCCAACTTTGGTAAACAAATCCCGCCCGCAAATAAAGGGGTTGATGAATTTGAATTTTGGTGTCCGGAAAGACGTCCTAATGGGCAGAATATGCTGCTGAAACTTGATGAACCTATTGCTGTTTTTAATATAGATTATCTTAAAAATGGTGTGGACCGGCCTACCGTTTCATCAAATGCGTGGGTGGCCAATCCTATTGATAAGGAACCAACGATAACGCTAACTTGGAACAAAAAACAGCAAATTAGCAGGCTCGATCTTTTCTTTGATACAGATTTTGATCATCCAATGGAATCGGTATTGATGACACATCCTGAGTCGCGAATGCCTTTTTGTGTACAGCAATATGAGATTTTAGATGATCAGGGAGAGCTTGTTTATCGAAAACAAGATAATTACCAGACTATTAATAGTATCTCTTTTGAAAGGCCACTATTTACAGAAAAATTAACCATAAAGCTTAAACATCCTTCGCAAAGAGTGCCTGCCGCTTTGTTTGCCATACGCTGTTATGCTTAATGTTCGACAGAATTTTTTATATATAAGTTTAGCCAAATAACATGAGTAATATCGACTATACCGTGATGGCGGTTTTTGCCTTAATGATTTTATGTATCGGAATGGTTTTTACCTATTCGGGAAGTAAAAATACGTCTGCGTTTTTTGAGGCCGGAGGAAAAACTCCTTGGTGGATTAATGGGCTCTCCTTGTTTATCAGTTATTTTTCTGCCGGAACTTTTGTAGTGTGGGGTTCTATAGCTTATCAAGCCGGTTTTGTGGCGAATGGAATTCAGCTGACGATGATGTTGGGTGGTTTGATTACGGCTATTTTTATAGCGCATAAATGGAAACGCACCGGAGCGCTGACAGCAGCGGAATATATTGGCGTGCGTTTTGGCGTAAAAACACAACAATTTTATACCATGCTGACGCTTTTATACAGTCTGTTTTCAGTAGCGGCGGTATTGTATCCGGTAGGAAAGATGGTTAACGTAGCCTCAGGAATATCGATCGAATTAAGCGTGCTGATTATTGGAGGCATCATCATTTTGTACACAGCGGCCGGTGGATTATGGGCCGTTTTGGTAACCGATGTAGTGCAATTTGTGGTATTATCCGCTGCGGTGTTGATCGTTATTCCTTTGGCCTTGAGTGATGTTGGTGGACTGGGAAGTTTTGTACAGCGAGCACCGGATCGTTTTTTTGATTTTTTTAATAGTGAATACAGCTTTGGTTTTTTTCTCGCTTTTCTTTTGTATCAAACCATTTATATTGGCGGAAACTGGTCGTATGTGCAACGGTATACCAGCGTATCTAACGAACGTAATGCACGTAAAGTGGCGTATCTATTTGCAGGACTGTATTTAATTTGCCCTTTTATCTGGATGTTGCCTCCGATGATTTATCGCGTAATTAATCCTAATTTACAAGGGATTGAGGCTGAAGGCGCTTACATGATGATCGCGCAGCGTGTGCTTCCCGCCGGATTGGTAGGGCTGGTTTTATCGGGTATGATTTCGGCCACTGCAAGTAAGGCAAATACAACGCTGAATTTGGTGGCGGTGGTGTTTGCTAACGATGTTTATAAAAAGCTGTTTTTCCCAAAGGCATCTGATAAGACTTTAGTTTGGGCAGCAAGATTGTTTACCGTGCTTTTTGGCGTGCTGACCATGATAATTGCAATTCTCATTCCGAAAGTAGGGGGAATAGTGGAAATGGTTTTGAGTACGGCTGCTATTGCCGGAGGATCGCTTTTTGCACCTCTTATCTGGTCTTTATTTTCAAAGAAACAAAATGCACGTTCAATAGTAACAGCGTCTGTAGCAAGTTTAGCAGTTAGTATGTTTATGAAAATAGGTGCCCCACTGCTGTTGGATATTAAACTCGATCGCTTTTGGGAAACGGCTTTAGGTGTTGGGTTGCCAATCTTAGTGCTGGCATTCTTTGAGGGGATAAACAAAACGCAACATTACCCCTTGTTTCCAGGAAGTGGAAAGCTGGATTTTGTTAAAGATAATGAAGCGGATAAACAGAATATTTTTGGTGTGAAAGTAATTGGGGTATCTATTGGGCTTGTGGGGATGGGTATCGCGCTGCTGGGTATCGTTTCTACTGACGGATTGGTATCTATTATCGTGGGGACTGTGATTATGTGCTGTGGAATAGCTATATGGTGGAGAGTGAAAAGCTAATCTACGCTAATGTTTGTTCTATCCAATAACAAAAATCATAATGCTTTAATAATTTTAGTTCTTCTTTAGAAGCTTTGATTTGGGTAATTACCTTACTACACTTGGTTAACGCTATTTTTTTCCGGGCATTGCTAAGGTGCTTCGGGTTTAAATTTAAAACATAACATACTAATTTTTCGGACCGAAGCATATTTGCCTTATGCTTAAAGGATCTTTTATAATTTCTTATCTCATAGGATAAGAAATCCGTATCGCCTAACTGATAGCTGATTAAAAATTGAAATAATTGGATGGCTCGGTGAAGCATGCTGAAAGAACGACTAACAGTTAATTGCAGTGCTTGTAATATATGTTGTTTGGCCTTTCGATTGTTCTTTTCTTTAAAATAAATAATACTGGCTAAAAAGTTTAATTCGGCATGTTTTTCTCCGTCAACTAATAGATAAGCTGCTTGCTTGCTCTTTTGCATGTCAACAATCAGATCCTTTGCTATGGTGAAGTTTCCATCAATTAGCTTCTGTTTAATGGTATAAATAAGATAGATTTGCTGTGCCTTAAGTTTAAAGTGTTCGGGGTAGCCTAACTCGATAAGCGTGTGTATTTTATCCAAAAAGTAACGCATATCTATGCTGTAAGCCATAGTATACAGGTTGTCTAAGATTCCTTCCAAAGCTTTAAGGTAATCGTATGGTGGGAAATCCCAAAGATTTTCGTTGGTTTCGAATAGTTTATTGAGCTGCTTAAAAACTTTAAGTGCCAATTTGTATTCGTTTTTTTGCATAAAATAAAACGATTGAAACAGTAAGTGCAGTTTTTGTTGCTCGAAGATTGGTGTGTATCCTCTGCTAATAATGCTTAATTCGCTGAGCATTAGGTCTTCTAGGTTTCTGTCTGTCATGGAAGAGATGACACTATTACTTCCTAGTCTGAAGCTTAACATTTCGTATAAGCTGTAATGTTCATGCAGTTGCCGAAGCATACGTAACTTACTCTTCGCTTTCATTTGCAGATCAATCAGTTCATTTTCTTCCATATAGGGATAACTTAGTGTATTTAATAAAAAGAGCTCCTCCCGAATACGGATAAAATCAACTAGCGGATCCTCTCTGTTAATAAACTGCTTGCCTATCTTTTTAAGCTCTAGTAATGCCCGTGAAGGCATAGACCGCTCTGCAAAAAGCTTTGCACGCAATATCCCGAAATATTGAGCAAAACCCTCGTCTTGATCGATCCTAAGTTTGACCAAAGTATCTGAAAGCAATTTAAAAAGATATTGTGCATGATTATCGAGGGAGGAGGAATTTGGACAATGTTGCCGGTATAGCTGATCCAATTCCTGCGTACTGGCAGGAATGTGTTTTACAATAAGATTAAATAACTGTAGATATTCGGGATCTTTGGCAGCCTTGTTAAACTGTAGCCTGAAGTATTTCTGTTCGGCAGTAGAAGTGGCTTTGACAAGTTTTAATAGATCTTCTTTAAGCATAAATAAGTTTCAACGATTTGGTAAAATATAGATTATGTAATCTATACATTTACAATTGTTTATGGTTTTAAATTGAGTTAAATATACTAAGTTGAATTCATGAATTCAAAAAAAATAGGTAGAATATCGCGCAATATCTTTTTTATATTTGGGTAATTATAAACATGTAAGCCTTATTTCATTTATGTCGAGTAAAATTATTGTGGTAGGAAGCACAAATATGGACATGGTAGTTAAAACAACACATATACCTGCCCCGGGAGAAACAGTACTAGGAGGAACTTTTTTAATGAATCCGGGAGGAAAAGGAGCCAACCAGGCAGTTGCCGCTGCACGATTGGGAGGAGAGGTTGCCTTTATTGCCAAAATTGGAAATGACATCTTCGGCAGGCAATCGGCACAATTGTTTGATGAAGAGGAAATCAATACGGAAGGAGTAGTCTCAGATACGGAGCATCCTTCAGGGATTGCTTTGATTACCGTAGATGAGGCTGGGGAAAATAGTATTGTGGTGGCCCCGGGCGCAAACGCCCATTTAAAACCTGAAGATGTAGATCACTATTTAGGTTTTTACGATGAATGTAAACTCGTGCTCCTGCAATTAGAGATACCCATGAATACAGTGGAGGCCACACTTAAGCATGCGCATGAAAGGGGTGTTGTTGTGGTGGTAAATCCTGCACCGGTAAATGAGCAATTGCGTAAATTATTTCCTTTTATCGATATACTGACGCCAAATATGAAAGAAGCCGAGATGCTGTCGGGCATCAACATAGCGGATATCGAAACAGCTAAAGCAGCTGCTTTAGCTATTCATCAAAAAGGGGTTAAGCATGTGGTAGTTACCTTGGGTAAGCTGGGAGCAGTAATTGTAAACCAAGCGGGGTTTGAACATGTCGCTGCGCCTGAAGTAAAAGCTGTGGACACAACTGCCGCCGGTGACGTCTTTAATGGGGCTCTAACAGTTTATTTAGCGGAAGGGAAGTCGCTCAGTGAGGCGGTATCCTTTGCCTGTAAGGCAGCAGCAATTGCGGTAACCCGTTTGGGTGCACAATCGTCTATTCCCTATCGCAATGAGGTATTGTTACAGCAAATTACCTGATTAAATGGTGTTCATTATTAAACCTAAGAATTATGTTTATTGTACAAGATTATTCGCTAGCGGTTCTTTTCTGCTTTATTACTATGTTATGCTGGGGCTCATGGGCCAACACACAAAAATTAGTGGCAAAAAACTGGCGCTTTGAACTGTTCTATTGGGACTATGTATGGGGCTTGGTAATTTTGAGTTTGCTGGCAGCTTTTACCTTGGGGAGTTCGGGGCCAGAAGGGCGTCCCTTTATGGCCGATTTGGCACAGGCATCTACCAAATCGCTCGGTTTCGCTTTTGTGGGAGGCGTAGTATTTAACTTAGCTAATATCTTATTAACAGCTGCTATTGCTGGTGCAGGAATGGCGGTTGCCTTTCCAATTGGAATCGGTTTGGCATTGGTAATTGGTGTGCTACTCAACTATCTTCTGTTGAACAAAGGAAATCCGGTATTACTTTTTGTAGGTGTATTATTGGTTGCACTCGCCATAGTATTGAATGCACGGGCTTATCGTAAAAAAGTAAAAGGCAAAGAACAGGCAGCGGGGAAATGGATTGTTACCGCCATTATAGCGGGTATTTTGATGTCCTGTTTTTATTCCTTTGTGGCGGCAGGAATGGATTTGGTAGATTTTGTTCATCCGGCGCCTGGGAAAATGACACCGTATACTGCTGTTGTACTGTTTGCATCTGGAGTTTTAGTAAGCAATTTATTTTTTAATACCATTTTGATGAGGAGGCCCTTGGCCGGGCCACCCATATCCTATGCTACCTATTTTGGTGGAAAATTGAAGTGGCATTTAGTGGGCATATTGGGAGGGGGGATTTGGGCCGTTGGTAATCTATTAAACCTAATAGCGGCGGGCAAGGCGGGGCCCGCCATCTCGTATGGATTAGGCCAGGGGGCCACACTTGTTGCCGCCCTTTGGGGAGTGTTGGTGTGGCGGGAATTTAAAGATGCGGATAAACAGACCAACTACTTATTAATGGCCATGTTCGTCACTTTTATCCTGGGTATTTTTCTGATCATAAAAGCGGGAGCATAAATGGAAAGGATGATTTCTAAAACCATGCTATTGAAGTATAAATTTATATATAACATCAAGGCACAACGCTCCGCGCCAGGCAGAATCACCATAGATAATAAAGGCTTTAGTCATTATAGTTCCGCTGTAGCGGGAAAGCATTATTATTTACAGCTAGACACCGAAATACATGATAAAATAATGGATAAGCTGATAGAAGCTGTCGCTGGATGATGAGACGCATAAGTCATGTCTAGATGAGGTAGATTTGAGCTTATTTGAACTGATGGCTAATCTAGAGTGGTCGGGCATTTATGTTCCGGCGCTAGATCAATTGATGGATCTTGATCACAATGGTAAAGCCGATGTTGTATTCTATGATCGTAATCAATGACGCCTTACCCCTTTAATAGCTTGTGCTGTTAAAGGATTGTCGGGCCAAGCATGTTTGGGATAGCGCCTTTTTAAGTCTTTCTTGACTTCAAAATAGGTGTTATCCCAAAAGCTTCGCAAATCGGCCGTAACTTGCACGGCTTTGTAACCTGGAGATAAAAGATGGAGCACGACTTTTGTTTTTCCTGCATTGATGAGTGGCGTGTCTAACAAGCCAAAAACTTCTTGTAGCCGTACAGCTAATATGGGGGCATCTCCATTGGCATGATAACGCAGTTTGATTAGCGAGCCACTGGGTACCGTAAGGTGTGTGGGTGCCAATTGATGAAGAGCTAGCTGTTTTTCATAAGGTAACCAGTGCTGAAGAATAAACGCTAGATCTAGTTTCTTTAATTCAACTGTTCGTTTAATGTTGGTGATATAAGGTAGCAGCCATTGATCGGCTTGCTGCAGCAAGCTCGTTGTGTCTACTAAGGGCCAGCCCTCTGCCGGGTTCCAAACCCGTAAACTGTTTACGCTGTTTTGCCATTCTTCCACCCGGGTATCCCAGTTTAATAAGCTAAGCCCTTCTTTGGCAATGGCCTGAAGTACGGCTTTTGTGGCTAAGCTTGGGGGAATTTGGGCCAAGGGTTTAGCTTGTAGGATGAGGTTGCCAAATTTCAACTCTTCTTGTGCAATTAATCCGCCTTTCTGCGAATCCCAATATACATTTTCGATTCGTGCGGCCTGGTGCAATAAATCTTCCTTTTCTAAAGGTGCTGCCAGAAAAATCTTGCCTTCACCTAATTGGGCATCTACTTGGGCGATGGCTAAAAGAGGTTCATGTAGCAGGGAATCGTTTGGTTGTAAAATTGCCTTGCGGCCGTTAGCCATGATGAATTGGTTTCCGTTGGGGCCAATGGCGCTAGCTACGCGGTCAGGATAAGCATAGCTTAACAAAAGACCGCAGCTATGGGCATCTATAGGCTGGTTGTTTTCTGCAATACGAAATAGACTACGATATGCCAATGCTACTTGAATAAGCCGATTGAAGCGTTTATCGCCACTAGTTTGTGCACGAGCTTTGCGAAGAGCGGTTAGTCGTAAGGATATATCTGCTTCATTGGGTAGATTTAGCGGGTCTCTTTCTTCCAATAAAGCCGCTAAATCTGTGGCTAGGGATAATAAGCCTATTTCTTCTGCCTTTAGTAAGAGATGCGCAATGCGCGGATGGCAAGGCAAACGATGCACAGCTTTTCCGTGCTCACTGATTTTATCATTGATCATGATGCCCAAGCGCTTCAGATGATCTTGGGCCTGTATTAATCCATCGGTAGGAGGCGGATTGAGCCAGGTAAGCTGTTTTGCATCCTTAACGCCCCATTGCAATAAGTCTAGGGCCAAAGGCAGCAGATCTGCTGCTAATATTTCCGGCTGGCGGTATGGAAGCATACGCGTTTCGGTGGCTTTCGACCACATGCGGTAACATGTTCCAGGGCCAAGTCTTCCCGCCCGACCGCTCCGCTGCAAAGCAGAATCAAGACTAATTGGTATGGTTTTTAAACTAGAAAGGCCAGTTTTAGCATCAAAGCTTGCACTACGGGTGAACCCTGTATCAACAACTACTTGTACGCCTTCAATTGTTAAGCTAGTTTCGGCAATAGAAGTAGCTAAAACCACTTTCCGTTTACCTTTGGAATCGGGCAGGAGCGCCGCAGTTTGGGCATCTAGCGACAATTGACCGTATAACGCATAAATAAGGATATCCTCATTTATAGCGTTTAAAAGCTCCCGGCACCGGTTGATAGTTGCTTGCCCTGGAAGAAAAACCAAGACATCGCCCTTCGTTTCGCGTAGGGCCCGTAAAACAGTTTTTGCGCATGATACCGGCAGATCGGCTAGTTCTTGCACTCCAGTGTAAATTATTTCTACAGGGAACGATTGCCCAGGGCAGGTTATGATGGGAGCTTTTAGCAGCTGTGCCAGATGAGGCAAATCCAGTGTGGCCGACATGACCATCAGCTTGAGATCTGGCCGGAGAACCTGTTGGGCCTCTAAACAGAACGCTAAAGCTAAATCGGCGTGAATGCTCCGTTCGTGAAACTCATCAAAAATAACCAATCCAAAATCTTCCAGCGCATTGTCATCCTGAATCATCCGGGTAAGAATTCCCTCGGTTACCACCACCAATTTATTGTGTTGACTAACTTTACTATTAAACCGAACCCTATAGCCAATATGTTGCCCCAATGGTTCTTCCAAAAGCGAGGCCATGCGTTTAGCTATGGTAGTTGCTGCTAAACGTCTCGGCTCTAGAAGCAAGATTTTTTTGCCATTCAACCAGGGTTCATTTAATAGCGTCAGGGGTAATAAGGTGCTTTTGCCTGCTCCAGGAGAGGCGCTAATGAGTACATTGGCGTTCTCGGCCAATAAGCGATGTACCTCAGGTATGATCGCACGGATCGGAAGATTTGTATTATTACTGCTTAACGCTATTGACATAGGGATTCAAACTTAGATAAAATGTTTTTATATGCAAATTGTTGAAGCGTATCAAAACATTTTATCGATCGCTCATCAGTCATAGAAGACGTTTTAATTGCTGAAATCTTAGCTAAAATGGAAAAAGCGATAATAAATAATCAATTCCAAAATTCCTGGTTAACGGTCTCCTACTTTAATTGTTGACGATAAAGTGCTATTTTAGCAGAATAAACCTAAAAGCTGTTAAGAATACCAATGTATATACGTTTAATAGGTTCTGTTTTATGGGCAATAGGATGGCTGCTATTGGCTAAACCGGTATTGGCACAGGTTGCTTATGAAATGGAGTTAAAGGAGTTAAATAGTGTTATAAAGGACAAGAGAGCTTATGATGATGAGAAACAACAACGAGTAAAATTATTAGAGCAGGCACTAAACAATGTGCCGGAACAGCAGTTGCGTTTGGTGTACGATTCATTATATCAGGAATATAAAACGTATAATTTTAATAAAGCTTTTCACTATGCTCATAAAATTGAGGACTTCAGTGTTCGGCATCATGACCTGGTGGGGAAAGCCTATGGTAAAATCAAAACCGGATTTATTTTGCTCTCATCCGGCATGTTTAAGGAAACTTTTGATGCGCTAAAGGCTATACAAGTGGATGTGTTGCCGGATAGTGTAAAAGGGGAATATTACTTTTTAATGGCTAGAAGCTATTACGACTTAGCCGATTACGACCGTGATAGCTATTATGCTCCTATCTATGAGGAGAAGGCAGGTGCTTATATCGACTCCGCTATAGCTCTTTATGTGCCCGGTTCTTACGAGTTTACCTATTATAGCGGGTTAAAAGCGCTCAAGTTCGCAGACCTAAGCTTGGCAGAGCGTAATCTTAGAGCGCTTTTGGAAAGGAAAACACTTTCGTTTCACCAGTATGCAGTAACCGCTTCTACGTTGAGTGATATCTATATTCAACAAAACAATACCGATGAAGCTATTAAATTACTTTCTAAAGCGGCAATTGCGGATATAAAGTCGTCTACCAAAGAGGCTGCCGCTATGCTGAATCTGGCGCAGTTGCTGTATAAAAAAAAGGATGTAAAAAATGCCTATGTTTATATTAACCAAGCAATGGACGACGCCAATTACTACGGCGCCAGACAACGGAAAGTTCAGGTAAGTGCTTATTTAAATGTAATAGCTAGCGGCAAGGTGAGCTCTGTAGAAGAGCAAAGGAGGAACCTTTTTATATTTGTGCTGCTATTAACATTACTCATTGTCGTAATCATTATATTTGCATTTATTGTTTATCGGCAATTACTCCAATTACGTAAATCAGATAAAATCATTCTAGAAACCAATGCTTCATTGGAACGTACCATCATACAGTTAAATGAAGCAGAAAAAATCAAGGAAGAGTATATCGGCTATTATTTCAACTTAATATCCGTTTATATCAATAAATTGGACAAATTTAAACGTTCGGTAAATAACAAACTCAATACAAAGAAATTCGACGATATTAGAAGTTTGGCCAATGGTATAAACCTTAAAAAGGAAAGAGAAGAATTATTTGAAAATTTTGATCGAGCATTTTTAACGCTGTTTCCAAATTTTGTAGAAGCATTTAATGTTTTGTTTGAAGAGGAGTATCGGGTAAAACCGGCTAATAAACTGTTGAATACCGATCTTCGAATATTTGCGCTCGTGCGGTTAGGAATTCATGATCCGGAAAAAATAGCTTCGATTTTAGAATATTCAGTAACTACTATTTACAATTACAAAACTAGAATAAAGAATAGGTCTTTTCTCCCAAATGAAGATTTTGAAAGTGCAATCATGCAGATAAAGGCGATATAACGTTTATATTTTTGGCATGAAATAAATTGTTAATCAACTGATTTTTAGTCATTTGATTTTTATTGTAGTTTATATTTTTTCTTCCCACGGATGCTAACTGCGTACAAGCCATACTAAACTGGCTAACTTCGTATCAGATTATTTTACCTTAACCAATTTATGGAACCATGAAAAAAATGACAAAGCTTATTGCATTTTTATTATTGATTGGTGTATACCCTATGGTATCGTGCACCAAAACCGAAGACGGTACCCATGTGGATCCTATTACGCTTTATGAAAAAGTAAAAGGCAAATGGGGGTTAAACGAGATTTTACAAATTGACGAGACGGCCAAAGCAGGAGGAATTTCACCCGATGAAATTAGTTTGTACGGGCAATTTGATTTTAGCAGTTTCAGCCTGACCTTAAACGTTGATGAACAGAACCTACCTACCTCTTATGAAGTGTCTGGAAATGCACCCGAACTATTTGCCAAAGAGGGCTTTTGGGAACTCAATTCATCCTTTCCGTCAGCAAATGGTACTGCACCTGTTATTCGTCTTTATGCAGATGCAGAAAAGAAATCATTAAACGGACAGTTAAGTATAGTTTCCATACCAGGAGCGAAAGCTGAAATGGACTTGAAGCTTACGCGTAGCGCTGCCGGCGTTCCTTTTGTGTCTTACCAATATAAACTTACCAATACTAATGAAGAATGATTATGAAAAGATTGCTATACATGATTACGGGGCTCCTGCTGTTTGCTATACCCTATGCTAAGGCCCAACAAGCAATTGCTAATCCGGATAAAATGTGGACTGTTCCATCCGTTTATACAATGGACGAACCGGTAACCTGGTTTTTTGATTTTGCTGGCGCTTCTCAGCTTGCTGATGGCGAAAAGCTTTATTTATGGATATGGGCACCCACCAATCCGACGGGAGCACCGGTTCCGCTAACCTATGCGGGAGAAAGAGTATGGAGCATCAGCTTTACGCCTACCGAGTTCTTTAACATGACATCGGAGCAGCTGTATGCGAATACAGAACCTTTTTATTTTTTACTACGGGACTTAGATGGCACTAAATTAACTGGCACCTTATCGCTGCCCAAAGTAGACTACATCAAGAATTTCGTGGAGAGCGGAAAAGTGATGGATTACGGGCCGACTGATTTTCAAGTGAGCAGTACACTTACTATCCTTTTCAATTCAAATTTAGTGAGTGATTTTAATCCCGCTCCGGCTACCGTACATCTACACAGTGGCTTAAACGATTGGGAAGTAAAGCAGGAGTTTCAGGCCTGGTTACCCGAAATCCGGGAAAAAACCAAATTTAAGCACCTAGGTAATGGCATCTATAAGAAAGATATCGTGCCAAAGACCTATTTTGGTGTTGATGAAGATTATGACCTGAAGAACATAGTGTTCCTCGCTGTAAAATACAATGGCAACGAGGCGAACCCGGATTGGGCTGGTACGTCTCCAGATTTTGTAATTACCGCTGCCGGAACCCCTGTTCCCCTTCCGCCGAATCTGTTCTTTTTCCCTATAAAAATAAGTCTCAGCGATATTCTCGTTATTACTCGTGATAATAACCTTAGAGGCCAACATTTAACCTATACCATAACGGGCGGTTCAAAAATACTGAACGGTGAGATGGAAGGGTCGATGGCCCGACAACGTGCATTTATCAACGTTGCGGGAGCATTTAAGGGAATGGATATTTCCAAGCTCCATATACTGATCAAAGATCAAAATGGAACAAATATCTATAATGAAGATTTGCCATTATTGAAAGTTGATAATCCTAAATAATCCTAACGATGAATCTAAAGAAATTTACACTATTGATGATGCTGTCAACTTGGGTTTTCATCAATTTAATTTATGCGCAAGACCAAATAACGGTGAATGGAACGGTTACGGGTAAAGATGCAGCACCGTTGGCGGGAGTTAGTGTTGGTAGCCCTAGTGGTCAAAATACCGCAACTGATGCTAATGGTAATTTTACCTTAAAGGCTACTTTGGGGCAAACGCTAACTTTTTCTTTTGTGGGGTTTATCACCCTAAGGGAGTCGGCGAAGGCTGTTATGCATATTAAAATGGAGGAAGATGCGGTTGCGCTTGAGGAAGTAACCGTTGTTGGTATCGGATACGGTACTATGCGTAAATCTGACCTTACCGGGGCCGTTACCTCAGTATCTGCGGCCGACCTCAAGCAGGGTGTCATTACATCTGCGGAACAATTGTTACAGGGCAAAGTGGCTGGTTTAACCGTTGTTCAGCCTAGTGGAGATCCTACGCAGGGGGCTTCCTTGCGCTTGAGGGGAGGAACATCATTGTCGGCAAGTAACAGTCCCTTAATCGTGGTTGATGGAATCCCAGGTGTTGATATGAATACCGTGCAACCTACCGACATTGTTTCTATAGACATTCTTAAAGATGCTTCCGCTGCGGCGATTTATGGCTCGCGTGGAGCAAATGGGGTAATTTTGGTTACCACCAATAGAGGAAATGCTGGATTATCAATGAATTATAATGGATATGTGGCAATAGCAAATGTCGCGAAGAACCTTGATTTATTATCTGCTGATCAATGGAGGGATTATGTACGTAAAAATAATGTTGCCAGTGCTGTAGACTATGGGGGCAATACCGACTGGCAGGATGAATTGCAGCGAACTTCTGTTTCCCAATCGCATAATCTTTCCTTCTCGAACGGCAGTGAGCACAGTGGCTTACGTGGTTCTTTGAGTTATTTAAATAGTGAAGGTGTAATCAAAACGAGCTCATTGGATCGTCTGGCTGGGAGCCTTACGGGATATCAGTATGGATTGAATAAGCGATTGAAATTGGAGATGGGTATTAATACCAATAAAGACAGCTATCATCCTGTCGATATGTCAATTTATGAAAGGGCCTATAACTTAAATCCAACTCTTCCCGTGATGCAGGACGGCCAATATACACAGATTGGCGGTACGAACAATAACAATCCCGTCGAAATACTGAATAACCGCAAAAGCGATCAGACGCGTACCCGTTTACTAGGTTATGCAAAAGCCGAGATTGATATTGTTGAAGGTTTAAAAGGAACGGTGAACGGATCTTATGAATACAATTCGCAACAGGGAAGAACGTTTATTCCGTCTTACGCCTTCAATGGCATTACCGATAAAGGCTATGCAACACGGAGTCTTGCCGATTACACCAACTTGCAATTAGAAACATATCTTACATATGACAAAACGTTTAATGAGCTTCATAAAGTGAATATCATGGGTGGCTATTCATACCTTAACAATAAGTATGAAGGTTATGGTGCGGAGCGCAGAGGTTTCGATACCGATTTATTTGGGTACGACAATTTAGGTGCGGGAAGCGACTTCCGGTTGGGCGATGTGTATTCTTACAAAGGTGAAGCCAAATTGGTGTCTTTTTTTGGTCGGGTGAATTATGTGTTGGCAGATCGGTATATGTTTACAGGTACCTTACGGAGAGATGGTTCTTCAAGGTTCGGTGATCACCACAAATGGGGAGTCTTCCCGTCGGCTTCCGTTGCTTGGAGAATCTCTGAGGAAGATTTTATGGAAGGAACACGTAGTTGGTTAGATAACTTGAAGTTACGTATGGGTTACGGTGTTACCGGTAATCAAGATGGTATTGGTGAGTACAAATCCCTATCATTAATGGGTACTGGAGGTGGAGCATATTACGACGAAACTACCGATTCATGGAAGCAGTCGTACGGGATAGCCCAAAATCCTAATCCAGATCTGAAATGGGAGTCCACAACGCAAACCAATATTGGTTTAGATCTTGCTTTTTTAAATCGGTTTACCTTAACAGTTGATGCCTATCTAAAGAAAACTTCCGATTTACTGTATACTTATAATGTGCCGCAACCCCCTTATTTATACGATAAAATGTTGGCAAATGTGGGGGATTTAACCAATAAAGGTATCGAGTTAACGCTTGGAGCTAATATTCTTCGCGCGAAGGATTTTACTTGGAATGCAAATTTAGTGCTGGCACATAATAATCAAAAAGTAGAGAAATTATCGAATGCTATTTATCAAACCGATGCGGTTAGTACCGGTAACCTTACCGGATTAACCGGCATGTCGGGCATTTACACACAATTATTAAAAGAAGGTTATGCTGTTGGAACTTTTTGGGGGCCAAAATACCTGGGCATCGATGAAGACGGGAAATTTATACTGGCAAAAGATGAGGAAGGTAATGTGATTAACCAATATCTGGGAAGTGCTCAACCGAAGTTAACCTTGGGATTTGCAATGAATTTTACCTATCGTGATTTTGACTTAAATATTGCCGCCAATGGGATGTTTGGACAACGTATTCTAAATGCCCAAGGGATGAATATCAGTTATCCGGGACGCTTACCTGGATATAATATATTGGACTCATGGTTGGATAAGAACATCACCGAAGGGCCTATCTTCTCGGATTATTGGATTGAAAAGGGTGATTTTTTACGCTTGCAAAGCGCGACGCTGGGATACACCCTGCCGGTTAATGATACTTGGTTCAGTAAGGTCAGGGTTTATGCCACGGCGGAAAATTTATTTACGATAACAGGTTATAAAGGGCTTGATCCTGAGGTTAATATCGGCGGTTTAGCTAGCCCTGGAATTGATAAATCAATAGGAGGAGGAGATAATTATTACTATCCCCGTGCGAGAATATTCTCTTTCGGAGTAAACCTATCTTTTTAAGAACATTAAATAGAAGAAATTATGAAATTGAAATCAATAATCGGTCTATTATCCGCTATCATCCTCTTTAGTGCTTGTACGGATCTATCTGAAGAGCTTTATGATAAAGTGGGGTCTGCCGACTACGGAAAAACACCAGCTGAAATTCAGACAATCGTAGGACGTGCTTATTCGTCTTTGAGAGGCGGAGCCTCCGATGGCGTAAATTATTATCCAGCCAGTGAATTTGTATTCTTTGTAACAGCTATCTCTTCTGATGAATGTGTTATACCAACCCGTGTAGGAGGCGATTGGTATGATGATGGTGTGTATATTCAGCTTCAAAAGCACACTTGGAATGCTAATAATCCTAAGATTTGGGCCCCCTGGAAATATTGTTATAGTGGCATTGCTGCGACCAACGCTGTTATTTATCAGGTACAGGAGTCTGGTCTAGATGGCGATGCCAGTAGAAATCTCTATGCTGAATTGAAAGGCCTGCGAGCGTATTACTACTATAAATTGCTGGATTTATATGGGAATGTGCCGATAGACACGTCATATATAGTTACCGAAACACCTAAGACTTCGCCGAGAGCCGATGTTTATAAATTTATCGAAAACGAACTCATAGAGAGTTTACCTTATTTACCTAAAAGCGCTTATGGGCGTTTTACGCAAGATGCAGCCAATCTACTGTTAGCCAGATTGTACCTTAATTCGGAAGTATACACGGGCACTCCACGATGGGAGGATTGTTTAACAGCATGCAGTAGGATTTCTGGACAATTAGAAGCAGATTATTTTGCCAATTTTAAGACAGAGAACCAATTGTCAAAGGAGATTATATTTAGTATACCCTACGATGGTAAAATGGGCACAGTAGGGAATTATCTAGCTTCAATGACCTATCATTATGAGCAAATGTGGGCTTTCTCTGCAACGGGTAATTACCAATGGTGCGGAAATGGTATTTCGGCGCAGCCGGGCTTATATTCTGTTTTTGAAGAAAGTGATATCCGGCGCAAATCACTCCTTATAGGGCCGCAAATTGATCTAAGGACAGGCTCAACTATCATTATGCCAGCATCCGGTAATCCATTAATTTATACAGAGGAAATAAGCAATATTAATGAGTCTCCTCAAAATGAAGGTGCACGTTTAAATAAATATGAAGCGAAGGAGGGGGATGCCTGGGAAAGGGACTATGATATGGTGTTAATGCGTTATGCTGAGGTGCTTATGATGCAGGCGGAGTGTAACGTGCGTTTAGGCAATCCGGCAGCGGCTCGTCCTTATGTGGAACAAGTTCGCAGCAGGGCTAACCTCAATACACCTGAGACCATCGATTTGGCCTTTATTGATCAGGAATTACAACGGGAATTCGTGTTTGAAGATCATCGCCGGACAGATAATATCCGTTTTGGAACTTTCTTTAATGCATGGTGGGAAAAAGGGGCGGATGCAGCAGATAAGCACACAGGCATTTTTCCAATACCGCAACAGGAGCTTAATAAAAACAATAAGCTTATACAAAACCCAGGATATTAGTAATGCCGGAGGTGTATAGAACGGAGTAATAGTGAAGGTGCTGACGAACCATATTCGCTCGACACTCATTGGCGCCGATTCAAACTTATGATAAGCAACATTGATTTTTGAAATAAATAAAAATGATATGCAGATGAAAAGACTATTGGTTGTGTCATTTCTGGTATTGCTATTATCCAGCGGTTGCAAAGACCCTGACCCCGTTGTTAAGAGGGAAGACGGGGAAAAGGTGGAAGTATTTAATCCACTAGCAGTAAAAAAGACCAATCAAATGAAGTTATGGGTACATTATATGCCCTGGTTTGAAGATAAAGCGAGCAGCGATAACGGTAAATGGGGACAGCATTGGACCATGGCAAATAAGAATCCCGATGTTTTCCTTGAAAATGGGCAAAGACAGATTGCTTCACACTACTATCCTTTAATTGGCCCTTACGCTTCTGGCGATGTTGATGTACTGGAGTATCACTTTCTGTTGATGAAATATGCTGGTATCGACGGAATATTAATTGATTGGTACGGTACGCGCGATTTATATGATTACCCCTTAAATAGAAGAAATACAGAAGCAATCGTGACGGTGTTGAATAAGGTGGGACTGGAGTTTGCCATTGTATACGAAGATCAAACGCTCAAGGATGAACTGAATAATGATTCCCAACGAATTGATCAGGCTATCAAAGATATGCAGTACTTGGATAAAGCGTTCTTTAAAAGAGAGAATTATATTCAAATTGATGGCAAGCCTCTGCTAATGACTTTTGGTCCGCAGGTATTAAAAATGCCTCAAGATTGGCATACCGTGTTGCATAGTGTAAGTGAAGTGCCAGGATTCTTCCCCTTATACGCCCATGCTTCTTTAACGAACAATACCTCCTATCAAAACGCTATGGGTGAATACATCTGGGTAGACGCCACTGCTATGGATGTTAAATATGCTAAAAAGACTGATTTTAAACAATATATAGGGGCTGCGTACCCCGGATTTGATGATTATTATAAAGAAGGCGGATGGGGGAACTCTCCATTGAATGCTATAGCTTACCATAATGGGAATTTGTTCGAGCAACTGTTAAAATTGGCGCAAGACGAGCAGATGAAATACTTGCAGTTAATCACCTGGAATGATTTTGGGGAAGGAACGATGATTGAACCTACCAAGGAATTTCAGTATACCTTTCTCGAAAGCATTCAACGATTTACTGGTGTGGCTTATAAAAAAGAGCATTTAGAAGCAAGTTATAAATATTTTAACCTGAAGAAGCAGTGGAACAATAATGCTTCGAAACAGGAACAATTGCAGCAGGTATTTTATTATTTGATTTCATTGCAGTATGAGAAAGCCATAGAGTTAATGGATAAAATAGGATTATAGAAATAAACCACCGTAGAGAAATTTAAAAGACGAAAAATCAATTGCGTATAGACGCCTATAAAACAATATGCTGATGAAAAAAATAATAGTGATAAGCTTATTTGTCGCTTCTTTTTATGTAGCGGAAGCCCAATCCATAATAGATAAAATTTCGTTGGGAAGGGTGCACCTGACTGTTAGCTTAGTGCATGGAACACCTTATTATCAGGTTAGTTTCGATAATAAGGAAGTTATTAGACCTTCTAAACTAGGGCTAGCATTAGCTAGCGATAGTAATTTTAGTAAAGGCCTAGAGGTAGTCAAGAAAGAAAGGCGTATCGTCAATGAAAATTGGAAGCCCCTATGGGGCGAGGTGCGTACCGTTAATAACCATTATGAGGAGCTTACCGTAAAGTTTAGGCAGAAAGAGGAGTCGAATACCTTGTTAAATATTATCTTCCGAGTATTTGCAGATGGAGTAGCCTTTAGGTATGAATTTCCAGAGCAGCAAACCTTAAACCATTTTATTGTTAGCTGTGAGCTAAGCAGTTTTCAATTAACGGCAGATCATAAAGCCTTCTGGATTCCCGGAGACTATGATACCAATGAGTATAAGTATACTACTTCCCGCCTGAGCGAGGTAGATGCCTGGCGAGTCGAGCAAGCAGCAACCGATATTGCGGTACGTGTAGTGCCCGATCAGTTTGCGGTACAAACGCCATTAATGCTTAAAACTGATGATGGCTTATATATTAATATCCACGAAGCAGCGCTGAGGAATTACCCGGCTCTGCAGTTACACGTAGATAGAGAAACTAAACAGTTGAACGCGCAGCTGGTACCAGATGCGTTGAATAATAAAGCATATTTACAAGCCCCTTTTCAGACTCCGTGGAGAACCATTCTCATGAGTGACGATGCAAAGGACATATTGGCTTCGAAAATGATTTTAAACTTAAATGACCCTCCGGCAGATAATGTTGCCCTTGATTGGATAAAACCAATGAAGTTTGTAGGAGTCTGGTGGGGTATGCAAACGGGGACATATACCTGGAGCTACGCGGATAATGCCCAAGCGCGAAATGAACATGGGCAATTAATTCCTAATGGCAGACATGGCGCCAATACGGCTAATGTGAAACGGTATATTGATTTTGCGGCAGCGAACCACATTGGCGGTGTATTGGTAGAAGGTTGGAATTATGGATGGGAGGATTGGTTTGGTAGCTGGAAGGAAGAAGTCTTTGATTTTACGAAACCATATCCGGACTTTGATATGCAGGAAATTACACGTTATGCCAAAAGTAAGGGAGTTATGATAATCATGCATCATGAAACATCGGGCGCAGTAACCAGTTTTGAAAGGCAATTAGATACAGCTTACCGGCTGATGGATAAGCTGGGCTATCATGCTGTGAAAACTGGCTATGTAGGTAAAATAATACCTAGGGGAGAACATCACGATGGCCAATGGATGGTAAACCATTACGAAAGAATTGCGCAAAAAGCGTTAGAACATCAGGTAATGGTTGATGCCCATGAAGCGGTGCGACCGACGGGCCTGCATCGTACCTATCCGAATTGGCTGGCCTGTGAATCTGCCAGAGGCAATGAGTATAATGCTTTTAGTGACGGTAATCCGCCGGAGCACGAAACTATTTTACCATTTACGCGCTTAATAGGTGGGCCGATGGATTATACACCAGGCATATTCAAATTAAGAAATTATGCCCTAGGAGCGCCGGACCGTCAGGTACATACTACACTGGCTAAACAGTTGGCCCTGTATGTAACACTTTACAGCCCTTTACAGATGGCAGCAGATCGGATTGAACATTATGAACCTCATATGGATGCATTTGCATTTATTCGGGACGTGCCGGTTGATTGGGACGACACCAAGATTTTAGAAGCAGAGCCGGGAGATTATATTACCATCGCCAGAAAGGCTAAAGGTAGTGACGATTGGTTTTTAGGTGCTATAACGGATGAGCAAGCGAGAACAACAAGCATTCCGTTAGATTTTCTTGACGAAGGGCAAAGTTATACAGCTATTGTTTATGGAGACGCAGCCAATGCAGATTGGCAGACAAATCCGGAAGCCTATGAAATTAAACAGGTTCAGGTGAATAAACATAGTATATTGGCCTTGACGTTAGCTAAAGGAGGTGGTGCAGCCGTTTGTATAAAGAAGCTATAGGTTCAACTTGAATCTATAGCCACGTTTACTTCTTTATAGTTTCTGCTAAAATAATCTTGCAAAATGATTATCCAAATGCTTACGCATGGCATTCCGAAATACTTCCGGATTACCCACTTTCAGGATATCTACCAAACCTCTATGTGATATAAAGGTTTTGGATGGTGTAGGTTTGGTTAATAAGCCACTGGTATGTACATATTGAAAAACAGGCAATAACATTTGTTGAAAATCTTTTAGGGTTTGGTTCCCGGAAATCTCATAAAGTTTACCGTGAAAGGCTATTTCATCGACAATATTGAAAATGGTGGTATCTGGATTTAGTGGCTCGTTTGCTACGATTTCCTCCAGATCTTCAATATCTTCCTCTTTTATCCGGGCGAATAATAAATCGGCCATACCTATTTCGAGCACCATACGCATTTCGAAAATATCACGGAGTGTCTTTTCAGCTAAAACATTAGGATGCAAGGAACGCTTGAGTGGCGATAAAACATCAGGATTAGTTAATACTGCTCCCCGATGTTTTTTAGATTCGATCAAGCCTACAATGCGCAATCGTAACATCGCCTCACGGATTACTGTACGGCTTACCCCTAGTATTTCGGCTAATTCAACTTCTTTTGGCAAGGCATCGCCTACCTTAAGTCCTTTATTAATAAAAAGGTCTACCAATTTCATTTCTACTTTATCAACCAGACTAGAGGTGTCTATAGTACCAAGTTGTTCAATTATAGTTGTTTTTGTATCCATGCCGAGATTTTGCTGCAAGCTCTTTTTGCCGTTTATTTAGATAGCGCATCCGAAGAGCTGATGCAAATATAATGAATATATATTTCTTATTATGTTTTACATAATTATAAAATTAAAGTAAAATATTTGTTTATTTCAGACTTGTTTTTATATTTGCCTATATTATGTAATACTTAATACTTTTAACCTAAATATGGCTTATGAAAATAAACCTAACAACAATCGGATTTTTTGCTTTACTTTTTGTATTGCTAGTATCTCAATTACAGGGATGGGCACAGGTTCGGAAAATTAGCGGAAAAGTTTTTGACTTAGCTAATGCGGAGACGCTGCCAGGAGTTACTATTGCTCTTAAAGGAAAAAGTGGGGGCACTCAAACAACTGCACAAGGTACATTTAATTTGGAAGCAGCCCCAAAAGATGTTTTGCTAATAACCTATACCGGTTATACACCACAAGAAATTATTGTTGGAAACGAAACAACCTTTCAAATTGGCTTAGCAGTAAATGTTCAAACCATGGATGAAGTGGTTGTAGTGGGGTATGGCACGCAGAGTAGAACCAGTATAACTGGATCTATTGCCAAAGTGGATAAAGAGGTGCTGGCTAACGTTCCTCGCTCCAATGTTGCAACAGCATTACAAGGGGCGGTGCCTGGCCTACAGGTGGTCAATAAAACCGGACAGCCGGGAGCTGCACCAATGCTTCGTTTACGTGGCGGAGCTTCGATAGACAGTCCTGGTGAACCCTTGGTTGTAGTTGATGGGGTTATTCGGGAACTGAATGATATTGTTTCCGAAAACATTGAATCAATTGAATTATTGAAGGACGCCTCGGCAACAGCAATTTACGGGGCGAGGGCAAACAATGGCGTGATTCTAGTAACTACTAAAACAGGAAAAGCTGGTAGTGCGCAGGTTTCATATAAGTTTACCGGTGGTTTTAATAAGCGGAGATCCGGTTATCAATATATGAATGCCGGTGATTTTATTTATTACACGCGGTTAGGCTATCTAAACTCTGGATTGAGTGAAACGCAAGTGAATAATGCCAGAGGTTTGGGCTTAGCTACGGATGCGGCATCATTAGCTTCTTTTGATATTCGCCGTTATTCTCCTGATTTGGATTATCTGATGGATGAAGGATGGCAGCTGGTGGATGATCCTTACAAAGGCGGCCAAATCATTTATAAAGATCACGGTGGAGAAATAGAAGATGTATTGTTTAGAAATACATCTTCTAAAGACCATTATTTGAATTTTACCGGCGGGAATGATCGGGGAAGATATTTTGCAGCTTTTGATGCTTATAACGAAGATGGTGTTATTGTTGGCTCGGATTATAAACGGTACGCTGCAGATGTGAATGGATCGTATAAGCTGAGACCAAATCTTGAAGTTTCAACGGGAGTAACCTTGTCTACTTCTTCTCAATACGGTGTTGCAGGTTCGGAAACAAACGCATTGTATCGTACTCTTGCGATATGGCCAACCTTTAATCCTTGGAAAGACGAGGCAAAAACGTCACCAAATCCCGGTATTGGAATTAACGACGGTAATCCTTTATATTGGTTAGGCCGTTTAGACCAAAATAATGAAACCAATCGGATTATTGCAAATGGATCTTTAAAATGGGATATTATTCCCGGGCTTTATTTTAAAGTAAGCGGAAATGCATATATGCTGGAAAAATTGAATGAATCTTTCCAGAAGTCAACAGAAACTTATACTGGTTCTATTAGCACTTCGAGACCCGCATATCGCAACCTAAATCGTGATTTTCAAACACAATTTAACGGTATCCTTAACTATACGAAAACATTTGACGAGCGGCACAATGTAAGTGCAATGGTAGGGGCTGAATACTTCAATGTAAATACCGATTTTATGCAGGTGTATGGTACCAATGCATCTACCGACGATATTCCGACGGTTAACGCATCTACAGTCTTTGATGCAGCCAATAATTATACAACAAAAACGCAATACCGGATTATTTCCTCTATGGGGCGTTTAGCTTACGATTATGATGGCAAATATCTAGTGAATGCGGTGTATCGTGTAGATGGCGTATCCAGTTTGGCTGAGGGGCACAGGACAGGATTTTTTCCCGGAATTTCGGCTGGCTGGAATGTGCAAAAGGAGCGTTTTTTCAAAAACTCTGTCTTTGCCAACTATATTTCAACCTTTAAACCAAGGGTAAGTTATGGTGAAAATGGGAATATTTCTGGACTAGGGCGATATGATGTACAGGGTGTTTATGAATTGGCTACCAATTATAATGGAGCTGCCGGTTATTTGAATACCTCACCCGTGAACAGCAGTTTGGTATGGGAGAAAAGCAAGACAACAGGCATTGGCTTAGATTTAGGATTATTGGATAATAATATTACCTTATTATTTGATTACTATGATCGTCGTACCAGTAACTTGCTAACCGACCTCGATCTACCAAGTCATATCGGATTCCCCTCTATTACCACAAACTTGGGTACCTTACAGAACAAGGGTTATGAATTTGGGTTAAATGCGCAAATATTGCGTAAACCAAATGGTGTTAGCTTAAATGTAGGTATTAATGCAGCCTACGTAAAAAATAAGATCTTGCAATTACCTTATAATGGCAACGACAATAACCGTCAAGGGGGGCTACAAGTGTATGATCCTGCATCAGGACAGGTGGTATGGGTAGGTGGATACCAAGAAGGGCAATCTTTGGGGGATATTTATGCTTATAAACAAGTATCGATTTTTAAAGACGAAAATGAAGTACAGCAAATAGCAGGTAATCGTATCGATAATATTGCTGGTGTAACAGGACCTAATTTGGCAGCAGGTACATACGGCCATATTACGGCTGGAGATGTTAATTGGTTAGACGTAGACGGTAATGATATTATCGACTCTAGAGATCAGGTATATATTGGCAATATCACGCCTAAATGGACGGGAGGTTTTACAACGAGTTTAAGTTATAAAGCTGTTAGTTTATTTACTAATTGGGAATTTGCGTTAGGACACACTATTTACAATGATTTAGTTACTAGAACCTTGGGTAATTACCAGGGCACATTTAACTATCTTGAAATGCAGAAACAAGCGTGGTCTCCAACAAATACGGATACAGACATTCCCAAGGTATATTATGCTGATCAGGTTGGTGGATCTAAACAAAACTATACACGTGGAAATAATGCGAATGCCGTGTTGAATAGTAATAATTCCAGATTTTACGAAAAAGGTGATTATTTAGCTTTACGCGAGATTACGCTATCTTATGATTTACCTAAAGATCTGTTGTCGAAAACACGACTATTGTCGCAGGCAAGGCTGTACGTGAGTGGAACCAATTTATTCTATCTTACCAAGTTCAGTGGACCTACACCAGAGCCGCCAGTAAATGCAAGCAATGTTATTACCGGTATTTATACAGGAACCTATCCTACGCCACGTTCATTTGTATTAGGTGTTCAGGTTTCTTTTTAGTAGTTTTTAATAAAGAAGATCATGAAAAAAAACATAATAAAGCTATTCATATCAGCGGCTCTGATTATAGTAGCCTTTACTTCATGCAATAAAAGTTTAGATTTATCTCCCGTAAGTTCTATTAGTGACGCAAATTATTGGAAAACAGCTGACCAGTTTGCTGCTTTTGTTACAGGTGTACATTCTCGTTTTCGTTCACATGAAACTAATTTTATGTATTTAGGAGAGTTGAGGGGCGATATCTTTGGAACCGATGAAGGAAGTACCGGTGCGTTTACGGGTGAGGCAACCCAAGGAGTTGAACGGATGTGGCAGCAAACTTTAGATTTGGATAATTACGTTGTCGGAAATTATGGGGGTTTTTATACCAATATTAATCAGCTCAATTTATTAATTGATAAGTTAAGCGGTACGGACGTCTTAGCAGCAGATACAAAGAACTATTATCTAGGTATTGCATATGGTATGCGGGCTTTTTATTATTTCCAGATTTATCGTAGTTGGGGAAAAGCTGTTATACAAACAGCTTATGAAGAAATTGATATCGCTAACTTGGCAAAAGAAGCGGCACCTGCGGAAGAAGTACTTGCTTTGGTAAAAGACGACATTGACGCTTCTTTAACAAGTTTTGGAACTAATTATACGATGGAGCAGGAAAGAGGTTTTTGGTCGAAAGCAGCCACAGAAATGCTAAAAGCAGAGGTATATTTATGGACTGCCCATCGAGGCGGCGGAGTAGAAGATGCGGATATTGCAAAACAAGCCTTATTAGCTATACAAAATAATGTATCCTTAACACTACAAGACGATTTTGGCCAGGTGTTTGAAACAAGCAATAGCGGAAATGAAGAAATAATTTTTGCGGCCAAACATTTATTGAACGAATCTACACTGGCATTTATCGGAAATTTTGTGCCCCAGACGAGCTTAATTATTAATTATTATGATTCGCTGGAAAACAGAAAGTTTGCTACAACAACAGATAATTATGATGGGCTTTTAAGGGCACCAACGAAAATTGTTGCCTATCGTAAATTTAGCGATTTAGATAGTCGGAAAAATAGTAGTATTCAAGCTGCGTATAACATGTCAAATGGTAGATATACAATTGCTGGTTGCTTCTTAAAGAAATATCAGGGCGAGCAGAATGCTGGCAGCAGGGCTTATACAAACGATTATCCCATTTATAGGTATGCAGATTTGCTACTGCTGCTTGCTGAAGCAAAAGTTATCTTAGGAGAAGATCCTTCAAATGAAATAAATCAGGTACGGAAACGTGCGTATGGAACCCATTATAATGCCGCAATTCACGCTTATCCTAATCAGGAGATAGACGGAAATCCTGAAGAAGCTATTCTACAAGAACGTTTTTTTGAATTTATTGGAGAAGGGAAACGCTGGTATGATCTACGGCGTTTTGGAGATAATTATGTTTATGCGCATACCATACTTACCGCCGCAGAGTCGTATAAACTTTTATGGCCAATAGATCGCAGCACACTTACCAATAATCGATCGCTGAGCCAAACGGAGGGCTATCAAAGTTATTAACATCGAATACGCGACATGTTGCCGGATTACAATACATACACAACAAACATGATACAACACTTAAGCGGCTTAATTGCCGCACCTTTTACACCGATGCATGGAGCTGGTGAGCTAAATTTAGAACTCGTTCCAGCATATTATCGTTTATTAAAGCATAATAGAGTTACCGGAGCATTTATTTGTGGATCTACCGGGGAAGGCGTTTCGCTGACGACCAGAGAGAAGTTTGCGGTAATGGAAGCCTGGGCTGCTACCACCGCTCAGGATCCAAACTTTAAGGTAATGGCACTGCTTGGCGGAACCAGTTTAGCCGATTGCAAGGATTTGGCTAAAGAAGCGTACGCTCTAGGTCTTTACGGGGTTTCTTTTACTGCTCCTTTTTATTTTAAGCCAGCATCTATAGAAACGCTTGCGGATTGTTGCGCAACGATAGCAGCTGAGGTTCCGGAAATGCCCTTTTATTATTATCATATCCCGGTATTAACAGGAGTAGGCTTTCAGATGATTGACTTATTGAAAGCTGTTGAGGGTAAGATTGCAAATTTTGCTGGTATTAAATATACCCATGAAGATTTTATGGACTTTCTCTCTTGTTTGCATTATGCAAATGGAAGATATGATATGCTATGGGGACGGGACGAAAATATGTTGTCGGCTTTGGTTTTAGGAGCAAAAGGCGCCGTAGGTAGCACTTTTAATTACGCAGCACCTCTATACCACGACCTTATTGCCGCCTTCGAAACAGGTAACCTGGAAAAGGCGCAGCAACTACAACAGCAATCTATTGACATGATTAGATTGTTAGGGAAATATGGCGGGATTGCAACTGGTAAGGCTTATATGAAGCTGGTGGGCTTGGATTGCGGAGATTTCCGTTTACCGGTGCGTAATATGGATGGAGCCACATTTGAAGTCTTTAAAGAAGATGCTTCAGCACTTGCTTTTGACCGCTTTAAATCTGTTCTTCCAACGGTATAAATTCCGAGTAATGGTAAATGGTAATGTTTATACAATTTTTATATTTATGCTCATAACAGCAATAACTGCTGAAGGACAGGGACAGCAGAAGGCTATTGACTGGTCGGTAGCTTTTTCTCTTCCAAAAAGCGATGGAAGTAAAGCATTGGCAATTGCTGGCCCTATAGTAGGTGTAAATAAGCAACTTTTGTTTATTGGAGGAGGTGCTAATTTTCCTGAAAAATTACCTTGGCAAGGAGGTGAAAAACTATATCATCGTACCATTTATGTCTATAGAAAATCGGCAGGGGGAGAAGAATTGGTCTTTAGCTCCGAGTTGCCTTTCGCATTGGCCTACGGGGCAAATTGTAATACTCCTAAAGGAGTTGTGGCAGCTGGTGGTGAAAATGAGCAAGGCTTGAGTAATAAAGTGCTTTTATTGAGTTATAGTAAAAAGGAAACTAGCCTGAAAATAACAGATCTGCCTTCCTTACCTTTTGCGGTTACTAATGCATCATTAGTTTATTTGGATAACAAACTTTACTTAGCCGGAGGAGAAAGGCAGAAGGATGTTTCTGACAAGCTGTTAATGCTTGATATGGAGCAGCTTGATCAGGGCTGGATAATTCAGGATAAATTGCCTTATCCGGTTTCGCATACATGCTTCGTGGCTATGGATAAAGCCCTGTATCTGTTGGGCGGAAGAAAAAGAAATGATGGAAAGGTTAGCGATTTTTACCAGCAGGTTTGGGAATATTTGCCGATGTCAAAGCAATGGCTAGCTAAAAAGCCCTTACCTGAAGCATTATCAGCTGGTACGGCCTTGGGCATGGGTGGTAACACAATTTGGCTGTTTAGCGGCGATAATGGTGCAACGTTTAAGCAGGTAGAAGCATTAATGGCTGAAATTAGTCGGGAACAAGATGCTGATAAAAAATTAGTATTAATAGAAAGAAAAAATGCGTTACAAGTTGCACATCCTGGTTTTGGAAAAAAAGTGTGGATGTATGATGGTGCTCGGGATACATGGAGTCGTCAAGCAGATCTTCCGGTGGATGCGCCAGTAACCACTACGGCAACCTTATGGGGTGGACAGATTTATATTCCCAGTGGAGAAGTGAAAGCAGGGATTAGAAGTTCTTTAGTGCTTAAAGGAGAATTAAAATAATACAATTGATTTGATACTGAAATTCTGATACTAAACAGCATGATCCATAAAAGATATTATCCCTGGTTGGTAGTAGCCCTCTTATGGGTAGTAGCCTTGTTGAATTATTTAGACAGGCAAATGTTGGCTACCATGAAACCTGCGATGCAAGTGGATATAGCAGAGCTTCGTTTGGCTACCAATTTCGGTCACCTTATGGCTATCTTTTTATGGATTTATGGTTTTATGAGTCCGATTGCCGGATTTGTTGCCGATAGAAGTAATCGGAAGTGGCTTATTGTAGGTAGTTTGTTCGTATGGTCTGGTGTAACCTTCGGCATGGGCTATGCCTCCACCTTCCAGCAGCTCTATATGTTGAGGGCGATTATGGGGGTGAGTGAGGCTTTGTATATTCCGGCAGCACTGTCGCTAATTGCAGATTATCATCAGAAGAAAACGCGGTCTTTAGCCATAGGGCTGCATATGACTGGGCTTTATTTCGGACAGGCGCTTGGTGGTTTCGGGGCAACCATTGCCAGCAATTACTCTTGGCATATTACTTTTCACACTTTTGGTATGATTGGCATGGGCTATGCTTTGGCGTTGATGCTTTTACTGCATGAAAAGAAGGATAGCCACGAAGCAATTCCTTCTCTTGCACCAGCGCCCTTTAAGGGGCTATCCGTTTTATTGCGAAATCCATCTTTCTGGATAATTTTACTCTATTTTGCCATCCCAAGCTTACCAGGTTGGGCCACTAAAAATTGGCTGCCCACATTATTTGCACAAGATTTGCATATTCCTATGGCCGAGGCCGGGCCACTCTCTACCATTACTATTGCCGGGTCTTCCTTTTTGGGAGTTGTTTTTGGTGGCATTCTTTCCGATAGGTGGATTCAACATAATCCACGCGGGCGGATTTATACCAGCGCCATAGGTTTAAGTTTAACGGTGCCCTCACTCTTACTTTTAGGATTTGGTAATAGCTTTTTATTTGTGGTATTGGCCGCTTTAGGCTTTGGTTTAGGTTTTGGTATGTTCGATGCTAATAATATGCCTATCCTTTGCCAGTTTGTATCATCAAAAAACCGAGCAACTGCTTACGGTTTAATGAATATGGTTGGTGTTTTTTCTGGTGCTTTCATTACGGATCTGTTGGGCGAATACGTAGACGCCGGACATTTAGGTAGGGCTTTCGCCACATTAGCCATTATTGTGTTAGGTGTTATTATCCTTCAACTGGTTTCATTAAAACCCAAAGTAAATGACTTTCAGGAGATCTAGTAATTCTAATTTTGCAGTGATTATACTGATCACTTTGATGCTGGCATCACGGCTTATTCAAGCAGGCGAAATAAAAGTAGCGTGTATAGGTAATTCCGTAACCTATGGAGCTGGTTTGCAAGATCCCGCCTCCGAATCATATCCAGCTCAATTGCAGCAGCTGTTAGGAGCTTCTTACTTGGTTAGCAATTTTGGACATAGTGGAGCAACCTTGTTGAAGAATGGTCATAATCCATATTATAAAACTAAAGAATTTGAACAGGCATTAACTTTTAAACCAGACATTGCAATTGTTCATTTAGGATTGAACGATACCGACCCGCGCAATTGGCCAAATTATAAAGATCAATTTGAGGCCGATTATAATTGGTTATTAGATGCCTTAAAACAGGTGAATCCAGCTATAAAATTATATGTGTGTATGATGACCCCTATTTTTAGCGGACATCCACGGTTTAAATCAGGTACATTCAATTGGTATTGGCAAGTTCAACAGCTTTTACCTAATATTGCCCAAGTGCAAAAAGCATCGTTAATTAACCTGAATGAAGCCCTGCATAACCAGCCTAATTTATTTCAGGATAATCTACATCCCGATCGTGAGGGCGCAGGAATTATTGCGCAAACCGTTTATGAGAAGTTAACGGGTAATTACGGTGGTTTAAAACTCCCTGCTGTATTTGGTGACCATATGGTGCTACAAAGGCAAAAACCTATAAAAATATATGGAATTGCGAATGCAGCCGAGATAATAAGCGTCACCTTTGGCAAGGAGAAAGTCACGGCACAAGTGGATGATAATGGTTGCTGGATGGCGACCTTTACCCCTAGGGAGGCCGGCGGGCCATTTCAATTACAGGTTGAGGGTAAAGATAGTACCATCGTCTTCAATGATATATTGATGGGCGACGTCTGGTTGTGCAGTGGTCAATCGAATATGGACTTTCCGCTACGCGCTGCAAAATTAGGAGATAAGTTGGCGCAAGATGTTTCCAATGAGGCTTCTTTACGATTATACCACCTTAAAGGAATTAGCCCGACGGATAATGAACCGTGGGATTTGGAAACATTAAAGAAAACAAATGCGCTAACGTATTTTAATGGAACTTGGGAAAGGGCAAGTTTAACCGGCGCTCAAGATTTCTCTGCCATTGCTTATGCTTTTGGTGTGTATCTAAAAGCAGAGATAGGCGTACCCATTGGTTTGATTCAAGTAGCTGTTGGCGGATCGGGTATTGAGTCGTGGGTTGATCGCTATAGTTTGGAGAAAGACCCTTTATTGGTTGATATGCTGAGTGGTTGGCGGAAATCGGATTTTATTATGGAGTGGAATCGCGAAAGGGCTGATGTTAATTTAAAATTGGCAGCCAATCCAAAGCAGCGTCATCCTTATGAACCGGCTTATAATTTTGAAGCAGGTATAGCCCCTTTGAAGGATTTTGCCCTAAAAGGTGTGATCTGGTATCAGGGTGAAAGTAATGTGCATAACCCAGAGCTATATGGGAAGCTCTTCAGCACCTTTGTAAGCAGTTGGCGCCAATTTTTTAAGCAGGATACCCTTCCTTTTTATTATGTTCAACTGTCGAGTATTGACCGACCGGCGTGGCCTTATTTTAGAGATTTGCAACGACGTTTGCAAAAGGAGATTCCGAACACGTGGATGGCTGTCAGCTCAGATCTAGGCGATTCGCTAAATGTACATCCGATTGATAAACTTCCCATCGGAAAGCGCTTAGCAAATCTCGCCCTTCAACATACCTATAATAGCCATATACATGCTGATGTACCGGAGTTACGTTCGATAGAGCAGCACGGGAGTCAGATTAAGCTGCATTTCGCCAACACTAAATCTTTAGCAACGAATAACCATCAGCAGATAATCGGCTTTGAGTACATTAATTTAAAAGGACAAATTATTCCAGTAAACTGTACCATCTTGCAAAATATAGTATCAATTGAGTTGCCAGAGGCTAATAGTGTAAGGGAGATACGTTATGCGTGGCAGCCTTTTACCAGAGCCAATTTGGTTAATGAACAGGGTATTCCTGTTTCAACATTTTCTGTACGTTTAAAAGAATAAGCTATGTATACTAAAGAGGAGTTGAACAATTTAAAAGATTTTTATAAAAATCAGCTGTTAAATGATACGATCCCGTTCTGGTTTCCGCGATCTTACGATTATGAAAATGGCGGATTTTTACTTATGCGTGATGCCGATGGCAGCTTGATAGACGATGATAAAGCGGTTTGGATTCAGGGGAGGGCAACGTGGTTATTGGCTACATTATATAATACAATTGAAAAAAGGGAAGAGTGGCTGGAAGGTGCCAAATTAGGGTATGAGTTTTTGGTAAAGCATTGTTTTGACGATGATGGGCAAATGTTTTTTCACGTTAGTCGCTCGGGAGAACCAATCCGTAAAAGACGATATTTTTTTTCTGAAACATTTGCTGTCATTGCTTTTGCCGCTTATGCCAAAGCAAGTGGTAGTCAAGAGGTTGCAGATCAAGCGTGCGAGCTTTTTAGTAAGTGTTTGGCCTATGCGTCTGGGGAAATAAAGCTGTCGCCAAAATTTTGCGACACCCGTGTTACAAAGGGGATTGGTATACCGATGATTATGACCAATACTGCTCAACAGTTAAGAGAGATTATTGGTGATGTGCGTTGTGACCAGGCGATCGAAAATTGGGTTCATGAAATAAAAACATATTTTGTGAAGGATGATATTCGTTGTGTGATGGAACAGGTGGCGCCAGATGGAAGTATTGTTGATCATATTGATGGTCGTACCTTAAATCCAGGACATGCTATTGAAGGAGCCTGGTTTGTTTTGCATGAGGCTAAACAGCGTAATAATGATCCTGGATTGATACAGTTGGGCTGCAAAATGTTGGATTACATGTGGGAGAGGGGATGGGATGAGCAGCACGGTGGAATTTTGTATTTTAGAGACGTGTATAATAAGCCTGTGCAAGAGTATTGGCAAGATATGAAATTCTGGTGGCCGCAAAATGAAGCCATTATTGCAACATTATTGGCTTATCTTATGACGGGCGATGAAAAATATGCACAGAGGCACCGCATGATTCACGAATACGCGTACACCCATTTCCATGATAAGGTTAATGGTGAGTGGTATGGTTATTTGCATAGAGATGGAAGTCTTGCTCAGACTGCTAAAGGTAATTTGTTTAAAGGGCCATTTCATTTGCCACGACAGGAATGGTATTGCTATCTGTTGTTGGAGGAGTATTTGAACAAAAAGGTTTGATGCTAAACTAGGCGCTTGAAGCGTTTGGTTTAGCGGCCAGAAAGAGTATACGCGTAACATAAAGGTTAATAGTAATTTTCTTGATAGTAAAAATAGGAATGATATGATGAAGAAATATAATGCCGTTATTTTGTTTATCCTGTTACTAATGGGGGTAAGTATTGCAAAAGAATTGCCTAAGGAATCTATAGAGAACGCCACGAATGAAAAGGAAGTATTCATTTCGGGGCAAGATGGTTATCAGAGTTATCGCATTCCGGCCACGATTAAAGCTGCAAATGGAGATATATTGGCTTTTTGCGAGGGAAGGGTAGCGCATGCAGGAGATTTTGGTAATATTGATATCGTGATGAAGAGAAGTGAGGATAATGGAAAAACCTGGAGCGCTTTACAAAAAGTGGTGGATTACGGTAGCTTACAAGCCGGAAACCCAGCACCGGTAGTTGATTTAACGGATCCGGCTTATCCGAAAGGACGTATTTTCTTATTTTATAATACCGGTAATAACCACGAAGGTGAAATAAGAAAAGGAAAGGGTATACGGGAGGTATGGTATAGCACGTCGACCGATCAGGGGCAAACGTGGTCTGAGCCAACCAATATAACCCAGCAAGTGCATCGGCCTAATCAACCGGTATTGAATCCGACCTATAATTTCAAAGAAGATTGGCGTAGCTATGCCAATACACCGGGGCATGCTATGCAATTTGATTCTGGGGTATTTAAAGGGCGTATTTTTGTAGCAGCCAATCATTCTGCCGGAGAACCACAGGCAGATTTTAAAGATTATCGTGCACACGGCTATTATACAGATGATCATGGAAAGACGTTTAAATTGAGTGAAAATAGCCCTTTCGAAGGGAGCAATGAATCGATGGCTGCCCAGATTACTGAAGATAGATTACTAATGAACTCCAGAAATCAACAAGGGCAGGTAAGAAGTAGAATCGTCAGTATTAGTGGTGATGGAGGAGCCTCCTGGGATACGACATACTTTGATAGCAACTTGCCTGATCCGATAAATCAAGGTAGTATACTCTCTTTTACGAATAAAGGAAAACGTTTATTGACCTTTTGTAATGCAGCCAGCATAGTTGGCCGGGATAGCTTGACGTTACGTATTAGTAAGGATAATGGTAAGAGTTGGTTTTATAATAAGAAAATAGCGCTTGGGCCAATAGGGTATAAAGGAGATTATTCGGCCTATTCCGATCTTGTGCAAATTGATCAAAAAACTATTGGTGTGTTGTACGAGAAGGATAATTATAAAACTATCGTATTCACTCCAGTTAAATGGAAGTGATAAATTAAGATAAGTGTACTGAAATGATGTACGTAAAAAATAGCTGTTATATCGTCTTACTTTTATTTTGTTGTACTGGTATATATGCTAATGCTCAGCAATTGGAATCGCCTTTGATTCCATTACCGCAGCACGTAAATTTGGGAAAGGGTCGATTTGTATTGAACAATGAGTTGCTATTGGTAGCCAAAGATTCTCTAAAAATAAAAAGGGAGATTAAGTTTTTACGCGAATGGCTCTCTGCTTGTAACGTCCGTGCAAAGGTAAGTACGGAGAATGTTTTTGTACCTCACATTGAGTTACGATTAACTCCTGTAGAAGCGCCGAACAATAATGCGGAAGCCTATCATTTGCTCGTTACCAAAAACAAGATTCTTATAGAAGCTAATGAAGCGAAAGGAGTTTTCTATGCACTTCAGACCTTAAAGCAACTGGTGTCCGGAAAGTCGATACCAACAGGTGAAATAAAGGACTGGCCAGCATTTTCCTGGCGTGGCTACTTGGTAGATGTCGGACGGAATTTTCAGTCAATGGAACTCCTGAAACAACAGATCGATGTTATGGCGGCCTATAAACTAAATGTTTTTCACTTCCATTTTACAGAAGATCTTGCCTGGCGCTTAGCCAGTAAACAATATCCGCAGCTAACTGATCGTTCAAACATGCTCCGCTGGCCAGGGAAATATTATACACAGCAAGATTTTAAAACATTAATTGATTATTGTAAGGAGCGTCATATTACCTTGATTCCGGAAATTGATATGCCCGGACATAGTGGCGCTTTTCAGCGCGCAATGAAGGCCGGTATGCAAACACCGCAAGGAATAATATACTTAAAGCATCTCTTGAGGGAGTTTTGCGATAGCTATGACGTGCCTTATATCCACATTGGTGGAGACGAAGTAAAAATTACCAACAAACAATTTCTTCCGGACATGACAGCCTATCTGGAAGGTTTAGGTAAACAAACTATAGGGTGGGAACCGGGGGGGAATTTATCGAAAAGCACTATCCGTCAACTTTGGATGGGCGGGCCTAATCCCATAACGGATAGCGCTGCTTATTGCTATATCGATTCGAAGCATCTTTATATAAATCATATGGATCCGTTAGAAACGGTTGTAACCTTGTTTAATCGGCAAATTGGTGAACAGGAAAAAGGTAATAAGCAGTTGCTGGGAGGTATACTGTGCTCGTGGCCAGATCGGGCGGTAGCAAATGAAAAAGATGTCTTCTTGCAAAACGCGGTATACCCGGCACTGCTTACCTTTGCTGAGCGGAGTTGGCGTGGTGGTGGGCAGTCTGGATGGGTGTGCAACATTGGTGATCCTTATAGTGATCGTGCACAGGCCTTTCGGCAATTTGAAGACAGGTTGTTGGTCCATAAAGAGCGTTATTTTAAGGGAAAGCCATTTCCGTATGTGAGGCAAACAGGTTTAGTGTGGAATTTTTATGGCCCTTATCCCAATAAGGGAGATCTCGATAGCGCATTTGAACCAGAGATCGATAAGCAAGAGACGGGCAAATTAGCTCCCACATTTAAAGCCGAAGGGGGGACGCTTATTTTAAGACACTGGTGGGCAGATATATTGAAAGGATTGATTAGTAAACCTGAAGAATATACAACATGGTATGCCCGTACGAGAATTTGGAGTGATAAAAATGAAGAAAAGCCCTTTTGGATTGGATTTGACAATTTATCGCGATCTTATGCCAGTAATTCTCCCGCAATCAATACTTGGGATAATCGCGTGAGCAAGGTCTGGGTGAATAATCAATTGATATCTCCTCCCAACTGGAAACAAGCCGGGATGAAAGGCGATTTAGAGACGCCGATGATAGATGAAGGTTATTCTTTCCGAGCGCCTACCATAATCAACTTAAAAAAAGGTTGGAACGAGGTCTTGATTAAACTTCCCATAGGTAATTTTAAGGGAGAAGATTGGCAAAATCCAGTAAAATGGATGTTTACTTTCGTGCCTTTGTTCTACTAAATATGATCTTTCTCTTGTAAGAGAAGAGATAACACTTAATGTCCGTTTATTAGCTCGTTTTAGAGATTTCGTATTACCACATAAAAAGATCTAACCTCCTTAATTTTGTTAAGAGCAGAAATCCTTGTTCTTTTTGAAATTTTTTACGATTACTTTTAAGATAGCCTTTAATAGAAAACGAATTACATTTTAAAATTTAATAGATTTTTCGGGAAAATGGCAGTATTATTGTGTAGAAATGCTGTGATGTTTTTGAAATTTATTAAAAATGAGAAATAAATATAATATTTGCGAAAAATGACTAAATATATGTTGGAAATTTTAGGTGTATTAAATAAGGGCTGTTACCGTGTTTATTTTTGTAGCGCATTAGTGGGAGCGATGCTGTTAACATCGTGCAAGTCTAACAAGATCTACGACGCCCCCCGCGTTACTGCTTTTAGAGGAAATCGTTTACCAGCGCCTCCGGGTATGGTCTATATTCCTTCTGGAACGATTTATTATAAAGCTTCGCAAGATAGCAGTACAGTGGGAAGAAATGTAAGTGTGAGTGCTTTTTTTATTGATCAGACAGAAGTGACCAATAAGCAGTATCGTGAATTTGTGAATTGGGTAGCCGATTCTATTGCGGTGACCGATTATCTGGACGATAACCAATATTTTATTAATCAGCAGGGAGCAAATGATTCTTTGGCGGGAGCAGCACGTTTAATTGATTGGAAACGTGTGAAGGAGCGTTCTCCACTTTGGAAAAGCAATGATCCGGCAATTCAAGAAAAATTGAGTCCAATGCTAAGCCTTGAAAGTGGCCGGAAGATGTTAAAGCGGGAGTTGATGACGTATGCGTTTTCTCACTTAAAAATGGACGGGAGAAATAACGATCAATACGTAACGGATACGGTGGCGGTTATACCTATGGAGGATGTATGGTCTAGGGATTTTCCGAATGCCCAAATGTTTTCTATGGATGCTAATTATTTCGACCATGAATCTTTCGATTATAATCCGGTGGTGGGCGTATCTTGGAAACAGGCGAGAGCATATGCGGATTGGCGCGGAAAAGAGATCATGTCGCAGTTACAGAAAAACGCTTTCCTTAAAGGCTATCAACTTACTTTTAGTTTGCCTACAGAAGCACAATGGCAATATGCAGCAGAAGGGAAGCTAGACCCGGCAGACACCCTTCAGAAAACAAGATTAACCATTGACGATAAAAAATCTGATAAGAAAAAATTGGCGGTTAATTTTAAGCAAGGTGAAGGAACTTATTCCCGGGATGGTGCAACATTTACCGTTCCGGTAAAATCCTATACCCCAAATGCATTCGGGGTATATAATATGGCAGGGAATGTTTCGGAATGGACTTTGGATGCCTTTAGTCCTTCGGCAGTAGAATTTGTAAATGATTTGAATCCGGTATTATTATATGATGCAGATGATTCGGCGAACTATACGTTAAAACGAAAAGTCGTAAGAGGTGGTTCTTGGAAAGATAATGGCACTATGTTAAATAGTGATACGAGAAATTATGAGGAACAGGATGAAGCCCATTCCTATATTGGGTTCCGTTGTGTAATGTCGGCCTTTGAAATGACTACGCCACAGGTTAAAACGCGTAAATATAAATAGTAATGAATTTAATGCCCCCTCTATGTTAAGCATAGCACGTAACGGGATTTTTCAAATTAAGTAAGTAATCATGAAAAGAATAATAATTGTTGGTTTTATTTGTTGCTTTGCTTCCACGCTTTATGCGCAAGTAATACCTGATACAACGGTAGACACTTTAAGAAGAGAGTCTACCCTGTGGCCAACAGCAGCTGCTACGCCTACTGCTGATACCAGTGGAGAGATACTATCGGACACTATTCCGCAAAGTGATGGCTATTATCAGGTAAATGACTTAAGAGATGCGGTTCCTTTTGCTTACCCTAAAGTAAATCCAAAGAATATACGTTTTTATAAGAGGATTTGGCGGGATATTGATTTAACCGATAAAGAAAATTATATTTTTGCGACTCCTGGAGCTTCTTTAATAGAAGCCATTATGAAAGGTATTCAGGAAGGTAAACTTACACCTTATAATCCAGAAGACGACGGTTTTAAAACTAAGTTAACGGCGAGGGAAGGAGAGGCTAGGTTTACGGATAGCGTTTTAGTGCCTATTTTCGATGATGAAGGGAACCAAATCGATTCTAAAATGGCTTTAAACGAGTTTAATCCTGAAAAAGTGACTAAATTTCGGATTAAAGAAGATATGTTCTTTGATAAACAACGGGGCAAATTGGAAACGCGAATTATCGGTGTAGCACCTTTAATGAAAGTAAGTAGTTCTTCGGAGTTAGCAGAATCTGTAGGAGAAACGCCTGCCTTTTGGCTTTATTTTCCCCAATTGCGCTATACCTTGGTGCAAGTTGATGTTTCCGATCCGGATAGGGATTTATATGACATGACGATGGATGATCTTTTTGTACAACGCAAATTTGCCAGTAAAATCATTCGGGAATCCTCTCCTGGGCAGCAAGCGCAATATGCCGAAGGAGCACAGGAAGAACAGGTGCAGGACAAGGAAATAGCAGACAAAATTGAACTCTATAAGAAGCGCTTATGGAAAAATCCTAATGGAGTTAAAGCAGAGGAACTTGTTACTCCCGAAACAGCAGATTCTTCTAAAAGAGTTAACACAACAAATGTAGTTAAAGAAAAAACGGATAGTACAGAAACGGAAACAACAACGGCGCCCGAAAGGACCGGAATACCCGAGCAATAGTTAAAAATTGCCTAGAACATTAAAATAAAACAGTATCTTCATTGCTCTTTAACTGGCAAAACCAGATGGGTAGCAATGAATCGATAACATGATAAAACGGATCATTGCCACACTAAAACAATTTATTCCAATGAAAAAAATAATATTGCTTTTTTTTATTACCGGACTTGCTAGTTTAACCGTAAAAGCGCAGATTTGGAAAGAATACTCAAGTTTTTACCCTGCTGTTGGTATTCAATTAGGTGCCCGAGGGATAGGTATAGAAGGAAGCTATCCGCTCGCGGAAGCATTTAACGTACGTTTGGGGGCTAGCTTTATTCCGTCTACGAAAATGGCGTTTAAAAATAGGGTATTTGCCATTCACCGCTCGGATGTGACTTTATTAGCGGATTGGCAGCCGCTTTATGGGCGAAGTAGTTGGATCGCTAGAAAGTGGATCGTAAGCGCTGGCGCCGGATATTTCTTTGAAAATAAATTTATCCGTTATAGCGGAGGCTCGAAGGTAAGCAACCAACCAAAGGAATATGAAGTGGAATGGAGTAAATTTAGGCCATACGTGGGTGTAGGATTGAACGGAATAGAGCTTTCGCAACGGCTTAATTTAGCTGTAAATGTGGGCTATTATATTCCAACCTCTTCCAGGTCTTTGGATATTTATGAAAAAGACCCTAACGGAGTGGCTCACTTAGAAGATAGGATGGATTCTTTCCCCTATAATATTCTTCCCGGCCTAAATGCTCAAGTTGGAATATCCTATATCTTTTTTAAGAACAGTTATAAATAAATAAATAAACTTCAATACTTTAGAAAAATGAAGAAGAAAGATTCAAATTGGTTGCACGTAGCTATTTCTTGGGGAGCGAGTGTCGTAATTCTAGGGGCGCTTTTTAAGATTTTGCATATTGGTGGTGCTATGGCAAATTACATGATTGGGGCAGGTTTAGGCGTAGAGGCAATTTTGTTTTTCCTGATGGGATTAAACCCACCGCCAAAAGAACCATCATGGGAAAAGGTCTATCCCGAATTGTCTGACGATTATAGTGGTGAACTGCCAAAATCTTCCATGCGGATGACGCAAACACCCCAAACATCTACTACTGCTGCCTTAGATAAAATTTTTGCAGATGCCGAAGTTGGACCGGAAACCTTAGCAAGTTTAGGAAGAGGGTTACGCTCATTTAACGAAAAAGTTACTGCTATCAACAATATTTCGGATGCATCATTTGCGGCTAATGAGTTCACAGAAAAACTCCGCCATGCTTCCAGTAAATTTGATCACTTAAGTCATGCGTTCGAAAAGGCTTCTGCTAATCTGGTGGCTATGTCGTCTGCCGATTCGGATACCAGGGGATATCATGACCAAGTATCGCAACTAACAAAAAACCTGACTTCATTGAATACGATGTACGAACGCGAATTGCGCGATTCTCAGGCACATTTGCAATCAATGAATGAGTTCTATGCACACTTAAGTTCTACAATGGAAAACTTTAATGAGTCTTTAGATGATTCAAAACAGTTTAAGGAAGAGGTGAACAAGCTTGCTAAGAATTTAGCTGCTCTGAATGCCGTTTATGGCAACATGCTGAGTGCAATGAATCAGCCTCGGATATAATTTCTATGCATTGATAAACTTAACGGAACAGATTAAATGGCTTTAGGAAGAGAAACCCCAAGGCAGCGGATGATCAATATCATGTATTTGGTATTGTTGGCGATGCTGGCCTTAAATGTATCAGATACTGTTTTAGATGCCTTTAAAAATATAAATGATAGCCTTGAAACCTCGAGGGAAAATGTAAATAATTCAGTAGAGCAGTTATTTAGCGCTTTCGAAAATACCAAGCTCAAGGAAGAACCTGAAAGGGCAAGACCTATTTATGAAAAGGCAAAAGAAGCAAGAGCTATTGTAGCAGAGCTTAATGGCTATATTAATGATCTTAAAAAAGAATTTGAAAAGAGGGGGGGGGGATATGATGAGGATACAGGTGACTTATCGCAAAGAGACAACACTGATATCGCTCCCGGATTAATGGTGAACGGCAAAAGAGGAAAAGAACTAAAGGAGAAAATTAATAGTACGCGTGAGAAGTTACTAACCTTATTAGATGAACAAGGTAAGCAATCGGTTACTTTCTCGCTGGAAGCAAAAGATCCGGAGAAGAGGGTAAATGGTAAAAAAACATGGGAAGATATTAATTTTGGTGATGGGACTCCTTTAACTGCGGCAATGACCATTCTAACTAAAATTCAAACGGATGCTCAAAACGCAGAATCAGACGTGGTCAAAAGAATTTTAGGGAAAATGGATCAGGCGGTAGTGAATCTGGATCAATTTGCTGCAGTAGCGGTAGCACCTAGCTCTTACTTAATACAAGGGCAGCCCTATACTGCTGAGGTTTTTTTAACTGCATACGATTCGAAGTCGGATCCCGCTATTACGGTAAATGGTAATCCTTTGCAGGTAAGCAACGGGAAAGGGGTATATAATATTAATACCACCAGTGAAGGAGCGTTTACTTGGACGGGGGTTATTAAAGTTAAGCAAACTGATGGTACGGTGAAGGAATACCGTACACCTGAACAGCATTATCAAGTGGCAAGGCCATCCGCAGTTGTCTCGCCAGATAAAATGAATGTATTGTATATAGGGGTAGATAACCCACTTTCCGTGTCTGCTCCGGGAACGCCTGCCGATAAAATAAAAGTGACTATGAGTGGAGGCTCTCTTAGTGGGAGTAATGGGAAATATGTGGCTAAGGTATCATCGCCAGGAACAGCAAAGATTTCTGTTTCGGCAGAAGTTGCACCAGGAAAAGTACAGACGCTCAGTACAACGGATTTTCGGGTAAAGCGTATTCCTGATCCGATGGCAAAATTTGGAGGAAAGTCGGGCGGTACGATGGCTTCTGTTGCTCTGAAGGCACAAAAAGCTGTGTTTGCCAGCTTGGAGAATTTTGATTTTGATGCCAAATTTAATGTTACTAAATTTACGATGATTATAGCTAAGCCACGGGCCGATGCAATTGTATTATCAACGAGCGGAAATACCCTAAGCGGCGCTATGCAATCTGCATTAAGCAGTATCAGCCCAGGTACACGGGTAATTTTTGATAATATTATTGCTGTGGGGCCCGACGGAACGCCTAGGCAGTTAAATGCAGTAGCATTATCTGCCAATTAACAGAGACGGAAATAGCATAAAAAAGCCGGCCGCTGTAGGATATACAGCGGCCGGCTTTTTTATGTAAGGATTTGTTAAACGATATCAGCCATCATTTGCTCAATTTTTTCTTCTAAAGCTCTTTCAACTTTTTGATAATCGTCCAAACTCGGCAATGGCAGTTTAGCGCTACAGTAAAACTTAATTTTAGGTTCCGTTCCCGAAGGTCTAGCCGACACAATGCTACCGTCTTCGGTAACAAATTGCAGTACGTCAGACTTGGGTAACGTCAATGGCGTGCGGGTACCTGTAGTTTGATCAATGGCAATCCCGTTTTCATAATCTTTGAGCATCGTGACTTTTACACCACCGAGCGTTTTAGGCGTAGCCGTTCTCAAGCGCTCCATCATGGCTTTTATCTCAGCGGCGCCACTTTGGCCTTTTTTAGTCAACGATATGAGCTTCTCTTTATAGAAACCATATTGGAGATATATTTCAGTTAAAGCTTCGAATAGTGTTTTACCTTGATCTTTATAATAGGCGGTCATTTCTGCTATAAACGCACATGAAACCACAGCATCTTTATCGCGAACCAGATCACCAACGAGATAGCCATAGCTTTCTTCACCGCCTACTAAAAACTGTTCTTTGCCTACTAATTTAGTCATCAGCTCGCCTATATATTTAAAACCGGTTAGCACTTCGTAACAAGGTACCTGGTAGGCGTTGGATATTTCACTTATCAGATTGGTGGTAACGATGGTTTTGCAGGTGAAATCATGAGCAGCTAATTGCTGATTTATTTTTTTTGTGCTCAATACATAATTAACCAGTAATGTACCAATTTGATTGCCATTAAGCAACTGATATTTTCCCGTTAGGTTTTTAGCCGCCACACCAACACGGTCGGCATCGGGATCAGTGGCCAGTAGTAAATCTGCGTTTTGTTCTTCCGCTTCTTTTACGCCTATAGACATCGCTTCCTCTTCTTCTGGATTAGGGTATATTACCGTTGGGAAATTCCCATCAGGTATTGCTTGTGCTGCTACAACATGAACCTGCTGAAAGCCCCATTGTTTTAAAACCGGCGGAACGGCCGTAATCCCTGTGCCGTGAATAGGGGAGTAAACGATCTTAAGGTCTTGCTGCCGTTTTACGGCATCCGGTCTCAAAGAAAGTGAAACTAGTTTCGTGAAATAGGCTTGATCAATCTCGCTGCTTATCTTTTTTATCAGGTCTACTTTAGGTGTAAAGTTTACTTGATTAATATCCAGCGCATTTACTTCCTCAATAACATTTGTGTCATGTGGAGCAACTAATTGCCCGCCATCATTCCAATAGGCCTTGTAACCATTATACTCTTTTGGGTTATGTGAAGCTGTTAACATTACGCCGCTATGGCAACCAAGCTCACGTATTGCGAAGGAGAGTTCGGGTGTTGGTCGCAATTCACTAAAAAGATAAACCTGAATATCGTTGGCCGAAAATACGTCGGCCACCGTTTGGGCAAATGCCTGCGAAGAATTTCTGCTATCAAAGCTTACGGCCGCTTTTATGGACTCATTTGGGTAAGTCTTTTTTAAATAGTTTGCCAAACCCTGCGTAGCTTTACCAACGGTATATTTATTTATCCTGTTGGTGCCCACCCCCATGATGCCCCGTAACCCTCCCGTGCCGAAGACAAGATCTTTATAAAAAGCATCTTGTAATTCCTCCATTGCATCATTATCTATTAATTGCCTAATGGTATTTTTTGTTTGCTCATCGTAGCTGCCTACCAGCCATTGATTAACTCTTTGACGAAGCAAAATAGGTAGATTATTTATTGACATATTTGAATCTGTTAAACGTATTTCTAAACTGTAAACCTAATATAAAATAGCGATATAGGCAACAAGTTGTTGAAAATTCAGACCTTATTAAAAGCAGGAAATGTTTATCTTGCATACGATTAATTTACTAATTGGAAGGTTATAAGGATGACGGGAAATAAAATAAAAATATTGGTTGTTGGCTGTGGCAATATGGGAGCTTCGCACGCAAAAGCTTACCATACAATGTCGAATTTTGAAATCTGTGGTTTAGTTTCTCGGGGATCGAGTAAAACAATTTTAAATACTGAACTCAACGCTGCCTATCCCTTATTTGATCATTATGAAGAGGCTTTGAAGATTACGAAACCAGATGCGGTTTGTATTGCAACTTATCCGGATACACATGAAGATTATGCGATAAAGGCCTTTGAAACGGGATGCCATGTTTTTATAGAGAAGCCTTTAGCAAGTACAGTAATAGGAGCGGAGCGAGTGGTAACGGCAGCTAATAAAGCTGGTAAAAAGTTGGTTGTAGGGTATATCTTACGGTATCATCCGTCTTGGGAACAGTTTATTCAATTGGGCCGTACATTAGGTAAACCTTTGGTGATGCGCATGAACCTAAATCAACAAAGCCATGGCTACATGTGGGAGGTGCATCAAAATTTAATGAAGAGTTTAAGTCCTATAGTGGATTGCGGCGTACATTATATTGATGTAATGTGCCAGCTTACGGATGCACAACCTGTTCAGGTAAGTGCCATCGGCGCGCGTTTAACACCGGCTATCCCGGAGGGTAATTATAATTATGGGCAATTGCAAATTCGTTTTGACGACGGCTCAGTGGGATGGTATGAGGCTGGTTGGGGACCAATGATTAGTGAAACTGCTTTCTTTATAAAGGATGTCATCGGCCCTAATGGCGCTGTATCTATTGTGGCAGATGAGGCTTCCAAGTCAGGAAGGTCTGCTACGGTAGCAGCACATACGCAAACAGAATCCATAAGAGTACATTATGCAGCTATGGATGATCAAAATAATTTTATAAAAGATGATGTTTGGATAAATGTGGCCGATGAGCCAGACCATGAAGAGTTATGCAATCGCGAACAGCAATTTTTCTTGGAAGCCATTACTAAAGATTTGAATTTAACCAAGGCTAGCTTAGCTGCGGTAAATAGCTTGAGAATTGCGCTGGCATGTGATGAATCGGTGCGCACCGGTAAAATTGTGGAATTGAGTTAGTTGTTAGTTGCTCGCGCATTATACAGGAGGCTTTTCGCTTTATGCCTTACACTTTATACTAGTGGTTATGAGTTGGGAGATTGGCTAATCGCCTTGTTCTAGCGAATACGAGGATACATGAAAAATAAAGCCTACTCCGTAAACGTTATCAATACGAACTGTTTTTGAGTGATGGAGTGTTTTGCGGAGCCTGGAAATAAAAACATCCAGACTCCTCCCCAGAAAATAGTCATTCTCACCCCATAGATGTACCAGGATCTCTTCTCTTTTCAGTATGCGGTTTTTATGTTGGTGAAGATATTCAAGTAGCTGTGCTTCGCGAAGGGTAAGCGTTACTGTTTTTTTGTTTGGAAAAGTTAGTTTAAGTAGATCTTTGTAGAACAGGAGATCGCCCATTGCTTGTCTGGACACTGTTTCCTGCTGGTCTAAAGAAGCGGAAACCAGGCTACTATTACGACGTATAATATTTTTTATACGTAGTACAAGTTCATCTATATCAAAAGGTTTATTGATATAATCATCTGCCCCGATTTTTAATCCGCGTATTCTGTCTTTTTTTTCGTTTCTTGCTGTGAGAAATAAAAAAGGCTGATTAGTATTAATTTGAGTAATTTTCTCTGCTAATTCAAAACCGTCATAATCAGGAAGCTGAATGTCAATTAATAATAGATTGAAGGTGGGGTCTCTTTTATAATCTTCATACGCTTTACCGGCGTGGGTATGCCAAATTACTGCAAAACCCATAAATTCTAAATATTGCTTAACCACATTTCCAAGATCTTGTTCATCTTCTACAAAAAGTAATTTGTACGGCATCTTTTCAGTTTTGGTTCGTCTGGATAAAGATACGAAATTCGCTGCCTTCTCCTTCTTTACTAGATACATTTAGCTTCCATCCATGTACTTCCAGTGATTGTTTGACATAGAATAAACCTAAACCTAAGCCACCTGTTCCCGGATTGTTTTTACCACGATAAAATTTTTCAAATATATGGGAAATAATCCGTTTAGGCATGCCTACTCCATTGTCTTTAATGGCGATTACCATACTTGCACTGTTGAATAATGTGGTTATATCGATGTGCTTAATTTCTGCCTCATTATATTTTATTGCATTATCAAAAATGTTGTATAGCATTGTAGTTAATAAAAAGCGATTGAGTTTTACAGTTGTAGGCCGTATGGTAGGGTGGAACTGAATATTTACTTTTTCGCTGGTTTTAAGTTTATAATCATTAATAACTTCTTCCAGAAGGCTGTTTAGATCGTAATCCGCTTTCTCAATATTTGCTTTACTCATAGTAGTAATGTCGAGCGCTTGGTTAATAAGTGCTTTAAGCCGATCTGTTTGTCGTTGGATGATTGCTGTAAGCGAGAAAACATTTTTACTATCGGAAATAATCTCTCTATTTTGTAGACTTTTGTTGGCAACGAGAATGGCGGTTAAAGGTGTATTGAATTCATGAGTAATGCTGTTCAGAAAATCGGATTTCATTTCGGCTAATTTCTTTTGTCTAATCCAATTACGGTAGGTGAAATAGTAAATCAACAAAACAAAAATAATTGAAGTAAGCGAAAGTGAGAGCGTAGGAATCATTTGTTTAAGTACTTGCCCCTG
>Ga0182736_1000351_pt1 | contig 76794 bp, 71 predicted proteins | sample eDN5th30CKraftBY_FD_128882 | JGI IMG/M metagenome (GOLD analysis project Ga0182736, IMG submission 128882) | Enriched backyard soil microbial communities from Emeryville, California, USA - eDNA 5th pass 30_C Kraft BY (version 2) (version 2) | ecosystem: Environmental > Terrestrial > Soil >... | reverse complement strand
GCCCGGCCGGTTCAGCTTCAACGTCAAGGGCGGGCGCTGCGAGAACTGCGCCGGCGACGGCACCATCAAGATCGAGATGCACTTCCTCCCGGACGTGTACGTCCCCTGCGAGGTCTGCAAGGGCGCTCGCTACAACCGGGACACGCTCGACATCGAGTTCAAGGGCAAGAACGTGGCCGAGGTGCTCGACATGCCCTGCGAGGAGGCGCTCGAGTTCTTCGCCAACCAGCCCGTCATCGCCCGTCACATGCAGACGCTGGTCGACGTGGGCCTCGGCTACGTGCGGCTCGGCCAGCCCGCCCCCACGCTGTCGGGCGGCGAGGCCCAGCGCATCAAGCTGGCATCCGAGCTCTCCAAGCGCTCCACCGGCCACACGATCTACGTGCTCGACGAGCCCACCACCGGCCTCCACTTCGAGGACATCCGCAAGCTGCTCACGGTGCTCGGCCGCCTGGTCGACCAGGGGAACACGGTGCTGGTCATCGAGCACAACCTCGACGTCATCAAGACCGCCGACTGGATCATCGACCTCGGTCCCGAGGGCGGGTCGGGCGGCGGCACCGTGCTGGTGGAGGGCACGCCCGAGGAGGTGGCCGCCACCCCGGAGTCCTACACCGGCCAGTTCCTGCGGCCGCTGCTCGGCCTGGAAGGCTGAGCCGCATGGCGCTCGACGACCTGGACCTCCACGCCCTCTACCACCTGGCCACCGAGGCCGAGTGGGCCGACCACCAAGACGAGGGCGTGATCGTGCCCCCGTCGCTGGAGACCGAGGGGTTCGTCCACTGCTCGTGGGGCCACCAGGTCCGGGGCACGGTCACCAAGCACTTCGCCCACGTCACCGGCCTGCTGGCGCTGCGGATCGATCGCGGCGCGCTGGGCGACGTGCGGTTCGTGGAGGAGGACTCGTACGGCTCCGGCCAGGCGTTCCCCCACGTCTACGGCCCGATCCCGGTGGCCGCGGTGGTCGACGCGACGGTCGTCGCCTGACCCTGTCGGGCCGCCCTCCGGCATCGCCGGCCGGCCCGGCCGGCCTCCGTACCATGGCGGAGTGAGACGACTGGCACGCCTGCTGACGTTCGGCGGGGTGGTCGTCATCGTGCTCGGCCTGAGCAAGGTCCACGCCAGCTCCATCGCCGATCCGCCCTACGACTTCACCGGGTCGTTCCGGTTCGCATGGGCGATCGCGTACATCGTCCTGCTCAGCGTGGCCGGCTACGGGTTCGGCCTGCCCGACCTGCCCCGCTCGTGGCGCGCCGCCGCCCTGGCTGGCGTGGGGGCGTCGGCGTCGGCGGCCATCGGCATCTCCGTGGTGCAGTTGGTCGTCGGCGATGCGCTCCTGCCCCGCTTCGTGGTGTTCGGCTCGGCGCTGCTGCTGATCCCGTGGGACGTCGGGATGAACGCCCTGGCTCGCCAGGGTCGCCGCCAGAGCGAGGACCGCGACCGGGTGGTGCTCGTCGGCACCGCGGAGGAGCTCGCCCGGCTCGAAGGCGACCTGCGCCTCATCCCGGAGCGCCCGGCGGTGCTCGTCGGCCACCTCGGCCCGGGCGGCGCCCAGGCCGGCGACGGGGCCAAGCCGCTGGTGGACCTCGTGCTGACCGAAGGCGCGTCGCTGGTCGTCCTCGACCGGTCGGCCCTGGTGGACGCCGAGGCGGTGGCCCAGGCGGCGGCGCTGCACGAGGCGGGCGTGCGGGTGCGCACCCTCCTCCAGTTCTACGAGGAGTGGCTCGGGAAGCTCCCGGTGGGCGAGCTGGAGCGGGCGTCGCTGTTCTTCGACATCGGCGAGGTGCACCGCGCCCGCTACGGGCGGCTGAAGCGCCTCATCGACGTGGTGGTCGGCACCATCGGGCTGATCCCGCTCGCCCTCGCGGTCCCGGTCGTGTGGATCGGCAACCGCATCGCCAACCGGGGGCCGCTGCTGTACCGGCAGGTCCGCGTCGGCCGCAACGGCGACCTCTTCGAGATCCTCAAGTTCCGCACGATGGTCGACGGACCGGCCACCTCGTCGGAGGGCTCGGCCTGGACCGAGGTCGACGACCCGCGCATCACCCGGTTCGGTCGGCTGCTGCGCACCTCCCACCTCGACGAGCTCCCGCAGATGCTCAACATCGTCCGCGGCCAGCTGTCGGTGGTCGGGCCCCGGCCCGAGCAGCCGCACTACGTCGAGCAGCTCAGCGCATCACTGCCGTTCTACGGCATGCGCCACCTGGTGCGACCGGGCCTGACCGGCTGGGCGCAGGTGAAGTACGGCTACGCCGGCGACGAGCGCGACGCCCTCGAGAAGCTCCAGTACGAGTTCTTCTACCTCCGCCACCAGGGGCTGCGGTTCGACCTGCGGGTCATGGGCCGCACGGTGCGCAGCGTGGTGGGGACCGAGGGCGGTGGTCGGTGAGCCCGATCTCGTCCGGGCCCGTCACCGTGGCCCACGTCATCACCCGGCTCGACGTCGGCGGAGCCCAGGCGACGGCCGTGCGCACGTGCGCGCTGCTCGACCGGGACCGCTACCGGCCGGTGATCCTCGCCGGCCCCGACGCGGGCTCCGGCGGGTCGATGGCCGACGACGCTCGGGCCGCCGGCGTCGAGGTCGTCACCGTCGACGGCCTGGTCTCGACCATCCGCCCGCACATCGACGTGCGCGCGGTGCCGGCGGTGCGCCGCGCCGTGGAGGGCACGGGCGCCGAGCTGGTGCACACCCACTCCAGCAAGGCCGGCGTGCTCGGGCGGCTGGCGGCCCGCCAGGCCGGCCGGCCGGCGGTCCACACGGTCCACGGCTGGAGCTTCCACGGGGAGCAGCACCCGGCGGTGCGCACCACGTACCGCACGATCGAACGGGCCCTGGCACCCAAGACGGCGGCCCTCATCGTGGTGACGCCCGTCGACGAGCGCATCGGGCGCGAGGCCGGGATCGGCCGCCCCGAGCAGTACCACCTGATCCGCAGCGGCATCGCCATCCCGGCCCCGCGCACGGCCGCCCAGCGGGCGTCGGCGCGCGCCGCGCTGGGTTGGGGCGACGGCGACGAGGGCCTCGTGGCCGTGGGCCGGCTGGCGCCGCAGAAGGACCCGCAGACGATGGTCGAGGCGTTCGCGGCCGTCGTCGCCGCACGGCCCCAGGCCCGCTTGGCGGTCATCGGCGACGGACCCGACCGGGCCGAGGTCGAGGCGGCCATCGACCGGCTCGGGTTGGGGGCCTCGATCGCGCTGCTGGGCGTCCGCACCGACGTCCTGGACGTGCTGGCCGGCGCCGACGCCTACCTCCTGAGCTCCCGGTGGGAGGGGCTGCCCCGCACCGTGCTGGAGGCGGTGGCGCTCGGCATCCCCGTGGTGGCAACCGACGTGGGCGGCGTGCGCGAGGTCGTGGACCCGGGCACCTCGGGCTGGCTGGTCCCGGCTGGCGACCCCGCGGCGCTCGGGACGGCAGCGGCCGAGGCCCTCGCCTCGCCCGTCGTGGCCGCCGCCCGGGCGGAGGCGGCGCGTGCCGGCATCGACCGGTTCGACGAGCAGCGGATGGCCGCCGACACCATGGCGCTGTACGACCAGGTGCTCGGACGGTGAGCAGCGCGCCGCTGCGGGTCGCCCACGTGATCAGCGGCTTGGAGAGCGGCGGGGCCGAAGGGTTCCTCGCCCGGCTCGCCCCCGCGCTCGACGGCCGGGTGGAGAGCACCGTCATCTCACTGCGGACCGAAGGCGTGCACGGCGCGGGGCTGCGCTCCGCCGGCATCGCCGTCGAGGCGGTCGGATTGGAGCGCGGGAGCTTCGCCCCCCGGTCGCTGCCCCGGCTGGTGCGGCTGCTGCGCGGGGCACGGCCCGACGTCGTGCAGACCTGGCTCTACCACGGCGACCTCCTCGGCGGCCTGGCGGGCCGGGCGCTCGGACGGCCGGTGGCCTGGAACCTCCGCCAGCAGCTCGGGCACGGCGCGCCGGCCACCCACGGCCGCCTGATCGGGACCTGCGCCCGGCTCTCGCGCTCCATCCCCAGCGCGATCGTCGCGGTGTCGGCGCAGGCGGCGGAGGACCACGTGCGGGTCGGGTACGCCGCCGACAAGGTGCGCGTCATCCCCAACGGCTTCGACCTCGGGCGGTTCCACCCCGATCCCGGTGCCCGGGCGTCGGTCCGCCAGGAGCTCGGCCTGGCTCCCGACGCGCTCCTCATCGGCCTTGTGGCCCGGCACGACCCCCAGAAGGACCACGCCACCGCGCTGCGCGCCGTGGCCGCGCTGCGTGCCCGGCGGCCCGATGTCCACCTGGTGCTCGTCGGGAAGGGCGTCGACGACGATGCCGGCCTCCGAGCCGAGATCGCGGCGAGCGGCGTCGGGGCCGGTGTCCACCTGCTGGGGGAGCGGGCCGACCTGCCCCGCCTCCAGTCGGCGTGGGACGTGGCGCTCTCATCGTCGATCACCGAGGGCCTGAGCAACGCCATCGGCGAGGCGATGGCGTGCGGTGTGCCTGCGGTCGTCACCAGCGGGGGAGCGACGGCCGAGCTGGTCGGCGAGACGGGCGCGACCCCGCCGTCGGGCCGGCCCGACGAGCTCGCCGCCGCGCTCGGACGGATCCTGGACCTCGGGGCGGACGAGCGCGCCGAGCTCGGTGGTCGGGCACGGGACCGGGTGGCGTCGGGCTACTCCCTCGACCGAGCGGTCGAGGCCTATGCCGACCTCTACGCCGAGCTGGTCCGACGGTGAGCCAGCACACGGACGCCCACGGCCCCGAAGGCGCCCAGGGCGGCTCCGCGGGCACGCCGCGCCGGTCCCGGTTGCGCCAGGCGGCGAAGCTGCGGCCGCTGCTCGGCAGCACCCTCGCCGTCACCGCGGTCACCGCGTTCGCCCGGCTCAACGGCGGGGTGCGCGAGGTCCTCATCGCCCGCGAGTTCGGCACGGCCCGCAGCCTCGAGACCTTCCTCGTGGCCTTCGCCATCGTGTCGGTCGCCATCGACGCGGTCGTCGGCGGGCTGCCCTCCTCCCTGATCCCGACGTTCCACCGCCGGCGCGGAGGCGACCGGATGCCCAAGGTGCTGGGGGCGGTGCTGCCGGGGCTGGCCGCGGTCGCGGTGGGCCTCGCGGTCGCCATGGCGCTGGCGGCGCCGGTGCTGGCCAAGGTGGTGGCCGGCGGGTTCGGCGGCAGCGACCAGCACCGGGTCCAGGGCGTGATCGTGATCCTCGCCCCGACCATCGCCTTCGGCCTGGCCGCGACGGTCGCCTCGTCGTGCCTCCAGGAGCAGGGCCGGTTCGTCTTCGCGACCCTGCCGTCGGTGGCCAACCCGCTGGCGGCGATCGCGGTGCTCCTCCTGACCGAGGAGCCCCGGTCGACGACGCTCGCCTGGGCGTTCTGCGCGGGCTACGCCGCCGAGCTGGTGGTCGCTGCGTCGCTCGCCGCGCTGCGCGGGGTCCGGGTCTCGTTCCCGGGGAGGTCCGAGCTGGACGCCGCCCGCTCGGATCGTCGGCTGTTCTTCCGGGAGCTGTGGTCGATCGCCATCGGCCTGCTCGCCCTGTCCTCGATGACGGTGTCCGACCAGGCGGTGGCCACCCACCTCGACGACGGCGACGTCGCCATCCTCAACTTCGGCATCCGCATCCCCGGCTTCTTGTCTGCGGTGGGCGTGACGGCCATCGGCATGGTGGTCCTGCCGCAGTTCTCGCGGCTGGTGGGGGAGCGGGACTGGGCGACGCTGCGGGCGTCGATGCGCACCAAGGCCCGCCTCGTGTTCGGGGCCACGGCCCTCGGCGCGCTGGTGCTGAGCGTGGCGAGCGTGCCGATCGTCGACCTGGTGTTCGGACGGGGCGCCTTCACCGACGCCGACGTGGCCGACGCCGCCGCCGTCCAGGTCGTGGCGGCCTGGATGGTGCCGTTCTCGGTCCTCGGCGTGGTCTACGCCCGGCTCCTCAGCGCCCGGCACCGCAACCGGGCGATCATGGTCGTGAGCCTGGGCGTGGCCGTCCTCAACCTCGTGTTCGACCTGGTGCTGGGGCCGTGGCTCGGTGCACCGGGCCTCGCCCTCAGCACCACGCTCGCCTCGGCGACGATGTGCATCGTGTTCGGCACCCTCGCTCGTTGGTCGATCCCCTCGCCGACGGTGGTGCCGGCATGAAGGTCGCGGTCGTCGTGCGGGCGCTCGAGCGGGGCGGCGCCGAGCGCCAGGCGGCGGTGACCGCCGCCGAGCTGGCGCGCCGCGGCCACGACGTCGAGCTGGTGACCTTCCACGGGGGGAGCGCGTACCGAGACGTGCTGGCCCCCGCAGACGGCCCGGCCGTGCCGGTGGTCGTGCTCGCGGGGAAGCGCCGCGGCGACGCCGTGCCCGGCTTCATCCGCTGGTGCCGGAGCGCCCGACCCGATGCCGTGCTCGGGTACCTCGCCGGGCCCAACCTGGTGACCCTGCTCAGCGGCGTCGTCCGGCCTCGTCCGCTCGTGGTGTGGGGCATCCGGTCCGGCACGCTCCGAGGGGCCGACGAGACCCGGCTCGGACGCACGGTCCAGCGCATCGAGCCCGTCCTATCGCGGTTCGCGGACCTGGCCGTCGCCAACGCCTCCACCGGTCGGGACGACGCCGTCGAGCGCGGGTTCCGCGTACCGATCGAGGTCGTGCCCAACGGGATCGACGTCGAGCGGTGGCGGCCCCGTCCCCAGCGGCGCGCCGCCGCCCGCCAGGCGCTCGGTGTGGACGACGACCGGATCGTGGTCCTCCGGGTCGGCCGCCTCCACCCGGTCAAGGACCTGCCCACCCTGCTGCGCGCCGTCGCCCGGCTGGAGCGGGGCCCAGATGGGCGTCGGCCGCTCCTCGTCGTGGCCGGCGGCGGGCCCGACGGCTATGCCCGCGAGCTGTGCTCCCTCGCGGCCGACCTGGGCGTCGCGGACGATGTGCGATGGTTGGGCGATGTCGAGGACCCCACCGACGCGTACGAGGCTGCGGACCTGATGGTGTCGTCGTCCTCCTACGGCGAGGGCTTCTCGAACGTGATCGGCGAGGCGATGGCCTGTGCGGTCCCGTGCGTCGGCACCGACGTGGGCGACACCATCGCCCTGATCGGCGACCCTGCGCTCCTCGCCCCGCCGGAGGACCCCGAGGCGCTGGCGGGCGTCCTCGCCGTGGCGTGCAGCTGGTCGCCGGAGGAGCGGGCCCGCCGAGGCTCCGAGGCCCGGGCGCGCATGGTCGACGAGTTCTCGGTCCCAGCCCTCGGCGCCCGGCTCGAAGCGCTCCTCGCGCCGCGGCTGGCCGGCGGTGGTCGCTGATGTGCGGGCTGGTCGGCCAGTTCCGTCGCGGCGGGATCGTCGCCGCGGGTTGGATCGAGGCCGCCACAGACCGCCTCACGCACCGCGGCCCGGACGACCGCGGCACCTGGACCGACCCCGAGGCCGGCATCGAGCTGGGCCATCGGCGGTTGTCCATCGTCGACCTGTCGCCGCTCGGGCACCAGCCCATGGCCTCGCCCGGCGGGCGGTTCGTGCTGGCGTTCAACGGCGAGATCTACAACCACCAGGACCTGCGGCACGAGCTGGAGCAGGCCGGGCACCGCTTCCGGGGCTCCTCGGACACCGAGGTGCTCCTGGCGGGCATCGAGCGCTGGGGCCTGCGGCGGGCGCTCGATCGGGCCAACGGGATGTTCGCCCTCGCCGTGTGGGACCGGGAGGCGCGGCGCCTCGGGCTCGCCCGGGACCGGATCGGCGAGAAGCCGCTGTTCGTGCAGGAGGGCCCGGGCTTCGTCCGGTTCGCCTCGGAGCTCAAGGCGCTGTGGGTCGACGGCGTCCGTCCCCCAGCGGTCGACCCCGGCGCGCTGGCGCTCTACCTCCGGTTCGGGTTCGTGCCCGCGCCCTCCTCGATCTACGAGGGGATCACGAAGGTCCGGCCGGGGTGCATCCGCTGGTTCGGCCCCGAACCGTGCACCACCACCGAGGAGCCGTACTGGGTGCTCCCCGGGCTGGGCCACGGCCCGGTCACCGAGCACGACACCGACGAGCTGCGGGCGCTGGTGGAGGACTCGGTGGCCCGTCGGATGGTCGCCGACGTGCCCGTCGGCGCGTTCCTGTCCGGTGGCATCGACTCGTCGCTCGTCGTCGCGCTGATGACCAAGCGGGCGTCGAGCGTCCGGTCGTTCACCATCGGGTTCGGTGACCGCCGCTTCGACGAGTCCGGCCACGCCCGTGCCATCGCCCAGCACCTCGGCACCGACCACACCGAGCTCCAGGTCACCGGCGACGATGCCCTCGGCGTGCTCCCGTCGCTGCCATCGATGTTCGACGAGCCCTTCGCCGACCAGAGCGCCATCCCGACCTCCCTGGTCGCCGCCCTGACCCGCCAGCACGTGACGGTGGCGCTGTCAGGCGATGGCGGCGACGAGCTGTTCGGCGGCTACACGCGGTACCGCCGCCTGCAGCTCGGCGCGCCGCTCGCCGCCCTCCCGCCGGCCGCCGGGCGGCTGCTCGCCGGGACGGCCCGGGCGGTGGGAGGCCGTCACGGCCTGGCGGCGCGGGCGCGGACGGTCGAGCGGATCGGGCTCGGCATCTCCGAGGGCGGGACCAAGGGGCTGTACCGGAGCCTGCTGTCGCTCTGGGAGCGCCCGTCCGACCTGGTCGACGCCATCGAGCCGGTGACGGCGCTGACCGGCCCGGGCCGCTGGCCGCTGCGGCGCGACCTCGTCCGCACCGCGATGGGCGCCGACCTGCTGACCTACCTCCCCGACGACATCCTCGTGAAGGTCGACCGCACCTCGATGGCCGTGGCGCTCGAGGCGCGGGTCCCGCTGCTCGACCACCGGATCATCGAGTGGTCCCGTCGCTTCGCCCGGCCGAGCGTCGCGAGCGAGTCCCAGATGAAGGCGCCGTTGCGCGCGCTGCTCGACGAGCACGTGCCCCGGGAGCTGTGGGACCGCCCGAAGAAGGGCTTCGGCGCTCCGGTCGGCGACTGGCTGCGGGGTCCGCTCCGGGACTGGGCCGAGGACCTCCTCGCCCCGTCCGCGCTCGAAGCGGCCGGTCTCGCGGCGGCACCGGTGCGCCAGCGGTGGGCGTCGCACCTCAGCGGACAGGTCGACCAGAGCTTCCCGCTCTGGACCGTGCTCTCGTACCAGGCCTGGCGAGGGCACTGGGGCGACGGCGGCGCCGGCCTCCGCTGACCGCTCGTGGCGGGTCGGTCAGGACGGCTGCGGCTCGAGGGCGTGGTCGCGGTACCACTCGTAGGTGGTGCGGATGCCCTCCTCGAGCCCGATGCGGTGCTTCCAGCCGAGGTCGTGCAGCCGGGTGACGTCGAGGAGCTTGCGGGGCATGCCGTCGGGCTTGGACGGGTCCAGCACGATCTCGCACTCGGGGTAGACGATGTCGCGGGTGAGCTCGGCGATCTCGAGGATGCTGAGGTCCTCGCCGGTGCCCACGTTGATGTGGAGCGAGTCGGAGTAGTGCTCCATGAGGAAGACGCAGGCGTCGGCGAGGTCGTCGACGTGGAGCAGCTCCCGCTGCGGCGTCCCCGTGCCCCACACCTCGGCGCTGGGAGCCCCGGCCTCCTTGGCCTCGTGGAACTTGCGGATGAGCGCCGGGAGGAGGTGGCTCGACGTGAGGTCGAAGTTGTCGTTGATGCCGTAGAGGTTGGTGGGCATCGCCGAGATGAAGTCGTCGCCGTACTCGGTGCGGTAGGCCTGGCAGAGCTTGATCCCGGCGATCTTGGCGATGGCGTAGGACTCGTTGGTGGGCTCGAGCGCCCCGGTGAGCAGCTCCTCCTCGCGCATCGGCTGGTTGGCCAGGCGGGGGTAGATGCACGAACTGCCGAGGTAGAGCAGCTTGCGCACGCCGACCTGGTGGGCGGCGTGGACCACGGTGGCGTGGATGAGGAGGTTGTCGTAGATGAAGCGGGCCGGGTGGGTGCTGTTGGCGAGCACGCCGCCCACGGTGCCGGCGGACAGGAACACGAACTCGGGGCGCACGTCCTCGAACCACGCGTCGACCGCGGCCTGGTCCCGGAGGTCCAGTTCGTGGCGGGTCGCGGTGATGAGGTTGGTGTGGCCCGCAGCCTCCAACCGGCGCAGGAGGGCGGACCCGACCAGGCCGCGATGTCCGGCGACCATGATCTTGGCGTCACGAGGCATCGGCGAGGGGGACATGGCTACCTGTCGTCGGGGGTGGCCGGCGCCGCCTGCGACCGGCCCCGGAGGTGGCACTCAGTATGCCAAGGGACGGGTCCCGTCCGGCAGACACCCCTCCGGCGGGCGGGCTAGCTGTAGTGACCACGGACCTTGTTGACACTGGTCCCGAGATGAAGTGAGCCCCCTGGGCGAGTGTGGAGCTGTCTAGGACTTCACGCTCGAACCAGGAGGCTCGAAGGTGCACGGTAACGCTCGGCTCACGCCGGTCGGTCGGCTCACGTTGGTGATGCGGATCGAATCGGGTCGTCCGGTTGCTCATGTCGCGGCGGAGATGGGGGTCTCCCGTCCGACGGCGTACAAGTGGTGGAGGCGGTGGCAAGACGACGGCGAAGCCGGCCTCATCGACCGTTCGAGCCGGCCCCGGTCGTGTCCGCACCGCAGCTCTGTCGAGCTCGAGGCGGCCATCGCCGAGCTTCGCCGGACGCTCAAGCTCGGCCCGGTGCGCATCGGCGCGCGGCTCGGTGTGCCGGCGTCGACGGTCCACCGGGTGCTGTGCCGGCTCGGTCTGAACCGGCTGGCGTGGATGGACCGGCCGACCGGGCGGGTGATCCGCCGTTACGAGCGCGACCAGCCCGGCGACCTGGTGCACGTCGACATCAAGAAGCTCGGCCGGGTCCCCGACGGCGGCGGCTGGCGCATCCACGGCCGACAGAACCGCCCGAACCGCAAGCGCGGACCCGGCTGGGACTTCATCCACTCCGCCGTCGACGACCACACCCGGCTCGCCTACAGCGAGATCCACCCCGACGAGCGCGCCGACACCTGCGTCGCGTTCTGGCAGCGTGCCAGCGCGTTCTTCGCCGGCCACGGCGTCACGGTCACCGGCGTGATGACCGACAACGCCAAGGCCTACCTCTGCGCCCGGTTCCAGACCGCCCTCGCCGACACCGGCGCACGGCACTGGTCGATCCCGCCCTACTCACCCCAGATCAACGGCAAGGTCGAACGGTTCAACCGCACCTTCCTCGACGAGTGGGCCTACGTCCGACCCTGGCCCGACAACCAGACCAGGACAGCGGCACTGGACGACTGGCTCCACCTCTACAACCATCACCGCCACCACACCGCCATCGGCGGCCCACCCATCAGCCGCGTCAACGACCTACCGGGTCACTACAGCTAGCGGTTCTTGACCCGGGCGCGCAGGGGCTCCCACCACCACGGGTGGTCCTGGTACCAGCGGACCGTCTCGGCGAGCGAGGTCGAGAAGCTGCGGGCCGGCGCCCAGCCCAGCGCCCGCACCTTCTCGGAGGTGATCGAGTAGCGCCGGTCGTGGCCTGGTCGATCCTCCACGTGGTCGATGCGCGAGGCATCGAGCCCGAGCAGGTCGAGCAGCTCGTCGACGACCTCCCGGTTCGGGCGCTCGTTGCCGGCTCCGACGTTGTAGACCTCGCCGGGGACGCCCGAACGCAGCACCAGGTCGATCGCCGTGCAGTTGTCCCGCACGTCGAGCCAGTCCCGGACGTGCAGCCCGTCGCCGTAGAGCGGGACGTTCTCGCCGTGGAGGAGCGAGGTCGTGAAGAACGGGATCAGCTTCTCGGGGAACTGATACGGCCCGAACTGGTTCGACGACCGGGTGACCACCACCGGCAGGCCGTGGGTGGCCCAGTAGGCGAGGGCGATGAGGTCGGAACCGGCCTTGCTGGCGGAGTACGGCGATCGGGGGCGCAGCGGGCTGTCCTCGGTGAACGAGCCGGTCTCGATCGAGCCGTAGACCTCGTCGGTGGACACGTGGACGAGGCGCTCGATGCCCACCTCGACGGCGACGTCGCACAGCACGTTGGTGCCGTCGCAGTTCGTGCGGACGAACACGTCGGGGCCGAGCAGGGAGCGGTCGACGTGCGTCTCGGCGGCGAAGTGCACGACGGCGTCGTGGCCGGCCAGCGCCTCGCGCACCGCGGCCCGGTCGGCGACGTCGCCGACCACCAGCCGCACGCGGTCGGCGGGGAGGTCGGCCAGGTTGGCCTCGATCCCGGCATAGGTGAGCGCGTCGAAGACGGTGACCGAGTCGGTCGTGGTCTCGACGAGGTGCCGGACGTAGTTGGAGCCGATGAACCCGGCGCCCCCGGTGACGAACGTGCGCACGGCGGCCTACGTGTGGAGCTCGACGGTCGAGTGGTCGCCGACGAGCAGCCGGTTGGCCCGGGGTGCCCGGTCGGAGCGGGTGACCTCGGCGTCGCGCCCGAGCAGCGAGTCGATGAGGCGGGGCACGCCGCGCAGCGAGGCGTCCTCGAGCAGCACCGAGCCCTCGACCTCGGAGTCGATCACCCGGACCCGCTCCCCGATCGAGGTGAACGGTCCGACGTAGCTGTTGGTGATCGCCGCTCCGGCGCCGATCGCGACCGGTCCCCGGATGGTCGAGTTGGTCACGGTGGCACCGGCCTCGATCACGACCCGGCCGTCGACGCTGCTGGCGTCGTCGACCGTGCCCTCGACGCGGGTGTCCAGGGTCTCGAGCACGCGCCGGTTGGCGTCGAGCACCGAGTCCTTCTTCCCGGTGTCGAGCCACCAGCCGGTGAGCACGTCGTGGCGCACGACCTGGCCGTGGTCGATGAGCCACTGGATGGCATCGACGATCTCCAGCTCGCCCCGGGCCGACGGCTCGATGGCGGCCACGGCCTCGTGGATCGCCGGGGTGAAGAACGAGGCGCCGACCATCGCCAGGTCGCTGGGCGGGTCGGCGGGCTTCTCGACCAGGCGGACGATGCGCCCGTCGGGCCCCAGCTCGGCCACGCCGAACTGGTGGGGATCGGGCACCTCGGCGAGCAGGAGCCAGGCCGACGGGGCGGTGTGGTCGTCGTGGAACGACGGTGCGTTGGCCCGGTGGCCGGCCTCGGTGAACCGCTCGGCGAACCCGGCGAGGTCCTGCTCGAGCAGGTTGTCGCCCAGGTACATCACGAAGTCGTCGTCGCCGAGGAACTCCCGGGCGATGCGGACGCAGTGGGCGAGCCCCAGGGGCTGCTCCTGCGGCAGGTAGGTGAGGTGCACGCCCCACCGGCTGCCGTCGCCGCACGCGGCCTGGACGGCCTCGGCGGTGTCCCCGACGATGATCGCGATGTCGTCGATCCCGGCGGCAGCGACGGCCTCGACGGCGTAGAAGAGGATCGGCTTGTTGGCGACGGGGACGAGCTGCTTCGCGCTGGTGTGCGTGATCGGCCGCAGCCGCGTGCCCTTGCCCCCAGCGAGGATCAATCCCTTCATGCCCCTCCGATCCGAGGTCGCCGAGCCGGTGCCCGCACCGCGCGGGACCCTAGCTGCGGGGGTCGGTGTCGCCGTGGAGCAGCCGGTACAGGGCGGCGCGCGCTGGCTCCCGCCACGCCTCGGGGACGTCGACCTCGTGGCGGACCTGCCCGTCGGCGGTGGTGGCGGTGGCCGTGCCCTTCCGGTCGCCGTCCACGACGACCGCCCACCGGCAGGTCCACGGGTACGCCCCGGGCTCCGATGCCGGTTCGGGTTCGAGGCGGAGCTCGCCCGGGCGGGGCTTGGCGGCCCGCCCGGCCACCGAGAGGATGCGGTTCCAGCTCGCGGTGTGGAGGTCGGGCACCTGGCCGGCGACCTCCCGCACCCGCTGGAGGTCGGCCGTGCTGTCGATGACCCACCGCTCCCCGGCGAGCCCGTGGCCCGAGAGCAGGTTCGCCAACCGGAACCGCTGCGGGTGGCGGCGGAGGTGCGCGCCGGGCGACCGGCGCTCGACGGGGTCGGTGATCTCGATCTCGCACGCGCCGAGGGCCCGCTTCGAGACGACCTCCACGTCGAGCCCGCGCGGGTAGGAGCGGGGGAGCAGGTTGGAGGTGTGGTCGGCGCCGGCACCGGCGTGGAGCGCCAGCGCCGCCTGGACGACGTACGGATCGGCGAACGGCCCGTCGGCGCCGACGAGGACCATCGTCTCGGCGCCCAGCCGCACCATGGCGATCGCCAGGCCCTGGAGCGGGTCGCCGGTCGGGCCGCGGACCGCGCGCACGTCCCGTTCGGCGGCGATCGCGGCGATGGCGTCGTCGGCTGCGGCGTCGGTGGTCACCACGGCCAGCTCGGCCCCGGTGAGGGCGCGCAGGGGCTCGAGCCGGCGCAGGACCAGGCCGAGGGCGGGCTCGCCGGCCACGTCGGCCAGCACGGCGCCGTGGTGCGGCGTCGCGCCGATCGAGGCCTGCACGGCCACGACGACCGGCTGCCCGCTCACGCCTGGTTCCCCTCCATCACGACCATCTTGGCCGCAGGGAGGTGGTCAGACGGGGAGCGGGCGGCTGTCGGTGGCCGGGTCCCGGACGGCGTCGACCGGGTTGCCCTGGGTGATGTCGAGCATCCGCTGGAGCGCGACCTTCGCCCACTCGGTGGTGTCGGGGTCGACCGTGATGCGGTTGATGATCCGGCCCTCGACCAGGTTCTCGAGCACCCATGCCAGGTGGGGGCCGTCGATCCGGAACATGGTCGAGCACGGGCACACGAGCGGGTCCAGCGAGACGATGGTCTTGTCGGGGGTCTCGTCGCGCAGCCGGTTGACGAGGTGGATCTCGGTGCCGATGGCGATGGTGGAGCCGGCGGGTGCGGCGGCCACCGCTTTGATGATGAAGTCCGTGGACCCGACCTGGTCGGCGATCGAGCAGACCTCGTGGCTGCACTCCGGGTGGGCGATCACGATGCCGTCGGGGTGCTGGGCCCGGAACGCCTCGACGTGCGAGGGGCTGAACCGCTGGTGCACCGAGCAGTGGCCCTTCCACAGCAGGAACGTGGCGTCGCGCACCTCGTCCTCGCTCAGGCCGCCCAACTCGAAGCGCGGGTTCCAGACCCGCATGTCGTCGTGGGTGTAGCCCATGGCGATGCCGGTGTTGCGGCCGAGGTGCTGGTCCGGGAAGAACAGCACCTTCCTTCCCTGGGTGAACGCCCAGTCGAGGATCTCGCGGGCGTTGGTGGAGGTGCACACCGCGCCGCCGTGGCGGCCGACGAACGCCTTGAGCGCCGCCGACGAGTTCATGTAGGTGATCGGGATCAGCTCGGACGTGTCGATGACGTCGTCGAGCGCCTCCCAGGCCTCGGTGACCTCGTCGAGGTCGGCCATGTCGGCCATCGAGCAGCCGGCGTTCAGGTCGGGGAGCACGACGGCCTGGTGGTCGCCGGTGAGGACGTCGGCCGACTCGGCCATGAAGTGCACGCCGCAGAAGACGATGTACTCGGCGTCGGGACGCTCCTGGGCGAGCACCGACAGCCGGTACGAGTCGCCGCGGGCGTCGGCCCACTTCATGACCTCGTCGCGCTGGTAGTGGTGGCCGAGGATGAAGAGCCGCTCGCCGAGGGACGCCTTCGCGGTGCCGATCATCTCGTCGAGCGCCTCGGGCGTCGCGTCTCGGTACCGCTCGGGGAGGGGGGTCTGGAGCCTGAGCATTGGTGGCCTCCGATGAGGTCTGGATCCCGCTTGGTGCCGGTGGGGGCAGCCTGGACGCCTCGCCACGGGGATGTCGGCACGGGATGGATATGGGGCCGGATTCCAGGCCGGCGCGGTCAGCATACGGCTTGAGAAGCGGCATGCCGTGCCGATGGGGAGGCGTGGCTGCTCCCTCATCTGCCTCCGGGCCGCGCCCGTCCCGGATCGGGTCGGGCACCCTGGCCATCGTCCTGCTCGCCGTCGCGCTGGTCCCCTTCGTCCAGGACCTCACGGCCCAGCCGGCGATCCGGTACGCCCAGACCGCCGCGATGGTGGACCGGGGGACGATCCAGCTCGATGCCTACGAGCGGGTGGTGGGCGTGGACAAGGTCGTGCGCGACGGCCACATCTACGGCGACAAGGCGCCGCTCCAGCCGGTGGTGGCCATGCCCGTGTACCGGCTCGCCCGGGCGGTCGGCTTCGAGCCGGCCGAGCACCTGCGCGTGGAGGGCAACCTCGGGCTGTGGTGGGTGACCCTCTGGTGCACCGTCATCCCGCTGCTCGGGATCGCCGCGCTCGGCATCCGGCTCGTCCGCCGGGTCCTCGGTCCGGCCAGTGCCGTCCAGGGCACGCTCGCGATCTGCGCCGGAACCCTCCTGCTCGCCTACGGCACCCAGTTGTACGCGCACGTCCTCGCGGGGCTCGTCGGCTGGGGGTGCTGGCTGCTCGCGGATCGGTCGCTCCGGGCCTCGAGCCAGGAGCGGCCCCTCGTCCTCGCGGCCCTCGCCGGTGCGCTGGGCGGCGCGGCCGTGGTCACGGAGTACCCGCTCGCGATCGTGGTGCTCGTGGTCGCCGGTGTGCTCGCCGTCGATCGGGCGTGGAGTCGGCTGGCCGCGTTCGCCGCGGGTGGCATCCCGTTCGCTGCGCTCCTGATGGCGTACCAGGCGGCCGCGTACGGCAGCCCGTTCACCGTCTCCTACAGCGAGAAGCCGCAACACGCTGCGGAGCCCCTGGTGCTCGGTTGGCCCAACCCGATGCGCCTCCTCGAGGTCCTGTTCGGGTCCCGCGGCCTGTTGCTCTTCTCGCCGGTCGTGGCGATCGCGGTGTGGGGCCTGGTTCGGCTCGCCCGGTCGGGTGCCGGTGACCGCCGTCGTCACGGCATCGTCGGCTTGAGCGTGTTCGGCGCCTTCCTGGTCCTCCAGTCCGCGTGGGTGAACCCGTGGGGCGGTGAGGCGCCGGGACCTCGCTACATCATCCCGGCGCTGCCGTTCCTCATCATCGGCATGGCCGAAGCCTGGAACCGCGCACCCCGGTTCCAATGGGTCGCGGTTCGTTGGTCCGTCCTGGCCATGTCGATGACCGTCATCGCCGATCACCTCACCGCGGCGGGGAACTACGCCGTCATCGCCCAGCTCCAGGGCCTTCGGGACAACGGCCCGGTCGAATCCCTGTGGACGCTGCTGCTGGGCCCGGTCGGCATGGCCGTCCACGCGGCGACCGTGATCGTGGCGGCCTGGTACCTCGTGGCCGCCGTGCGGTCGGAACAGGCGGCCCGAGGTGAGGCAGGTGCGCCGCTACCTCCGCTCGAGCAGCACCACGCGGACGTCGCCCTCTAGTTCGGTGTCCCGCACCACCCGGAAGGCGCTCGCGACCGCGTCGCCGTCGAGGAGCCCGTCGAGTGCGGAGTCGCCCCGCCGGGCCTGGTCGACCACCCAGATGCGGCCTTCGGGCTGGCCGGCCACCGTCTCGTCGAGGGCGTCCGGGGCGACCACCCGGTAGAACCGCCGCACCGTGCCCAGCGGCTCGACCGGCGAGATCGAGCGGGGTGCCGGCGAGGCGGCGTCGGCGACCTCGAGCCAGCCGTAGTCGAAGGCCGACCGCAGGGACGGGTTGGGGAGCACCAGCGCATCGCCGGGCCGTGCTCCCGATGCCACGATGGCGGCCGCCCCGGCCCAGTCGTCACTCGTGTCGCGGTGGAGGTGGACCTGACCGGCGGCGAGCACCGCAGCGATGGCGAGCCCCACCGGGAGCGCCCGGCGCCACGACGGCCGCAGCGTCGGACCGACGATGGCGAAGGCCAGGAGGAGCGCGACACCGGGGGCGGATCCGGCGACGTAGCGGGCGACCAGGTAGGGCCGGACGATCGACATGACCACGAGCGTGACCACGGGGACGAAGGCCCAGGCCAGCGGGAGCAGCGCGAACCAGCGCTCCACCGGTTCGGTGGCGGCGCGGTGCCGCCGGATGCACGCGACGGCGCCGACGAGGACGAGCGCGGCGAGCACGGCTTGGCCCCAGCCGAACGGCGCGGTGAACGCGGCGAGCAGCTCGGCGAGCTGGTCGCGGTCGAGGGGCGGGATCCAGCTAGCGATGTCCGAGGCGCCTCCGGCCACGAGCGCGGCGCTGACCGCGACGACGCCGACGATCACCGGGCGCGCCCGTCGGAGCCAGCGGTTCCGGTCCGGAGCCCAGGCCAGGAAGCCCAGCTGGCCGAAGAACTGGAGCACGGCCAGCCCGTGGGCGAGCGGCGCGACGACCGACGCGACGGCGAACACCGCCCACCAACGGCGGCTCCGGTCGCTCCGGTGGCCGTCTTCGTCCTCGGCTCGCGCCGTGGCCACCAGTGCGCACCAGGCGACCGAGGTCAAGAGGAGCGCGAGGGCGAAGGACCTGGCCTCCTGGGCGTAGCGGACGACGAGCCACGATGCCGCCGCGATGGTCGTGGCGAGGAGCGCCACCTCACGGCCGAACGCCCGTCGCACCGCAGACCACACGGCCGCCAGCGCGGCGGCGGTGCACAGCACGGACAGCGATCGCAGCCAGGCCCGGTCGGTGGAGAACGAGCTCCACGGGGTGAGGGCGCCGTAGTAGAGGGCCATGGTCCCGCTCGTGCCCTTCAGCGTCGACCAGAGCTCGTGGGTGGCGCCCACCGAGATGGCCTCGTCGATCCAGAACCCGCGTCGCCCGAGGCCCCAGGCGGCCAGGCCGGCCAGGAGGATCGGCGGAAGCGCTGCCGCCCAGCCGCCCACCCGGATGCTCCGTGCCGCCGGTGCGGGCGGGTCGTCCGTGGCCGTGCGGTCGGTGGCGGGATGCGCGGATGCCGCCATGGCCCGATCTTGGCAGATGGTGCGGAACCGATCAGCGGATCCGGCAACCTGTGGAGGTGGTCCAACGTCCTCCCGCCGGCACCATCCCCGACGCGCCCGGCTCGTACCAGTTCAAAGACAAGCACGGCCGGGTGATCTACGTCGGCAAGGCCAAGAGCCTCCGCTCGCGCCTGTCGAACTACTTCCAGACCAACCTGCCGCTGCGCACCGCCCAGATGGTGGCCACGGCGGAGACCGTCGAGTGGATCCAGGTCGGCAACGACGTCGAGGCCCTGCTGCTCGAGAACACGCTCATCAAGCGGTACAAGCCGCGGTTCAACATCCGGCTGATCGACGACAAGAGCTACCCGTTCCTGGCCGTCACCGTGTCCGACGAGTGGCCCCGGCCGATGGTGATGCGCGGCGCCCGCAAGAAGGGCGTGCGGTACTTCGGGCCCTACGGCCAGGCCTATGCCATCCGCGAGACGCTCGACCTGCTGCTGCGCACGTTCCCGGTGCGGACGTGCTCGGACAACAAGTTCGGCCACCACCAGCGCCTCGGCCGGCCGTGCCTGCTGTTCCACATCGAGAAGTGCTCGGGCCCGTGCGTCGGCGAGGTCGACCACGAGCAGTACCAGCGCTACGTCGACGAGCTGCTCCAGTTCCTCGAGGGCGACACCGACGAGGTCGTCCGCCGACTCGAGGGTGGGATGCGCGAGGCGGCCGACGAGCTCGAGTTCGAGAAGGCCGCCCGGCTCCGCGACCGCCTCACCTCCGTGCGCAAGGCGATCGAGCGCCAGCAGATGGTGGCGGACCGCAACGAGGACATCGACGTGATCGGCGTGGCCGACGACGAGCTCGAAGCCGCCGTCCAGGTGTTCCACATCCGCAAGGGACGGGTCGTGGGCCGCAAGGGCTTCGTCATGGACAAGGTCGAGGACCTCGACCCGCACGAGCTCACCGGCCGCATCCTCGAAGGCTTCTACGACGAGCCGCCGCGCATCGGCATGCCGAAGCAGGTCCTGGTGCCCGAGGAGCCCGACGACCTCGAGCTGTACCAGCAGTGGCTCAGCCTCGAACGGGGCTCGGCCGTCACGATCCGCGTGCCCCAGCGCGGCGGCAAGCGCACGCTCCAGGAGACCGTCACCAAGAACGCCAAGGAGGAGCTGGTCCGCCACCGCCTCAAGCGGGCGCAGGACCACAACAGCCGGGCCAAGGCGCTCAACGAGCTCCAGGACGCGCTGGGCCTGCCCGAGCCGCCGCTGCGCATCGAGTGCTACGACATGAGCCACCTCCAGGGCACCGACTACGTCGGTTCGATGGTGGTGATGGAGGACGGCCTCCCGAAGAAGTCCGAGTACCGCCGCTTCAAGATCAAGAGCGGCCAGGGCAACGACGACTTCCGGGCCATGGAGGAGGTCCTCACCCGGCGCCTCACCGCCTACCTGGCCGAGCGGAAGCTGCCGCCCAGCGAGCGGGGCCGGTTCCAGTACCCGCCGCAGCTGCTCCTGGTCGACGGCGGCAAGGGCCAGCTCGGCGTGGCCATCAAGGTGCTGGCCGAGCTCGGCCTCGACGAGGAGATCCCGGTCGCGTCGCTGGCCAAGCGGTTCGAGGAGGTCTACGTCCCCGGACTGGCCGACCCCGTCCGCATCCCGCGCCAGTCCGAGGCGCTGTACATGCTCCAGCGGCTGCGCGACGAGTCCCACCGCTTCGCCATCACGTTCCACCGCGAGCTGCGCGGCAAGCGGATGACCACCTCGGCCCTCGACGGCATCCCCGGCCTCGGCGAGACCCGCAAGAAGCGGCTCGCCAAGGAGCTCGGCGGCGTGAAGGCGGTGAAGACCGCCTCGCTCGAGACCCTGAAGGACCTCTCGTGGCTGCCCGACTCGGTGGCCGAGGCGATCTACGCCAAGCTCCACGACCCCGTCTGACCCCCGAAGGTCAGCGGTCGGCGCGCTGCTCCAGGACGAAGGCGGCGGGCACGACGGCGTAGGGGCCGTCGACCCCGTACGCCACCGAGCGGGCGGCCTCCTGGGTCGAGCGGTCGTACAGGACCCATGGCACGAGCACCGGGAACCCGGGCTCCTCGTCCACCAGCTCCTCCAGCTGCGGGGTGCTCGTGATCACGAGGGCGGGTCGGCGGGACTCGTACGGGATCCACGACGAGGGGAGGCCCCGGGTCCCGACGTAGGCGAGCACCGGGCCGTCCGGCGGCGCCTCGGCCTCGGCCACGGCGAGCAGGCGGACCGTCGCCTGCCCGCTGCGCTGCTGGGCCTCGGCGTCGGACAGACCGGTGGACGACAGCACGGCGAGGACCAGCGCGACGGCCACCGCGAGTCCCTGGATGCGCAGCTGCCCGTCCGCCGGCGCCCGGCGCAGCGCCGCCTCCGCCCCGGCCGCCACCGCGATCGCCACGGGGACGACGAGCGCGAAGTTCCAGTAGTCGTGCATCGCCGCGCCACCGTGCAGCGCCACGGCGTAGACGGCGATCGCAGCGAGGGTCGAGAGGAACGGCCCCCGCCACCGCCGGTCGGGGAGCCAGACCCAGGCGACCAGCGCGCCGGCCACGGCGAGCACGATGCCCAGGGCCAGGAGGTCGGTGAGGTGGCGCGTCTGCTGGTGGATCGCCTCGAGCAGGGTGTCCGAGCTGGCCTTGTCGGTCAGCTTGGCCCGCATGACCGCGAACGAGCCGTAGGCCCACAGGCTCCAGGCGAACGAGATCACGACCCCGGCGCCGAGCCCCAGCAGCAGCAGCGCCGGCGGCCGCCAGCCGGTCCGCCGCCGGGTCGAGGGCAGCACGAGCCGCAGGGCCTGGACGCCGGCGATGGCCACCGCCGCCCACCCGCTCAGGCCCACGACGAGGCCGAGCACCCCGAGGACCCACGGGCGCGCCGGTCGGCCGTCCACCAGCCGCTGGGTCACCAGCACCACCGCGATCGCCCATGGCAGCGCGGTCATCGGCGTGTCCAGCATGGTGCCGTACACGAGGAACATCGCCGAGCTGAGGGCCGTCCCCAGGCCGAGCGCGATCGCGCCGGCCGAGAGCCCGAGCTCCCACAGCAGGAGGGCGAGCAGGACCGCCGTGGCGATCGACGACAGCACCGCCGGCAGCCGGGTCACCAGCCGGTGCTCGCCGCCCACCAGCTCGGCGAGCGTGGTCTCGGCCACGATGCCCGGCGGGTGCGAGGCGTACACGGTGTCCTGGTAGCGGCCCCCGAACCGGCTGGCGATGATGCCGTCCTCCCGGATCGCCCGGGATCCGGCGCCCCAGGTGGCGGCGTTGCGCCCGTCGTGGCTCTCGCCGAACCCCGAGGTAAGCCAGCTGGCGGCGTTGGCGAGGAACAGCCCGCAGAGGAGCACGACGACCAGGGCCACCATCGTGCGCTGGGCGCGGCCACGCGGGGGGAGGGCGGGTGCCGCCGACCCGTCCTGGTCGTCCAGGGCCTCGGCGCCGCCGTGATCCGCGTGGGCGCGGACGAGGGTTTCCACGCCTCGCGATCGGCCGGGGCGGGCCGGGTGTGAGGGATCAGGGCGCCGGCAGCCAGGGCGGTGCCAGCGCCACGATCTCGGCGTACACCGGGCAGGCCGGGTGGTGGGCGCCGTCGATGCGCCCGGTGGACATCAGGAACTCGCCGGTGATCTCGCCGCCGGTGAAGCGGAACGTCTTCTTGAACAGCTTCACCCAGTCGGCCTTCTCGAGCGGCTGCTGGGCGTCGAGCCACCCGGCGAAGCCGCCGTGCGATCCCCGCATGCCGGCGATCACCTGGGCGTTGGCGATGGCGGCGTCGACCTTCAACCGGTTGCGGATGATGCCCGCGTCGTCGAGCAGCCGGGCCCGGTCGGCCTCGCCGTAGGCCGCCACCGCGTCGACGTCGAAGCCGTCGTAGGCCGCCCGGAACGCCGCCTGCTTCTTCAAGATGGTGAGCCACGACAGGCCGGCCTGGTTGATCTCCAGCACGAGCCGTTCGAACAGCGCGGCCTCGTCGTCGACGGGGAACCCGTACACGTCGTCGTGGTACGGCCCGTGCCACTCGTGCCCGGGCGCGACCGCGCAGTACGAACCAGCAGGCACGACCGGATCACCCATGTCCCGGACCGTACCGTCCCTCCCGCCGAAGCCCGACGTGCGCTTGGCGTGCGGCGCTCGGCGGTACGGTCGCCCCATGGCCGACGACATCGATCTCTGGGAAGCGCACTCCGGCTGGTGGCAAGAGGGCTTCACCGCTGGCGCCGACCCGGAGTACGAGGAGCAGATCCTCCCGATCGCCGCGAACCTGCTCAGCGGGTACGACCGCATCCTCGACGTCGGCACCGGCGAGGGCCAGGTGGCCCGGCTGGCCGCCGCGCAGGGCTCGTCGCTCGTCGCCGGCATCGACCCCACCGCCAACCAGGTGGTCGAGGCGGCCAAGCGGGCCGGGGGACCGGTGTACGCCCGTTCGGGAGCAGACGCCCTGCCGTTCGCCGACGAGGCGTTCGACGCCGTCGTGGCGTGCCTCGTGTTCGAGCACATCGAGGCGGTCGACGCCGCCATCGACGAGGTGGCCCGCGTCCTGCGCCCCGGCGGCCGGTTCGCGTTCTTCCTGAACCACCCGCTGCTCCAGACGCCCAACAGCGGCTGGATCGACGACCACATGGTCGATCCGCCCGAGCAGTACTGGCGGATCGGGCCGTACCTCGTCGAGGACAACTCGGTGGAGGAGGTCGAGAAGGACGTGTTCATACCGTTCATCCACCGGCCGATGAGCCGGTACGTGAACGCGATGTCCGAAGCCGGCCTGGTGCTGCGCCGCATGCTCGAGCCGGCCCCGCCGCCCGGGTTCCTGGCCCGGGCCACCGAGTACCAGGAGGCGGCATCGATCCCGCGCCTGCTCGTCCTGGTGGCCGACAAGCTGGAGCTGGCCGCGCCGTGAGCCCGGACCGGTTCGACGACGACGAGCCGCTCGAGCCGTACGTCCCGCTGCGCGAGGAGCCGTTCTCGCTGGGCCCGGAGCCGGACACCCCGATGCTCCTGTCGCACCACTTCCCGGAGGACTACGACCGCTGCGCCGTGGTGGCGGGCTTCCACGTGTGCCGGCGCTGCCTCGTCCTGTACCCGGTGGCGCTGGTCACCGGGGTGGCGATCAGCATCGGCTCGTGGTGGCCGGACTCGATCAACGCGTGGGTCCTGTGGCTGCTGCCGCTGCCCGGCGTCATCGAGTTCGTCCTCGACAACCTCGGGATCATCGAGTACGAGCCCCGTCGCCAGATGTGGTTGTCCGGGGCAGGTGCGATCGCGGCCGGAGTTGGGTACAGCATGTACATCCAGGACACGTTCGACTCGACGGTGTGGGCGGTGGTGGCGGTGTACACGACGATCTGCGTGCTCGGCGTGGTGGTGGGCCACTGGCGGAAGCGGACGCTCACGTGAGCAGCCGCGGCCTCGTCCTCCGGGAGCGGTTCCGCCGCCTCCGCGGCGACGGGCACGTCGACATCAGCGACCTCGAGCTGGTCGTGCTCATCGCCTGCAACGTGCTCACCACCGTCGGCCTCACCGGCGACATCGCCCGCCACCTCCAGAACCCCGGCGACCTGTCGGGCGACTTCCTGTCGGGCTGGCACCTGGTGCTCTACGGCGGGGTGACCACGGTGGCGCTGTGGCTGGGCGTCGGCGCGCTGCGCCACGGGCCGGCCTTCGTGTGGTCGGCGGGCACCACCACCATCGGCTTCCTCCTGCTGGCGTTCGGTGGCGTCTTCGACTCGGTCTGGCACGCCCAGTTCGGCACCGAGGCCAACGTCGAGGCGCTGGTCAGCCCCCCGCACCTCACGGTGTTCGCCGGGCTCTCGTTCCTGCTCGCGTCGCCGGTGGTCGTGCTGTGGCGCCGCGAGGCGCGGCGCCTCGGCTGGCTGGCGTCGATCGTGGCCCTCGTCTCGGTGGTCACGACCGTGCTCGTGATCTCGCTGTTCACCGGCTACCTCTCGCCCCTGGCCAGCGGCATGTCGCTGTCCTACGGCTACATCGAGCCGATGGTGGGGGAGTCCATCAACGACTACGACCAGGTCCGCGGCCTCGGCATCATCGTCTGGACCACGGCCGTGCTGGTCGCCGCGTTCACCATCGTCCTGGTGCGCTTCCGCCCGATGCCGGGGTTGGTGGCCCTCAGCATCTTCCTGTGCGGCGCACCGGCGCTCCTGCTCACCGACCGGGAGACCATCCAGCCGATGGTCGTCGGCTACCTGGTGGCCGGGATCGTGACCGAGGTGGCCGTCGCCATCGCCGGCAAGCCCACGCTCGGACGCCTCGCCGCATCGGTCACCGGCGCCCTGCTCGGCTCGTCGCTCTGGCTCGCCGCGTTCCTCGCGCTGCGGGCCGACGACCGGCTCTACTGGACCACCTCGATGTGGACCGGCGGCATCGTGCTCGCGGGCCTCATCGGTGCGGCCACCGCGGCCCTGGTGGCCCTGCCGGCGCCCACCGGCGCGGCCGTCGTCGACAGCCCGGTCGGACCCCGGCCGGCCTGACCGCCGGCGCCTCGTAGGCTGGCGCCATGACGGACTTCGTCGTGATCACCGGGCTGTCGGGCGCCGGCCGGTCCACCGCCGCCGACGTCCTCGAGGACCAGGGCTGGTTCGTGATCGACAACATGCCCGTGGCCCTCATGCCGAAGGTGGCCGAGCTGGCCGACGCCCCGGGGTCGCCGAGCGACCGCGTCGGGTTCGTCGCCGGTTGGAACACCGACCCGAGCGAGCTCAGCCCCATGCTCGAGGGCCTGCGCCGCTCCGGCGCCCGGGTGCGGATGGTCTTCCTCGACGCCCGCACCGACGTGCTGATCCGCCGCTACGAGAGCACCCGGCGCCGGCACCCGGCCAGCTCCGGCGACCTGCTGGGCGCCGCCATCGAGCAGGAGCGCCAGGTGCTCGAACCGCTGCGGGCCGAGGCCGATGTCGTGGTCGACACGAGCGACCTCAACGTCCACCAGCTGCGGGACCGCATGGTGGAGCTGTTCGACGACGAGCACCGCTCGCCCGGCATGCAGGTCACGGTCACCTCGTTCGGCTTCAAGCACGGCCTGCCGAGCGACGTCGACATGGTCCTCGACTGCCGGTTCCTGCCGAACCCGCACTGGGTCGACGAGCTGCGGCCGCAGAACGGCACCGACGCCCCGGTCCGGGACTACGTGCTGGGCTCGGATCTGGCCGAGGAGTTCCTCACCAAGGTCGACGGCCTCCTCGACGTGCTGCTCCCTGCCTTCCAGCAGGAGGGCAAGGCCTACCTGACCCTCGCGTTCGGCTGCACCGGCGGGCGCCACCGCTCGGTGGCCATCTCCGAGGAGGTGGCCAAGCGCCTCCGCGCACGGGGCCTGGCCCCCGGGGTCCAGCACCGCGACATCGCCAAGGGCGGCTGACCGCCCGTGGAGCCGCTCCGCCCCGACGCGCCCGGACCGGGCCCGGCGGTCGTCGCCCTCGGCGGCGGCCACGGCCTCTCGGCCTCGCTGCGCGCGGCGCGGCGCTACGCCGGCTCGGTCACCGCGATCGTGTCGGTGGCCGACGACGGCGGCTCGTCCGGTGCCCTGCGGGCGGTGATGCCGGACCTGCCCGCCCCCGGCGACGTCCGCAAGTGCCTCGGCGCGCTGGCGGAGGAGGGGTCGGCGTTCGGCCGGGTCCTCGAGCACCGCTTCGGCGAGGGCGACCTCGAGGGCCACGCCCTCGGCAACCTGCTGCTCGTGGCCCTCTGCCAGGAGATGGGCTCCTTCTCGGCCGCGGTCGACGAGGTCGGCCGGCGCGTCGGGGCGGTGGGCCGGGTGCTGCCCGCCACCATCGGCCCGGTCGACCTGCGCGGCTGGCGGTCCCAGCCGAGCGCCGCCGACGCACCGGTGGCCCGGGTCGAGGGCCAGGTCGCGGTGCAGAACGCGTCGGGTGTGTTCGAGGTGTGCCTGGAGCCGGCGGCCCCGGCGTCGTCGCCTGAGGTGCCCGAAGCCATCCGGGCCGCCGACCAGGTCGTGATCGGGCCGGGCTCGCTGTTCACCAGCGTGCTCGCCGCCGCCGTGGTGCCGGCCGTCCGGGACGCGCTGGAGGCCACCTCGGCCCAACGGGTCTTCGTGGCCAACCTGGGCCCGCAGCTCCCCGAGACCGAGGGGTTCTCGGTGGCCGACGAGCTGGCCGCGCTGGCCCGCCACGGCATCCCCGTCGACGTGGTCGTCGCCGACCCGGACCGCCCGCTCGGCGACCTGCCCGCGGACCCGCAGATCCCCGTCGTGGCCAGGCCCGTCGCCGCGCCGCCGAAGCGGGTGCACGATCCGGTCCTGCTCGCCGGCGCCCTGGCCGACCTGATCGCCTGACGATCCGTCAGGTTCCGGTGCTGTGACGCCGGTCTCCGTTGGGTCGGCGTCAGACCCGTCGGGTAGGTTCCGAAGCACGACAGGCGCGCAGGATCGGGCCGATCGGGCCCGCCGCGCCGGGACCACAACAGCGAGGTTGCATCACCCATGACCATCCGTGTCGGCATCAACGGCTTCGGGCGCATCGGCCGGAACTTCTTCCGGGCCGTCAAGGAGCAGGGGGCGGACATCGACTTCGTCGCCGCCAACGACCTCGGCTCGGTGGGCACCATGGCCCACCTGCTGAAGAACGACTCCGTCATGGGCCGCTTCGACGGCGAGGTCAAGGAGCACGCCGACGGCATCGAGGTCGACGGCGACGTCATCAAGATCCTCGCCGAGCGCGATCCCGCCAAGCTCCCCTGGGGCGACCTCGGCGTCGACGTGGTGATCGAGTCCACCGGCTTCTTCACCTCCAAGGAGAAGGCCTCGGCCCACCTCGAGGCCGGTGCGCCCCGCGTCATCGTCTCGGCTCCGGCCACCAACGCCGACAACACCTTCGTGGTGGGCGTCAACGAGGACACGTTCAACCCGGAGACCGACCTCGTCGTCTCGAACGCCTCCTGCACCACCAACTGCTTCGTGCCCATGATCAAGGTCCTCGACGACGCGTTCGGCGTCGAGAAGGGCCTCATGAACACCATCCACGCCTACACGGGTGACCAGCAGCTGGTCGACGGCCCGCACTCGGATCTGCGCCGGGCCCGCGCCGCCGCCATCAACATCGTGCCCACCTCCACGGGCGCCGCCCGGGCCACCGGCCTCGTGCTGCAGGCCATGCAGGGCAAGCTCGACGGCACGTCGCTGCGCGTCCCGGTCCCCACCGGCTCCATCACCGACTTCACCGGCATCCTCAAGACCGAGACCACGGTCGAGGCCGTGAACGAGGCCTTCAAGCAGGCGGCTTCCGAGGGCCGGCTCAAGGGCATCCTCGCCTACTCCGAGGAGCCGCTGGTCAGCTCCGACATCGTCGGCACGCCGTACTCGGTCACCTTCGACTCCGGCCTCACCATGGCCATGGGCAACCTGGTCAAGATCCTCGGCTGGTACGACAACGAGTGGGGCTACTCGAACCGCCTCGTCGACCTGACCAAGATCGTCGGCGCCGCCAACAAGTAGTCCACCGACCGACTCGATCCCTTCGATTCGCTCGACACGACAGAACAGGCTGCATCCGTGATCAACGGCGTTCCCCAGTTGGAAGACCTCGGCGACGTCGCCGGCAAGCGGGTCCTGGTGCGTTGCGACTTCAACGTGCCGATCCGTGACGGCCAGATCACCGACGACCTCCGCATCCGTGCCGCCCTGCCAACCCTGCGGTGGCTGCAGGAGCACGGGGCCACGGTCACGGCGTGCAGCCACCTCGGGCGCCCCAAGGGGGCCCCGGACCCGCAGTACTCGATGGACCCGGTGCGGGCTCGCCTCGCCGAGCTCGCACCGGGCGTCGAGCTGCTCGAGAACCTCCGCTTCGATGCGGGGGAGACGGGCAACGACCCCGCCTTCGTGGCCAAGCTCACCGAGGGCCAGGACCTCTACGTGAACGACGCCTTCGGGGCGTCCCACCGCTCGCACGCCTCCATCGTCGGGCCGCCCCAGACGCTGCCGTCGGCGGCCGGGCGCCTGCTCGAGAAGGAGGTCGAGGTCCTCCTCGGCGCCCGCAACGACCCCCGCCGGCCGTTCATCGCCGTCCTCGGCGGCTCCAAGGTGTCCGACAAGCTCGGCGTCATCAACGCCCTGCTCGACGTGTGCGACGGCCTCATCATCGGCGGCGGCATGTGCTTCACCTTCCTCAAGGCGCAGGGCCACTCGATCGGCGCCTCGCTGTGCGAGGACGACCAGGTCGACACGTGCAAGGAGCTGCTCGCCAGCGGCGCCACCATCCACCTCCCGCACGACATCACCGGGCTCGGCCCCGGCGGCAAGATCGGCGACCCGTCGGCCGGGGGCGAGGTGCGCCAGTTCGGCAAGGACCTGCCCGACGGCTGGATGGGCCTCGACATCGGCCCCGGCACCGCCGCCGAGTTCTCCGACGTCATCGGCGAGGCCCGCCAGGTCCTCTGGAACGGCCCCATGGGCGTGTTCGAGGATCCCCGCTTCGAGGCCGGCACCCGCACGGTGGCCGAGGCCGTGGCCGACTGCCGCGGCTTCACCGTCATCGGCGGCGGCGACAGCGCGGCGGCCGCCGCCCAGTTCAGCCTGGCCGACCAGATCGACCACGTCTCCACCGGCGGCGGTGCGTCCCTCGAGCTCATCGAGCAGGGCGACCTCCCCGGCCTCGCCGCCCTCCGCAGCGCCCCCAACGCATCCTGACCACCCGGTTTCGGGTCACCTGAGCCGCACCACGCGGCACGCGTGACCCGGTTCCGATGATCGTCTTCACCACCAGCCTGAATCGGGTCACCTGAGCCGCATGACGGGGCACGAGTGACCTGATTCCGTCCAGCGACCAGGAGTCACCATGGCCAAGTCCACCCGCACGCCGCTCATCTCGGGCAACTGGAAGATGCACCACAACCACTTCGAGGCCATCCAGACGGTCCAGAAGCTGGCGTACCTCCTCCACAAGGACACCTACGAGACCGTCGACGTGTCGGTGCACCCGCCCTTCACCGACATCCGCTCGGTGCAGACGGTGCTCGAGGCCGACGACACGCCCATCAGCATCGGGGCGCAGCACTGCTACATCGAGGAGAAGGGTGCGTTCACCGGCGAGGTCTCGCCGGCGATGCTCGCCAAGCTCAACGTCGAGTACGTGATCGCCGGTCACTCCGAGCGCCGGGAGATCTTCGGCGAGACCGACGAGCTCATCAACAAGAAGGTGCACGCCATCTTCAAGTGGGGGATGACCCCGATCCTGTGCTGCGGCGAGACCGACGAGGAGCGCGAGGCGGGCGGCACCGAGGAGAAGGTCGCCGGACAGGTGCGCGCCGGGCTCGCGGGGCTGACGCCCGAGCAGGTCGCCTCGATGGTCATCGCCTACGAGCCCATCTGGGCCATCGGCACCGGCAAGACCGCGAGCGCCGAGGACGCGCAGGAGACGTGCAAGCTCGTCCGCTCGATCGTCGAGGAGGTGGCCGGCGCCGAGGCCGCCGCATCGGTGCGCATCCAGTACGGCGGTTCGGTGAAGCCGGCCAACGCGGCCGAGCTGATGGCGCAGCCCGACATCGACGGCGCGCTCGTCGGCGGCGCCTCGCTCGTCGCGGAGGATTTCGCCGGAATCGTGGATTTTCAGAACCACAGCTGACGCTTCTGTCACTTTCGCGTCTTCCCAGGTCAGGGGGTGCGCGCAGCGAACAAACGTGCCAAACGGGTCACCGGGCCGACACACGCGTTTCACACGGCAACGTGGGGAAGGCGTTATGGTCGTCTTCCGGTGAACGCAGGGTGACCTGCGTCACCGTCTCTCCCCACCATCAGCGGGGCGGGCACTGGAACCGGTGCACGCTCCGCCTCCACACTTCGGAGGCAATCCATGGCACGACGTTCGCTCCGTACCGGCCTGTTGGCCGGCACCCTGGCCTTGGCGCTCATCGCCAGCGGCTGCGGTGACTCGAAGGAGGACTCGAGTTCGACCACCAAGCCCGACAGCTCCAAGACGTCGGGTGAGCTGGCGAAGACGGACTGCGGTTCCCTCGAGTACGAGAAGGACGCGCCGAGCGGTGGCACCTTCACCGACTACGCGTACCTCTCGGATTCCGGCACCAACACCAGCTTCGACCCCGGCGCCGTGCAGACGCTGTCCGAGTCGCAGATCACCACGGCCCTCTTCGACGGCCTGACCGACTTCGACTTCACCGAGAAGTGCGCCCCGGAGCTCAAGGGCCAGGTCGCGGAGAGCTGGGAAGCAAACGACGACGCCAGCGTCTTCACCTTCAAGATCAAGGACGACCAGGTCTTCTCCGACGGCACCCCGGTGCTCCCGTCGAACTTCAAGGCCGCCTGGGAGCGCAACGGCTCCGCCGAGCTGGCCTCGGCCTACGGCTACCTCGTCACCTACATCAAGGGCGGCGCCGAGCTGCAGGAAGGCACCACCGACGAGCTCGAGGGCGTGGTCGCCGATGACGACGCGATGACCCTCGAGGTCACGCTGTCGGCCCCCAACGCCGACTTCCCGTCGATCGTCAGCCACCCGTTCTTCTCGCCGGCCAACACCAAGGACCTCGAGAAGATCGGCAACACCACCGGCTGGGGCGACAAGGGCCTCACCATCGGCAACGGCCCGTTCGTGCTCGACACGGCGAACGACCAGGAGGTCGTGCTGACCCCGAACGACAAGTGGACGGGCAACGTCTACGGCGACACCGAGGTCAAGCTGGACAAGCTGGTCTTCAAGCAGACCATCGACGTCGAGACCGCCTTCCAGGCGTTCGAAGCCGGCGAGGGCGACGACGCCCCGGTCCCGTCGGGCAAGTACCAGGACGCCCTGGCCACGTACCCGAACAACTCGATCGTCGATCCGAACCTCGGCTCGTACTACTTCGACTTCGGCGAGGACGACCCGCAGCTGGGCGGCCCCGACAACGTGAAGCTCCGCCAGGCGATCTCGCTCGCCATCGACCGCGACGAGCTCAACACGAAGGTGTACGAGGACACCCGCACCATCTCGACCGGCCTCGTCCCCCCGGGCACCCCGGGCTACAAGGAAGGCCTCTGCGACTTCTGCAAGCTCGACGTCGAGCAGGCGAAGAAGCTCTACCAGGAGTGGCAGGACGAGGGCGGCAAGCTCACCAAGCCCGTCAAGATCAACTTCAACGAGGGTGGCAGCCACGGTGACGTCGCCGCCATCATCCAGTCGAACCTGAAGGACAACCTGGGCATCGACGCCGAGCTCGCCGGCGTGGCCGAGGACTACTTCAAGGTCGTGGCCGAGCCGGGTGGCTGCAACTTCTGCCGCTCCGGCTGGTACGCCGACTACCCGACGTACGGCAACTTCATGGTCGATCTCTTCGGCGCCGCCTCCATCGGCGGCAACAACTTCGGTCGCTTCGACGATCCGAAGTTCGAGAAGCTGATCGCCGAGGCCCAGGCCGAGCCCGACGACGCCAAGCGCGGTGAGCTCTACAACCAGGCCGAGTCGTACATGCTCAACGAGCAGACCGCGGCCGTGCCGCTCGTCTGGTACACGGGCAGCCAGGTGTTCCGCGACAACGTGCAGAACTACGACCAGCCCCCGCTCGGGATCATGCTCTGGGAGCGGATCTCGGTCGGCGACGCCGCTGGCGGCTGATCTCCAGGTAGTTGGGTAACGAGAGGGGGCCGGGCGGCGCTGCCCGGCCCCCTCTTGTTGCCTCCACGAAGCCGCCGGCGCAGCCGGCACCTCTCCCCGTTTTCCGTGTCCAGCGATCCGAGGCCCGATGGGTTCGTTCCTCTTGCGTCGCACCCTGCAGCTCCTGCTCGTGCTGTGGGGTGGCGCCACCCTCCTCTTCATCATCTTCAACGCGCTCCCCACCAACCCGGCGGAGCGGTTCGCATCCGGTAACGGCAACCGGAACCCCGACCCCCAGGTCGTCGAGAACCTCGAGAAGAAGTTCGGCATCGACAAGCCGGTGCCCGAGCAGTACGTCGACTACATGACGGGCCTGCTCCACGGCGACTTCGGCAACTCGTACGTCAACAGCGAACCGGTCTCCGACATCATCAAGGAGAAGCTGCCGCCGAGCCTGCGCCTCGCCTTCTGGGCGATCGTGGTCGAGTCCGCCGTCGGCATCTCGGCCGGCGCGCTCTCGGCCCGCAAGCGCAACTCGGTGGGTGACTGGGTCACCACGTTGACCGCGGTGATCTTGAGCGCCATCCCCGTGTTCGTGCTCGCGTACCTGATCAAACAGGTGACGGGCGTGTACGCCTACCAACACGACTGGCCGTCGTGGGCGAGCTTCCCGACCATCGGGTACGGCCCCGACGAGTACTTCCTCGGGATCATCCCCATCAACGGCACGTGGAAGTACATGGTCCAGCCGGTGTTCGTGCTGGCGTCGGTCGGCACGGCCATCCTCGCCCGCATCACCCGCACCTCGATGCTCGAGACCATGCGGCTCGACCACGTGCGCACCGCTCGGGCCAAGGGCCTCACCGAGAAGCGGGTGATGAAGCGCCACGTGCGCCGCAACGCGATGATCCCGGTCGTGACCGTGATCGGCATCGACTTCGGCACCCTCGTCGGCGCCGCCATCCTCACCGAGACGGTGTTCAACCTGCCCGGCCTCGGCAGCACGATCGTCGCCGGGGCCAAGGCCTTCGACGCCCCGGTCGTGATGGGGCTGACCATCGTCGTGACCCTCGTCTACGGCCTCGCCTCGATGGCCGTCGACATCTCCTATGCGTACTTCGATCCTCGCGTGAAGCTGGGGGATGACTGATGACCGACCTGATCCCCACCCTCCCACCGGCACCCGACGTCGACGCCTCGCTGGCCGACGTCGGCCCCAGCCGGTCGCTCGCCGGTGACGCGTGGAAGCGCTTCCGCCGCAACAAGCTGGCCATGTTCGGCCTGGTGCTCGTGGTGTTCCTGGCGCTGGTCTCGCTGATCGGGCCGCTGCTCGTGCAGGACCCGCTCCACCAGGGGCCGATCCCGAAGGAGCCGCCCACCAACCAGCACTGGTTCGGCACCGACCGCCTCGGCCGGGACATGCTCTCGCGGATCGTCTACGGCATCCGCCTGTCGCTGTTCATCGGCATCGTCGTGACGCTGATCGAGACGATCATCGGCATCCTCGTCGGCGCCGTCGCCGGCTGGCGCCGAGGCTGGGTCGACAGCTTGCTGATGCGCATCGTCGACATCCTGCTCGGCATCCCGTACCTGGTCCTGGCGCTCGCCATGGTCACCGTGATCGGGCGCGGCGTCACCGCCGTGGTGCTCACCCTGGCCGCCACGGCCTGGCTGCAGACCGCCCGCAACGTGCGGGCCGGCTTCCTCCAGGCCCGCGAGACGGAGTACGTCGAGGCCGCCAAGGCCGTGGGCGTGTCGTCGCGGCGGATCATGTTCCGCCACATCCTCCCGAACGTGTTCCAGCCCGTCGTGGTGCTGGCTGCGGTCGGCGTGGGCACGGCGATCCTCGCCGAGGCGGCCCTCAGCTTCCTGGGCGTCGGCGTGAAGGCGCCGGCCCCGTCGCTGGGCCTGATGATCTCCGAATCGGAGTCGTCGTTCGCCTCGGCCCCGCACCTGCTGATCTTCCCGGGCGTGGCGATCGCCCTCACCGTGCTGGGCTTCCTGCTGGTCGGTGACGGCCTGCGCGACGCGCTCGACGTGAAGGACGCGTGATGGCCGACGACACCACTCCCCAGGAGCCGAACACCACCGGCGGGCCCGCTGCGCCGGATCCCGATCTGGCGCCGGCCGACGTGCCGGTCAGGGAGGTCCCGATCGCCGAGGTCCCGGTGGCGTCCGAGGGCCCGCTGCCCGACACCATGGCCGACCCCACCCTCCTCGTCGACGAGGCGATCCTCGACGCCGAGGCCGAGGGCGACCACGCCCCGCACATCGGCGAGATCCGCCACGGCGCCACCGGTGAGCCGCTCGGTGCGCCGATCCTCGAGGTGTCGGACCTCACCGTCGACTTCCGCACCGACGACGGCGAGGTCCACGCGGTCCGCGGCGTCGACTTCAGCGTGTCCGCCGGCGAGGTCCTCGCCGTCGTGGGCGAGTCCGGTTCGGGCAAGTCGGTCACCGCGATGAGCCTGCTCAAGCTGCTGCCGCCGTCCGCGCGGGTCGGCGGCACGGTCCGCTGGCAGGGCGAGGACCTGCTCGCCGCGTCGAAGGAGCGGATGCAGCAGGTGCGGGGCGCGGAGATCGCCATGATCTTCCAGGACCCGCTCACCGCCCTGAACCCGGTGTACCGGGTGGGCGACCAGATCGTCGAGATGATCCTCGTCCACGAGAAGATGTCGAAGAAGCAGGCGCGGGCCCGGGCCATCGAGATGCTCGACCTGGTCGGGATCCCGCAGGCCAACAAGCGGGTCGACCAGTACACGCACGAGTTCTCGGGCGGCATGCGGCAGCGGGCGATGATCGCCATGGCCTTGTCGTGCAACCCGAAGCTGATCATCGCCGACGAGCCCACCACCGCCCTCGACGTGACCGTCCAGGCCCAGGTGCTGGAGGTGCTCGCCGACCTGGCCCACCGCCTGTCGGTGGCCGTGGTCCTCATCACCCACGACCTGGGCGTCGTGGCGGGCATGGCCGATCACATCGCGGTGATGTACGCCGGCCGGGTGGTCGAGACGGGCACCGTCGACGACACGTTCGACTCCACGTCGCACCCCTACACGGCGGGGCTGCTGGCCTCGCTGCCGCGGCTGCACGGCGACATCGACCAGCCGCTCGTCCCCATCGGCGGCCAGCCGCCGTCGATGCTGAACCCGCCGGCCGGGTGCTCGTTCCACCCCCGGTGCCTGTTCGCCAAGGAGGAGGCGGGCTGCATGTCGGTCATGCCGGAGCTCGAGGTCAAGCCGGGTGGGCAGTTCGCCGCCTGCCACCGGTCCGAGGAACTGCTGGCGGCGGGCAACCTGGTGCGCCGAGTGGAGGTCGAGTCGTGAGCCACCTGATCGAAGCGGTCGACGTGGTCAAGGAGTTCAAGGGCCCCCGCAAGGACCCGCTCGGGATCAGCCACCTCAAGGTGCACGCCGTGAACGGGGTGTCGTTCACCCTGGACCGCGGCGAGACGCTGGGCGTGGTGGGGGAGTCGGGCTGCGGCAAGTCCACCCTCGGTCGCGTCGTCATGCGGCTCCTGCCCGCCACCCGCGGCCAGGTCCTGCTCGAAGGCGAGGACACCGCGCTGCTCGAGAAGCGGGACAAGAAGGCGCTGCGCCGGCGGATGCAGATGGTGTTCCAGGACCCGTACGCGTCGCTCAACCCCCGCATGACCGTGGGTGAGGTGCTGGCCGAGCCGTTCCTCGTGCACGACGGCATCAAGCGCAAGGACGCCCAGTCGCAGGTGTCGGAGCTCCTGTCGGTGGTGGGCCTCTCGCCCGAGCACGCCGGTCGCTACCCGCACGAGTTCTCCGGCGGCCAGCGCCAGCGCGTCGGCATCGCCCGGGCCCTCGCCCTCAACCCCGACGTCGTCGTGCTCGACGAGCCGGTCTCCGCGCTCGACGTGTCGATCCAGGCCGGCGTCGTGAACCTGCTGAAGAAGCTGCAGCAGGAGCGGGGGATGGCGTACTTCTTCATCGCCCACGACCTGTCCGTGGTGAAGCACATCTCGGACCGGGTGGCGGTGATGTACCTGGGCAAGATCGTCGAGATCGGCACCCGGAACGCGATCTACGCCGAGGCCCGGCACCCGTACACCCGGGCGCTGATGTCGGCGGTGCCGATCCCGGACCCCACCCTGGAGCGCCGCCGCAAGCGGATCATCCTCGAGGGTGACGTGCCCAGCCCGATCGACCCGCCCAGCGGCTGCCACTTCCGCACCCGCTGCTGGAAGGCCACCGAGATCTGCGCCACGGAGGAGCCGCCGCTCACCGGCGACGCCGAGCACGCCTTCGCCTGCCACCATCCCGTCGAGACGCCGGTCCTGCTGGGCTCGTCGGCCACCGCCCCCTGATCAGCCCCGACTGATTCGGGCCGGTGCCACGGTCCGGCTACCATGATCCGGCCCCTGGAGACAGGGGCATTCGCTCGAGAGGCTTGTGATGACCCCGCTGAAATGGTTCCTCGTCGGACTCCACGTCGTCGACTGCTTGGTCCTGCTCCTGCTCGTGCTGCTCCACAGCGGCAAGGGCGGCGGCCTGTCCGACATGTTCGGTGGCGGCATGGGCGCAGCGGCGCAGGGTTCCACGGTCGTGGAGAAGAACCTCGACCGGGCCACGGTGATCGCCGCTTCGGTGTTCACCTTCACCACCCTCTCCCTGGGGCTGTTCCTCTCGACCCCGAGCTGACGGAGATCTGGGTTCTTGGCCGCCCCACCGGGTCGGCTAAGGTGACCCTCCGGCCGGTTCGCCCGGCCAAGCCACGTCGGAGTGGCGGAATTGGCAGACGCGCTAGCTTGAGGGGCTAGTGCCCTTAGGGGCGTGGGGGTTCAAGTCCCCCCTCCGACACCAAGAAGTACGAGCAAAGGCCCAGGTCAGCGACCTGGGCCTTCGTCGTTCCCGGACCGGTCGTGGTTATGACACGCGTGTCAGGCAATGCTAGGAACTCGTCCGGAGACGAGGGAGCGCCGGCACCCTGCCAACCGTCGAGGTGAGACGGGAGGTGGGCGGCGGCGCCACAGTGCCGGGGAGGCCATCGTGATGGGAACGACGCGCACGGGGACGGGCCGGCACGCTGGAGGGGTCCGGTGGCTGCTCGCGGTCGTCGGACTGCTGGCGGGGACGCTCTCGCTGGCTGCGGCCGCGACGGCGCCGGCCCCCGCGGCGGCCCTCGGCGACAGCGGCCTGGCGTCGATCACGGTCGGCGGGAGCCACGCCTGCGGCATCACGGCTGGGGGCGCGGCCAAGTGCTGGGGGTTCAACTCGATCGGCCAGCTGGGCAACGGGACCACCACCGACTCCGCCTCCCCGGTGCAGGTCGAGGGCCTGACCTCGGGCGTCACCGCGATCGCCGCGGGCAACACCACCACGTGTGCGGTGGTCTCGGGTGCCGTGAAGTGCTGGGGCAACAACGGTGTGGGCCAGCTGGGGAACGGCTCGACCACGTCCTCGAGCGTGCCGGTGGACGTCACCGGCCTCGGCGGCGGAGCGACCGGCATCACCGTCGGCATCTCGCACGCGTGCGCGATCGCCTCGGGTGCGGCGAAGTGCTGGGGCCTCGACGGCGGGCGTCTGGGCACCGGGTCTGCGGCCGAGGCATCGACGGTCCCGGTGCAGGTGAGCGGCCTCGCCGCCTCCGTCACGGGCATCAGCGCCGCCGACCAGCACACCTGTGCCGTGGTGGCGGGTGCCGCGAAGTGCTGGGGTGCGAACGGCAGCGGGCAACTCGGCAACAACGCCCTGGCGAGCTCGGCGTCGCCCGTCCAGGTGGTGGGACTCACGTCGGGGGTGACGGCGATCTCGGTCGGGTCCGCGAACACCTGCGCGGTCGTGCACGGCGCGGTGAAGTGCTGGGGTGCCAACCAGTCGGCTCAGCTCGGCAACGTCACCGACCCGGCGGTCCGGTCCACGTCCCTGGTGCCCGTCGACGTCCAGGGCATCAGCTCGGGCGCCACCGCGGTCGCGGTCGGCTACAGCCACGCGTGCGCGGTGGTCTCGGGTGCCGCGAAGTGCTGGGGCTACTCGGGCGGCCACCTCGGGGACGGCTCGCGGGGTGCACCCACCGTGGCGCTGCAGCCCGTCGCGGTGTCGGGCCTCTCCGAAGGCGTCCGCCAGATCTCCGCGAGCAGCCAGGCGCTGGGCGGCAGCAACACGTGCGCCCTCGTCGACGGCGAGGCGTACTGCTGGGGCCCGAGCAACACCGTCGGCCAGCGGGCGACGGCGTGGGCCCCGTCTCCCTGGCACCGCTGCCGGTCTTCGGCACCGGGACGTCGGCGACGAACCTGTCGGTCGGCACGGGTCACACGTGCGCGGTCATCGCGGGTGGCGCCTGGTGCTGGGGAGGCAACTCGTCGGGCCAGCTCGGTGACGGGACGACGGTCTCGTCGACCAGCCCGGTGCCGGTTTCGGGCCTCGGGTCGGGGGTGACGGCGGTCGCGGCCGGATCGACCTCCTCCTGTGCCGTCCAGGCATCGGTGGTCAAGTGCTGGGGCTCGAACTCGCAGGGCCAGCTGGGGTCCGATGCTGCGTCGCCTGCCTTGGAGCCGGTGGCGGTCTCCGGCATCGGGGCCGCGACGGATGTCACCATCGGCAACCGGCACGCCTGCGCGATCGGCTCGGGCGCCGCGAAGTGCTGGGGTTCGAACGACAGCGGGCAGTTGGGCGACGGCACGTCGCTGACCTCCTCCACGCCGGTCCAGCCGACGGGCCTCACCTCGGGTGTGACGTCGATCGCCGCCGGTTCGGACCACACCTGCGCCGTGGTCGACGGCAGCGCGAAGTGCTGGGGGTTCGGCCGCGCCCTCGGGAGCAACACGATCGAGACCGCCCGCAACCCGGTCCAGGTCCAGGGGCTGACCTCCGACGTCACGGCGGTGACCGCAGGTGGCGGCCACTCGTGCGCCATCGTCGATGGCGGTGCACGGTGCTGGGGCGTCGGCACCTCGGGTCAGCTGGGCGATGCCGCGGCGACCACTCGGCTCGTCCCCGTGCAGGTCGTCGGCCTGACGTCGGGGGTGACGGCCATCTCGGGCGGTGGCCTCACCACGTGCGCCGTCGTGTCGGGTTCGGCGATGTGCTGGGGCACCAGCACGTCCGGGGGACTCGGCACCGGGAGCACCGCGGCTGCGCTGTCCCCGGCGCAGGTCTCGGGCCTCACCTCGGACGTGACCGCCATCGACCCTGGGAGCTCGCACACGTGCGCGATCACGGCTGGCGCCCTGTCCTGCTGGGGGATGGCCTCGACGGGGCTGCTGGGCCACCTCGACATGCGGGTCCCCAACAAGGTGGTCGGCGGCTCCACGTGGGCATCACCTCCCCCGGCCCCGACGATCTCGGGTTCGCGGTCGCCGGCGGCGAACGCGGCGGGTTGGAACAACGAGCCGGTGGTGGTGTCGTTCGCGTGCGAGAGCGCGGCACTCGAATCGTGCACGTCGCCGGTCACGGTGAGCGCGGACGGGGCGGACCAGTCCGTGACGGGCACGGTCACCGACACGGGCGGGCAGGCAGCCTTCGCCACGGTGTCTGGCATCAGCATCGACCGGACCCTGCCTTCGCTGGCGGGTGTGGCGACGACCGCAGCGAACGCGGCCGGTTGGTACAACGCTCCGGTCACGATGGCGTGGACGTGCTCCGATGCGCTGTCCGGGATCTCTCCGGGCTCGTGCCCGGCGAGCTCGACGACCACCGGTGAGGGGTCGGCGGTGTCGCTGTCGGCTTCGGTGTCGGATCGGGCGGGCAACCAGGTGACGGCGTCGTCGGAGTCGGTGAAGGTCGACACGACGAAGCCGTCGACGGGGGTGTCGTCGCCGTCGACGTGGTCGAAGGACGATGTGACGCTGACCTTGTCGCCGACCGACGGGCTGTCGGGGGTGGCGTCGACGAGCTTCCGGATCGACGGCGGCGCGGTGCAGTCGGGGACGGCGCCGGTGGTGTCGGGTCAGGGTGCGCACCAGGTCGAGTTCTGGTCCACGGACGTGGCCGGCAACGTCGAGGTGGCGCAGACGGTGGAGGTGCGGATCGATGTGCAGGCGCCGTCGATCTCGGCGTCGGTCTCGCCGGCCCCGAACACGGCGGGATGGAACAACGGGCCCGTGACGGTGACCTTCCTCTGCGGTGATGAGGACGGCGGCTCGGGTGTGGCGTTCTGCCCGCCGGAGCAGTCCTTCACCGACGAGGTGGACACGACCGTGACGGGGACGGTCGCGGACGGGGCGGGGAACACCGCCAGTGCGCAGCGGTCGGTGCGGATCGACCTGACTGCGCCGGTCGTGGTCGCGAACCTCCCGGTCGCGAACGCGGACGGCTGGTTCAACGTGCCGGTGCAGGTGCCGTTCACGTGTGCCGACACGGGTGGTTCGGGGATCGCGACGTGTCCTGACCCGATGGTGATCGCCGGTGACGGCGCCGATCAGCCGGTGTCGGGCGAGGCGGTCGACGGCGCGGGGAACACGGCGTCGACGTCGGGGGCGACGGTGTCGCTCGACACCGTGCTCCCGACCATCTCGGGTGCGGCGGTGCAGCCGGCGAACGGTGACGGCACCCACCACGGCACCGTCACGGTCCGCTGGACCTGCGACGACGCCCTCTCGGGGGTCGTGTCCTGCCCGGCCGACGTCGACGTCTCGGGCGAGGGCGTCCACGTGGTGACGCGGTCGGTCACCGACCGGGCTGGCAACACGGCAAGCGCCGAGGTGACGGTGCGCATCAGCCGCGATCCGTCGACCGACCCGGGGTCGATCCACGGCATGGTGACCAACGCCGCGACCGGCCAGGCGGCACCGGGGGTGCAGGTCGGGCTGTTCAAGGCATCGACCGGCGCCCAGGTCGCGACGACCACGACCGGGACGGACGGCAGCTACGTGTTCGCGCTGGTCGACGACGGGAGCTACAAGATCTCCGCCACCAAGTGGGGCACCTACCTGCAGCGCTGGTATCCGGCCACGAACGACATCGCCCGGGCCACCCCGGTGACGGTGGTCCACGGTGACCGCCTCGCGGCGGACATGGCCCTCGCCCCCGGCCACGTGATCCGCGGCACGCTCACCGGACCGGACGGTTCGCCGATCGGCGGGGCGACGGTGCTGGCCAACACGGGCACTGCGGTCAAGACCGATGCGTCGGGCACCTACGAGATGGCCGGCATCCCCAACGGGAGCTACACGCTGCGGGCGATCGCGGTCGGCTACGTCACCGGCACCGCGAGCGCGTCGTTCTCGGGGTTGGTGTCCACGACGCTGACGATCGACCGCCAGCTCGCCGCCCAGCCTGCCTCCACAGGGATGAAGGGCACGATCACGTCGGTCGCATCCGGGGCGCCGCTCGCGGGGGCGACGGTGCGGATCTGGGCGAAGGACGCGATCTCGGCCTCGGTCACGGTCACCACCGGCACGGACGGCCGCTTCGAGCTGCCGAACCTGCCGATCGGCGACTACCAGGTCGATGTCGTGCGCGGTGACTACGCGGCCCGCTGGGCCGCCGACTCGGCGGGCCGGTCCGGCGCCGCCACCATCACCCTCACGGCCGCGTGCGCCGCCACCCCCGATGCCACGTGGGGCTCGCCGTGCGCCACGCCGGTGAACGTCCGGATGCGCAAGCCAGGGACCTGACCGGCGCTCGGTGTTGCGGCGCCGGGGCCCTAGTCGGGTTCGTGGCGGCGTCGTCGTGCACGGCGGGCCTCGAGCGCGGCCAGCTCGCCGCGGGTGAGGTGGCGGGGCGGGCCGTTGCGGAGGGGCGGGGGTGGCTGGGCCGGAGGCGGTCCGTCAGGGACCTTCTCGCCGTGGGGGACGACGGGAACCGGGGTGCCGTCCGGCTTGCGGAGGTAGAGGCGGCCGTCCTCCCGTGCCCGCCAGAGCTGCCAGCCGCCCTGGTGGACGAGGTGGTGGTGGTGCTTGCACAGCAGGACCAGACCGTCGAGGAGCGTGGGGCCGCCCAGCTCGTACTGCCAGAGGTGGTGGGCGTCGCACCACTCGAACGGCGCGGTGCAACCGGTGAAGACGCAGCCGACGTCTCGCCGCTTGAGGGCCTTGCGCTGCTTGGCGGTGGCGTCGCGCACCCAGTCGGTGATGCCGACCACCTCGATCTCGCCGCCGAGGGCGAGCTTGGTGGCGATGGCGGTGAGCTTGCAGCGGCAGAGGAGGCGCTCGACGGTGGAGCGAGCGATGGGGGTGCCGTCATCGAGCTGGCACCGGCGGGTCTTGGCGTCGTCGGCGTCGACGATGGGGAGGCCGAGGAGCGTCTTGGCGTCGATCTCGACGGAGACCGACGGCCGAACCTCGCCGTGCTTCGTCTGGGTGGGGTTGGCGCCGGCCATGACCAGTTCGTGCTCGCACTCGGCTCGGCGCTGCGCAGGGGTGAGCCCGTCGTCGCTGCGGTAGGCGCCGGCGGCGAACTTGGCGTCGATGCGGGCCTGGATCGCGTGGTGGCGCTCGGCGCCGGTGACGGGGTCGTAGGAGCCGTCGCTGAGCCAGCGGCCGTCGAGCGTCTGGGAGAGGTGGAGCGAGTTGCCGGCCATCGGGTCGTCGGCGAGCGAGGCCTCGGGGTCGGCACCGGCGTCCTCGGCCTCCTGCGCCTCGCGCGACGCCTCGGCGACGGCAGACCAGCGAGCGAGGTGCTGTTCGGCCCTGGTGACGGTGAGGTCCTCGACCTCGTCGACGAGGCTGGCCTCGCACTCGCGGAAGAGCTCGGGGTGCACCCCGCGTGCTCGCACCAGCGCCGCGACCTTGGCGGTGCCGATCCGTCCCGACCGCCATGCCGCGTCCACGACCGGCATCGCCCGAACGTCCCGGGCGGTCCTCACCACGGCTCGGGCGTGGGTGGGGGAGAGCTCGGTGCGCGAGGCCGTCCACGCGGCCGCGCTGCGCACGCCATCGCCGGCCCACACCGTGTTGGCGTCGAAGACCGACATCTCGCGGGCGAGCGCGGCATCCAACTGGCCGGACGCTCCGCAGAGGACCTGGAGGCGCTGGCGCTTCACCGCGTCGGGGCAGTCGACCGGGTCGACCTCGATCAGGTCGGCCACCCGCCGGAGCTGCGCCGCCAACGACGGTCCCGCGCCGTCGGGGAACTGGTGCGGAGGAGGAGGGGTCACCTCGGCAGACTACCGAACGGGTGTTCGGATGCAACGGGAAATCAAGAAAAGATCGAAAATGTCCGATTATTAAGCAAATATGCAGAACAAGGAATGAAAACGAGCTGAACAGCTCGGTCCGCCGCTCGGAGCCGGCGCTGACCCCGGGCGGTAGCGTGCGCTCGTGGGGCGTGACGACAGGACCTCGGTCCGTCTCCGGCGCCGGCTGGTGACGGCGGTCGTGCTGCTTGCTGTGGTGTCGCCGGTGTTGCGTGACCGCGACAGCTTCCCGCTCTCCACCTACCCCATGTACGCCTCGACGCGGCCCGACGTCGTGGCGTTCCCGACCGTGGTCGGCCGCGAAGCCGACGGGCGGCGGGTGCGGCTGTCGCTGCAGGCCATCGCCCGCACCGACGATGCGCTCATCGGCCAGGCGAGGGTCGACCAGGCGATCGACGAGGGGCGAGCCGGCGCCTTGTGCGCGGACGTCGCCGGGCGAGTCCCCGAGGCCGTCACCCGCATCGAGGTCGTGACCGAGCGCCACGACGTGGTCCATCTGGTGGGTGGTCACGGGTCGCTCGTCGACCGGGCGGTCCACGCAACGTGCGAGCCGACGGGGTGAGCTGACGTGACGGGTCGAGACCTCGCGCTGGGCGTTCGGATCGACTCGTGGCTGTTCGAGCCTGCCCCGGCCGAACGCCTCGCCGTCCTTCGGATCCTGGTGGGGGCGTTCTCGGTGACCTACCTCGCCGTCCGGCTGCCCGTCTTCCTGGCGCTGGCCGAGCGGCAGGGCCAGCTGGATCCGGTCGGGCTCCTCTGGTGGCTCGCCGAGCCGCTCTCGTCGGGCCTCGTGGTGGCGTGGGTGATCGCCATGCTGGTGGTCGGCGTCGCCTTCACCGCCGGGGTCGCACCCCGTGCGAGCGGACCGTGCTTCGCGGTCGGGGTGGCCCTGGCGGCGACCTACCGCAGCTCGTGGGGTCAGGTGCTCTGGCTCGAGAACCTCATGGTCCTGCAACTGCTCATCGTCGCCTTCTCTGCGAACGCTGACGCGTGGGCGGCCAGCCGGCGGACCGAGCGTCCCCCGACCGAACCGAGCGCCGCCTACGGCTGGCCGGTCCGCCTCGCAGCGCTCGTCACCGTCGCGACCTACGTGCTCGCCGGCGTGACGAAGCTCCGGGTCGGTGGCCTGGACTGGATGCTGGGCGACACCCTGCGCAACCACATCGCCTACTCCGCCGCTCGCCTCGAGCTCTTCGGCGAGGCGTCGTCCCCGCTGAGCCGCTCGGTCGTCCAGCTCGGCAGCTGGCTCCGGCCGTTCGCCGTCCTGGCCGTGCTCATCGAGCTGGCGGCACCGGTCGCGCTCGTCGGCGGCCGCCTCCGGACCACGTGGACGGTTCTGGCCTGGACGATGCACGCAGCGATCGCGGCCCTCCTGTTCGTGGTGTTCCCGTTCCCGTTGGCCGGCGTGGCGTTCGCCTGCTTCTACCGGCTCGAACACCTGCCCGGCTCCGTCCGCCGCCTCCCGGCGCAGCTGCGCTCGCTCGGACGAGGGGGCACCCCGACGAACCCGATCGGCGGCCCGGCGTCGTGGTGAGCGGCGGTCGGTGAGTCGGTGCCCGGGAGTCGGCCGTCCCGCTGCCGGGGACGGCCGACTCGGGGCCCTCAGGTGACGGTGATGGTGGCCTTCATGCCGGCGGCGTAGTGGCCGGGGACGTGGCACCCGATGAGGTAGGTGCCGGGGTCGTCGAAGGTCATCGACATCGAACGGGTCGCGCCCGGTGCCACGGTCACGGCCTCGGAGGCGGCGCCCATGTCTCCGTGGTCCATGCCGTCCATCTCGCCTCCCTCCATCTCCTCCTCGTGGGCCGCCTGGTCGGCCGCGGAGCCGATGAGGGCCTCGTGGTCGACGGTGCCGTCGTTGGTGAAGGTGAAGGTGACCTCCTCACCTGCGGGGACGGTGACGTCGCCGGGGGCGTAGGTGTTGTCGGCCATCGTGATCTCGATGGTGCGGGCGGCGTTGCCGCCGGCGTCGCTGCCGTCGCTGCCGCAGGCGGCGAGCGTGAGGACGAGGGCGAGGACGAGGGCGACGGGGATCGCGCGGCGCGCGCGTCGGTGCTCCATGGTGTGCTCCTTGCGTTCGTGTCGGCGGGCACGGTCGTGCCCGCCAGGTCAGGGGTGCGGGGCTGGGCGGGGGACCGGGGGGTCAGGTGGCGATGTCGTGCTGGGTGGCACCTGGGCGAGGGCGTGGGCGACGGGAGCCGCTGCGGGTTCGACGACCAGCGGCCCTCCCGTCGCCGCCAGCACGATCGCCGCGCAGGCCGGGCTGGCGCCGTGCGCGGCCGTCGGGTCGTGCTCCTCTTGGTGATGGGCATGCCGGGCGCCGGCCGCCGCGGTTCCGGCCACGGGGTCGGCGTGGCGGACGTGGCTGGCGTCAGCAGTGGTGGCACCGGCGCAGGCGTGGGCCGACGCGACCCCGCCGTGCATCGACCCGACCGCCACGAGGGCGACGAGGACCAGGAGCAGGCGCCTCATCTGCCCGCGGTCCGCCCCGCCGGTGCGGTCGTCAGGGGAGCGGCACCGGCGCGAGCCGAGCGGGTCGGGCCATCCTCCGGGTCGGCGTCGGCCCGGAGCTGGACCCGCCGGAGGAGCTGGGCGTTGAGGGCGACCACGATCGTCGACAGGCTCATCAAGATGGCGCCGACCGCAGGGGAGAGGGTGATGCCGGCCCAGGACAGGGCGCCGGCCGCGAGCGGGATGGCGACGACGTTGTAGCCCGCGGCCCACCCGAGGTTCTGGACCATCTTGCGGTACGTCGCTCGTGAGAGGCGGACGACCCCTGCGACGCTGCGGGGATCGCTGGAGGCGAGGACGACACCGGCGGACTCGACGGCGACGTCGGTCCCGGCGCCGATGGCGAGGCCGATGTCGGCCCGGGCCAGGGCAGGGGCGTCGTTCACGCCGTCGCCGACCATGGCCACCGTCTGCCCACCCGCTTGCAGGTCGGCGACGGCTCGGTCCTTGTCCTCGGGGAGGACCTCGGCGAACACCGTGGTGATGCCGAGGTCGGCGGCGACCGCGTCGGCGACCTGCTGGGCGTCGCCAGTGATCATGGCGACGTCGACCCCCATCCGCTGGAGCTCGCCGACGGCCTCGCGGGCTTCGGGGCGGACCTCGTCCTCGACGGCGAAGGCCCCGAGGATGCGGTCGCCGCCGACGAGGTAGAGGACCGCCGCGCCGCGTGCCTTCCACGTCTCCGTGGTGCCAGCGAGGCCGCCGGCGGCCTCCAGCGACCGGTCCCGGAGGAGCCCGGGCCCGCCGACGAGGTACTCGGTGCCGTCGACCACGGCGCTGACGCCCCGGCCGGGAAGGGATCGGAACCCGGTGGCGGTACGGCGGCCGTCGGGGCCAGCGGCGGCGGCGATGGCCCGGGCGAGGGGGTGCTCGCTCTCGGACTCGACGGCCGCGGCGACCTGGGTGACCTCGGCCTCGGTCCAGCCGTCGGCGGCAGCGGTGCCGGTGACGACGTGGGCGCCCTTGGTCAGGGTGCCGGTCTTGTCGAACAGGACGGTGTCGACGGTCCGCATGCGTTCGAGGGCGAGGCGGTCCTTGACGAGGATGCCGTTGCGGGCCGCCACCGCCGTCGACAACGAGATCACCAGCGGGATGGCCAGGCCGAGGGCGTGGGGGCAGGCGATGACGAGCACGGTGACCGTCCGGACGATCGCGTCGTCGATGCTCCCGACGGCCCACCAGGCGAAGAAGGTGATGACGCCCGCCGCGGTGGCGACGTAGAAGAGGAGGGCGGCGAAGCGGTCGGCGAGGACCTGGGCCCGGGTGGAGCCGGCCTGGGCGTCGGCGACGAGGCGCTGGATCCCGGCGAGCGCGGTGTCGTCGCCGACGGCGTCGACGCGGATCCTGATGGAGCTGTCGGTCGACACGGTGCCGGCGACGACGCGGTCGCCCACGTCCCGGGGCACCGGGCGCGACTCGCCGGTGATCATGGACTCGTCGAGCTCCGCCGCACCGTCGACGATGGTGCCGTCCGCCGGAACCCGAGCGCCGGGACGGACCAGGACGGTGTCGCCGACCGCGAGGTCGGTGGCCGCGACGGTGCGGAGCGATCCGTCACCAGCGACGAGCTCCGCCTCGTCGGGCAGGAGCGCCGCCAGCGCGGCGAGGGCGTTGCGGGCCTGGCCGATCGCCTTCATCTCCTGCCAGTGGCCGAGGAGCATGATCGTGACGAGGGCGGCGAGCTCCCACCAGAACTCGAGGTCGAGCCAGCCGGCGCTGGTGGCCAGCGACGCGGTGTAGGCGACGGTGATCGCCATCGAGATGAGGAGCATCATCCCGGGCTGGCGGTCCCGGATCTCGGCGGCTGCGCCTGCCAGGAACGGCCAGCCGCCCCACCAGAACACGATCGACCCGAGCACCGGGCCGTACCAACCCATGGCGGGCAGGTCGAGCGTGTAGTCGAACCAGTCCATGACCATGTGGCTGGAGGCGACCAGCGGGAGCGTGAGGACGAGGCTCACCCAGAAGCGCCGTCGGAACATCTCGGGGTCGTGGCCGGCGTGCTTGTCGTGGGCCACGTGGGCGGCGTGGCCCTCGTGGCCGGCGTGGGTTGGTTCCATCGGTCGGACCTCCGACCTCGACCATATACCCCTAGGGGGTATCTGCCAACCGGTCGTCTGCAACGAGGGGCGGTCGGCGCGGCCCCTGCCCCTACGGTGCTCGCATGGTCGTCGGCGCCGTCTTCTTCGACATCGATGGGACGCTCGTCCCGGGTACGAGCTCGTCCCAGTTCCTGGGGGAGCGGCTCGGGCACCTCGAGGCGCTCGCCGCTGCCGAGGAGGAGTACGCCCGGGGTGAGCGGGACAACCAGTGGGTCTCGGACCTCGACGCCCGGGGCTGGGCCGGTCGCCGTGAGGACGAGGTGGCCTCGTGGCTGCACGACCTCCCGGTCGTCGAGGGCATCCCGGAGGTGCTCGAGCGCTGCCGCGAACTGGCGCTTGCTCCGTACCTCGCCACCCTGGCCTGGGCTCCGGTCGGGGCGCACCTCGGCACGGCGTTCGGCTTCGAGGGGTCGTGCGGCCCGACCCTCGTGGCGGTCGGAGGCCAGTACACCGGGGAGGTCGAGCGCCACTTCGACGAGTTCGACAAGCGGGACTTCGCGCTGGCCGTCGCCGACCGCCTCGGCCTGTCCCGATCGGTGTGCGCGGCCGTCGGCGACAGCCGCTCGGACCTGCCCCTGTTCGAGGCGGCCGGCCTCGCCATCGCCTTCAACGCCGACGACGCAGCGGCGGCCCAGGCCGATGTGCGCGTCGTAGGGCGGGACCTGCGGTCGATCCTGCCCCACCTGGAACGGTGGGCCCTCAGCCTCGACGCCGCGTCCTGACCCGAGGCGCGGAACAGCCCGCCAAGACGGTGCGATGTCGCCGTCGCTCGGTCCTGGCGGGCCGTCAGGGGACCGCTCCGTGCGGCGGACACCGGAGCCGGAGCCCGGGTCCGCCGTGGGTCTACAGCGCGGCGCCTCGGCGGCCGCTCAGCGCGGCCAGGATCAGGCCCACGATGCCGATGGCGGCGACGATCAGCCCGATCGTCGAGTTGGCGAAGGCGGCGATGAGAACGCCGACGACGATGACAGCGAGTGCAGCTCCGATGGTCATGGCAGATCCTTCCGGTTCCTCGACGCTCCGGCGGAGCGTCGTGCGGCGGTGGTTCCCTCGGGCGAGCGAAGTCAAACCCCGGGGCCACCGCGTGCGGCTGTGGTCGGCTCCGGCAGAGTGCCGACAGGGGTGGCCTGGATGCGCACCCCCGGGACGTGACCTCGGCTCACGCCGGCCGGCTCACCCGATGATCCGATCGGTGAGGTGGTCGGGGGTGCCGAAGCGGTGGGCGGTGATGCTCACCGCCTGCTCGCGCACGAACGGGAGCAGCTCGATGCGGCCGGCCTCGGTGACGGGTCCGGTGAACACGGCCACGTCCGCGGGGACGGACGGGAGCGGTTCGGTGCCGATGCGGCGGACCCGGCGCGAGCCCGTTCGCTCGAGCCTCCGTGCGAGCCCGTCGTCGTCCTCGTCGGCGAGGGACCGCACCACCGGAGCGGCAGCGACGATACGGCGGAGCCCGGCGGGGAGCTCGACCTCGGGCGCGACGGACACCTCGGTGGCGACCCCTGCGGTGGTGGCGGCGACGATGGTGCGCAGGAGGTCGGCGGCCCGGCCGATCTGGCACCGGACCGTGATCGGGCCGGGGTGCGCGCGGTAGCGGAACAGGTTGCGTTCGGCCTGGAGGCCCGCCTCGTCGGTGGTCGCCGTGAAGGTGTGGCGCCAGTGGTGGGCGTCGGACGATGCGGCGCGGCGGACGGAGGCGAGGTCCTCGGGGGCGAGGTGCTCGGCAGCCGCATCGAGGAGGGCGCGCACCTCGGCGCTGGGCTGCGCTGCGACGTGCTCGGCAGGCGTCGGGCGCCAGGTGCCGAGGACCAGCAGGTGGTCGGGCCCGCCGGCCTTGGCGCCGGGGCCGACGGCGGAGCGCTTCCAGCCGCCGAAGGGCTGCCGCCGCACGATCGCGCCGGTCGTGCCCCGGTTGACGTACAGGTTGCCGGCGTCGATCCGGTCGAGCCACGTGGCGATCTCGTCGGGGTCGAGCGAGTGGATCCCCGACGTGAGCCCGTAGTCGGTGTCGTTGACGATCTCGATCGCCTCGTCGAGCGTCGGGGCGCGCAGGATGCCGAGCACCGGCCCGAAGTACTCGGTCCGGTGGAAGGCGGAGCCGCGCTGGACGCCGTCTCGGAGCCCGGGGCTCCAGAGGCGGCCGGTGCCGTCGAGCCTGGTGGGCTGGAGGATCCAGCGCTCGCCGGGGCCGAGGGTGGTGAGCCCCTCGAGGAGCTTGCCGGCCGCCGGCTCGATCACCGGTCCCATCTGGGTGGCGGCGTCGGTCGGGTAGCCGACGGCCAGCGAGCGCACCGCGTCCTCCAGCTGACGACGGAACCGGGTCGACGACCCGACGCTGCCGACGAGCACGACGAGCGACGCCGCCGAGCACTTCTGGCCGGCGTGGCCGTACGCGGATGCCACGACGTCGCGCACGGCGAGGTCGAGGTCGGCAGACGGCGTGACGATGATGGCGTTCTTGCCGCTGGTCTCGGCGAGGAGCCGCAGCCCGGGCCGGAAGGCACCGAACCGTTCGGCGGTCTCGTAGGCGCCGGTGAGGATCACCTGGTCGACCTCGGGGTGCCCGACCAGGGCGGGACCGAGGCCCTCCTCAGCGACCTGGACCAGCGCGAGGACCTCGGTGGGGATGGCGTTGGCGACGAGGGCCTCGTGGATGGCGCCGGCCAGCACCGCACCGCACCGCTCAGCGGGCGTGGCTGGCTTGAGGACCACCCCCGACCCCGCCGCGAGCGCCGCGAGCGTGGAACCGGCGGGGATGGCGACCGGGAAGTTCCAGGGCGGGGTGACCAGGGTGAGGGCGACGGGCTCGAACGCGGCGCCGTCGACGTCGTCGAGCAGGAGGGCCTGCTCTGCGTAGAAGTGGGCGAAGTCGACGGCCTCGGACACCTCGGGGTCGGCCTGGTCGAAGGTCTTGCCGGTCTCGGCGGCCATCGCCTCGATCAGGTCGCCGCGGCTGGCCTCGATCGCATCGCCGATCGCGTGCAGGACCGATGACCGCTGCTCGGCGGAGCGGCAGCCCCACGCCTCGCCCGCGGCGCGGGTCGTGGCGACGAGTTCGTCGAGCCGGGCCGGATCAGCCACCCGGGCAGCGTCGATCGTCGCGCTGCCCGCGGCGGAGGTGGCGGCCCGACGGAGGACCGCACGCGCCCACGCTCGGTTCGCCTCGACCGAAGGATCGGTGTCGGGGGTGTTCACGAAGCGCCCCGGTCCGGGCCGGCCGACCTCGGCGTAGCGGTCGGCGACGCGGTGGGGCCCGCCCGCCAACGTCGGCACCGCGGCGCTGGATGCTCGGAACCGGCGCTTTTCCCTGGCGAACAGCTCGGGCGAGTCGGCGAGGTCGAAGACGGCGGACAGGAAGTTGTCCGTACTGGCGCCCTCATCGAGGCGCCGGACCAGGTAGGCGATGGCGACGTCGAACTCGGACGGGTCCACGACCGGCGTGTACAGCAGCAGCGACCCGACGGTGCGCCGCACCGCGTGGGCCTGGCCGGGGGCCATCCCGAGGAGCATCTCGATGTCGACGGCGTCGCGGACGCCCCGGTCCCCGGCGAGCAGCCAGGCCCGGGCGACGTCGAAGAGGTTGTGGCCGGCGACTCCGATGCGGACGTGCGCGGTCCGCTCGGGCGTGAGCGCCCACTCGAGCACCTGCTTGTAGTGGGTGTCGGTGTCCTGCTTGGTGGGCCAGGTGGCGAGCGGCCACCCGTGGAGCGAGGCATCGGTCCGCTCCATCGGCAGGTTCGCGCCCTTGACGAGCCGGACCTTGATGCCGGCACCGCCGCGGGCTCGGCGGGCGGCGGCCCACCGCTGGAGGTGCTCCATCGCACCCCGCGCGTCGGGGAGGTAGGCCTGCAGCACGATCCCGGCTTCGAGGTGCAGGAGCGCCGGCTCGTCGAGGAGCCGGGTCAGGACGGCGATGGTGAGGTCGAGGTCCTTGTACTCCTCCATGTCGAGGTTGACGAACGTGTGGGGCGTGGTGGACGCGGCCTGGCGGAACAGCGGGCGGAGGTGCTCGACGACGTCGGCGACGGTCTCGTCGAACGCCCACGGGGCGTGCGGCGCGATCGTGGAGGACACCTTGATCGACACGTAGTCGACGTCGTCGCGGGCCAGGAGGCGGCGGGTGCCCTCGAGCCTGCGGGCGCCCTCCCGCTCGCCGAGCACGGCCTCGCCCAGCAGGTTGACGTTGAGGCGGATGCCATCGGTGCGGATGCGCCGGATGGTCCGCCCGAGCTTGGGGTCCGACGCGTCGACGACGAGGTGGCCGACCATGCCGCGCAGCACCCGCACCGCCGCCGGGACGACCAGGCGAGGGGCGTGCGGCGCGGCGAACCCGCTGAGCCGGACGAGGGTCCGCAGCGGCAGCGGGAGGAAGGCCGGCGCCGTGGCGGCGAGGGCTCGGAGGTTCCGCGCCGCGACGTCGGGGTCCTCGGGGCGGACGACGCCGTCGATGAAGCCGACGGCGAACGACAGGCCACCGGGGTCCTTCAGGACCTTCGCCAGCTGCGCGGCGGCGCCTGCGGTCCGGTGCCCTGAGGCGTCGGCGAGCCAGGCGCGGACGAGCTCGACGGCCCGGTCGTCCAGGGAGCTCGGGGCGGGGGTGATGGCCATGGCGGCTCCAGCCGGAGGGGAGAGACGTGCGCCCACGGGGTGGTTGGACCGTCGCGGACGCGACCGGCGGTGTCAACGGTCCCACCGTCCTGCTTCGGGACGGGATGCACAAGGGCCGAGGTTCACCGTCACGGGTCCGGGCGGGCTGGTAGACATCGTCTCGGGATCGCGGGGATCGGGTCATCGCTCGATCGTCGAGGTGTGATGGGACCGGCGGAGCTCCGCCGGCACGTGGGAGGACTGGCGCATGGGTGGGTCGACGAACGCGCACGCGAGCCGTGTGTGCGCCACGCCGGTGGACATCCGCATGCGGAAGCCCTGATGCCCGCGTCGGCCGGTTCCGAGCGGAGCCGGGACCGTGAGGAGATCAGTGGCGGGGGACCTCGGCAGCCGCCAGACCGAGGCTGCCCAGGAGGTCGATGACCCGCAGGCGGATCTCGTCTCGGATCGGGCGCACGGCATCGAGTCCCTGCCCGGCGGGGTCGTCGAGGGGCCAGTCCTCGTAGCGGACACCGGGGAAGAACGGGCACGCGTCGCCGCAGCCCATCGTGATGACGACGTCGGCTCGTCGCAGGCCCTCGGCTGTCCACCGCTGGGGCTGGGCTCGTGCGATGTCGATGCCGACCTCGGCCATGGCCGCGACGGCCACGGGGTTCACGGCCGCGGCGGGCTCCGATCCGCCCGACCAGGCGCTGGCCCGTCCGGCGGCCAGGTGCTCGAACCAGCCGAGTGCCATCTGGGACCGGCCGGCGTTGTGGACGCAGAGGAACACGACGTCGGGGCGTTCGGCGGTCACGCGGTCTCCTGCTCCGCCGTGAGGTGCGGCACGACCAGCTCGCTCCCCCGATCCTCGTGGAACGCGAGGGCAGCGAACCCAAGAGCGAGGAGGCCGCCTGCCACCTGGGCGGCGATGAAGGGAGGGGCCGAGGAAGGGGCGATGCCAGCGAAGGTGTCGGTCAGGGTCCGGCCGATCGTGACCGCCGGGTTGGCGAAGCTGGTGGAGCTGGTGAACCAGTACGCCGCGGCGATGTACCCGCCGACCGCGAAGGCCGCGACCTGTGGGCGACCCGAGCGGATGACCCCGAGGATGACGAGCACCAGGCCGAAGGTGGCGACCGCCTCCGACAGGAGGAGCGGTGCCCCGGTCCGCTCGTGGGTGGAGGCCGTGACGGCGGGCAGGTCGAACATGAGGTTGGCGATGACGGCGCCCACGCAGGCGCCGAAGGTCTGGACCGCGGCGTAGGCCACCCCTTCGATGCGGGGGAGGCCCCCCAGCAGGACCTCGCAGAGGGTGACGACCGGGTTGAAGTGCGCTCCCGAGAGCCAGCCGAAGCAGAGGATCAGCGCGACCAGCGCTCCGCCGGTCGCGACGGCGCTCTCGAGGAGTTGCAGCCCGGGGTCGGTCGAGGTGCGCTGCGCCATGATCCCGGACCCGACGATCGCCGCGACGAGGAGCGCGGTCCCGACGGTTTCGGCGGCCAGCCGGCGGGGGAGCGTGGTCATGATCCGGTGCCGCCGAGGCCGGCTCGCAGCCGGTCCTCGACGCTGGCGAAGCGATGGGTGGCGAGCCACAGGCGGAGCAGGTGCCGCCGCTCGGCGGGGTCCTCGGCGTCGGTGTACGCCTCGCGGGCGTGGAGGATCCGGGCGTTGTTCAGCCACTGGATGTCGCCCGGGCGGAAGTCCATCTCGACGTGGACCGCGGGATCGTTGGCGATGGACTCGAGGAGCTCCATGGCCTCGAGCTGCGCGACGGTGAGCCGGGGCACCTCTGGGTGGCGCTGCGCGTCGCGGATGTACCAGCCGATGTAGAAGAACCGGGGCCCGTCGGGCAGGTCGTTCAGCGGTGCTCCCTCGAACCAGGGTTGCTCGCCCGGCTCGTGGTCGCCCTGCCGGTCCCAGTGGAACGGCTGGTAGAGCACCTCGAGCAGGTCGGGCCGGCGCTCGAGCAGCTCGGTGTAGACCGCCCCCGCGCTCGCCAGCCGGCTCTCCCCGCCGCTCAGCGCGGGGTGGAGGCACAGCAACCCGACGACATCGGCGCCATCGGTGTGGAAGTCCTGGCGCAGCCGGGTCCGGTAGCGGCGCACCGGTCCGGACGCGGCGGGCAGACGCTCGTCGCGGACGTGGGTGAGCGTGTCGCCCTGTGCGTTCTGCCCGACGGGGACGCCGAGGTGCCGGCCGAGGCCGACGTACCCGCGCTCGATCTCGTCGGGGGCGAGCCGGTCCACGGGGAAGCCCCGGACCAGCACGAAGCCGCGGCCCTCGGCGAGCTCGACCGACCACCGTGCGACCTCGTCGGCGAGGGTCGGCAGCTCCAGGTCGTCGCCGTCCGCGCTGCGAACCGCCCGGACGATCTCCTCGCGCTGGGCGTCGTCGAGCACCACGGTCCACGCCCCGGCGTCGGCGACCTCGGCTGCCCGCCACACCGCCGGCGACGATGGCGGGCGACGGGGCGAGGCCGCTCCGGTCACGGCCGGCCCAGCGTGACGGGCTCGGGGCCGCTGGAACAGCAGGCGTCGTCCGCCTCGCCGCCCATCGTCGCCTCGTCGCCCGTCTTCACGTACCACTCCCAGCGAGCGCCATCGGGATCGGTGACCCAGGTCTCCACCTTGGAGGCGAAGCAGCAGATCGTGTCGTCGATCCCGGTGGTGGTCAGCCCGCTGTCGCGGAGCCGGGCCTCGGCGGCGACGACCTCGTCGGCCGACTCGGCCTCGACGCCGAGGTGGTTGAGGGTGCCGCCCTCCGCGGCCTCGAAGACGACCAGCTTCAGCGGGGGATCGACGACCTCCCAGTTGGCGTAGCCCTTCTCGACCTTGGCCGGCGGCGTCGCGAAGAGCGTGGAGTAGAACGCGATGGCCTGCTCGAGGTCGGTGACGTTCAGGGCGAGTTGGAGGCGGCTCATGGGATCGGCTCCCTGGTAGATTCACAGCTGTCGATGTGAAGCGTGGACCACAGATCGAAGGTTGTCAATGCGAACACAGGTCGAGCAGGTACCGGACGGCGCCGACTGCTGCGGGACCCCGGTCACGGGCGCGCTCAGCGAGTCGGACGCAGCCGACCTCGCCGCCGGGTTCGCCGCGCTGGCCGACCCGGTGCGGCTGCGGCTGTTCAGCCTCGTCGCCGCCGCCGGCGAGATCTGCTCGTGCGACCTCCAAGGGCCGCTCGACCGTTCGCAGCCCACGGTGAGCCACCACACCAAGGTCCTCTCCGAAGCCGGGCTCATCACCGGTGAGCGGCGCGGGCGCTGGGTCTACTGGAGGGTCGCCCCGGATCGGCTCGACCCCCTGCGCCGCCTCCTGGACGAACCCCACGCCTGACCGGGGCCGGGAGGGGTCCCCGAACCCGTAGCGTCCGGCCATGTCCGTGGTGCGCACCATCGTCTTGTTCCTGCTCGCCGCGGTCGCGGAGATCGGCGGGGCCTGGCTGATCTGGCAGGGGGTCCGTGAGCGGCGCGGCGTGGCGTTCATCGGCGCCGGGATCGTGGCCCTGGCGCTGTACGGCTTCGTCGCCACGCTCCAGGAGGACGCCAACTTCGGGCGCATCCTCGCGGCGTACGGCGGCATCTTCGTCGCCGGCTCGCTGGCGTGGGGCGTGGTCGCCGACGGGTTTCGACCGGACCGCTACGACCTGCTGGGCGCCGCCATCTGCCTCATCGGCGTGGGGGTGATCATGTTCGCCCCGAGGCCCGCCTGACGGACGGGCCCTCGACCGTCGAGCGCGTTGGGACGGTCTCGCAGCGCGCGCACGGCCCCGGAAAGGTGGTTCCGGGGTAGCCCGTGCGGGCCATTCCTGCTCGGGGACGCCGGTTCCCCGGTGCCCGCGGCGTCCAGGTGGGTAGGAGGAGGGAGCTCCTTGGTCCCACTGGACGGCGGTGAGAGGATGCCCATGCGGATCGTCCTGGGCGATGGCCCCGACTTCGTCGTGCAGTCGCTGACGCGGCTGTTCGAACAGCACGGACACGCGGTGGTCGCGGCCACCACGGATCCGGCCGAGCTCGTGCGGCTCGTCGACGAGCACCGCCCGGACGTGTGCGTGCTCGAGGTGGCCTCACCTCGATCGGAGCGGATCACCGCCGCGATGCAGGCCGTGCGCTCGTGCGCTCGGCGCACCGACGTGGTGGTGCTGACCGGAGCGCCGGCGAGCCAGCTGGGGCTCGAAGCCCTCGCCGAGGGCGCCACCGCAATCGTGTCGAAGGCGAGCGTCGGCGGGGATCTGGTGGCCCAGGTCGAACGGCGTCTGGCCGCCGCCCACCCCGTGGTGAGGCGGGCCGCTCGCAACGGCGGTCACCTCACGCCTCGCGAGCTGGAGGTGCTCGGGTGCCTGGCCGACGGCGATTCCACCGTGCGCATCGGCAACCGGCTCGGGATGAGCGCGGCGACGGTGCGCTCCCACGTCCAGAGCGTCCTCTGGAAGCTCGGGGTGCACAACCGGTCCGGTGCGGTGGCGGTCGCGGTGCAGACCGGCCTCATCCCGCAGCTGGGCCCCTGAGCGTGGCTGGTCCCGCGGGCCCATCGGTCAGTGGCTGCGCTTCTCGGTGCGGCGGACGATCTCGTGGGCGATGTCGCGGAGCTTGACGTTCTCGAACTGGGACTGCCGGCGGAGCTGGGCGAACGCCTCGTCGGCGGAGCAGCTCGTCGCCCCCATGATCACGCCCTTCGCCTGCTCGATCTGTGCCCGGGAGCGCATGGCCTCGTGGAGGTTCTCGCTGAGGCTCACCGCGTCCCAGTAGGCCTGGTGGTTGAGGAGCAGGAACGCCGCCTGCGTCGCGAACCCCTGGCCGGCGCGGACCGCGGCACCGTCGAACGCGTGCTCGCGGTGCGCGTAGAGGTTCAGGGCGCCGACGGCGTGGTCGTCCGCGACCATCGGCAGCGAGAGCACGCTGGCCAGGCCGTGCTCGGCCGCCACCGCCTGGAACCGGGGGAACGGCCCCGGCGCCGCCGTCGAGCCGATCGAGACGACCTGGCCGCTCCGGAACGCCTCGATGCACGGCCCGTCGCCGGTGTCGTACTGGGCCTGGTCGACCTCGACGACCTCCGGGTGCGTGAACACGTAGGTCCCGACGCGGGCGTCGAGGGTCATCGAGATGCCCGCCATGACCGCCGGCGGCACGGCGGCGAGGGCGGCGTCGCACAGCTTCGCCAGGGCCTCGTCCATCGTGGAGTCGCCCACGAAGTACAGGACGAGCGCGTCGAGCGCCCTCCGGCTCGGATCCTCACCCGCCTGCTCAGGCATCGGTGCCTCCCTGGTGGGAGCGGTCGGTCGCCCGAGGCCAGCGCCGTCGAGCCCGCTGCCTGCACGGTACGACCCGCTCGTCCCCGGGTCCACCAGCCGGGTATGAGCTTCGCCGCAGGTGGGGTACTCCGCCGGTACCCGCCCCTGTGATGAGAGGACCTGCGATGCTCGCTGACCCTGCGCTCGACCCCCGTTCCGATGCCCAGCAGGGTCGGCGGCCGTCGAGGGGCCGGGCCGGTCTGCGGAGCATCCCGTCCACGGGCCGTGCCACCAGCGCCACCAGCGCCGCCACGCACGACGCCGACGACCCGGCCGAGGTGACCGCCCGCTTCGCCACGTTCCGCAGCACCGGCGACCGGGCGCTGCGCAACGCACTCGTCGAGGAGCACCGCTCGCTCGCCGACGCGCTGGCTCGCCGCTACGCCAACCGCGGCGAGCCGCTCGACGACCTCGAGCAGGTCGCCATGCTCGGCCTGGTCAAGGCGGTGGAACGGTTCGACCCGGGCAAGGGCATCCCCTTCGCCGGCTTCGCGGTGCCCACCATCACCGGTGAGCTCCGCCGCCACTTCCGGGACCGCACCTGGGCCGTGAAGGTCCACCGCCGGGCGAAGGACCTGCACGTGCGCCTGCCGGCGGTGGGCGACCGCCTCCGGTCCGAGCTGGGCCGCACGCCCAACCCGGCCGAGCTGGCCGAGGCCCTCGGGTGCAGCATCGACGACGTCCTCGACGCCCTCGACGCCGGCGCCGCCTACCGGACCACGTCCACCGACACGACCGAGGGCGGCATGGCCGCGTCGTATGCGATCGAGCGGACGAACGGCGAGGCCACCTTCGGTCCCGAGGACCGCATCGTGCTCACCGACCTGCTGGCCGAGCTGTCGGAGCGGGACCGCACGATCATCGGTCTGCGCTACTTCGAGGACCTCAGCCAGAGCGAGATCGCCGACCGGGTCGGCGTCAGCCAGGTCCACGTGTCCCGGCTGCTGCGATCGGCGCTGGCCCAGATGCGCACCTCGGCCAGCCAGGCCGTCTGACGGCTCGGAGCCTGCCGGCCGGTCAGCCGGCGTCGGGCGCCTCGTCGAGCGAGGCGTCGATCCACCCGAGGTACGGGACGTGGCCGCCGGCCACATCGAGGACGACGACCTCCGGGACCTCGTAGGTGTGCAGCGAGCAGACGGTCGCCTCGATCGCGGCGAGCTGGTCGGTCCGGCTCTTCACGAGCAGGAGCACCTCGTCGTCGTGCTGGACCTGGCCCTCCCAGCGGTAGACGCTCTCGATGGGGAGAAGCTGGACGCACGCCGCCTGTCGCCGCTCGACCAGGGCGCCGGCGATCGTGCGAGCCTGGTCACGGTCCGCCGCGGCCACCAGCACGACCACCTTGTCCGCTTCGGCTCCCATCGCTCCGCACCCTAGGTCGGAGGAATCTCGGCCGATCGGTCGATCGGGGCGCATCCGGTTCGTGGTGTTGGTGGGACCGGCACCGCGCCGGCCCGACCACCTGACGAGGAGCACTCCCATGACCGCGACCTACACCTTCGACGTCTTCTCCAGCCTCGACGGCTTCGGCTCCTACGACGAGCCCGGCGACTGGGGCGGCTACTGGGGCAAGCAGGGGCCCGAGCTCGAGGCGCACCGGGCCTCGCTGTTCGACGTCCCGCAGCGGATGGTGTTCGGGGCCGACACCTACCGGCAGTTCATCGCCCTGCTCGGGTCGGGCGACGAGCCCACCGTCGGCGACGACTGGGTCACCAAGATGCGCCACCTGCCCACGACGGTCGTGTCCAGCACCCTCCAGGAGCCGCTCGACTGGCCCGACGCCACGGTCGCGAGCGGCGATGCCGTGGACGTCGTCGCCCGCCTCAAGGCCGAGTCGGACGTGCCGCTGCGCTCCCACGGCAGCCTGTCGCTCAACCGGGCCCTGATGGCCGCCGGCCTGGTCGACGTGGTCCAGGTCACCATCTTCCCGGTGCTCACCGGGCAGACCGGCTCGGCGCCGCTGTTCGCGGGAGCCGCCGACTTCGACCTCGAGCTCCTCGACCACCGCACCCTCGACGGCCAGATCCAGGAGCTGTCGTACCGGCCGACCCTCCGCACCTGGGGCGCTGAGGCGTCTCCGGCGACCCGGGCGGTGGCGACGGGGTCTCAGCCGCGGCCGTAGTGGCGGGGGCTGTTCCAGTTGCCGCCCTGTTGCGGGCGGCCGCGACGCGAGGTCCAGCGCCACTGGAGCGAGATGCGGTCGGCGACGCGGCGGTCCGGGACCGGTGCCACCGAGTGCTCCCAGTCGGCCTGGCACCGACCGCCCATCACCAGCAGGTCGCCGCTGGCGGGGGAGAGGTCGTGGGTGGCGCCCCGGTTCGGCAGGTCGTGGCGGTCGCGGTTCGCACGCGGGCGCAGCAGCCACGGCCGCTGCGCCCCCAGCGTCAGCACGCCGATCACCGTCTCGTCGAGCCAGCGCATCTCCCGGTCCCGGTGGAAGCCCTGGCCGTCGCGGCCGTCGCGGTACCGGACGAGGCTGAACCCCTCGAACTGGACGCGGTAGCGGTGCTGGAGCCAGCGGTGGGCGTCGAGCAGCACCGGATGGGCGACGGGATCGCCCCGCCGCCAGAACGCCCCGAGCCGGTTGACATCGACCCAGTGGTCGTACCGGAACACCTTCTCCTCGCTCCACGCCGTCTGCTCCAGCACGGTGTCGTGCACGGCGTCGGCGTCGGTCACGAAGCCGCGCACGACGTCCACCCACGACGTGGCGTCGAGGTCGATGCGCTCGACCTCGGGCTCGCTCACCACCGACGGCTCCACCCCGCCGACCGTACCGGCGGCCCGGACGCACCGCTCCCCGGCGCTCGACCGCAGGACAGAACGTCCTGGTCAGGCCGGTGGATCGGCAGGATCTCCGAGAAACCTCGGCGGTCGGTGTAAGAGCAGGCGACCTGGCGGGTCAGGCGTGCACCAACCGCTCCACCAGGAGGATGCACCGATGAAGACCGAGCTGACCGATGGCGCCGCACGACCGTCCGGGCAGGTGGGCTGATGCAGGCCACGCTGACCGATGCCAGGCTTGACCAGGGAGGGATCGACATGGACGCACGCAACGACCAGCAGCTCGTGGAAGCGGTGCGCGGGGGGAGACCACGCCGCCTACGCCCAGCTCTTCGAGCGCTACGCCGACCGCTGCTTCGACGTCGCCCGGCGGATCGTGCACGACGACGGCCGCGCCGCCGACGTGACCCAGGAGGTGTTCACCGTGGCGTGGCAGCAGATCGGCAGCCTGCGCGACCCGGACGCCTTCGGCGGCTGGGTCCTGCGGTCGAGCCGCAACAAGGCCCTCAACACGCTCCGCGACGAGGGTCGGTCGGTCGCCGTCGACGACGCCGGCACCCACCTCCGGGACCTGGCCGCGCCGGGCTCGGTGGAGGCCGACGTCGAGGCGTTCGACCACCAGGACCTGGTGTGGGCGGCGTCGGCGGCGCTCGGCGAGCGTGACGCCAGCGTGTTGGACCTGCACCTGCGCCACCACCTCTCGGTGCCCGAGATCGCCGAGGAGCTGGGCGTCACCACCAACAACGCGCACCAGCTGCTGCACCGCATGAAGGAGCGCCTCGGCACCGGCATCCGGGCCTACGTCCTGGTCCGGGGCGGCGACGCGTCGTGCCCCGGCCTCCGGGCCCAGCTGGCGTCGTCGGGGGTCACCCGGTTCGGTCCCGACGCGGTGAAGGTCATCGGCGCCCACGTCCGGACCTGCGACGACTGCGAGGGCCGCCAGGCCGCGGTGCTCGCACCCGAGGCGATGTTCGCCGCCGTGCCGCTGCTGGTCATGGCTCCGGCGCTGCGGGCCCACGCCGCGGCGGCGCTCGACGGTGCGGGCGGTGCCGGTACCGGCGGCTCGACCGGTGGCTCGGTCGGCTCGACCGGATCGGCCGGCGGTGCCGGGCCCGACCCCGCGACCGGATCGCACGACGGAGGCGGCGCCGGCGGCACGGGCCGCGGTGCGGGCGGCGACGGTCCCGGTGGCGAAGGCGACCCGGGGGCGGGTCGGTCACGGGCTCTGCTGGTGGGCGGCGCCGCGGTGCTCGTCGTCCTCGCCCTGCTCGTCGGCTTCATCCTCCTCGGCGGCGACGACAGCGATGCCGAGGACGCCGGCTCCACCACCACGACGACCGTCCTGGCCGGCGACGACGAGCCGACGCCGACGCCGACCCCGGCCGACGAGGCCACGACCACCACGGCCGCGGTGACCACGACGGTCGCGGCGACGAGCGGGGACCTCGAGGGCCCGTGGGTGGCCGACGCCGCCGACATCCTCGCGGCCAACACCGCCAACGTCGGCGGGGCCGGCGGCCTGGCGTGCTCGGGGCCCATCACCATGGCGTTCGCCGCCGACGGCACCTACGAACGCTCCGGCTCGGTGAGCTGCAGCATCGCCGGGACGACGGCGTCCGGCACGATCAGCACGTCCGGCCGCTACGAGCTCGACGGTGGCCAGCTCGTGGTGACCGGCACCACCAGCGGAGGCCGGATGGCGATGGGTGGCGCCGAGATCCCGACGCCGGACTCCTTCGGCGACGGCACCGCGGACTACGAGGTCCGCGGCGACACCCTGGCCATCACCTTCACCGACACCTCGGTCGGCACGGTGACCCAGACCTACCAGCGGGCCTGATCCCGGGCGCCTCGCTGGCTCCGTGGCAGGGTGGCCCCATGGCTGACGGCATCCTCCACCTCTCGATCCCGGTCTGCGACCTGGACGAGGCCCGATCCTTCTACGAGGGGGCGCTCGGCTGCGAGGTGGGTCGGGTGCGCGACGACTGGCTCGACGTCTGGTTCTTCGGCCTCCAGCTCACGCTCCAGCACCGGCCCGAGGAGGTGGCGGGCGTCGCCGACCAGGGCGTGCGGCACTTCGGCGTCGCCCTCGACGATCCCGACGCCTTCGCCGCCCTGGTCCAGCGTCTCCGCCAGCACGAGGTGGCGTGGCTCGCCGAGCCCACGGCCCACACCGCCGCGGAGCTGAGCGGCAAGGTCGGCGGCAAGCTCGCCGACCCCAGCGGCAACGTCATCGAGCTCAAGTACTACGAGGACACCGCCGAGCTGCGAGCCACCGGCCCGTGACCGGGTCCGCCCGCCTCCCCGCTGAACCGGACGCCGACCCGGGATCGGGTTCCCGGTCGCCGGGGCCGGTCGGCCAACCTGGTCGGACCATGACGACGGCGGACGACGAGCGACCGAGCACGGTGCTCCCCCTTGGACGCCGGGGTCCGGCGTTCGTGGCGGTCGTCACGGTGCTGGCCACGCTGGCCGCCGTGGGGGCCGGGGTGCTCGCGGCGGCCTTGGCCATCCAGCTCGTGGTCGACGAGCCGATGCCCGGTGACGGCGGTCGGCCCGGGGCGGTCGCGCTCGCCCTCGGAGTCGCAGCCCTCGCCTACCTGCTGGCGACCTGGGCCTGGCGCGGGTGGCAGACCGCGCTCGTCGCCTGCCGGCGATCCGGCCGCGCCACGGTCGACCGCGACCTGCTGATCGTCGAGGCGCCCGGGGTCCTCCGCGAGCCGCTCGTGATCCACCGCTCCTGGGTGTCCGACGTGGAGCACGTCCGGACGGCGGACCAGACGGCGACGACCTTCACGATGGTGACGGTCTCCCACGCCTGCGTCATCCGGCTCGGCCGTCCGATCGGCATCCCGTCCGCGATCCGCTCGCCCGGCTTCCGCCAGGACGGCGCGACGCTGCCCGATCCGGCGAAGGAGGTCCGCGACCTCGTCCTGGACCTCCGGGATCGAGCCGCCGGGGCGGCCGCACTGGCCCGGTGGGCGGCTCGGCGGGCGACGACCGAGCCGCCCGACCCCCTGGCGCCGGTGCCGGTGGACCGCCGGCCGCGCCGACGGCGGCTGGTGGCGTGGGCGGTCTTCGCCGCCTCGCTGGCCTCGCTGTTCTTCACCGTGCCGTACTGACCTGGGGTTTCGCCGGACGGGGCTGGGGGAGTGGGGGTGCGGCGGGCGGCTTGACCTCGAGTCGACTTGAGGTCCTACCGTCCGCCGTCGCGTCGGCCGACCGGTCGACCGGTCGACCGGAGCGAGGAGTGCACGCATGGATCGGATCGTCATCGTCGGAGGCGGCCCCGCCGGGGCCAGCGCCGCCACCTTCACCGCCCGGGCCGGGGTGGACACGGTGGTCGTCGACGCAGACAAGGGGATGACCCGCCGGGCGTGGGTGGCGAACCACCTCGGGTTCGCCGACGGCGTGGCCGGACCGGACCTGGTGGACCAGGGCCGGGCGCAGGCCGAGACCGCCGGGGCGGCGTGGATCGACGGCACGGCCGAGGCCATCGAGCGCACGGACGATGGGCTGTCGGTCCGGCTCGACGACGGCCAGGTGCTGGAGGCGTCGAGCGTGATCCTCGCCACCGGCACGAGCGTGGCCCTCGCCGAGGCCGCCGGCGCCACCACCGCCGACGGCACCGAGCCGCGCATCAAGCGCATCGTCATCGTCGACGGCGAGGGCCGGACCTCCGTACCCGGCGTCTGGGCGGCCGGCACCGCCGCCGGCGTGAGCGTGCACACGATCATCACCGCCGGCGACGGCGCCCGCGTCGCCATCAACCTCCTGAGCGAGCGCACGGGCGAGCGCCACGTCGACCACGACGTCCTCCCCGCCACCTGACCTCCGAGGAGGTCGGCGTCAGCCGAGGTAGCGGACGTTGACGGTGTCGATGGTGCCTTCGAAGGGGAACGGGGCCCGGTCGTAGTAGTCGAGCGAGACGGGGCTGCCGAGGCAGGTGCCGATGTCGAGGCAGTCGTTGGCGGTGAACAGCAGCGGGGCGCTCACCGGGACCTGGCCGGTGGCGACCTCGGTGCCGTCGACCGAGAGGGTGACGTCGAGCGGGCCGCCGGGGCGGGGGTCGGCGTACACGGTGCGGATCTCGATCTGCGTGCGACCCGCCGGAAGCGGCTGCTCCGAGCGGACCTTGGTCCGCATGAGGATGAAGCAGTTGTACTCGTAGACGAGGTGGCCGCCGTCGAGGTAGCAGGTGAGCCCGCCGCCGGCGCCGCCGAGGGCGTAGAGCACGCCGCTGGCGTCCGGGGGCAGGTCGGCGTCGATGGTGACCGTGTTCTCGCGGTTGCCGAGAGCGGGGGCGCAGAACTCGGGCATGCGCACGATGTCGCCGCTGAACGTCCACTCCCGGTACGGCGTCGAGATGCGCAGCTCCGGGTGGTACACGGGCACCCACAGGCCGCCGCCGATCGGGTACACGCTGTTGCGGGCGGCCTCGATGGCGAACACCTCGCGCAGCTGCTCGAGCTTCTCGGGGTGCTCGTCCGCCAGGTCGTGGGCCTGCGTCCAGTCGTGGTCGAGGTCGTAGAGCTCCCAGCGGTCCTGGTCCGGCGTCCAATCGGCGATGCCCGGCGGCAGGCCCGGCACCCACGGCGCTCGGGGGCCGAACGCGGACGCCATCCACCCGTCGTGGTAGATCGCCCGGCTGCCCATGATCTCGAAGTACTGGGTGCGCAGCCGGCCCTCGGCGTCGGGGTCGTCGAAGGCGTAGGCGAAGCTGACGCCGTCGAGCGCCTGCTGCTCGACGCCCTTCACGACGCGCGGCGGGGTGATGCCCACGACCTCGTAGATGGTGGGCACCAGGTCGTTGCAGTGGTGGAACTGGGTCCGCGGGGTGGCATCGGGCTCGATGCGGTTGGGCCAGCGGACCACCATCGGGTTGCGGGTGCCGCCCAGGTGGGAGGCGGTGAGCTTCATGCCCTGGTACGGCGTGCTGCCGGCCCAGGCCCACCCGGCGTGGTACTGGTTGTCGGTCTTCGGCGACCCGAGCACGTCGAGCCCACCCATCTCGTCGAGTGCCTTGATGTGCATGTCGACGGTGGTGGGGATGCCGTTCTGGGCGAGCAGCTCGCTGATCGTCCCGTTCTGGCCCTCGCCGGACGAGCCGTTGTCGCCCCAGATGTAGAAGACGAGGGTGTTGTCGCCGTACATGCGGTCGATCTCGTCGAGCAGCCGGCCGACCTGGACGTCGACGTGCTCGCCGAAGCCCGCCGCCACCTCCATGAGGCGGCGCTGGAACGGCTTCTCGTCCTCGGGGATGTCGTCCCAGCCCGGCAGGCTCGGGTCGCGCGGCGTGAGCTCGGCGTCGTCGGGGATCCAGCCCCGCTCCTTGGCCCGGGCGAACACCCGCTCGCGGTAGGCGTCCCACCCGTCGTCGAACGTGCCGGCGTACTTGTCCGCCCACTCCTTCATGACGTGGTGCGGGCCGTGGAGGCAGCCGCTGGCCCAGTACATGAAGAACGGCTTGTCGGCCTCGAAGGCCTGGTGCTGGCGCAGCCAGTGGATGGCGTCGTCGGCCAGGTCCTCGCTCAGGTGGTAGCCGTCCTCGGCCCGCTTGGGCGGGAGGACGCTGGTGGTGTTGCGGACGAGGTTGGGCTCGTACTGCGAGGCCTCACCGGCGAGGAAGCCGTAGAAGTACTCGAAGCCCTTCCCGGTGGGCCAGTTGTGGAACGGCCCGGCGGCGGTGGTCTCCTCGGCCGGGGTGTTGTGCCACTTGCCGAACGCGGCGGTGGAGTACCCGTACTCGGTGAGGACCTCGGCGGCGAGCGCGGTGCTGGTGGGGATGTGGCCGGAGTAGCCGTCCCAGTCGTTGGCGAGCTCGGCGATCTGGCCGTTGCCGATGCGGTGGTGGTTGCGGCCGGTGAGCAGCGACGCCCGGGTGGGGGAGCACATCGCCGTGGTGTGGAAGCGGTTGAAGCCGATGCCCTCGCCCAGCACCTTGGTGAGGGTGTCGGTGCGGACCTCGCCGCCGAACGTGGTGGGCAGGCCGGGCCCGGCGTCGTCGATCAGGATCACGACGATGTTGGGCGCATCCTCCGGGAGGCGGGTCGGCTCCACCCGGCGCTCGTAGGTGGACTCCTGCATGGTGCGGCCGGCGATCGAGGCCGAGGGCGTCGGCGGGAACGGCAGCACCTCTTGGGGTGGCAGGGTCGGGAACTCCATGGGATGGCTCCTGGCGATCGGGAGGTGCGGTGGGTGAGGCACCCATCATGCCCGATGTCTCCACCTGGTCACGTCCCTGACCTGCGGACCCTCAGGTGGCGGGGAGCTGGAGCCGGTGGTCGGCCGTGAGGAGGCGGTGGGCGACGCCGCGTCCGACGACGACGCTGGTGATGGCCACCGAGCCGAGGATCAGGAACATCACCGCGACCTGCACGAGGACGGCGTCGAGCGGGTCGACCCCGGCCAGCAACAGGCCGGTCATGGTGCCGGGAAGGGCGATGAGCCCGACGATCTTGGTCTGCTCGATCTGCGGGCCGATCGCCGTCCGCAGCGACTCCTGGAGGTGCGGGCGGATGGCGTCGCGCCCGGTCTGGCCGATGGCGAGCCGCACCTCGATCTGGTCGCGGTGCTCGGTGATCTCGATCAGCGTGCGGCGGGCCGACAAGACGGTGGCCCCGATGGCGTTGCCCAGCAGCATCCCGGCCACGGGGACGATGGTGCGCGGCTCGAGCGGGAAGATCCCCAACCCGAACGCCACGAGCAGGCTCACCGCGACCGCCCCGCCGAGGGCGCCGGCCGCGAGCGCGAACAGGCCGGGCACGTTGCGCACCCGGCTGGCGATGGTGGCGGCGCCGACCACGACCATCCCGGCGACCCACAGCCACGACAGGATCGGCGGGGCGTCGTCGGCGAGCACCAGGGCGAGGGCGCCGCCGATCACCACCAGCTGGCCGAACGCCCGGCACGCGGCCCACGCGATCGTGCGCTCGAGGCCGAGCCGCTCGCGCCACGACAGGGCCGCCGCGACCACGATGAGGACGAGCGACGCGGCGACGCCGGTGAACCCGATGGACGAGGTGCTCATGCGGCCTCCCCGGTGAAGAAGCGCTCGACCGGCGGGACCGGCTCCCGGCGTACGGCGGCGAGCGGGCCCTGCTGGGCGATCCGCCCGTCGATGACGACGACCACGTGGTCGGCGATGCGCTCGAGCGCATCGAGGTCGTGCGAGACCCAGACGGCGTGGATGCCGTCAGCCGTGAGCCCGGCCACCAGCTCCTCGATCCGGGTGGCGTTGGCTGGGTCGAGCGCGCTGGTCGCCTCGTCGAGGAGCACGACGCCGGGGTCGGTGGCGAGCGAGCGGGCGAGGGCGAGCCGCTGGCGCTCGCCGCCCGACAGCTGGTCGGCGTCCCGGCCCAGCAGGTCCGGCGCGAGGCCGACCCGGTCGAGCGCGGCGCGGGCGGCGTCGGCGCCGAGGTCCGGATCGGCGGCGCGCAGGTTGTCCTCGACGGTGCCGGGCAGCGACACGGGCTGCTGGAACACCATGGCCACCTCGCGCCGCAGGGCGAGCGGATCGAGGTCGGCCAGGTCGGTGCCGTGGAAGCGGACCGTGCCGGCGACGGGGACCTCGAGGCGGTTGCACAGGCGCAGGAGGGTCGACTTCCCCGAACCCGACGGCCCCACGATCGCGGTGGTCCCCGTGCACGGGATCTCGACGTGGTCCACGGCCAGGACCTGCGTTCCCCCGCGCTCGACCACGACGCCGTCGAGCTCGAACAGCGGCCGGTCCGGGTCGTGGCCCACGTGGTGGGGGACCGGAGCCACCGCGGTGGCCGCGGCCCGGCGACGGATCCTCATGCCAGCTGCTCCTCGTCGTCCGGGCGGTCGGTCTGGCGCGTCACGCCGGTAAGCGAACCACGATGGCGCGCCGACCGCACCCGGCGGGCGGCCACCTCGGCTGGTGTCGGCGACAGCCCAGCACGAACGCCGAGCCCTCGCTGATCCTCACAGTCAGCCGAAGTCGAGGCCCTCGAGCGAGGCGGACGGCTGGAGGTCCGGGAGCTTCACCATGCGGAAGCTGGTGCCGAGGCCGACGAGCGAGGCGAGCAGCGGGATGAGCAGGGCGGCCTGGAGCGCCCGGTCCCGGGCGACCCGGTTGATGTCGAGGATCTCCGCCTGGACGTCGGCCGGCTCGGACTCGACCACGGCGGCGAGCTGGGCGTCGCTCACGATCTCGGCGTCCTCCTCCATCACGTCGGCGATCTGCTGCTGCTGGTCGGCCGGGATGACCGAGCTCGACTCGGTGAGGTGCGTGAAGGAGAACGCCATCACGGCGAGCATCACGCCGCCGGCCATGGCCAGGCCGAAGGAGAGGCCGAACGAGCCGCCGGCCGAGTTCACCCCGGCGGCCTCGCTCACCCGTTCCTCGGTGATCGGCGCGAGCGTGAAGTTGTTCAGCTGGGACACGAGCAGCCCGAGCCCGGCGCCGAGGATGACGAGCGGGATCGCCAGCGCCCAGCCGGACTCCACCCGCGGCACCAGCGGCACCAGCAGCGCGATCCCGACCGCGCCCAGGGCGAAGCCGACGCGGATGATGACCGCCGGACGCCGCTCGCCCGCCTTCTTCCCGGCCGCCATCGCCACCGCGAACATCGTCAGCGAGAGCGGTGCGAGGGAGAGGCCAGCCTGGAGGGCGTCGTAGCCGAGGGTGATCTGCAGGAAGATCGGCAGGGCGATCATCGCCCCGCCGAGCGTGATCTGCTGCATCATCTGCGAGGTCACGCCGAGGCGGAAGTGCGGGTGGCGGAACAGGTCGGGGTCGAGGAGCGACGGCTGCTTCGCCCGCTCCCGCCGGAGCAGCCAGCGGACGAACCCGGCCATGGCGACGATGCCGATCACGAGGATCAGCAGCACCGACTCGGCCCCTTCCTGCCAAGCGAGGATGCTGAGCACGATGCCGCCCATGGCGATGACCGAGAGACCGGCGCCGACGCCGTCGATCTGGCGGGGACCCGTGAAGGGCACGTCGCGGATGCGGCCGAGGCCCGACAGCACGATCACGATGATCACGACCTCGAGGGCGAAGCCGACCCGCCACGACAGGTAGGTGGTGACGAAGCCGCCGAGCAGCGGCCCCACCGCGGCGGCGATGGCTGCCGCCGCGCCGACCAGTGCGTAGGCGTGCCGCTGCGCCGGGCCCTCGAAGTTGCCGTGGATCAGCGACTGCATCGCCGGCAGCAGCAGGGAGGCGCCGAGCCCGCCGATCACCGCCCAGAACACGATGATCGCCGCCAGGTCCTGGGCCAGCGTCATGGCCAGCGCGCCGATCGCGTAGGCGACGAGGCCGATCACGTAGGCCCGCTTGCGCCCGATCAGGTCCGCCACCTTGCTGCTGATCAGGATGAACGCCGCCGAGACCAGGGCCTCGAGCGCGATCGCCGACTGCACGCCGCTCACCGTGGTGTCGAGGTCCTCGACCACCGACGAGATCGACACGTTCATCAGCGAGGTGTCGACCACGAGGACGAACATCGCCATCGCCAGCAGCACGGCGAGCGTGTTGCTCCCCGAGCCCGCGTCGCCTCGGGGGATCGCTTCCTCCTGCTCGGCCACGTCGCTCCTTCCTGCACTGCGTCCCGCGGGCCTCCACCCGTCTGGGTGAGGCTCCCACACCCGGTGGCCTCCGGTCGGGATCCGTGGGCGGGGTGGGGCGATCGGCGCGCCGCCCCTCGTCGACCTGCCAGGATCGGGCCGACCCGAGGAGGCCGCATGTCCGAGTTCGATGCCGAGTACGAGCCCAGCCCGTGGGGCCCGATCGCCGAGGAGGTGGCGCGCTACGAGGAGAGCGGCGGCACCGCGTCGAGCGAACTGGTCGGTGATTCGTGGATCGTCCTGTGGACCCTCGGCGCCAAGTCGGGCAACGTCCGCAAGACGCCGCTCGTGAAGGTGGCCGACGGCGAGGGCGCCTACGCGGTCGTCGGATCGATGGGCGGTGCGCCGCAGCACCCGCAGTGGGTGCACAACGTGCGGGCCAACCCGATCGCCCGCCTCCAGGACGGCCCCGACGTGCAGGACTTCACCGTGCGCGAGGTCGAGGGCGACGAGAAGGCGGCCTGGTGGGGTCGGGCGGCCGCGGCCTGGCCCGACTACGACTCGTACCAGGAGGCCACGGACCGGGTCATCCCGGTCTTCGTCCTCGAACCGCGCTCGTAGCGGTCAGGCCGGGACGCCGGCCCGCACCCGCAAAACCTCGGTGCGGGCGAACGCCACCTGCGGCGTCTCCTCGCCGTGGGACCGGGCGATGGCCTCGGCCAGGTCGTGACCGGCCTCGACCACGTGCCTGGCGACCTTGCGGTCGTGGTGGCCGTGGATCGACTTCACGTACTTCCGCTGCTTGCGGCGGGAGCCGGCGAGGGCGTCGACCTCTGCGGCCCTGAGCACGCCGGCGGTGACCTCCGGCGCGAGCAGGTCGTGCATCCACCCGCGCTCGGACGACGAGGCCAGCTTGGCGACGGAGAGGACGGCGGCGATCTCGATCACGAGGACGATCGCCATGAACACGATGGGGCCGGCGTCGTTGCCGAAGATCGTGGTCCCGAGGGCGGCGGCCGAGTCCCACACGCCGTGCGCCACCAGCGCGAAGGCCATGGTGACGAGGCCCCGGACGACGCGGCGGGGCTCGGCGCCCCACCCGAGGATCCAGAACAGCCCGGTGCAGAAGATCGCCGAGAACAGGGCGTGGGAGGCGATGCCGACCACGCTGCGCAGGACGATGACCTGGATCGCCGAACCCGGCTGCCCGGTCCCGAAGTGGCTCTCGGCGCCCTGGTACACGTACAGCACGTTCTCCCAGATCTGGAACCCGAGCCCGATGAACGCGCCGACGACGAAGGCGTCGTAGGCGCTGCGGACGAGCTTCGGAGCCAGGCCGAGGATGACGACGAAGCCGAGCGCCTTGGCGCCCTCCTCGGTGAAGGGGGCGGTCAGGCCGGCGCCCCAGTCAGCCGTCCAGCTCTGGCCGAACGTCTTCGCGTACAGGCCGAGGACGGCGCCGTTGATGGTCAGCGCCAGCGCGGCGGTGGCGACGAAGAAGCCCCATGCGAACGCGGTGGCCAGCAGCTTCGGCGACTCCGGCGTGTAGCGGTTGGTGCCGCCGAGGAACGCGAGCCACAGCCCGCCGTAGACGGCGAAGGCGATGCCACCCCCGGCGAGCGCGCCGCCGAAGTTCCCGACGTCGTCGCGGAAGAAGTCGACGGTGTGGAGGACACCGACCGCGAGCGCCCAGAGGTACACCCAGAACACGGCGTTGCGCGGCTGGAAGAAGCGGAACGGCACCCCCCAACCGGACTCGTCGATCGCGTCGAGCTGGCGGGCACGGAGGTCGGCGGGAGCGGCGGGCGGCGGGGTGGTGGCGTCGGTGGCGTCGGTGGCGGTCACGATCCGGCCTCCTCGACCTGGATGCTGGCGATGAGCGTCTCGATCGCCCGGGCCTGTTCGGCGAACGAACGGGTGCTGCCGTCGATGGTGACGGTCAGGCCGATGGGGGTGGTGCCGGTGCGGCCGCCCTCGAACGTGAACGCCAGGATGCGGCCCTCGCCGGTGGCCGACGTGTACGCCTGCGACACGCCGGAGATGCCCGAGTCGGTGGTGACCGTGGTCCTCGGACCGGTCACCGTGAACGCCTGGTTGGGCTCGGCGTCGGAGCGGGTCCGCACCCGGTCGACCTGGTCGAGCAGCTCGTCGGCGGTGCCGTCGTACCCGCTGGCCCGGACGGTGATGGTCACGCCGCCGTCCGCCACGGCCGCGGTCTCGTCGTTGCCGCTCACGCCCGACGTGGGCTCCTGGCCCTCGCGGATCCCGGCCATCAGGTTCCACCCCTCGGGCGGGACGAACGTGATCCCGTTGCCGAGCGTGATCACGTCGCCGGCTCGGACCTCGTCGTCGAAGTCCACGTTGCGGTTGATGGCCGGCACCACGACGAGGTAGAGCGCCATGATCGCCAGGACCACGAGGGCCAGCGGGATCGTGCGGCGGTCGAGTCCCAGGAGGCGGTGCTCGACCGGTACGTGGCCGTCGTCGGGGGCGGGTGGAACGGGGGGAGGGGCGTCCACGGGTTCTCCATGCCGGGGTGGGGCGGGTGGGAGGAACGGCGGACCGTAGCAGGACATTTGTCCACCCGTTTGGGGGAGGTCTCGCTAGCGCCTCGCTAGCGCCCCGTCCGTACCCTGTCCCGAGGCGTGGGGCGGTGGGACCCCACGCCCGCCCCCGGTTCAGCGACGTGCGGATCCCGGGCGGGCTCGGGCGGGGGTGCTGGCGCCCCCGCCCCGAGCGCCGGGCTTGCCGTGAACCGCAGGGGAACGGCTAGGACTGGGACATGAGCGAAGCAGCAGCCAAGGCGTTCGAGCGGTTCCAGGCCGACGTCGGCAACGACGAGGGCACCGGCGAGTGGTTCACGGTGACCCAGGAGCAGATCGACCAGTTCGCCGACCTGACGTTCGACCACCAGTTCATCCACGTGGACCCCGAGGCGGCGAAGGCCACGCCGTTCGGCACCACGATCGCCCACGGGTTCCTGACGCTGTCGATGCTCACGCACCTCTCGAAGGGCACCAGCGGCTCGCCGGACCCGAAGAAGTTCGAGGGCGTCCTCATGGGCGTGAACTACGGGTTCAACAAGGTCCGCTTCGTGAGCCCGGTGAAGGTCGGCTCCCGCATCCGGGCCCGGGCCGTGACCTCCGACGTCGTGCTGAAGGGCAACGCCATCGACGTGACCCGCAACTTCACCGTGGAGATCGAGGGCGAGGAGAAGCCGGCCCTCGTGGCCGAGTGGGTGACCCGCACGGTCTACGCCTGAGCCGATGGCCTCCGTCGCCCTGACCCTCGCCGTGTCGGACCAGGACCTGTCGGTGGTGCGCCTGGCCCCGGGTGCGCCGGTCCCGGCCTGGCTGCCCACCAGCGGGTTCACCACCGTGACCCGTACCGGCGACGAGCTGTCGATCGTGTGCGCCACCGCCGCCGTGCCCGGCGACGCCGGTCTGGTGGCCGAGTCCGGCTGGATCGCCCTGAAGCTCCAGGGCCCGTTCGCCTTCACGCTCACGGGCATCCTGGCGTCGGTGCTGGTGCCGCTGGCTGATGCGGGCGTCGGCATCTTCGCCCTCTCCACCTACGACACCGACTACGTCCTCGTGAAGGCCGCCCAGCGCACCGAGGCGATCATCGCCCTCCGCAGCGCCGGCCACACGGTCGACGGCTGACGCCCGACGCGGGCGCGCCCGCGCTGCCTCGGAGGGCTCCGGCGGCGACAGATCGGGTTCCGAAGCCGGCCCGGCCCGCTCGGGGTGCCCGACGGGCGCGGCGGAGCCACGCGTGGGGTGGTCAGGCCCGGTGGAGGGCGTCGGGCCTGTGGGCGGCGCGGGCGCCGGTCTTCTCGCTCTCGACGAGGTACTGGGGCTCGTCTTCGCTGGCGGCGACGTGGTGGCCCTCGATGTCGCAGGGCTCGGTGAGCTTGCGGACCACCTTCCCCACGGTCTCGCCCTGGGAGGTGTTCCACCGGACCCGCGACCCGGCTCGGAGGTGATCGGCCATGGTGGCCCGTACCCGCTGCGGGACCCGCCGAGCCCCCGGCCTCGAGGGCCGATCGGCTCCGGTCAGCTGGCCTCGGCGTCTGCCGCCGGCGGCTCGGTCGTGGCGAGCATCGTGGCGATCTGGTGCTGGCGGAGGAGGAACGCCCCCTCGTCGAGCTTGTTGCGGCGCATCCAGCCGGTGACCTCGATGTTGCACTTGCTCGCGTTGCACGAGCGGCAGGCCGGGACGACGTTGGCGAGGGTGTACCGGCCGCCCCGGGAGATGGCGAGCACGCAGTCCCGCTGCAGGCCCGGGCCGTCGGCACCGCAGTAGGCGCAGCCCGCCCACGCCTCGACGAGCGCGAGCCACTGCTCGTCGGTGAGGTCGTGGTCCTGGCGCGCCATCCGCTTCTTGCGCTTGCGGGCGGCGCGTGCCGTGCGGCTCCGGCTCGCTGCCATCGGGCGAGCGTACGGGCGGCCGCCGCGCCGGCGGGGGACCGGTCAGGCGAGCTCGAGGGCCTCGAGGTAGGCGTGCACGAGGGGGACGACGCTCGAGCCCTCGCCGCTGGCGGCGGCCACGCGCTTCATCGACCCCGACCGCACGTCGCCCACGGCGAAGACCCCGGGGATCGACGTCGCCAGGCTCTCGGGCGGGAGGCCGCCCCGCCACGACCCCTGGGGCACGTCGCGGCCGGTGAGCACGAAGCCCCGGTCGTCGAGCGCCAGGTCGCGGGGGAGCCACTCGCAGCGGGGCTCGGCGCCGAGGAGCAGGAACAGCCCGTCGCAGCTGCGCCGCTCGACCTCCCGGGTCACCGTGTCGCAGAGGTCGATCCACTCGAGCCGCCCGGCGCCGCCGCCGTCGATCACCTCCGAGCACGCTCGCACCTCGACCCGCTGGTTGTACTCGATCTCGTCGATCAGGTACCTCGACATCGTCTCCTCGAGACCGGGGCGGCGGACCGCGATGGTCACGCTCCGGGCGAAGCGGGCGAGGTGCAGCGCGGCCTGGCCGGCCGAGTTGCCGCCGCCCACGACCACGACGTCGAGGCCCTCCATCTCCCGGGCCGCCGTCATGGCGCTCCCGTAGTAGACGCCGCGCCCGGTGAGCGCCTCGATGCCGGGCACCTGGAGCTTGCGGTAGGCGGCGCCGGTGGCGATCACGACCGCTCGCGCCCGGAGGCCCCCGCCCTCGGTGTGGATGCGGTGCGGCCGGTCGCCCCTGGCCGGCGCGAGGCCGGTGACGTCCCAGCCGGTGATGAACCGGGTGCCGAATCGGGCGGCCTGGCTCCGGGCCCGCTGGGCGAGGCGCATGCCCGAGATGCCCCGGGGGAAGCCGAGGTAGTTGCGGATCATGGAGCTGGCGCCGGCCTGGCCGCCGATGGCGTCGGCCTCGAGCACGACGGTGGTGAGGCCCTCGGACGCACCGTAGACCGCGGCGGCGAGGCCCGAGGGGCCGGCACCGACGACGCACAGGTCGAACACCGTGTCCTGGTCGACCTCGTCGGGCCGGCCGTAGAACGCCGCCGACAGCTCCCGGGTGGACCGCACGGCGATCACGCCGCGGGACAGCACCTCGACGAGCGGGAGCGTGGGTGGCCCGTCGAACGCCGCGATCAGCTCCTGGCCGACATCGGACTCCGGCGGGTGGATGCGGTGGGGCATGCCCATGCGGACGAGCAGGTCGCGCAGGTCGAGGGTGAGGGTCTCCGTCGGGTCGGCGACGATCCGCACCGCCTCCACCTCGGGGTCGGCGACGGTCGATCCCCAGTCCGAGAGCAGCTCGGTGACGGCGCCGTGGAACTCCTCGTCGCGGGCACCTCGGGGCATGAGGAGCAGGGCGTCGAACTTGCCCTTGGCCTGCCCGGCCCGCAGCGCCTCGCTGTCGACGAGGAACCGGTCGAACGGGGCCACCACCAGCGTGCGGGCGGAGGGCACGATCTGGCGCCAGCCGTGGAGCGTGACGAGGGCCGCCCGGTGGGGATCGTCGGGGTCGGTCTGGGCGAACAGGGCGGTGTCGGCCACGACGAGGGCGAGGTGCCCGCCAGCGGTACCGACCTCCATCGCCACGGCGACGGCGTCATCGGTGGTGCGGGCGACCCGGACCTCGTAGTCCCGGTCGTACCGGCTGAACTCGCCGTGCAGGTTGTCCGCGTTCTCGTCGCAGACGAGCAGGATCACCGGGTTCATGCGGGCAGCATCCCACAGCCGCCCGGTCCGGCGATCCGGGACCAAGGACCCTGGTCGGGCTGGGGGCCGGCTCCGTACCCTCGGATCATGAGGTCCGAGGAGCGATGACCGCCACCGACCGCCGCCGACCCGGCACGCCGACCCCTGTGGCGCCGAGGCCGATGTGGCGCTCGGTGGCGGTCCCCGCGGAGCACGGCGGCTGGGGGCTCACCGTCGAGCCGGGGCTGTTGGGTCTGATCGTCGCACCGAGCTGGGCGGGCGCCTGCGTGGCCGCCGCCGCGGTCGTGGGGTTCGTGCTGCGCACGCCCGTCAAGGTCGTGGCCGTGGACCGGCGCCGCGGCCGGTGGCTTCCCCGCACCCGGTTGGCGGCACGGATCGCCGTGGTCGAAGCGGCGGTGCTGGTCGCGCTGGCCGTCGGCGCGCTCGTCGGCGGTGCCTCCGGGTTCTGGCTGCCCGGCCTGGTGGCACTCCCGCTCCTGGGCGTCGAGGCGTGGTTCGACGCCCGGTCCCGCAGCCGCCGGCTCGCCCCCGAGCTGGCCGGTGCGGTCGGCGTGGCGTCGGTGGCGGCCATGGTCCTCCTGGCCGGCGGCGAGAGCGCGGCGCTCGCCTTCG